>Ga0187893_10014627_pt1 | contig 10660 bp, 12 predicted proteins | sample MA1701074metaG_FD_139574 | JGI IMG/M metagenome (GOLD analysis project Ga0187893, IMG submission 139574) | White microbial mat communities from a basaltic lava cave in the Kipuka Kanohina Cave System on the Island of Hawaii, USA - MA170107-4 metaG ...
AAGAAGTTCGAGACTCATTACTAGGAGAAACGGCAATGCGTCATGGTTTCAAGGGCCGCCGGTTCAACCGCACCGCACCGCATCGCACCGCGATGTTCGCCAACATGTCGGCGGCGCTGATCAAGCACGAGCAGATCGTGACGACGTTGCCAAAGGCCAAGGACCTGCGCCCGGTCGTCGAGAAACTGGTGACATTGGCCAAGAAGGGCGGCCTTCACGCCCGCCGCCAAGCCATCTCGCAGGTGCGCGATGAGACCCAGGTAAAGAAGCTGTTCGACGTCCTCGCTTCGCGCTTCAAGGACCGGAAGGGCGGCTACATCAGGATCATGAAGGCGGGCTTCCGCCAAGGTGATTCCGCGCCCATGGCAGTAATCGAATTCGTCGACCGCGATCCGACCGCCAAGGGCCTCGATTCGGGACCGGTGACAGCAGAACCTGCAGAAACCGCAGAAGCGGCTGCCTGATCTCCTAGGAGAATAGCGCCCGATAGATCGCGATGCTGAGGGCGAGGCAGCCCACAGCGATCGTCAATGGGCGTTTCGGAGCGCGTTTGGAGAGCCAGCCGCCACATGCCGCTGCCGGCAGTCCGCCGAGCACCAAACCGAGGACGGGCAGGAAGGTGGTCCGCCAGTCCGATCCGCCCTGCCAGTAGCCGACGGCAAAGGCCGCCACGAACGCCGAGAACACCGCGACGCTCACCACGAACTCGGAAAAATTTGCCGACCCTATGGCGTAACGCGATTCCGTCCCGGAGCCGAGGAGGCTGGTGGTGACGATGGGCCCCCAGCTGCCGCCGATGCCCTCAATCAAACCACCAGCCAATCCAATGGAGCGTGAACGATTTGAGGAAATCAGCCTGGGCGCGAAGTCCATGACACCGCGCCAGATGATCAATACTCCCATCAGCGCCAGATAGGCGTTCACAATGAATGCTAGGGCGGCGCCTTTGAGGCTGGTTAGCAATAGTGCCCCCACGAGGCCGCCCAAGGCGCCGAAGATCGACAGTGAGCGAACAATGCCCCAATCGAGATTCTTGTGGAAGAAATGCGACGCGGCCGCGGTGCCGGTCGTGGGAAGTTTCGCCGCGTTCACGCTGGCGGAGGCCAGTGCAGGTGGCACACCTTGGGCCAGCAAGATCGACGATGAGATCACGCCGAAACCCATACCCAGCGAGCCGTCAATGATCTGCGCAAAAAAGCCCACAAGAGCGAAGGCAATGAATTCGGACATGAATCTCCCCTAATGCCGCGGCTGGTCAGCTCTACTTCGCCGCCACCACTTCGAACGCCCGTCCGTTTTGCGTCCAGTGGATGCCGCATTCGGTCTTGCTTGTTCCGTTCCAGCGGCCAGCGCGCGGATCATCGGCGCTGCCGCCTTGGACAGTGCAAGGCTCACAACCGATGGAGAAGTAACCGATTTCGGTGAGGGGATGGCGCGGCAGTTTGTGGGTCGCCATGTAAAGTTGAATGTCGAGTGCGCTGAAGCCCGCAAGCGGTTCGGCCTTGATGCGCGACCCCTCAATGCTCAGTGGCGTGAGATTGCGCCGTTCGCCACCGTGGTAGCGCTTGCGCCCGGAGACGACGACATCGAAACCAGTAAGGGCCTTCTCCAGCGGAATTGTCTTGCGGATGTGGCAGCACAAATCGCCATTAGATGCATGAAGCGTGCCAGTGGGGTCGTTCGCCGCGAGATCGGCCGTGTCCGGCTGGATCGAACGTACATCGCTCAGGCCAAGCGCATCTATCAACATGCTGCGATAGGATAATGTTTCCCAAAAGAGCTTTCCCGTATCGAGGAGAATGATGGGTGTCGCCCTGTCTACCTCCGAAACCATATGGAGGAGCACGGCGGACTCGGAGCCAAAGGATGAAACCACTGCAAGCCTGCCGTTAAAGTCCCGGATCAGCGGCTCGAGCAACTCACGTCCTTCGAGCCCCGCATAGGTTTCGTGGATGCCTAGGTCCATCCGTATCACCCGGCGTGCGGCTGTTCGAGCCAAGGCTCAGCGTCCGTGTGGCGCTCAGTCCAGATTTCTGCCTCCGAGTTGCGGCGGAAGAGGCCGCGCTGATAGGCGAGCGACATCTGCTTTGAGGCCGCTTGCCAGGCGGAAAGCGGGAAACGTTCGCCGATATCGAACGCATCAAAGCCCACCTGGAGCATGAACTGCAATTGATCGGGAAGCACGTTTCCAGTGCCGCGGATTTCGCCGCGATAGCCGAAATCGCGAAGCTGCCGCGCGATGGAGTATGCCCGTCCGTCGACAAAGCCGGGGAAGGGCAATACCACGACCGAGAGTCTCGGCAAGAACGTGGCAAGCGCTTCAGCGCGGTCCACATTGCTCAAGACAACGCCGAGTTTTCCAAGGCGCTTCGAGAGCTGCTCGAATTCGCGCAACAGCCGAGCAAAAGGGACAATCACGTCGCCCGCTTCAGGAAGCTGGTCTTCAGCGCCCGCATGAATCCACGTATCCGGGATCAGCGTGTTGTTCTTAAGCAGTGGCATAGAGAGCCTCCTTGAACGGCTTCGCGCCCACGCGGCGATAGGCAGCGAGGAATTCTTCGCCGGGGTTTCGTAGATGAAGATAAGTATCGAGAATTTTCTCGATCGCGTCGGCAACTTGATGGCCCGCGAAGCCAGGCCCGAGGATTGTTCCGATCGAAGCATTCTCTGAAGACGAACCGCCTAGCGTAATCTGATAAAATTCTTCGCCCTTTTTGTCGAGACCGAGAATGCCGATGTGCCCGACATGATGATGGCCGCAAGCATTGATGCAACCGGAGATATTGATCTTGATAGGACCAATTTCTTCCTGCTTGTCGAGATCGGCAAACTTGCGCGAGATCGACTGGGCAATGGGGATGGCGCGCGCTGTCGCCAGCGCACAATAATCGAGGCCGGGGCAAGCGATGATGTCGCCGGCAAGACCGTAGTTCGCGGCTGCCAAATCCGCGCCTTCCAAGGCCTGCCAGATGGTGAAGGCATCGTCTTTCTTCACATGCGGCAGCACGATGTTCTGGGCATGGCTCACGCGCAGCTCGTCATGACCATACTTCTCGGCGAGATCAGCCATCAATCGCATCTGATCGGCAGATGCGTCACCGGGAATTCCGCCCTCCGGTTTCAGCGAGATGTTGACGATCGTGTAGCCATCAACCTGATGAGGACCAAGATTGTTGCGCGCCCAGCGCGCAAAGTTGGCATTCTTGATCTTGGCTTCCTCGAAAGCAGGAGACCAGCGCGCCAATTTTTCGAACGGGGGTGGAGCAAAATAAGCGTCGATGCGGACCAGTTCACGCTCTTCCACTGCGGTCGATGCCTGGGGCTTTTTGGCGTATTCGGCTTCCACCTCGGACTTGAACTTCTCGGCGCCAAGCTCGTGGACAAGGATTTTGATGCGCGCCTTATATTTATTATCGCGGCGTCCGTAGAGATTGTAGACGCGCATGATCGCCTCGAGGTAGCCGATGAGCTCATGCTCCGGCAGGAAATCGCGCACTGTTACACCGACAATGGGCGTGCGGCCCTGGCCGCCGCCCACGATCACCTCCCAGCCCGTCTCGCCCTTGTCATTCTTGTGCATGCGAAGACCGATATCGTGGACCTTCACGGCGGCACGGTCGTGGGGAGCGCCGGTGACCGCGATTTTGAACTTCCGCGGCAAGAAGGAGAACTCCGGATGCAGCGATGACCATTGGCGAAGCAATTCAGCAACCGGGCGCGGGTCGGCAATTTCATCGGCCGCGGCGCCGGCCCAGTGATCGGTCGTCACATTGCGGATGCAATTTCCGGAGGTCTGGATTGCATGCATCTCGACATCGGCGAGCGCGGCGAGAATGTCGGGCGTGTCTTCAAGCTTGATCCAGTTGTATTGGATGTTCTGGCGCGTGGTGAAATGGCCGTAACCCTTGTCCCACTTCTCCGCGATCATAGCGAGCTGGCGCATCTGCCGGCCGGAAAGCGTTCCATAGGGAATGGCAACGCGCAGCATGTAAGCGTGCAATTGCAGATAGAGGCCGTTCATCAGCCGCAACGGGCGGAATTCATCCTCCGTTAACTCGCCCCTGAGGCGGCGTTCGGCCTGGTCGCGGAACTGAGCGGTGCGTTCACGCACGAATTGATGATCGAATTCATCATAGCGGTACATGCATCACACTCCTTCCGGAGCAGCAAAGGCGCCGGCACTGCCTTCAGCCTGCTTGCCGAGATCGAGCCGCACGGTCGGCCCCAGGGTACGCATGCGCTCGCGGATGTGAGCGGCGCGGATGGCCCCGTCGCGGCGGTCGGCGTCGATGAGATAAGGTCCGGTGATAATGGTTGCATCCTCATCCGCCTTGGCCCGGGCCTCTAAGGCAGCGGCGGCCTGCGGCTCGAGCGCCAGCGCGGCCTCGTCGATCTTCTCGCTCCATTGGCCGGAGCGGGTGAGGAACACGGCGATGCCATCGCGCAAGCGATTGGCGGTGACGATCTGGCCCTTTTCGGAAACGGTCATGACGCGGCCTTGAGAATCGCATCGCGAGTATTTTCGCGAACCGGGAAAGTGACGATCTGGCCTGTCGGTTCGGTTGAAACCCCCGGCACGGTTTCAACGGGAATACCCTCCGCGGCCACTGCGGCCAACTCCTCAACCAAAGCTTCGCCCGACCGCAGACGCACGACGCGGCGGCCCGCTTTGGCTTCGCGAATGAGGATCGCGGCCACGCCGGTAAAGGCAAGCTGGTCCAGCGAAATGCGCACCGCATCCCGCCGCGCCACTTCCAGAACACCGGCTTCCTCTGATCGATCATGCACGATCACGTCCGCTTCCAGCAGTTTGCGTTGAGCCTTGAGAGTGAGGAGTTCCGCATCGCCATTTCCGGAAGTCACAAACGATACCCGGCCTTGGTCTGGCATGGTTTCGCTGCTCAACAAAGTGTCCACCAACGCGCTGTAGTTCGCCGTTTCATTAGCGACAAAGGCATCACGGACGTCGCCGAAGAAGTAGCGTTTCCAGAAGGCACGGCGGCGGCTGCCCATGGGAATCGATTTAGCGACGCGGCTGCGCAAGGCGCCCGCAACTTCCGCAAGCTTTCCGAGCGATTGCGGCAGCATGGCATCGATACGGGCGCGAAGTCCCTGGCCCAGCATGGGGGATGTGCCCTCCGTGCCAATCGCCACCACCAAGGGCGCACGGTCGACAATTGAAGGCATGAGGAAGCTGGAAAGAAGGGGGTAGTCGACCACGTTCACGGGGATGCCTCGACTGCGGGCCCCCTCGGATACCGCCTCGCGCGATTTCGGATCTGCCGCAACGGCCAGACTCGCCCCGTCCAGAAGGGCGGGCTCAAATTGTCGCGTCAACCACTCCACGCGTGGATTGGAGGCAAGCTCCTGATGCAGGCGCTCTGCGATAACAACGATGCGGGCTTCCGTGCGGGACAAGAGGCGGACCTTACGAAGCGCTTCTTCACCGCCACCGACAACGACCACGGTCCGGTTCTTCAAGTCGATGAAAATGGGGAAGTAGCGCATGGGTTTCTCAGCCACTAGTCTCTATGTGTCCACTGTTCGCTTCACCGGACGTTCAGCTCACCTGTGATTTCGTTTGATTCCTCAAGCGAAACGGGGCTATCTGAACCACTGTTGATACGTTTATCACCTACGTTCGTTATATAGAACACTAGTTCTAAGTATAGGACAACCAAATGTCAACGCGGGGCGGCAGGAAATCCGGTGAATCACCACAAGTTGACCCCACGCCGGCCTTGGGCAAGACCATCCAGCGCCTGCGGAAGGCCTACAACATGTCGCTCGGCGAATTGTCGGAACAGTCGGGGGTTGCAAAATCGATCATCTCCCAGATCGAGCGAAACGAAACAAATCCAACGATATCAACGGTATACCGGCTCTCCCGGGCGTTAGACACGACCGTCAACGAGGTTTTGAGGACGGATGACAAAAATGTCTTCCTTGAACACCAGCTTCGGTCGGGCATTCCTATTCTTGAGAGCCAGGATGGCCTTTGCCGCCTTGCCATCGCTGGCCCGCTTAATCTGGTCAACCACATCCAATGGTATGATTTTCTTGCCAGACCGGCGGGTGTCTTGGAATCGGATCCTCACCCGTCCGGAACCGTGGAGCATCTTTATCTACTGAAAGGGGAGATAGAGGTAACCGCCGGAGACGATGTCCGGCGCGCCAGGGCTGGGGAAGCCGTTCGCTTTCGCGGTGACTTGCCCCACAAGATCGTCAACGTGGGCGAGGGCGACGCCCATGCCACCATGGTTCTGGTCCTTCGCCAGTTGAGCGGAAGCGAGGCTGTTGGCAAGTAACCGCGCCCAAATGCTCAGTTAACGGAGGGAACCTTGGTTGCGGGTGGAGTATTCCGGCTGCGCTGGCAGCGCACGACGCCATCGATCACCACCATGCCGATTCCGGGAAGGTCGCCAAGCCTCACGCTGTCGAGCAAATTAGCGCCGGCCGAATGTTGGGCCTTGTCCATGAACACGAAATCCGCCGCTCGTCCCGGTTCAATCAGGCCACAGTCAAGTTTTCGCAGGCGCGCGGTGTTGCCGGTGGCGAAGCAGAACGCCAGTTCGGCTGGAATATCGCCGAGAGCCGACAACATTGACACCATCCGCAAGATGCCAAGCGGCTGCACGCCAGAGCCCGCCGGTCCATCGGTGCCGAGAATGACGCGGCCCAGCTCCTCCATTTCAGTGGCGACCCGCAGCGTGTAGAGGGCCGCGCGCTCATTGCCATTGTGGACGATTTCGAGACCCCGCTTGCAGCCCTCGCAGATGCAACGGATCTGATTGTCCGGAAGCGCTGTGTGGCCGCCATTGATATGGCCAATCACATCCGTATCCGCTTCCAGCACCACATCCTTATCAATCAGGCCTGAGCCAGGTATTGATGGCCCACCCGTATGGATCGTGCTTTGAATGCCATACTTACGGGCCCAGGCAACCATGCGTCTGGCCGTCGGCCCATCCTTGACGCCACCGAGGCCCACTTCTCCGAGGAGAGTTACGCCAGCGTCCGCCAGGTCCTTGAAATCCTGTTCGCTCATGCCGGGTTCGATGCAAGGCGCTCCGGCATGAACCTTTACGCCAGAGGGCCGAAAACTCGCGAACATCCGTTGCGCGCTGATGGCAAGCGCCTTGAGCCCCACTATATCGCGGGGACGGCCGGGGGTATGCACTTCACCTGCGGAGATCATGGTGGTGACGCCGCCGTTGAGAGTGGAGTCGATCCACCCCAGCTGATTCTGGCGCGGCGTCCAGTCGCCCGCCACAGGATGAACATGACTGTCAATAAAACCTGGAGCTACCGTGGTACGATTGGCATCGATCGTCGCGGTGGCGCCGCCAGTATCCATATCCCCGGCACTGCCAATGGCTGAGATCTTGCCGTCAACCGCAATGATCGTGTCCGCATCCAGGATGGGATTTTCCAGCGCACCCGATAGCAACAGGCCGATATTGCGGATCACCAGTTTTTGGGGACCCGCAGGTAATACGGCTGCATCATGGGACATGGGTATCTCCTATCTGTGAACACCGATGTAGCGTTCAAGCGGCACAGGATCGGCGGCGAGCTCCCCTGCCTGGGCTTGGTGTTGGATGGCGCCATTCTCCATGAGCAGGATGCGATCGCAAACCTTGAGGGCCGATTTCACTCTTTGCTCCACCAGCACGATGGCAACACTCCGCTGTTTGAGCGCAAGAACGGTCTCGAGCAAACGGTCAATGATTGCCGGGGCCAAACCTTCGCTCGGTTCATCGAGAAGCATAAGTCTGGGCTCGGTGCATAAAGCCCGCGCCATGGCAAGCATCTGCTGCTCGCCGCCGCTGAGGGTGCCTGCGGGTTGTTTGAGGCGTTGCTTCAAGATCGGCAAAAGTTGCAAAACACTCTCAAGCACGGTTTGGCCGCTGTTGCGAACCGCCAAACCCATTTGCAAATTCTCCTCGACGTTCATGCCGTTGAACAGGCGCCGCCCCTGCGGAACGTAGGCTACGCCACGTCTGGGAACGTGGTGCGGGGGCAGATGTGTGATTTCCTCGCCATGGAGGTGAATGCTGCCACGCCGCGGTTTCAGCAGGCCCATGATAGTGCGAAGCAGCGTTGTCTTCCCCGCACCATTGCGCCCCATGATGCCAACGATCTCGCCCGCCGCCACTGAAAAAGAAACATCGCGCAGGGCTTGCGCTGCCCCATGAAAGGTATCGACGTGAGAGACTTCAAGCATCATTGCCCCAAATAGGCCTGCCTCACTGCAGCGTTTTTTTCGATCTCTTTCGGGGTCCCTTCGGCCAGAATGGCGCCTTGATCCATCACTGTAATGCGGCCCGCGAGTTCAAGGACCACCTGGAGATTATGTTCGATGAGGAGCACGGTCGCGCTTTGCGCAACTTCGCGGATCAGATCGCAGAATGCAGAGATCTCGGAGGGAGCGAGTCCCTGGGTGGGCTCGTCGAGGATAAGCAGTTCCGGTGCCAGCGTAAGCGCCATGGCCAATTCAAGAAGTCGTTGATGGCCATGGGGAAGGCTGCCCGCCATTTTGTAGAGATCGCTCGCCAGTCCAACACGGTGCAGGGCTTTCGAAACAGCAGCGGCAATCGCTTTTTCATTGGAAGTCAAAATACCTGCCTGCCGCCGTTGGGCAGCCAGGGCGACATTCTCATAGCAAGTCAGGTTGCGAAAGATGCTAGCGACCTGGAATGTGTAAACGATGCCAAGAACCACGCGGTTCCACGCCCTTGTTTCCGTAATATCCTTGTCCTTGAATCTAATCCGGCCTCTGGAAGGATCAATTCTTCCACTGATCATGCCGACCAGCGTTGTCTTGCCAGCGCCGTTCGGCCCAATGATGGCACGGATCTCGCCCTTGCTAACATCGAGTGAAACGTTATTCACCGCGGCCAGCCCGCCATAGTGGCGAGAGAGATCGCGGACTTCGAGCAAGGTCATGGCAGCCAGGGCAGCCAGCGGGCGCGAATCGTTCCGGCTATTCCCTTGGGAAACCATAAGGTGAGCATCAACAACGCCGCTCCGATCACAAGGAGATAACTGGAGGTGAAGCCGCTGGAAACATCCAAAAGATAAAACATCAGGCCAGTGCCGATAAGCGGCCCGATGATGGTGCCAGCACCGCCCAACAGTGTCCACAGAAGAGGCAGTGTGGAATATTGCAGCGATGCGAAAGAGGAACCCACATAAGAAAAGAGCAGGCAATAGAGGGTGCCGGATATTGCCGCGATCATGCCGGAAACCGTGATGGCAAGATAGCGGTAAGCGAATGTATTATAGCCGAGCATGCGGGTTCTCGGCTCATTCTCCCGGATGGCGATCAATACACGCCCAAGTGGAGAGCGCACCAGCCACAGGCTAAAGAATAGCGAAAACGCAAAAGCTATGAGCGCGAGATTATATTTGAACGCCGGATCGCTGAGGTGAAGCGAGAGGCCGAAAGCTTCGACAGCAGCAACGTTTGAAAGGACGATGCCCTGTTCACCAAGCGTAACGCTGTTGAAATAAAGAGTGGAAAGGAAAAATGCTTGGGACAGCATGAGTGTCACGATGAGAAACGCAACCCCGGTGGTGCGTAAAAGGAATAATCCCGCAATCAGGGAGAGCGCCAGCCCCGCGCCAACCCCTGCAACAAGTGCGGCGAGTGGGCCAAAACCCAGCCAGTAGACGGCCAATCCGGCGCCGTAAGCTCCGGCCGCGAAAAACATGGCGTGGCCGAGGCTCATGAGTCCGGTGTAACCGAGCAGGACGTTGTAACCCACGGCAAGCATTGCATAGACCAGGATGCGCGCAATATTGGCGTGATGATAGGCCGGAAGCACAAACTGCAACGCAAAAAGCGCCACCACGATGCCGGCATGAAGGGCGAATGACTTCACGCCGGTTCCCTACGGGCCAGTCCCTTGGGCCTTGCGATCAAGACGAGCGCCACCAGCAGGGTGGCGATGATTTTGGATAAGGTAGGCGAGAACAGTACTGAAATCATCCCTTCGCCAAGGCCGATGATGGCGGCGGCCAGTATCGTGCCACGCAGATTTCCCAAGCCTCCGACAATCACCACGATGAAGGAGAGAAGAAGCGGATCCGCGCCCATGAGATAGTGCGCTTGCTGAACCGGCACGACAAGAACACCTGCGAGGGCGGCGAGTGCCGCACCCAATGCAAAGACCGAAGTATAAATCCGCCTCACCGGGACACCGAAAGCCTGCGCGATTTCGGTGTCCATTTGGGTCGCCCGCATATAAAGGCCCATGCGCGTGCGCGACAGAGCGAACCACGTGGCGGCGATGAGTGCCACCGCGGCTGCCACGACGATCAGCTTGTAACCGGAATAGCCAAACCAGGGGAAATTGATGCGGAAATAGAATGGCGGCTCAACCGGCCTCGCGTCGGGTCCGAAGGTCATGAGCACCGTCTGCTGGGCGAGAAAGAGGAGCCCCATGGTCGCCACGATCGTGCGTTCCGGATCGTAATCCACGCGGCGCAACACCAGCCAATCGGCGGTGGCCGCGAGCGCTCCAGCGATGAGGGGCGCTATGATGAGCGCGGCGACAAAACCAATCAGGGGTCCTCCGCCGATGAAATGAACGACGGCCCAGGCGAGAACGGCGCCCAGCATGACGAGCTCGCCGTGGGCGATATTGATGATGCG
>Ga0187893_10014628_pt1 | contig 10660 bp, 8 predicted proteins | sample MA1701074metaG_FD_139574 | JGI IMG/M metagenome (GOLD analysis project Ga0187893, IMG submission 139574) | White microbial mat communities from a basaltic lava cave in the Kipuka Kanohina Cave System on the Island of Hawaii, USA - MA170107-4 metaG ...
ATCTCGCGATCATCGACAAGCGGCGGCAGCGCGCCAACGAGTCGCAGGTGATGAACATCATCGGCGACGTGAGCGGCAGGTCCTGCGTGCTGGTGGACGACCTGGTCGACACCGCGGGCACGCTGTGCCAGGCGGCGCACGCCCTGAAGGCTGAAGGCGCGGAGCGCGTGATCGCCTACATCACGCACCCCGTGTTGTCGGGCAATGCGGCGGAGAGGATTTCCGCGTCGGAGCTCGACGAACTGGTCGTGACGGATACGATTCCGCTCGGCGAGGCTGCGAGGAAATGCCGGCGCATCCGCGTCCTGTCGGTCGCGGAGCTTCTGGCAGAGACGATGCGGCGGATTCGCGACGAGGAATCTGTCAGTTCGCTGTACGTGGAATAGTACTGGAGTATTTGACATGAAGATTTCGTTTGAATTGGACGCCGAGTTCCGGGACGACCAGGGCAAGGGTGCTAGCCGCCGCCTGCGTCGCCTCGGCAAGGTGCCGGCGATCCTCTACGGCGGGAAGCGCGATGCGCGCGCCCTGCTGCTCGACCACACGCGGCTTGCGCAGCTGATGGACAACGAGCGCTTTTACTCGACCATTCTGGCGTTGAAGGTGGGCGACCAGAGCCAGGCCGCGGTGCTCAAGGACGTGCAGCGCCATCCGTACAAGAACCAGATCATGCACATCGATTTCCAGCGCGTGCTGGAAGACGAAAAGATTCGCATGCTTGTGCCGCTGCACTTCAGGGGCGGCGCCGAAGCGATCGGCGTCAAGTCCCAGGGCGGCGTTCTTTCGCATGTGCGCAATGACATCGAAGTGACCTGCCTGCCCAAGGATCTGCCCGAATTCGTCGAGGTCGACGTCTCAGAGCTCGAAATCAACCAGGTCATCAAGCTGTCGGACCTCAAGCTTTCCGCGGGCGTCGAAGTCGTGGACCTTCTCGCCGGTCGCGACGGACCTGTCGCATCCATCCACATGCCGCGCATCGAGGAGGAAGAAGTCCCGGTCGTCGACGAGGCCGCCGTGGCTGCGGCGACGGCGGGTGCGCCCGCGGTGCCTGGCGCACCTGGAGCTCCTGGAGCACCCGGTGCGCCTGGAGCTCCCACCGCACCCGGAGCGGCCCCCGCGGGCGCCGCACCTGGCGCTGTACCCGGCGCTGCGCCGGGCGCCGCGCCGGCAGGCGATGCGAAAGGCGCTGCAGGCAAAGGCGCGAAGGAAGGCAAGGGCGCGAAGAAAGGCGACGGCAAGAAGTAAGAGTGGCGCGCGCTTGGACGCACGCAGATATCCATGGCCGGCCTTCCACTGCAACTGGTCGTCGGTCTCGGCAATCCGGGCGCCGAGCACGAGGACACACGCCACAACGCCGGCTTCTGGTTCATCGACGAACTGGCGAGCCGCCACGACGCGCGCCTGAAGCCGGAGCGGCGCTACAACGCGGATGCCGGCCGCGCCGCGATCGCGGGCGTCACCCTGTGGCTCCTGAAGCCGATGGGCTTCATGAACCGAAGCGGCCAGTCGGTGCGCGCCTTCTGCGACTACCTGCAGCTGCCGGCCGAGCAGGTGCTGGTCGTTCACGACGAGCTCGACCTGCCGGTCGGCGTCGCCCGTCTCAAGAAGGGCGGCGGCGCCGGTGGCCACAACGGCATGAAGGACGTCATTGCGCATCTCGGCGAGGAATTCTGGCGCCTGCGAATCGGCATCGGGCATCCCGGTCATCGGGACCAGGTGATCGACTACGTGCTCCAGCGTGCGAGCGCCGTCGACGAACGCCTGACGCGCGAAGCGATCGAGCTCGCGATCGCCGAATTTCCGCGCCTGCTCAACGAAGGGGCGGAGAAAATGATGAGCCGGCTGCACACCTCGCCGCCGGCCGAGGAAGCCCCGGGCTGAAACCGGGCGCTTCCGCATCATGGGAATCCGCTGCGGCATCGTCGGGCTGCCGAACGTCGGCAAGTCGACGCTTTTCAACGCGCTGACGCGCGCCGGTATCGCCGCCGAAAACTATCTATTCTGCACCATCGATCCGAATGTCGGCATCGTGCCGGTGCCCGATCCGCGCCTCGCAAGGCTCGCCGCGATCGCGCGGCCGGAGAAGTTCGTTCCGACCACGGTCGAGTTCGTCGACATCGCAGGACTCGTCGCCGGCGCCTCCGAGGGCGAAGGGCTCGGCAACAAGTTCCTGTCTCACATCCGCGAAGTGGACGCGATCGCGCATGTCGTGCGCTGCTTCGACGATGCGGATGTCGTGCACGTATCGGGCCAAGTGGATCCAGCCCGTGACGTCGCCATCATCAACACCGAGCTTGCGCTCGCGGACCTGGAAACCGTAGATCGCGCGCTTGCGCGCGCCGAGAAGTCGGCGAAGGCCATGGATAAGGACGCGATGCGCTGGCGCGAATCGCTGCAGCGAATTCGGTCGGTTCTCGACCAGGGAAAGCCGGTGCGCGCCATGGCATTCGACGAGTTCGAGCGCGCGCGAGCGCGTGACCTGCAGCTGCTGACGGCGAAGCCCGTCATGTACGTGGCAAATGTCGACGAGCACGGCTTCGGGTCGAATCCGCGCCTAGACAGCCTGCGCGCGATCGCGGCGGACGACGGCTCGGAGGTCGTCGCGGTCTGTGCCGCGATCGAGGCCGAAATCTCAGAGCTCGACGAGAGCGATCGCGCCGCCTTCCTGCACGATCTTGGACTCGACGAGCCCGGGCTCGACCGCATCATTCACGCAGGCTATCGCCTCCTGGGGTTGCTCACATTCTTCACTACTGGGCCGAAGGAAGTGCATGCCTGGACGGTGCGCGCGGGTGCGGCGGCGGCGCAGGCGGCCGGCGCGATCCACACCGATTTCGAGCGCGGATTCATTCGCGCCGAAACCATCGGCTACGACGACTACGTGAACTTCAATGGCGAAAGCGGAGCGCGCGAGGCCGGGCGGCTCAGGCTGGAAGGCAAGGAATACATCGTGCAGGAAGGCGACGTTATGTATTTCCGCTTCAATATATAATTGCACATCCCCGAGGTACCTTCCCGCCGCGTGGCTAGGTAGCTCAGCTGGTTAGAGCACGGGATTCATAACCCCGGGGTCGAGAGTTCGATTCTCTCCCTAGCCACCATTTATTCATGTGTCCGGCGCCTGTCCGGCCGCGATGTGAGACGAGACGCCGGATTGCCGCGACCAAAGCCACTGCAGCTCGGCGCCCTGCCACTAGCGTGGGCTCCGCACTGTCCAAGGAGATTTGAATGACAGCCTTCCTCCGGAAAGTTGCCGCCATGAGCTGCGGCGTATTCGCAATCGGATTCGCCGCCGCGATCGCGACGCCAGCCGAGGAGACGGCGGCCAAATCGGCAACGGAGGACGCGCGCGTCGGCGCTTTCTTCGAGGAAGTGTTCCAGCGCAACCTCAAGGACAGCCCGATATTCCAGTCGCAACTCGGCATGAAGGGCCCGGACTACGGCAAATGGAACGATTTCTCGGACGCCGAGGCGATCCGCCAGAATGACCTGACGCAGCAGGACCTCAAGCGCCTGCGCTCGGACTTCCGGTACGAGGCCCTGTCCGAGCCGATGAAGGTGAGCTACCGCATCTTCGAGCTGCAGCAGGAAACCGCGCTCGAGAACTTTCAGTGGCGGTTCCATGGCTATGCGTTCCAGACGCAGAACAATCCGGTCACGTCACTCGTGACGTTCATGCAGAACATCCATCGCGTGGACGACGTCTCCGACGCGGAAGCCTATATCTCGCGCCTGCAACTCACGGACGTGGCGTACAAGCAGCTTAACGAAGTCATGAACATGGCGGCGGAACGCGGCATCGTGCCGACGTCGTTCTCCTTCGATCCCGTGCTCGCCGACTGCCGCGCCGTGCTCTCCGGCACCCCTTTCGTCGACAGCGGCAAGGACTCGGCGATTCTTGCCGATTTCCGCGGAAAGGTGGACAAGCTCGAAATCGCGGACTCCGAGAAGAAGCGGTTACTCGATGCGGGGATCGCCGCAATGCGCGGCCCGATGCAGGCGAGCCTGAAATCGACGATCGCGAACATCGAGGCCCTGCGCCCGAAATCGCCGGGCCCGCACGGCGTCTGGAAGCTCCCGGACGGAGACGCCTACTACAAGTCGCAGATCGAGTTCTGGACGACCGAACCGAAGCTCAGCGCCGGCGAGATCCATGTAGTCGGCCTCACGGAAGTCGCGCGAATCCGCGACGAGATGGAAGCGATCATTCGGGAGGTCGGCTTCAAGGGCGATCTGCCGGCATTCTTCGAGCACTTGCGCAAGGATCCCGCGAATTTCTATCCGAATACGGACGAGGGACGACAGGCCTATCTCGACCAGTCCAAGGCCTACATCGACGCCATTTATGCCGACGTCGGCAAGTACTTCAACGTGTTGCCGAAGGCGCCGCTCGAAGTGCGGCGCGTCGAGACCTGGCGCGAGGAAACGGCGCCGATCGCGTTCTACAATCAGCCGACTCCTGACGGGAGCCGGCCCGGCATTTACTACGCCAATCTGCGTGACATGACGACGCGGCAGAAGCACGAGATGGAAACCGTCGCCTATCACGAGGGCGCGCCGGGGCATCATTTCCAGATCGCGATCCAGCAGGAGCTGGAGGGCGTCCCGAGCTTCCAGAAATTCGCCTTTTTCGGTGCCTATGTCGAGGGTTGGGGACTCTACGCGGAGCGCCTCGCGAAGGAGCAGGGCCGCTTCAGCGATCCGATGCAGGACTTCGGCCGCTTGCAGAACGAGATGCTGCGCGCCGCGCGGCTCGTGGTCGACACCGGCGTTCACGACAAGAAGTGGACGCGCGAGCAGATGATCGACTACATGTTCGCGAACAACCCGATGACCGTTGAGGATGCCACCAAGGAAGTCGAGCGCTACATCGACAACCCGGGCCAGGCGCTCTCGTACAAGATCGGAATGCTCAAGATCCTGGAGCTCCGCGAGCGCGCGAAGTGCGAGCTCGGCTCACGCTTCGACATCGGCGATTTCCACGACGTCGTGCTGAAGAACGGCGCGGTGCCGCTGCTGATCCTCGAGGGGCTGGTCAACGATTACATCGCCGCCAAAAAAGCGGCCTGAACAGAGTCAGCGCGCGGGTCTCAAGCGCGGCACCGTCGCGCTGGCGTCGGTCAATAGGTCAGCCGCCGCCTGCGAGAGCAGGGCGAGACCTTCGTCGACGATCGAATCCTCCGCCGTGATCGGCACCAGGATGCGCACAACATTGCCGTAGATCCCGCAGGACAGCAAGATCAGCCCGTGTTCGCGTGCGCGCGCCGCGAATTTCTTCGTCAGGTCGGCGGCTGGACGATGCGGATCGCCGCCTTCGGCCAGCTCGAACGCATTCATGGCGCCGAGACGGCGCACCTCGACGATCTCGGGATGACGTGCCGCGAGCGCTTCGAGCGCCGCGCCGATTTTTTCACCAAGCCGGTCGGCGCGCTCGAAGATCCTTTCATGCGTGAAGACGTCGAGGACTGCGAGTGCGGCCGCGCAGGCGACCGGACTGCCGGCGTAAGTGCCGCCGAGGCCACCGGGGCCACAGGCGTCCATGACCTCCGCGCGTCCGACTACGGCGGACAGCGGAAAACCGCCGCCGAGCGACTTTGCGAGCGTGTAGATGTCGGCGGCAACGCCGTAATGCTCCAACGCGAACATGCGTCCGGTGCGGCCCGCGCCACTCTGGATCTCGTCCGCGATGAGGAGAATGCCGTGGCGATCGCAGAGCTCGCGGAGCCGCAGGACGAAATCCTTCGGCGCGATGTAATAGCCCCCTTCGCCCTGCACGGGCTCGAAAACGATCGCCGCGACCCTGTCGGGCGCAATGTCGCACTTGAAGAGCATCGCGAGTGCATCGAAGGAATCGTCGACCGTCACCCCGTGCAGCGCGTTCGGGAACGGCGCGTGATAAACCTCTGCCGGGTAGGGGCCGAATCCCGCCTTGTAGGGATCGACCTTGCCGGTCAGGGCGAGCGCCATCATCGTGCGGCCGTGAAAGCCGCCGGCGAAAGAGATCACCGCGGAACGGCCGGTGCTCGCGCGCGCGATCTTGATCGCGTTCTCGATTGCTTCCGCGCCCGTCGTCATCAACAGCGTCTTGTTCGGGCCCGGGCCGGGCGCGAGGGCGTTCAGCCGTTCGCAAAGCGCGATGTAGGGCTCGTATCCGGTGATCTGGAAACAGGTGTGGGTGACCTTGTCGAGCTGGGCGCGCACCGCCTCGAGCACGCGCCGGTGGCGATGGCCCGTGTTGAGCACCGCGATGCCGCCGGCGAAGTCGATGTAGCGCCGCCCGTCGCCATCCCAAACGAGCGCGTTTTCGGCGCGCTCGATGAAGACGGGATGCACCATCGACACGCCGCGCGCGACCGCGGCCTGGCGCCTCGCGACCAGTGATTCATTGCTGCCCAAACCGGCCTCCCACTAATGAATTGGTATTTCGTCCAGATCGTCGTCCTCGACGATCTGCTCCCAGGTCGTGGTTGGCGATTCGAGCGGATTTACGGGTTCCGCGCCCTCCGAGAGGTCGGTGTAGCCGAACTCGTCCGGCTCCACGTCGTCGAGCGGGCCGCCCCAGTCTTCCGGCTGAGCGGCGGAATCGACCGCAAGCGTGCGCCATTCCTCGAGATCGAGTTCGTCGAGGCCGCCGTCGAATTCCTGGATCTCGACCGTGCCTGCGCTTTCGTCAAGTGCAACCACCTGGAACATCTCGCCCTTATCGCGATGCGTGTACCAGTTGCCGACGATCGGAGGGAGTCGATTGCCCATAAATTCATCCTACGCCCGAATGCGGACGCATACCAGAGATTACAATCGAAAAATGTGACCCGATGGAGACGGCGATGGCGACACCGGCAATCGTGGACTTCCGGCGCAACATCAAAGGCGAGGAATCGGCGCCGGCCGCCGAGCGTGTTATCAAGGGCGAGCCCAAGACGCTCGTGAAAAACTATTTCAGCGATCCGTCCGGCCAGTTTTTCGCCGGCACCTGGGCGAGCAGCGTCGGCAAATGGAAAGTCGAGTACACGGAGAACGAATTCTGCCACCTGCTCGAGGGCCGCGTCGTGATCACGTCGGAGGAGGGAAAGCGCTGGCAGTTCAATGCGGGCGACGCCTGGGTGATTCCCGCAGGCTTCAGTGGCACCTGGGAAACAGTGGAACCCGCGCGCAAGCGCTACGCGACGTTCGAGGCTGCCAAGCCAGCCGGCTGAGCGAGGTTCCTTACTCCCAGTCCTTTGAGAACGTGACCCCGAGTGTCCTCGGCCGGGCTGGCCAGACCAGCTCGTTGAACAGGCCATAGCCGAACTGGTTGTTCACGTCCGCGTTCTCCCAGCCGCGCTCGAAATACTCCTCGTCGAAGGCGTTTTCAAGCCAGACGGTCACCGACCACGTGGAATTGCTGCGGTAGCCGAAGCGGAAATTGAACTCGTCCCAGCTGTCGACGGCGGCGTCTCGAATGTTGTCGGGTCCTCCGAACATCTCGGAGCGGTAAACGAACTCGGTGGTGAAAAATGCTTCGCCCGATTCGGTGGGGTGCCGGTACGCGACGATGGCGGAGCCACTGACCTCGGGAGCGAAGGGAAGGTTGTTGCCGGCGCAGGCGCCGCAGGCCCCGATCGCCTCGATCTGGGTTGCGTCCGTGATCTCGGTGTCGAGCAGCGACACGCCGACGATCGCATCCCAGCTCGCCCTCGGGACCCAGCGGAGGTCGACCTCCAGGCCCTGGCCACGGGCTTCGCCCACGTTCGCGACGAGCGAGGAGCCGGTCTCGAAATAGACGAGCTGGAGGTCGGTGTACCCGTAGCGGAACAGGGATGCGTTGATTTGCAAGGTGTTATCCAGGAGCCGCGTCTTGGCGCCGACCTCGTAGCTGTCGACCTCTTCGGGGTTGAACACAACCGGCGTCGTGCCGGGCGGCGCGGCGCCCTCGTCCGTCACGTCCGCGCCATGCAGATCGTAGCCGAAAGTGGCGAAGCCGCCGGACTTGTAGCCCTTCGAGGCAGTCGCATAGAGAGTGACATCGTCACTAAGGTCGTAGCTGATGGCGAGGCGCGGCGTGAAATCGCTCCAATTTTCCTCGGCGCGGACGAAGCCGTCGGTGAAAAACTCGAAATTGAAGTTGTTGCCGAGCGCTCCGCCGCTGTCCAGCACGCGGCTCTCGATCTCCTTGTTGTCGTAGGTGTAACGGGCTCCCGCCGTCAGCTCGAACCGGTCGCTGAGGCTCCAGGTGAAGTCGCCGTACACGGCCCAGCCCTGGCTGTCCACGTTCACGTAGGTGCGTTCTGCCTTGTTCAGGAGCAAGTCGGCTGGATCGATGTTGTCGCCCCAGTAGTCCTCGAAGAACGGGTCGTCGCAACCCGTGACCGGACCCCCCGAGAAGTCGGGTGCCTCGGTGATGCCGACGGCCCGGCAAAGATCGTCCTCGTCGTAGATGAAATCGAAAATCCCGTCGATGTTTTCCTCATAAACGCTCGCGCCGGCGAACCAGGTCACCCCGGCGTCACCGGGCGAATTGAGACGCAGCTCCTGGCTCCAGTATTCGACGTTGTTGACCTGGCGGTAATCGTTCACGTGGCCCGGCCCACCGTCGTAGTCCTCGAGGTAGTGAAAATTGAAAGACTTGTAGCCGGTGAGCGAGGTCAGCGTGTATGCGCTGGGCAATGACCACTCGATGTTCGCGCGTCCCTCGAAGACCTCTGATTCGTCGATGCCATTGTTGCCAAGATCGATGTTCACCCGATCGTACGGCAAGCCATCCGCGGGCACCCAATAGACTGAGGGATCCTGCTCGCGATCCTCGTAGGCCGCGGTGAGCGTCGCGTCCATCACATCGCCGAAGCGGCGAAGTGCCACGCGGCCCGCGCGGACTTCGTGGAATCCCAGCTCATCGCCGCCCTGGAGGTTTTCGAGGAAGCCGTCGTTGGAGAGCGTGTAGCCGCTCGCGCGAAGCGCCCATGACTCGCTGACGGGCAGGTTGACCGTGCCCGTCGCCTCGATGTGATTTTCGTCGGCGAGCGTCAGCTCTGCATTCGCCTCGAATGCGCTCTCGGGCTTATTCGTGATGATGCTGACGGCGCCCGCGATCGAATTGCGCCCGAACAGTGTCCCCTGTGGTCCCTTGACCACTTCCGCGCGCTCGACGTCGTAGAGTGCCGTCATCACACCGCCCGTCCGGCCTGACCAGATGCCGTCCACGAACATGGCGACCGACGGATCGCCGCCGATTCCGAAATCGTTCGTGGCGATGCCGCGCATCGCAAGCGCGTCGGTGAATCCGTCCTCGGTCTTGCCGCTAAAGCCGGGGGTGAAGTCGACGATGGCGCGGATGTCGGCCATGCGGCTCTCCTTCAGCATGTCGCCCGAGAAGGCGGACACCGAAAGCGGCACGTCCTGCAACGACTGTTGGCGTTTCTGCGCGGTGACGATGACCTCGTCGAGGCCGACGATCTCCGGGGTCGGCGCTTCAGTTTCCTGTGCCTGCGAAATGAGCGCGAACGACATCGCGGCAGCGACCGCCATTCGGCTTGCTGCCCAGCTGAGCCTGGTCATGATAAATTCCCCCACGGCAAAACCGCAGTCCCCCGGGACAGGATATCACTCCGCCATGCGGGCGTGGATTCAGTCCAGACGGTCGATGATCGCGCCCAGTGTTTCAAAGATCCGGTCCACCTCCGCGCGCTCGATGATGAGCGGCGGCGATATCGCGATTGTGTCGCCGGTCGTGCGGATCAATAGCCCTGCACTGAAGGCCTCGACCAGCGCATCGTAGCCGCGCGCGCCCGGCGCCCCGGCGCGGGGCTCGAGCTCGATGCCCGCCACCATGCCGTAAGCGCGGAGATCGACGACGTGACGCCGGCCCTTCAGCGAATGCACGGCGTCGCTCCAGTAGGGCGCCATCGCACGCGCTCTCTCGAACAGGCCGGCGCGGTAGAGCCTCTGCGTCGCGAGACCGGCTGCGCAGGCGACCGGATGCGCCGAGTACGTGTAGCCGTGAAACAATTCGATCGCGGCCGGCGGGCCCGCCATGAACGTGTCGTGGATCTCGCGTCGTACGAACACTGCGCCCATCGGCACCGCGCCATTCGTCAAGCCCTTCGCGCAGGTCATCATGTCCGGCATGACGTCGAATTCCTGCGCGGCGAACGCGGAACCGGTGCGGCCGAACCCCGTAATGACCTCGTCGAAGATCAGGAGAATTCCGTGCTTCGTGCAATGTTCGCGCAGGCGCTTGAGGTATCCCTTCGGCGGCAGCAGCACGCCGGTCGAGCCGGCGATCGGCTCGACGATAACGGCCGCGATGGTCGAGGCATCGTGCAGCGCGACGAGGCGCTCGAGGTCGTCCGCGAACTCGGCGCCGTGGGCGGGCAGCCCACGTGAAAAAAGATTGCGTGCCGGGTCGTGCGTATGGCGCAGGTGATCGACGCCCGGCAGCAGGGCGCCAAAGTACTTGCGATTGTTGACCATGCCGCCGACTGAGATACCGCCGAAGCCGACGCCGTGATACGCGCGCTCACGCCCGATCAGGCGCGTCCGCGCGCCATCACCACGCACCCGGTGATAAGCGACCGCGATTTTGAGCGCCGTGTCCACCGATTCCGATCCCGAATTCGTGAAGAACACGCGGTCGATACCCGGGGGCGCGATCTCGGTGAGCGCGTTCGCCAGCTCGAAGGCG
>Ga0187893_10014629_pt1 | contig 10660 bp, 14 predicted proteins | sample MA1701074metaG_FD_139574 | JGI IMG/M metagenome (GOLD analysis project Ga0187893, IMG submission 139574) | White microbial mat communities from a basaltic lava cave in the Kipuka Kanohina Cave System on the Island of Hawaii, USA - MA170107-4 metaG ...
CTCGTCCTGGCTGCCGGCGTGCCGCTGTACTTCCTCGCGCGCAAGAAGTGAGGCGCGCAGCGCTCGCGCTCTGGCTGCTGGCCACAGCAGCGGCCGCGCAGGACTACGAGCGGGAGAAGCGCTGGGCGGCCGAAGTCGTTCCGAACCTCGTCGTTGGGGAGGCGGTGCAGATTCCGCTTTCGTCCAGAACGTTCCTGGGAATCCATACAGAAGCAAAGACCTCCAAGCCCTCGATTCTTCTCGTGCACGGCGTCGGCGTGCACCCGGATCATGGCGTGATCGGCGTTCTGCGCGCTGCGCTCGCCGACCTGGGCTTCACGACGCTCTCGATCCAGATGCCGGTGCAGAAGTCGGACGCCGGCCTGAAAGACTATTACCCGACGGTGTTTCCGGAAGCGGTCGAGCGCATCGCCGCCGGCGCGCGCTGGCTGAAGGAGAAAGGCGCCGGAAAGGTCGTCCTGCTCTCGCACAGCATGGGCTCTTGGATGGCGAACGTGTACTACGAGAGGACGCGCGACGCGCCGTTCGCGGCGTGGATCTGCATGGGCCTGACCGGCGGCTTTGGTGGCATGCAGAACGTGCATGTGCCCGTGCTTGACATGTACGGCGAGCATGACCTGGCGCCGGTACTGCGCGCCGACTGGCGCCGGCGCGCCACGATCAACTCGATCACGGGATCGAAGCAGGTGAGAATCGCCGGGGCGGATCACCATTTCACCGGCAGGGAAAAAGAGCTCGCCGCAGCGATCCGCGGATTCCTCGACGCACTAAAATAGCGGCATGAGCCTGAAGCGCCTGCGCACGCCGATGATAGTGCTCGTCTGCGGCTGCGTCATCATGTGCATTTCGTTCGGCATCCGCGCAGGATTCGGCCTGTTCATGCAGCCGATCAGCCTCGAGCACGGCTGGGGGCGCGAGGTGTTCTCGTTCTCGATCGCGCTGCAGAACCTGATGTGGGGCGTGCTCGGCGCGCTGGCCGGCGGGTTCGCCGACCGCTACGGCCCGGGCCGCGTGCTCGCCATCGGCGCGATCTGCTACATCCTCGGCCTGATCGGCCTTGCCGTCATCGACGTGCCCTGGCTGCTGCACCTGAACAGCGGCCTGCTTCTCGGCGGCGCGCTCGGCGGAACCTCCTTCGGCATCATCCTGGCGATCATCGGGCGCACAGTCGCGCCCGAGCGCCGCAGCCTCTACATGGGCATCGCCACCGCCGCGGGCTCTGCCGGCCAGTTCCTGATCCTGCCACTCACGCAGGTGCTGATCGCAAGCCTCGAGTGGCAGAACGCGCTCTTCGCTCTCGCCGCCATCGCAGCCCTGATTCTGCCGCTGACGCTCGCGCTCGCCGGCAGGCCGGACGGCAGCTCGCAGAGCACACAGTCACTTGGCGAGGCGCTGCATGAAGCGCTGCGCGAGAAAGGCTTCCATCTGCTCTTCTGGGGCTACTTCGTCTGCGGCTTCCACATCGCGATGCTGACCGTGCATCTACCGTCCTTCGTGACCGACCAGGGCCTCACGGCCACCCACGGCATGACCGCGCTCGCGCTGATCGGGCTTTTCAACGTCGTCGGCACGTTCGTGGCGGGCTACCTCGGCGGGCGCTACAGCAAGAAGTACCTGCTGTCGACGATCTATCTCGTGCGCGGCTTCCTCATCGCGATGCTCGTCTTCCTGCCGCTGACGCCCGTGACCCTCTACGTCTTCGCGGTGGGCATCGGGCTGCTGTGGCTCGGCACGGTGCCGCTCACCAACGGCCTCGTCGGCCAGATCTTTGGCATGCGCTACGCGGCGATGCTCGCCTCGATCGTGTTCCTCGGCCACCAGATCGGCAGCTTCATCGGCGTGTGGCTCGCCGGCCACCTCTACGACACCACCGGCACCTATGCCGGCGCGTTCGTGATCTCGATCGGCCTGGGCGTGTTCGCGGCCGCCGTCAATCTGCCTGTCAACGAGACGCCGCTCGCGGATCGCAAGGCGGCGCCGGCCGCCGCATAGCATGGAAGCCGCGCGCAGGCGGCTGTGGCTCAGGGCGGGCCTCGCGGCGCTGGCGGTTTGTCTGCTCGCCGCGGGCTTCTCGGCCTATCTCAGGCCGGATATGCTGGCGTCCTTCAACGACCTCATGGCGCTCTGCGCCGCGCTCCTCAGATGATGACCGTGCGCACCGCGCGCATGCTGGCGCGCTACAACCAGTGGACCGACCGGCTGACCTTCGACGCCGTCGCCGCGCTGCCGGGCGACGAGGCGACGCGCCCGCGCGTGGGCCTGTTCAAGACCATGGTCCACATGCTCAACCACAACTACGTCATCGACCGCGTCTTCCAGGCGCACCTCGAAGGCCGCGCGCACGGCTACGGCGCGCGCAACACGCCCGAGCCGCCCGCGCTCGCCGACCTGCGCCGCAACCAGGAAGCGCTGGACGAGTGGTACATCGGCTGGGCCGACCGGCTCACGCCGCAGGCGATCGACGAGAGAGTCCGCTTCGAGTACATCGGCGGCGGCGAGGGGCTGCTCTCGCGCGGCGAGATCCTGATGCACCTCGTCAACCACCACAGCTACCACCGCGGCTTCGTCGCCGAGATGTTCTACAGCGCGCAGCACCGTCCGCCGACAACCGACTTGACTGTCTTTCTCCGCGACGTGCCACTGCAGCTGGACTGAACCGGGTGCAACAAAGGCTCGGCCTTGTTTCCCTCGTAGTTCGCGATTACGACGAAGCGCTGGCGTTTTTTGTCGGCAAGCTCGGCTTTGTCCTTGTCGAGGATACCGATGTGCCGGAGCAGTCGAAGCGCTGGGTCGTGGTCTCGCCGCCCGGGGCGACCGAATCGAGGCTGTTGCTGGCGAGGGCAACGTCGCCTGAACAGGCGTCCCGGGTCGGTGCGCAGACTGGCGGTCGCGTCTTCCTGTTTCTCCACACCGATGATTTCTGGCGGGATTACGGGCAGTACAGGTCCCGGGGAGTCGAGTTCGTTCGGCCGCCCAAGCAGGAGCCTTACGGCACGGTCGCGGTCTTCAAGGACCTCTACGGCAATATGTGGGACCTTCTGCAGCCAAAGTGAGCGCGTTCAAGACCTCGATCAAGGTCTGCATGTTCGACCAGTACGGCACCGTGGTCGACATGCAGAAGGGGCTGACGGAGGTTGCCGCGCCGTTTCTCAGGGCGAAGGGCTGGAACGGCAGGCCGGACGCGTTCGTGACCTGGTGGCGGCGCACGCACTTCGAGAACTCGATGATCGACGCGCTGCTGCACCGGGAGCACACCTCCTACCGCGAGATCGGCCAGCGCGCGGTGGCCTACACGATGGAGCGCGCAGGCATTCCGCACACGATGGACGAGGTGCGCTGGCTCGTCGCCCAGATCGAGCAGCTCAAGCCCTTTCCCGATGTGCCCGAAGCGCTCGCGCGCCTCAGGACACGGTACAAGATCGCGGTGCTTTCGAATGGAGATCCGGACATGCTGGAGGCGGCGAAGCCGGTCCACGGGATCCCGTTCGACGCAGTGATCTCCGTGGCCGCGGCGGGATCCTTCAAGCCGCACGTCAAGACGTACACGAAGGCGGCTGAAATCCTCGGCGTCAAGATGGACGAAGTGCTCTTCGTCGCCAACCACGCCTTCGACTGCATCGGTGCCAAGGCCGCCGGCATGCGCACCGCCTTCATCGACCGGCGCCAGCGCCCGTTCGGCGGCACGCCCTATCAGCCGGACGCCGTGGTTCCCGACATGAGGAGCCTCGCCGACCTGATACTTTGAGGCGCCCTCAGGCGAGGCGCGTGGGAATCCAGACCTCGCTGTGCAGCGTGCGGTGCACCGGGCACTTGTTGGCGATCTCGAGCAGCTTCTGGCGCTGCGCCTCGTCCAGCTCGCCCTCGAGCGTGAGCACGCGCTCGATCCGGTCGATCTTGCCTTCGCGCGTTTCGCATTCGGCGCAGTCGCTGGCGTGGGCCTTGTCGTGGCTGAGGTCGACGCTGACACGGGCGAGGGGAATCTTCTTCAGCTCGGCTGGCTCGTCCGCGCGCAGCCGGTGCCGGCCCGCCTGGACGAGCTGCGCAAACTTGCCGTCGCCGGCCTCCTGCACATGGACCCCGGCGACCGCTTCCGGTGCGGCGTCCGCCGCATCCAGGTAGCGGGATGCCCAGGCGGCGAGAACCGTTGCGGTGTATTGCGCATCCGCACGCTGTGTGAGCAGGTGATCGGCGCGGTCGAGCGACACGAAGCTCTTCGGGTGCCTGGCGGCGAGGAAGATCTTCGAGGCGTTCTCGATGTCGACGACCGTGTCGCGCGGCGAGTGGAAGACGAGCAGCGGCTTTCTGAGCGCGCCGATCGTCTCCGCCGGCTTTTGCTGCCTGAGGTCGTCCAGGAACCGCGGGCTGACGGTCATGGCCGACCTTTCGACCAGGTGCGTGACGTGACTCGGCTCGAACGGCGCCCCGATCGTCGCCACGGCGCGCACCTCCGGAATCCGTCCCGCAGCCGCGAGCACGGCGGCCCCGCCGAGGCTGTGGCCGGCGAGGACCTGCGGCGCGGCGCGGTGCTCGCGCAGCCAGCCGGCGGCGGCGAGCAGGTCCTCGACGTTGGAGGTGAACTCGAGCCCCGAGAAATCGAAGCGCAGCGTCGCGATGCCGTGCCCGGCGAGCGCCTGGCTGACGTAGGCCGCGGCCTTGCTCTCCTTGGAGCAGGTGAAGCAGTGCGCGAAGAGCGCGTAGGCGCGCGGCGCGCCGGCGGGCGCATCGAGGCGCGCGGCGAGCTCGCCGCTCGGGCCGGGAAAGCGGATCGATTCGGTGGGCATGATCTAGACTCGGGCGGATGAAGGAGCACGACATTGTCGCGCCGTCGGCCTGGGTCGTGCGCTGGGCGCCGCGAGTCGCGCGCGGGACGGTGCTTGACGTCGCGAGCGGAGGGGGGCGTCACTCGCGGGTATTCCTGGCGAAAGGCTTGAAAGTGGTCGCGGTGGACCGGGAGCCGCAGGACATTGCCGGCGCACGCTTCATTCAGGCGGACATCGAGAACGGCCCCTGGCCGCTTGCCGGCGAGACGTTCGAGGGCGTGGTCGTCACCAATTATCTGCATCGCCCCTTGTTCGAAACACTGAAGGGAAGCCTCAAGGAGGGCGGCGTCCTCATCTACGAGACCTTCATGGCCGGCAACGAACGCTTTGGCAGGCCTTCGAACCCCGCTTTTCTGCTGCGGCCCGGGGAACTGCTCGAGGCCTTCGCCGGTCTGCAGGTGCTGGGGTTCGAAGAGGGAGACGTGACGTCGCCAAAACCCGCCACAATTCAAAGACTTTGTGCCGTGCGGGGCCGGACGGTCTAAAATGACAGGTTAGGCATTGAACAGCGGAGATGCATCATGATTACCGGCAGCCTGGTCGCCATCGTCACGCCGATGCTGGAGGACGGTCGCCTCGACCTCGCGCGCTTCCGCAAGCTGATCGACTGGCACGTCGCCGAAGGCACGGGCGGCATCGTCGTCGTCGGCACGACCGGCGAGTCTCCCACCGTGTCCTTCGACGAGCACAAGGAGCTGATCCGGATCGCGGTCGAGCACGTGCGCGGCCGCATTCCGGTGATCGCCGGCACCGGCGGCAACTCGACCGCCGAGGCGATCGAGCTCACCGAGTCGGCGAAGAAAGCCGGCGCGACCTGCACCCTGTCGGTCGTGCCGTACTACAACAAGCCGACGCAGGAGGGCCTGTACCGTCACTTCCGCAAGATCGCGGAGACGGTGGACATCCCGATGCTGCTCTACAACGTGCCGGTGCGCACGATCACCGACCTGCAGAACGACACCGTCCTGCGCCTGGCGCAGGTGCCCGGCGTCATCGGCATCAAGGACGCGACGGCCAACATGGAGCGCTGCGCGGAGCTGGTGAAGCGCGCGCCGCGCGGCTTCGCGGTCTACTCGGGCGAGGACTCTAGCGCGCTCGCGCTCATCCTGCTCGGCGGCCACGGCGTGATCTCGGTCACCGCCAACGTCGCGCCGCGCCTGATGCAGGAGATGTGCTCGGCCGCGCTGGTCGGCGATGCGCGCAAGGCGCGCGAGGTCAACCTGCGGCTGCTGACGCTGCACCAGCGCCTGTTCGTCGAGTCCAATCCGGCGCCGGTCAAATGGGCGCTGTCGCAGATGGGCCTGATCGAGAACGGCATCCGCCTGCCGCTCGCGCCGCTGTCGGAGAAGTACTACGACACGGTGCGCGAGGCGCTGGTCGAGGCGGGCGTTGTCCTGCCGCTGCGCGTAGTGGAGAAGAGGGCGTGACGCGCGCTCCGGGACGGCGGGTCGGGCTGGCGCTGCTCGCGGCCGCTATCGTCGGCGGCTGCAGCACCGCCTCCAGCGTCCTGGAAGGCAAGAAAGTGGACTACAAGTCGGCGGGCCAGTTGCCGTCGCTCGAGATTCCGCCGGACCTGACCACGCCGACGCGCGACAACCGCTACGTCGTGCCCGATACCGGCAAGTCGAGCGCGACGCTGTCGGGCTACCAGGCCGACCGTGCCACGCAGGCGAAGCTGGGACCCAACGCCGGCGTGCTGCCTTCGGTCGACAAGATGCGCATCGAGCGCGCCGGCACGCAGCGCTGGCTGGTCATCGACGAGCCGCCCGAGAAGCTCTGGCCGGTGGTGCGCGATTTCTGGCAGGAGAACGGCTTCCTGATCTCGTTGAGCCTGCCCGAGGCAGGCGTGATGGAAACCGACTGGGCCGAGAACCGCGCCAAGATCCCCCAGGACTTCATCCGCGAAATGCTCGGCAAGTTCCTGGAGCAGCTTTACTCGACCTCCGAGCGCGACAAGTTCCGCACGCGGCTGGAGCGGCGCGAGGAGGGCGGCACCGAGATCTTCATCAGCCACCGCGGCATGATCGAGCATGTTCGCGACGCCAGCCTGGTCAAGCCGGGCGAGAGCTCGGCCGGCGTCTGGACGCCGCGGCCGCCCGATCCGGAGCTCGAGGCGGAGTTCCTGCGCCGCCTGATGGTGCGGCTGGGCACGCAGGAGGCGCACGCCAAGCAGCAGGTCGCAACGGCGGCAGCGCAGCCCGCGCGTGCCGCGATCCAGCAGGGCATCGGCGGCTTCGAGATGCTGGAGGTATTCGAGCCCTTTGACCGGACCTGGCGGCGCGTCGGGCTCGCGCTCGACCGCGTCGGCTTCACCGTCGAAGACCGCGACCGGCAGAAGGGCCAGTACTTCGTGCGCTACGCCGACGCCGATTCGGACATGAAGCGCAAGGACAACGAAAAGGGCCTGCTCGCCAAGCTCGCCTTCTGGAAGCCGAGCGACAGCGGCGTCAGGGCCGAGCAATACCGCGTGCATATCCGGCAGTTCGCCGGCAAGTGCGTGGTGCAGGTCCTGAACAAGGACGGCCAGGCCGAGAACTCGCAGACGACGAAACGGATTGTCTCGCTGTTGCATGAGCAGTTGAGGTGACGCTTCGCTTCGCGTCCCTCGGAAGCGGTTCCGGGGGCAATTGCCTCGTCGCAGAGGTGAACGGCTCGCGGGTCCTGCTCGACTGCGGCCTGTCGGTGGCGGAGACCGAGCGGCGCCTCGCGCGGCTCGGCCTCGTGCCCGCCGACGTCGGCGGCATCATCGTCACCCACGAGCACGACGACCATGCGGGCCAGGCCTACGCTTTTGCGGCCGAGCACCGCGTGCCGGTGTGGCTCACCTTCGGCACGCGCGCGGCGCTCGCCGAGGAGGGCGTGCATGCCGGCGACGTCGAGACCCGCACCATCGACGGACGCACGCGCTTCGCCATCGGCGACCTCGAGATCGAGCCCTACACCGTGCCGCACGACGCGCGCGAGCCGGTGCAGTTCGTGCTCTCGGACGGCGCGTTCCGGCTCGGGGTCCTCACCGACATCGGCACCACGACCGCGCACGTGGAGGCGACGCTGTCGCGCTGCGACGCGCTCGTGCTCGAGTGCAACCACGACCTCGACCTGCTGTGGAGCGGCGATTACCCGAAGTGGCTGAAGGAGCGCATCGCGGGGCCGTTCGGCCACCTGGACAATCGCAGCGCGGGCCGGCTGCTCGCGGCGCTCGACCGCTCGCGGCTCCGGCACCTGATCGCCGCGCACCTGTCGCAGAAGAACAATCGCCCCGAGCTGGCGCGCGCGGCGCTCGCCGCGGCGATCGGCTGCGAGGCCTCCTGGGTGGGCATCGCGACCCAGGACGACGGCTTCGGCTGGCGCGAGCTGCGCTAGCGGCTAGCGGCCCGGCTTGATCGGGTCCTTGGTCGGCGCGTCCTGCTCGGCCTTTTTCTCCTCGGCCTTCTTTTCGGCCGGCGGCGGCGTCTTCTGCGGCTCGGGCTTCTTCGGCTCCTCCTTGCCGCACGCGGCGAGCGCGAGCGCGGCCGCCGCGGCGATCAGCAGAGTCCTGGTCATCGGTTCACTCTCCGTGGCAAAACGGCAGAAATTCTAGCAGCCGGAGCGTTACAGCCCGACCGTCGTGCTCGACACGCCCGGGTGCGAAGCCGCCCAGATCTCGAGGAAGCGCGAGCGCATCGCGAGGCCTTCCGGCTCGTCGTCGAAGCCGGAGGCGCCGCGGAAGAACGCGGCCGCCGGCCGGCGCACATAGTGACGCGCGTCCAGCACCAGGAACGAGTCCTGGATGCTCTTGATCTCCTCGTGCGTGCGGTTGATCTGGATCGCGTGCGAGTAGCGCGCGAGCAGGCTCATCATGCGCGGGCAGCGCCGCGTCAGGTGCTCGGTGTCGTGCGCGGCGACGAACAGGCGCCGCGTACGGCTCGCCTGCAGGAACTTCTCGAGCAGCGCGATGCGCTCGGGCGAGTTCAGGCCGAGCGAGGTCAGATCCGGATCGAAGACGCGCAGCTCGCGTCCCGCCAGCTCGAGCAGGCGGTCGATCGCCTCATGCCAGGCGGCCTCGGTATCGAAGCGCTGGTACTGCGGCTTCGGCTCTTCTTCGCTCATTGGAGATAGCCCGACTCGCGCCACTCGGAGAGTAGACCCGCGAGGCCGGCGCGGGCAAGCGCCTGCGCGCTCGCGCGCCGGCGGTCGGCGAGCTCGCGCAGCGCCCTGCGCTGAGAGGCCCTCGGGACGAAGGACTCGCCGTTGATGAAGAACCGGGAGCCGCTGTAGAGCAGCTGCGTCTTGGGGTTCAGTTCTATTGCGTCTTTTCTCGCCCGGGATTCTGCAGAACGTGCCCGGCGAAAAACCACTTCCTGCTTCGGCGTGGTCAGGTACCTGCCGAGAAAATCCTCGACGTCGGTCCGTTTCCACCGGATCCTGCGCAGTTGCCGCGCCGCGAAATCGACCATGCGGGGATCGATCCTCGCACCCTGCCTGCTCGCGCGCAGCCCCGGGTCGCGGTACTGCGCATCGGGCAGGCCGCGCTCGTGCAGGTAGTCGAGAAAGGCCGCGCCGAGCTCCGCCGCGCGCGGCGCGCGAAAGCCGATCGAGCAGGTGAGGCACTCGTCCAGCGCGACGCCGTCGTGCCCCCAGCCGGGCGGCAGGTAGAGCAGGTCGCCCGGCTCGAGCAGGTATTCGTGCTCGGGCATGAAGCCCTCGATGAGCTTGAGCGGCGCGCCTTGCGCCAGCTTGAAAGGCCGAGGGCGGGCGAGGCGCCAGATTCTCCTCCCGGCTCCCTGGACAAGAAATACGTCGTAGCTGTCGAAATGCGGGCCGACGCCGCCGCCGGGCACGGCGTAGCTCACCATGACGTCGTCAAGCCGCGCCTGGGGCAGGAAGGCGAACCTGCGCAGGAGCTGCTCGGCCTTCTGCTGATGGAGATTCACCCCGTTGACGAGCAGCGTCCAGTCCTGCGGGTTCCGCGGCAATCCTGCAACCGGGCCTTGTGTAACCTCCCAGCGCAGCCCCGTCCGTTTCACTAGACGGGATTCGACGTCACGGCGCGCAGCGAGCGAGAAAAGCGCACGCTTGCCGATCACGCTGCGGAATCCGGGCAGCGCGCGGCGCACAAGAAGCGGGCGCTTCTGCCAGTGGCGGCGTAAAAACTCCTTCGGCGACAAGCCCCCTAGCGGCGCATCCTCCATCATTTGATTATATGTGTGGGCCGGTCGCGACAAATCTCACGCAAGCATCTTGTAAAACGGACATGCAAGCATAGAATCAGCGCACCAAACGATCATGCTGCAACCAGGACAGAACGCGCCCGAGTTCGCGCTTCCCGATGCCGACATGCAGACGGTGGAGCTCGCTTCCTTCATCGGCAAGAAGCGCGTGGTGCTGTATTTCTACCCGCGCGACGGCACGCCCGGCTGCACGCTGCAGGCGGCGGAGTTCTCGGACCACGAGCAGGAATTCGACCGCTGCCAGTGCGTGATCCTCGGCGTGTCGCGCGACGACTGCCTGACGCACGCCGAGTTCCGCGACAAACATGGCCTGTCGATCGAGCTGCTCTCCGACCCGGAAGGCGACGTCTGTCGGCGCTACGGCGTGCTGCAGGAGAAGGAGACCGACGGGGTGAAGAAGGAGTGCCTGGTGCGCTCGACCTTCGTGATCGACAAGAAGGGCGTCATCCGCCACGCCGCCTACGGCGTCAATCCGAAGCACCACGCTGCCGAAATCTACGACGTCGTCCGCAAGTTGAAGTCTTAAAAAGCGGATTTTGGCTTCAGCGCCGGAAGTCCCGCGCTGAAGCCATCCCGCTTTTTAGCCTATCATGGCGGCTAGGGGGAGCTGGCCATGATGGATGTCCTCTC
>Ga0187893_10014630_pt1 | contig 10659 bp, 9 predicted proteins | sample MA1701074metaG_FD_139574 | JGI IMG/M metagenome (GOLD analysis project Ga0187893, IMG submission 139574) | White microbial mat communities from a basaltic lava cave in the Kipuka Kanohina Cave System on the Island of Hawaii, USA - MA170107-4 metaG ...
CCGAATGGTGGTGGGGCTGGCCCGCGCTGTCGTTCGCGTGTCTGCTGGCGGTCGCGATCGCCCTCCTGGACTCCAGAGTGTGGGGTGGCGCAGGAGGGCTCCCGGGGCCGCGTTGACGGTCGGCGGCGGTCCCAGTAGAATCATCGCGATGAACCGCCCCCGCCGGCTTCGGGAAACGCCCGAAATCCGCGAGCTTGCGGCGGAAACGGACCTTCGGCCTTCGGACCTGATTCTTCCGATGTTCGTGCGACCGGGAAAGCGCGAGCGCCGGGCGGTGGCATCGATGCCCGGGGTGTTCCAGCTATCAGTGGATGAGCTGGTGGGTGAGGTCAAGGAGATGACCTCTCTCGGGCTCAAAGGGGTTCTGCTCTTCGGCCTGCCCTCCAGGAAAGACGATCGCGCTTCGGAGGCCTATGCAGCGGAGGGGATCGTCCAGACCGCGGTCAAGGCCATCAAGGACGCGCGGCCCGAGGCTTTCGTGATCACGGACGTATGCCTGTGCGCCTACATGGATCACGGGCACTGCGGGGTTGTGGTTCGGGAGAAGAATGAGGCGAGGATCGACAACGACCGCTCCGTGGAACTGCTCGCCAAGACCGCGGCCTCCCATGCGCGGGCGGGCGCGGATATGGTGGCTCCGAGCGCCATGATGGACGGCCAGGTTCGGGCGATCCGGGAGGCGCTCGATCGCGAAGGCAGGACGACGGCCTCCATCCTCGCGTACTCGGCCAAGTACGCCTCGGCGATGTACGGGCCTTTCCGCGACGCGGCCGAGTCGCCGCCCAAGTTCGGCGACCGCGCCACCTATCAAATGGACTTCCGGAATTCGGACGAGGCGCTCCGGGAAATCGAACTCGACCTCCAGGAGGGGGCCGACGTGGTCATGGTCAAGCCGGCGCTGGCCTACCTGGACGTCATCCGCCGGGCGAAGGATCGTTTCAGATGCCCCCTGGCCGCCTATAACGTGAGCGGCGAGTATTCAATGGTCAAGGCCGCCGCGGAGAGGGGATGGATCGACGAGCGCGCGGTTGCGATGGAGATCCTGATCGCCATCCGACGCGCCGGGGCGGACCTGATCCTGACCTACTGGGCCGCGCGGGCCGCCCGGTGGTGCCAGGAAAGGTGACCGAACCTTGAATCGTCTCCGGCGTCGCGAAAGAATGTCCCCTTCATGTGGACGCTGAGGCGCACGCATCACTGCGGCGAGCTGCGCTCGTCGCATGTGGGCACGACCGTCCGCCTCAATGGGTGGGTCGACACGGTCCGCGACCACGGGAAGGTCATCTTCGTGGACGTCCGCGACCGCGAGGGCCGGACCCAGCTCGTGTTCAAGCATGATCGAAATCCCGAACTTCATCAGCGGGCGAACTCGCTCCGGCCGGAGACCGTCATCGCCGTCGAAGGAGTCGTGCGAATGCGGGACGGCCAGACTCGAAACGCGGAACTTGCGACTGGAGACGTGGAAATCGAAGGGGGCGCGCTTGAGGTCCTCAACCCCTCCAAACCCACTCCGTTTGAAATCAGCGGCGAGCTCACCGGGTCGATCGAGACGCGGCTCAAGTACCGATACCTGGACCTTCGGCGGCCCCAGATGCAGAAGAACATCCGCACCCGGTCGAGGGTCACGCATTCGATCCGGCGATACTTTGAGAGCAAGGGCTTCATCGACATCGAGACCCCCTACATGCTCAAGTACACGCCCGGAGGCGCCCGGAACTTCCTGATCCCGTGCCGACTGATTCCGGGCCAGTTTTACGCGCTCGCGGAATCGCCGCAGATCCTCAAGCAGCTCTACATGATCGCGGGATTTGACAAGTACTATCAGGTCGCTCGCTGCTTCCGCGACGAGGATCTTCGCGCCGATCGCCAGCCGGAGTTCACCCAGCTCGACCTTGAGATGTCGTTCGTGGACCGTGACGACGTGATGGGCATGGTGGAGGGATGTGTCGAGGCGGCGTTTCGAGAAGTCGCCGGGGTGACGCTCAAGGCCCCGTTCGAACGGATATCGTACGACCGAGCGATGCTTGAGTACGGGGTGGACAAGCCCGACCTGCGGTTCGAAATGAAGATAGCCGACGTGTCGGAGGCGTTCCGCGGGACCGAGTTTGGGATCGCGAAGCAAACCCTGGCGGGCGGGGGTGTGTTCCGCGGGCTCGCGGTACCCGGTGGCGCGGACATGTCGCGGAAGGAGGTCGACGAGCTGGGTGCCTTTGTGTCGCAGCTGGGGGGAAAGGGGGTGTTGACGGCAAAGGTGGAGGCGGGTCTGAAGCTGGCGGGCTCGTTCGCCAAGTTCCTGGACGATTCGAGGGTTCGTGGCTTGTGCGGCACGATCAAGGCGCGCGACGGCGATCTGCTCGTCATCGTGGGAGACAAGCCGGATCGCGCGGCCGAACTCCTGGGGGCCGCAAGGCTGCGGCTCGGGACGCAGCGGAAGCTGATCGACCCGAAGACCTACCGCGTCTGCTGGGTGTTGGACTTCCCGATGTTTGAAGTCGGCTCCGACGGATCGGTGGCGGCACGGCACCACCCGTTTACCAGCCCGAAGGATGAGGATGTGGGGAGGATCGAAACGGATCCGGCCTTGGTTCACGCCAAGGCCTATGACCTGGTCATCAACGGCGTCGAGGTGGGAGGCGGGAGCATTCGAATCCACCGACGAGACCTTCAGCAGCAGGTGTTCAAGGCGATCGGCCTGAGCGACGAGGAGGCGCGCGAGAAATTCGGATTCTTTCTCGAGGCGTTCGAGTACGGCGCACCCCCGCACGGCGGGATCGCCCTGGGGCTGGACCGGCTGGCGATGCTTATCCTCGGGCTCGATTCAATCCGCGACGTGCTGCCGTTCCCGAAGACGCAGAAGGGTCAGGACCTCATGATGGGGTCCCCGTCGACGGTCTCGGACACGCAGCTCAAGGATCTGGGGATCAAGCTGATCCCGCGCCCGCCGTCACCGTAGCTCTTCGAGCTGGGCCCTTGCCTCCACGGTGATGTCGTACGGGCAATGCTCGTCTCGCAGGAGTTCCTCGAGGATCGCGATCCCCTCGGGGAGCCGGGGCGTGGTCGCGAGGAGGGATCCCTTGGTCAGCCGGGCTCGCCAGTGTTTTGGGTCGAGCGACAGCGTCCGGTCCAGGGCCGAAATGACCTCGCTCTCGAGGGCTTCGTCTTCGAGGAGCGCGTTGGCGAGGTTGAAGGCGTGGCGGGGATGCTCGTGGACGCGGAGGACGGCCTCCAGATGTTCGGCGGCCAGGACCCAAGCGCGGTGACGAATGGCGACCTCCGCGATATAGAACGCCTCCAGCGGATTGAGGGGGGGGCCCGAAGCGGCCTGGTTCAGCAGGGCGAGGGCCTCTTTTTCGGGAAGGGCGGACTTCGCGGCCTGGAGAATGGAGGGCCGTACGACGCGGAGGAGCACTTCCTGCGCATCGGCGGGGGAGGCGAGAAGGGCGCGGGGGGGCGGACCCATGTCGCGCTGCAGCCCTTCGGCTCCGCGCCCGGCGAAACTCGAACGGGCGGGCGCCATGAACTTCTTCGTCACGTGGGAGAAGGGGGGAGCAAACGACATCCAGGCGTGAGCGTCGAGGTCGTCGAAGGCTTGAATGGGGTCCAGCGGCCCGAACAGATGCCATTCGAATCCGCGGTGGGCGCAGAGCCATTCTCCCCAAGCGGCGCCCAAGGCGTAATAGAGCAGTGCCGGAGGAGGTACGCCTTCGGCCGAGCAAAGGGAGGTTTCGAAGACGCGATCAAATCCCTCCGCGGTTCCCGAGGGGCCGAGAGGTACGCCGCAGGACTCGGTGGACGCCGCCTCCATTGCCTGGGCGATATTCCGGAGCGTTTCGGATTCGACCGGGAACTCCTGCACGCTTCGCAGCAAGCCGCTCTTGGTCTCGAAAATCTGCAGTAGCCGCTCGGCGTCGGGGGCCAGCTCCGCGAATTGATGTCGAGGCGAGTCGTATCGGTCGATCATTTCCGGAGGCTCGCGGCGGACGTAGGGCCGGGGGGCGGTCGTTCGCCCGAAAAGCCAGTCGAGGATCCCCATGAGCGGTCGGATTGTAGCAGTTGGAACCGTAGTGCCAGGCAGAAGTGGTCCACCGAGTTGACTGCCCGGAGGGGTCGTACTACAGTAGGCCTTCCTTAAAATGGTGACAAAGGTCGTTTTCAAGGGCCAGACGAAGGATTTCGCCGGACCGGTTTCCGCCTACGATGTCCTGAAGGAACTCCGGTTCGACGGCCTCAAGGCGATGGTCGCGGTGAAAGTAAACGGCGAGGTCCGCGATCTGCACCGGTCGCTTCCCGCGGGATCGGTGTCCCTGGAGCCGGTTTCGCCCGAAAGCGCCGACGGCCTGGAGGTGATCCGGCACAGCGCGGCGCACCTGATGGCGACCGCCGTCAAGCGTGTGCTTCCCGACACGAAATTCGCCCACGGCCCCGCGACCGAGGACGGCTTCTTCTACGACTTTGCCGCCCCGCGACCCATCACGGAGGAGGACCTGCCGGCGATCGAAAAGGAAATGAACCGGATCGTCAAGGAGGATGCCCGTTTCGAACGGACCGAGATGCCGGTCCCGCAGGCTCTTCAGTGGGCCCAGCGCGAGGGCGGGCCGTTCAAACGTCACTACCTGGAGAATGAGAAGAACTCGGTCGTCTCGTTCTACAAGGACTCGGACTTTATAGACCTCTGCACCGGGCCCCACGTCCCGTCAACCCGTTGGCTCAAGGCCTTCAAGCTCCTCAAGATCACCGGTGCCTACTGGCTGGGCGACTCGAAGAATCAGATGCTGACCCGCGTGTACGGCACCGCGTTCGACAGCGCGGATCGCCTCCAGGAGTGGATCCGAATGCGCGAGGAGGCGGAAAAGCGAAAACACACGAGACTCGGCAAGGACCTCGACCTGTTCAGCACGCATCAGGAGGTCGGCGCCGGCCTCATTCACTGGCATCCGAACGCCGGACGGGTGCGTTACCTGATCGAGCGGTATTGGTACGACCTTCACCTTCAGAACGGATACAACCTCGTCTACACCCCTCACATCGTCAGCGAGGAACTTTACAGAATCAGCGGGCACCTCGAGGTCTTCAACGATTCGATGTACGGCGCGCTTCTGATCGATGAAAAGCCGTTCCGAGTCAAGCCGATGAACTGCCCCGGGCACATCATGATCTACAAGACGGGCGTGCGGTCGTACCGCGATCTGCCGCTCCGATACGCGGAAATGGGCACGGTCTACCGCTATGAAGCCTCGGGCGTCCTTCACGGGCTCACAAGAGTCCGGGGATTTACGATCGACGACGCGCACATCTTCGTCGCCCCAGAGAAGGTGGAGGCCGAGCTGGAGAGGGTGTACCGGCTCGGGATGGAGTTTCTCCGGCCGTTTCAGTTCAAGGATGTCGGCGTCGTGCTGTCGACGCGACCTGCCAAGGCCATCGGGAGGGACGAGGACTGGGAGCGGGCCACCCAGGCCCTGAAAAACGTTCTCCAGCGCCTGGGTCAGCCGTACGAGCTGGATGAGGGCGGAGGCGCGTTCTATGGCCCGAAGATCAGCCTGAACATCAAGGATTCGCTGGGGCGCTCGTGGCAGTGCTCGACGTTTCAATTCGACTTTAACCTCCCCGAAAGGTTTGACCTCAAGTTTGTCGGGGAGGATAATCAGGTCCATCGGCCTTACATGGTGCATCGGGCCCTGATGGGATCGGTCGAACGGTTCTTCGGGGTCCTGGTGGAGCATTACGGGGGGGAGTTTCCCCTGTGGCTGGCTCCGGTTCAGGTCGCCGTTTTTTCGGTCACGGAGAAGGAAGTTGAATATGCCCGGAAGGTCGCCGACCGCCTGCGGGCGGAAGGACTCCGGGTCCAGCTGGACGACGGCAACGACCGAATCTCGTACAAGATCCGCGCCGCGACCCTCCAGAAGGTCCCGTACATGCTCGTCGTAGGGGCCCGCGAGGCCGCGGCGGGCAGCGTGGCCGTCCGCGAGCGTCGCGAAGGGGATCTGGGGCCGACGTCCTTGGAGGGCGTCGTTTCGACTTTGAAGGAGAAGAGCCGAATCCCATGACACAAGATTTTCGGCGCCAGCGCGCCAGCGAGCCCCGTGTCAACCAGCGCATCCGGGCGCCCCAGGTGAAGCTGATCGACAAGAACGGGAACATGGTCGGCGTCGTCCCGATATCGCGGGCCCTCGTGATGGCGCGGGAGGACGGGCTGGACGTGGTCGAGGTCCAGCCGAACATCAACCCGCCCGTCTGCAAGATCCTCGACTATGGAAAGTACAAATATGAGCTCAAGAAGAAGACCAAGGAGAGCAAGAAAAAGCAGCATGTCGTCGAGGAGAAACAGATCCGTTTCCGCGTCAACACGAGCGCGCACGACGTGGAGACCAAGATCCGACACGCGCACCAGTTCCTCGAGGACGGTGACAAGGTGATCTTCACGATTCGACTGCGCGGCCGCGAGCATGAGCACAAGCAGGAGGCCATGCTTCACTTCAACCGCTGCAAGACGGAGCTCGCGGACGTCGGGAAGATCGAAATGGAGGTCCGTCAGGACGGCAACACGATGATGATGACGATGCAACCTCTGCCCCGAAAGCATCAGCCGCACCCTGCGCCGGTCAAGCCCCCTGCGGCCGCGGCCCCGCCGGCGGCTTCCGCCGCGCCCGCGCCGCAATCTAAGCCTGAAACCAGCAAAGGAGCGTGATTCACCATGCCGAAATTGAAGACGATCAAAGCCATCGCGAAGCGATTCAAGAAGAGCGCGACGGGGAAGATCCAGCACGCGCATACCGGAAAGAGCCACCTGCTTCAGCACAAGTCCCGCAAGCACAAACGCAGGCTGGGAGTGTTCGAGGGGCTGCAGAACCCTGCGCTCGCCGCCAAACTCAGCCCTCACGTTCGTTAGAGGATCGCCATGAGAGCCCGAAAAGGAGCCGCCCGAGCCCAGGCCCGCAAGCGGATGAAGCGGGCGAGCAAAGGATACTACGGCCCGCATCATCACGTCCGCAAGAACATGAAGGACGCGCAGCTGCGCGCCGGCCAGCACGCCTACGACGGCCGCAAGATGCGGAAGCGCGACATGCGAAGCCTGTGGATCGTCCGGATCACGGCGGCGCTCACCGGGAAGGAGGTCAACTACAGCACGCTTTTGAACGGCCTGAAGAAGGCGAACATCCAGATCAACCGGAAGATGCTGTCGGATCTCGCCATCCGGGACCCGGGGGCGTTCGACAAGGTGGTCGAGGCCGCGCGAGCGGCGCTCCAGAGGTAGGCCCGCGTGTCGACCGCGGAAGCGATCGAGGGGATCTGGGGCGAGTTCGAGAAGGCCCTGGACCGGTGCGGGGACGCCGCGAGCGTGGAGAATCTGCGCGCCGGCTACCTGGGTCGGAGGGGGGTCCTTCGCGAGGCTTTCGCCGGCATGTCGGGGATGGACCCCGAATCCCGTCGTGAGATGGGGCAGAGGCTGAATGAGCTGCGCTCACGAATCGAAGGGGCGCTCGATCAGCGGGAACGTACGGCCGCACCCACCCGGCCGGCGACAACGGACCTCTTCGACGCGACGCTGCCCGGAATCGGCCCCTCGGTCGGCACCCGCCATCCGATTTATCGGACGATGGAAGGGATCTGTGAAATATTCGAACGCATGGGTTTCGACATCGCCTATGGACCGGAAATCGAAACGGAGTATCACAATTTCGAGGCGCTCAACATCGCCAAGAACCATCCGTCGCGCGACCCGTGGGATTCGTTCTACATCGATTCGCAACACCTGCTGAGAAGCCACACCTCTCCGGTTCAGATCCGGACGATGCTCAAACGCAAACCGCCGCTGCGGGTCATTGCGCCGGGAAAGGTGTTTCGGCCGGACGATATCGATGCGAGCCACCTCCCTCAATTCCACCAGGTCGAGGGGCTCGTCATCGAGGATGGGATCACCTTCTCCCACCTCAAGTCGGTTCTGGACATGTGGGCGAAGGCCATGTACGGGAGGGAGATCAAGACCCGATTCCGCCCGTCATTCTTCCCGTTCACGGAGCCGAGCGCCGAAATGGAGATCAGCTGCGTGGTCTGCGGGGCGAAGGGATGCCCGGCGTGCAAGTTCACGGGGTGGATCGAAATCCTGGGCGCCGGGATGGTCCATCCGAAGGTCCTCGAAAATTGCAGCATCGACCCGGAGCGCTGGACCGGTTTCGCCTTCGGGATGGGCGTGGAGCGGATCGCCATGATGCGCTATGGCGTTCGCGACATCCGGCTTTTCGTCGAGAACAGAATTTCGTTCCTCGACCAGTTTTAAGTGTACGGCCGCCGATGAAAGTTCCCCTGGGTTGGGTCCGGGAGTATGTGCCCGTGGATCTGGAGCCCAAGCAGGTCGAGCATGCGCTTGCGATGGCGGGGTTCGTCGTGGACGCGATCAACGAGGTCGAGGGGGATGTCGTGTTCACCGTCGACGTCGCCTCGAATCGGCCCGACGCCCTGAGCATCCTGGGAATTGCGCGCGAACTTTCCGCCGTGACGCAGAAGGAATTCAAGCTCCCCCAGCTTCTGTTCGCCGAGGGAGGGCCCCTTGTCGAGGAGCTGGTCAGGGTCGACGTTCAGGACGCGGATCTCTGCCCACGCTATATCGCGCGGGCGGTCGTGTCGGTCAAGATCGGTCCGTCGCCGGAGGGGCTCCAGAAGCGGCTTCGAGCCGTCGGCCTGCGCCCCGTCAACAACATCGTCGACATCACGAACTACGTCATGTACGAATGCGGACAGCCGCTTCACGCGTTCGACGCGAAAAAGCTGACGGAGAGCACGATTGTCGTGCGGACCGCCCGGGGGGGCGAGAAGATCGCCGCCCTCGACGGGACGACGTACGAGCTGCCGCAGGGGGCGCTCGTGATCGCGGACGCCAAGGTGCCGGTGGCGATCGCGGGGGTGATGGGGGGCGTGACCTCTGAAATCGGACCCGAGACGCGGCATGTGATCATCGAAAGCGCGTTGTTCGATCCCATCCGGATCCGGATGACCTCCAAGGCCATCGGGCTGTCGACCGATTCGTCGTTCCGGTTCGAGCGGCAGGCCGACTATTTCAACGTGGAATGGGCGTCCCGTCGGGCGGCGCAGTTGATGGCGGATCTGGGGGGCGGACAGGTCGCCAAGGGCGCGATCGACGCGAATTTCATCGAGCCCGAGATCCGGAAGGTGCCGCTGCGGATCGATCGGATCCCGAACATTCTCGGCGTGCCGGTCGGGCGGAAGCGGGCGACGTCGATTCTGCTGCGGCTGGGGTTCGACGTGAAGGAGACGGCAGACGGTGTGGAAGCAACGGTCCCGCATTGGCGCCGTGACGTACGACAGGAGATCGATCTTATCGAGGAGGTGGCGAGGATCGAGGGGTACGACTCGATCCCCGTCGAGGCCGTGATGCCGCTGCGAGTATCGCGACCCGACCGCCCTCGGCAGATTCAGGGGCGGGCGAGCGAGCTGCTCGCGGCGTGCGGATATCGCGAGGCCCTGACCTGGAGCTTCCTGGAGCCGGCAGAAGCGGCGGACTTTTGCTACTGGACGCAGGACGAGCCGGTGACGGTGAAGAGCCCGGACGGGAGGGTCGACAAGGTGATGCGGCGCGCGCTGGTGCCGGCGCTGCTGAAGGTCCAGGCGGCGAACGAATCCTACAAGGAGGAGGATGGGGCGTTCTTTGAGATCGCGAAGGTCTACCAGACGGTGAAGGACGGGTTCGCCGAACGCGTCTGCCTCGCAGGGGTGGACCCTCGGGGGTTCCGCCACGCCAAGGGGACGCTGGAGCTGGTGCTCAAGCGGCTGCATGTTCCGCACCGATTCGAAGTGCGGGGGATCCATTCGCTGATTCCCACGCGGTCGTGCGACGTGATGGTCGGGGACCGCCGGCGCGGGTACATCGGGGAGATCGATCCGGAGGTGCTGCGGCTCCGCGGCGTGACGTCGCGCGGGCTGGCGTGTTTCGAAGTGGATTTCGACGAAGTCGTCCGGAGCGCGTCGCTGGACCCGGGGGAGGTGGGGGCGCCGGGGCGGCTGCTTCCGGTGCGGCGCGACCTAGCGGTGGTGGTGGGCGAGGCGGTAACCTGGGCGAAGCTGGAGGAGACGGTGCGGCAGGCGTTCCCCGAGGGGGGCGAGGCGCGGCTGGTGAAGGTGGAGCTGTTCGACATCTTCAAGGGCAAGTCGATTCCCGCGGGGAAGAAGAGCGTCGCGTTTTCGATCGTAATGCAGCCGAAGGAGCGCGTGCTGCAGGCGGAGGAGATCGAGGGGGCGGTGGCGGGGATAGTCAAGTCGCTGGAGGAGCGCATGGGGGGGAAGCTACGAGGGCCCGGGTAGCGGGCCTTTCGAGCAGGGCGGCAAGGGGCCTGCCACGCCGGCTCGCAGGTCAGTTCGCACGCTGCCAATTTCGAAGGACGGCATCGAGGTCGTCGTCCCCGACATTGCATGGATCGTGACCTCGGCCCCGATCGCCTACGTCGGGGCGCGGCCGGTGTTCGCGGATGTCGACGAGAGATCTTGGTGCCTGTCTGCTGACTCGCTCAACGCGTGCGTGTCGAGCCGGACGAAGGAGGTCATTCCGGCGGACCTATACGGTGGGATGGCGGACATGGATGGATTGCGCGCGATTGCGAAGAGACGCTCGATTGCCTTGATTGAGGACGCCGCTCAGGCCGTCGGAGC
>Ga0187893_10014631_pt1 | contig 10658 bp, 10 predicted proteins | sample MA1701074metaG_FD_139574 | JGI IMG/M metagenome (GOLD analysis project Ga0187893, IMG submission 139574) | White microbial mat communities from a basaltic lava cave in the Kipuka Kanohina Cave System on the Island of Hawaii, USA - MA170107-4 metaG ...
ACCATTTTCAATCTCGAACGAGTCGTCACAGCGGGCGATGGCACTGTGACAGACTCATTCGTGAATTATCCGGGCTAGCCGTTGAATGCGAGGTGGCGGCCGGTCACGCGGCGAAAGACATTATCGCGAGTCTTCAAGCCCGAGCCGATTGGCCGAGCGTGGCGGTCGCGATATTGCCCGATGTCAACGCCTTGCTGCTCAAGTCCCTCGACTTGATGGCCGCATCCGGTCAGGCTTCGCAGACCGAGGATGTGAGCTACGTCCATCACCCTTCTATTGCACCTCACGCGCAGAACCGGCACTTCCAAGGCTGAACTTGGCTGATTGAGCTGGTGCGGATGTGTGTAGAAGCTGGCGGCACAGCTTCTCCGGAAACCATCGCCACCGTGAGCACATGGACGGCCGGTCGATTTCCTGTGCTGCGTCGCCTGGCTCTGCATGCGGCGAGGACTACAGGAGTGCCGTCGGCCGATTCCATGGTCAGGCTTCTGGAGTCTGACCCAGAAAAGTGGTTGTGGAACGCCCGTCTGCGAGTGAAACTGTTTCCACTCTTACGCGGACTTCGGTCAAAGCTGTCATCTGAACAGAGCGACAAGTTGGTCCAGCTCATTGCTGCGGGACCGCCTGAAGCCCTGTTCCGAGAAGGGCTGACGGAATCCGAACATGAAGATCGCCGAGACCGCCTGATCTGGGAACGCCTAGCCCGACTGTTTGTTGACTCACCCCCTGGCGATCGGCCAGTGCTTCTTGACGAAATCGAGGACAGACACGAGGCATGGAAACTCAGCGAGGACGACAGGGATGCCTTCTTGTTTTGGATCGAGGTGGGTTGGGGACTGAAGAGTGACGTGACGGCTGACACGCTCGCATCGCTTCCGCTTGACCGCCTAGTTAATGTCCTGGAACAGCGCAAGGGAGACGAAGGAGTCATCGATCGGTGGAATCAGGTCGCGAAGAGTGAGCCTGAGAAAGCACTTCATGTTCTGGATGCGTTTGCCAATCAGGACAACTTCGCTCGAGAACTGTGGTCGTCAACGATCTACAGCATCCGGCAATCTACGATGACCGAGGCCCAAAAAGGTCGACTGCTTGACCTGATCGACAAAGTGCCCCCCCATGTAGTCGAGTCGATGCTGTGGGAAATCGGAGAACTTCTACAGGGATGGTCTGGCGAGGCGAGTATCCAACCGCGCATTCTTGCCAAGACAGCTGCGCTCCTGAATGCGGCCGCTAAGCTGCCACTCAGCGACAACAAGGATCTTCTGTTCTCTGCGCTTAACGCACCAACCGGGAAACTTGCAGGTGCAGCGCTCGAGGTCTTGGGCACCAAAAACCTTGAGCGGAAGGCTGGCCTTCCGACCGACCTGAAGAATATTCTGACGGACTTCGTCGAGAACAAGGAACCGAGCGCGATTCTGGGACGTGTAATGATCGCATCACGGCTGGCGATCCTGCACGACATCGATCCTGAATGGACCGAACGCGTGCTCCTTCCGTATTTCGACTGGGGGAATCCGATAGAAGCGCGAGGCGCTTGGCAAGGGTTTCTTTGGTCTCCTTGGGTACGACCTTCGCTATGGGCCAAGCTCAAACCCTACGCCCTGCAGACTGCAGACCATCTGGCCGACCTCGATGAGCACCATGAACAGTTCGTGCCGTTCATGGTGTCTATCAGCGTCGACGGGGACGGCGCACTTTCACACGACGAAACACGGGCACTCTTGAAGAAACTCGGGCCTTCAGATTTGGCTTTGACCGCGTACTGGCTTGAGAGTCGAGTCAGCGAGGCCGGTACCGCCGGCTGGAAGGCAATCTCCGAATGGATTGTTGCGGTATGGCCGAAAGAATTGGCCGTTCAGGCCCCTGCCGTGTCTCAACACCTTGCCAGGTTGCCCGCGCTCGTTCCCGATCGATTTCCCGAGATCGTAGACCTCGTATCCGAGCTGATCGGCGCGATTGAGCACGGAGACATGGTATTGGGTGACTTGGAGAAGGAGGAACTCGCTACGCTTCATCCTGAGAAAGCGTTGATCCTGGTTGACCGGATCACGCCGGATGCACCAACGCCCTGGTTTGGAGATCTGAAGGGCACGCTACAGCGCATCGCGGCGGCGGCGCCGGAGCTCGTCGGCAATCCGCGCTATGTTCGACTTCTCGAAATCTCCACCAAAGCTGGGATCTGAGTGCTTGGCCTTCACGCCGCCCCGCTCCACAGCTGCAAGTACCGCCGGTTGCACGCCCCCGCAACCAAATTTTCCCCTGTCGGCTGACAAATGGCTGACAATCGGTAGAAGCTCACGGGCGCTGCGGCGCCCCGTTTGAGTTAGGAGTGCGACTGCACGTGCGACTTGGTGCCGTCGCCGCGCCTCCTGCGGTCCACCGGTGGTCACTTCCACGTGACCTCCATCCCGAAGAAGTGCATGAAGACCTCTCGGTTTGGCTTGTTCTTCGGATTCTGCTGCGGGCTGCGGATGTAGAAATCAATCTGCTGTGTGGCCGGATTCACCTCGCCGGCAGGCTGCTTCTTGTTCGCCATGGGGTAGTTCACGCGCAGGGTCTTCCGCTCCCGGATACCCTGCGTGATCATGAAGTGCATTTCGTAGTTGTCGTAGAGGGGCTTGCCGTTCAGCGTCGCGTGGCCGAATCCCCATCCCGCGAGGAACACGAACGTCTTTGGCCAGTTGTTGTCGCCGCAGCCTGAGTCGGTGCCGTGTTCGTGCAGGAATCCGACGATCCCGCCGTTCTGGCAAGGATTGAACTCGTTGAACGTGTCGATGGCCAGCACGAGATCACCTTCAGGGATCTTCAGTCGGGCTTCGAACGTGCCCGTGTTCGTGAGGTCGTTGACGTCGACCTCCGCAGTGCCGGCGACGGGCTTCACCGTTTTCGCGTCGTTGTCCATGTGGTCCCAGCCGACGGGGTCGTTCAGTCCGCCCACCATGTAGATCCGGTTGGCTGTTAGCACGTAGTGGCCGTCGTACAGGTCGTGCTGTTCGGGCGCAAACATGGTGATCGTTGCCCCGGGTTGCTGCCGTGGATTCGCCGGCTGCTGCGCCGCGGCAACCGTTCCGACCATCAGACCGAGAACCAGCCCATTCCGCATGTGTCCCTCCGAAGCCATTCGAAATATTTGACTACAGTAACACTGATCGTATACTGTGAAACAAACGTTACAGCGTTAGTTGAGCGGCGACAGACATGACACAGCAGGCGCCGGCTGATCGGTTGCCGATTACGACCGCGGCGCCAAACCGTCGGCGCTGGCTGCTGTTCATCCACCAACTCCCTTCTCAGCCCTCGAACCTCAGAGTCACGACCTGGCGCAGGCTCCAGCAGATTGGCGCGATTCCGTTGAAGCAGGCGGTGTATGCGCTTCCCGATACGTCCGATGCGCGTGAGGACTTTGAGTGGCTGAAGACTGAGGTGAAGGCCGCCGGCGGGGATGCGAGTGTGTTCGCAGCCGACAACGTTGATGCGTGGTCCGACGATACGCTCGTCGAGGAGTTCAGGCGGGCGCGGCAGGACGTGTACGAGGAACTAAGTCGAGACGTCGAGGAGGCGTTGAGGCGTGCGGGGAGCGCGCGGCGACCGAAGGGCACACGAGCACCGGCCCTCCGTCGCCTCCTCGACATCTTTCGCGAACGTCTGGTCGCGGCCGAGAAAATCGATTTCTTTGGCAGCGCCGGCCGCGACCGTGTTCTCACCTTCCTTCGTCAACTCGAGGACCGCATCGGCGGCACGAGCCGACAACCGGCGCATTCTGCACAAGGGGATCACTCCGGACGGATAGCCGCTTTTCAGGGGCGCTTGTGGATCACGCGACCTCGGCCGGGCGTCGATCGCATGGCATCCGCGTGGCTCATTCGCCACTTCATCGACCGTCAGGCCCGATTCGGCTTCGCAGCTGATCGGGAGTGCGTCCCGGATCACGGCGTGCCGTTTGACATGTTCGGAGTGGACTTCAGTCACCAGGGTGACGGATGCACCTTCGAAACGCTGTGCTCTACCTTCGGCATCGCGGGACCGGCGCTCTCACGGATCGCTGCGATCGTCCATGACTTGGATCTGAAGGACGATCGCTTTGGTGCGCCGGAATGCCGTACGGTCGGCGCCATGATTGAGGGCCTGGAGCTCGCCTACCAGAATGACGAGGCGTTGCTCGAGCAGGGAATGACGCTCTTCGACGCGCTCTACCGGTCGTTCGAGCAATCAACCCGAGCGACCGGACCGAGGGCCGCGGCGAGGCCAAGGCGTCCAGCCACTTCAGCGAGCGAGGCGCGGCGAGGCAAGAAAGGTCGGTGAGAGCTCGCCGTGAGCACACGCGTCGCAGCCGTCCGATCCGATGCCGTTGCTGACGCCGCAGACCAGGGCCTGAGCGCGTCAGCCGCGCGCGCCGCCTTGGTGCGGCTGTGTGCTGCCGGATTCGCCGCGTACTGCAGCTACTCGATCTGCCGCGCTCCACTCCTACCGCTCTTCGCTCGCGAGCTCGGCGCAGGCCCGTCCCTCATCGGCTTTGTCATGGGCGCGTCGACGCTGACTGGAGTGTTCCTCAAACTGCCAGCCGGCGCGCTTTCCGATCTGTTCGGACGGCGGCGATTGCTCGTCGCGGGTGCGTTGGTCTTCGCGACGTTGCCCTTCACCTACCTTGCGGTCTCGACGCTCGCCTGGCTCGTGGTCCTCCGGTTCCTTCATGGCAGCGCGACGGCGATCTTCGGCCCGGTCGCCTTCGCAAGTCTCTCAGACATTGCTCCGGCTGCCCGGCGTGGCGGGTGGCTGAGCACGTACTCCACAGCGCAAGGGGCCGGCCAGGCCATCGGGCCGATCCTCGCTGGCTATGCGATCGCCGCTGGTCGTTTCGATCTCGCGTTTGCCGTCTCCGGGCTCATCGGACTTGGCGCACCGCTCATTGTCGGCACATGGCGCGGGATACCGGCTGGAGTGTCAACGCGTCCTTCTTGGCAGGCATTCAAGCAAGGGGTCCGTGAGGTCGTGAGCGATCGACTGGTGCTCATCACGAGCGCTGCCCACGCCGCGCAGTTCGTCCTCAACGGGATGCTCAACGCCTTCTTGCCGCTGTACGGGCGCGAGGTTCTGAACCTCTCTGGATCAGAGCTCGGCTGGCTGTTCGGGATGCAAACCGTCACCACACTCCTGGTGCGACCGGTCATTGGCGTGCTTTCGGATCGCCTCGGACGCCGAGCGGTGATTGTGACCGGCCTGACGATCTGCAGTCTCGCAGTCTTCTCGCTCTCTCTGAAAACCACCCTGACGAGCGTTGTCGTGGTGGTCTTGACTTACGCCGGAGGTGTCGCGGTCACGACGGCGGCGACGAGCGCGTACATCACCGACATCACACGGCGCGCGCGCTACGGCGCAGCACACGGTGTGTTCGGCACGATCTACGACATCGGTGATGCCCTTGGCCCGATCGCCGCGGGCCTGCTCGTCGCAGGGCTAGGCTACGCGGCCATGTTCCAAGTGATGGCGGTTGTCGCCATCGTGATGGCCATCGTGTTCGCGATTGGGACGGCAGGCAGCCATTTCGTGCCTGAGAAATCGACGCTCTGATGGAGCTGCTGGACGCACGTGCGAAAGGGGACATCTATGCAAAGGCTTGGATTCGCGGCACTGATCGCCGCAGGGATTGTCGCTATGACACACGCCGAGACGCGCAAAGTCGACTTCACTCAGGATGCGGTCGATCAACCGCCGAAAGGCTTTGAGTTCGGCCACACGGCGGGGGTTGGTAAGCCTGGCCGATGGGTCGTTCAGGCTGACGGCACTAACAAAGTCCCCGCGCAGTCGGATCCCGACTCGACACGGTCTCGGTTTCCGGTTGCTGTGATGTCCGACCTGACGTCCGCGGACGTAGATCTCTCGGTCCGGTTCAAGCCGATTTCAGGACGGGTCGATCAGGCGGCGGGCGTGGTGTGGCGCTATCAGAACCAGGACAACTACTACATCGTCCGGGCGAACGCGCTCGAGGACAACGTCGTGCTTTACAAGGTCGAAGGCGGTAAGCGCACGGACCTGCCTCTCAAAGGTGAGGGACGGACGTATGGCAAGAAGACCGACGTGCCGGCGAACCAGTGGAGCACGTTGCGGGTGGTGGCGAATGGACGGCTCTTCGAGGTGTACTTCAATGGGGCCAAACTGTACGACGTGGACGACGGCACCTTCACCAAACCGGGAAAGGTAGGCGTGTGGACTAAAGCGGATTCCGTGACACAGTTCGATGATCTGACCGTTGTGACGAAGTGAGCCATGGCTGTTCCCACCCACTCGCTGCTCGCTGGAATCGCCGTCGTAATTGGTGCTGTCGGGTTCGGCGCGTGTCGGTCGCCCGAGCCGTCGCAGCAGGCGGCCCGGGCGGTGACCATCTACGTATCAACCGACCGCGTCTTTTCTGAGCCGGTGTTGCGCGAATACGAAAAGCGGACTGGCGCCCGCGTGAACCCCGTTTACGACACGGAGGAAACGAAGTCGACAGGGCTCGCCAATCGCCTTATCGCTGAGAAAGAGCGGCCACAAGCCGATGTGTTTTGGTCGAACGAGCCGGTGCGCACCTTGGTCCTCAAATCACGTGGAGTTCTCGCTCCTTATCGTTCACCGAGCGCACAAGGTATCCCGTCGGCGCTCATGGATCCGGAAGGCTATTGGACGGGCTTCTCTGCTCGGATCCGGGTGATCGCGTATAACACGAAGCTGGTCAAAAGAGACGAAGCCCCGCGTTCGGTGTTTGACCTCGCTGATCCGAAGTGGCGCGGCCACGTAGCCATGGCAGATCCACGGTTCGGGTCCACCTCCTTCCACGTGGCCGCGCTCTACGCGATGGCCGGCGACGAGAAGATGGACGACTTCTTCCGCCGGCTGAAGGCGAACGGCGTCCGTGTGGTCGATGGCAACTCGGTGGTCAGGGACCTGGTCGCCCGCGGAGAAGTCAAAGTCGGGCTGACCGACACAGACGATGTGAATGTCGCCATTGAAGACAAACAACCCATCGCCATGGTGCTGCCCGACGCGGCCGGATTGGGTGTGCCGGTCATGCCGAACATGGTGTCGCTGATTGCCAACGCGCCGCATCCAGACGAGGGACAACGGCTCATTGATTACCTGCTTTCCGCAGACGTCGAGCGCCAACTCGCGCAGTCGGAAGCCGTGCAAATTCCAGTGCACGCCGGCGTTGCGGGCCCAAAGAACATTCCGGCGATCGACACGTTCAAGGCGATGACGCTCGACTATACGAAGGCGGCCAATCGCGTAGAGGACGTCACGGGGCGGCTCGCCCGCATTCTCGGCCTCTGACGTTTGATCAACAGCAGCGCACGCACATGTGGCGATGGGCTTCGAGTCGAACAATCGTCGTCGCCACCGCTGCCGGGCTGTTCGCGGCGTGCTGTCTGCTCCCGATCGCCTATCTGCTGACCGCCCCGCTGCGAGTCGGGATTGCTGGAAGCATCCTCTCGCTCGACGCGCGCCAGCAAGGACTTCTCTGGAATACCACCATCCTCGGTGTCGGCACAGCGCTTCTCGCCACGACGATCGGCGCGCCTCTCGGTCTCGCGCTCGCGCGGGTGTCGCTCCGTGGCAAGGCGCTCCTGCGTGTGGCCCTCGCCGTGCCCGTCCTTCTGCCTCCGTACATCGTGGCGCTTGCGTGGACGTACCTCGGAGGAAGCCGTGGTCTCATCGCATCTGTGCTGGGACACGACCTCCTGTCCGCGTGGACGTACAGCCTGCCTGCCGCGATCGTGGTGTTGAGCCTGGTGTTCTATCCGTTGTCGATGCTGGCGACCGAAGTGACCATGCGCCGAATCGACGGACGGCTCGAAGAAGCTGCCGTGCTCGTCGCTCCTGCCGGCGTCGTTTTGCGACGGATCACGTTTCCGCTCGCTGCGCCGGGCATCCTCGCCGCGGCGCTCGTCATCTTCGTCCTTTCAGTGTCCGAGTTTGGCGTGCCGGGGCTTCTGCGCGTTCGCGTGTACACCACGGAGGTCTTCACGGCGTTTGCGGCGCTGTACGATTTTACGCGTGCGATTGTCCTTGCTCTTCCGCTGGTCCTGCTGTGCCTGCTTGTCTCGGTGTTGGCGGTTGCGTTGGTCGGAGACCGCCTGGCGACTGGCCAGCGCGTCTCGGGCGCTCCGCCACTCCTCCTCGACGCTTGGCGACAACCGGCTGAAGGAGCTGCGATTGGCGCGGTGGCGATTGCGTCTGGTATCCCGGTGATCGTGCTGGTAGGTGAAGCACTAGGCGCTCAATCGCTAGGGGCAGTGTTCCAGGGCTCGGGTCGGGCGATCGTGAACAGCCTCCTGCTGGCAACGATCGGTGCCACGGCGGTCGTAAGCGTCGCAGCATGGCTCGGTTACGCGCGTGCGCGAGCGAGCGCCCGAGCGGGACGGGTCGTGGACGCCCTCTTTATCGTGGTGTTCGCAGTCCCGAGCACCATCGTTGGCGTGGGTTTGATCGGACTGTGGAATCGGCCCGGCGTCGTGGGCGCCGTCTACGGTACCGACGCCATGTTCATACTCGGGTACCTCGCTCGATTCGTTCCGGTCGCAGCCTTGGCGATCGCCGCGGCGACTCGCCACGTCCCGAAATCCCACGAGGAAGCAGCGAGTGTCAGTGGTGCCGGATGGTTGCGAACGATGACGCACATCGTCCTTCCGCAAATCAGACTCGGCCTCGTAACCGCGTGGGTCATTGCGTTCGTCCTGGCCTTCGGCGAGCTTGGCGTCAGTCTTCTGATCGCCCCTCCCGGTGAGGCGACGCTTCCGATTCGGATCTACACGATCATCGCCAATACGCCGCCGTCGAATGTCGCGGCGCTGGCACTACTCCAAGCCTCAGTCATTCTCATCCCTGTCGCCCTGCTTGCTGGAGCAGTCGCAGTACGGGAGGCTCGGTGACCGGGCCTGCCGTAGACGTCCATGACGTCAGTAAATGGTTCGCGACGCATCAGGCGCTCGAGGGCGTGAGCCTTGATGTTGCGCCGGGAGAATGCGTGGTCATCCTGGGACCGAGCGGATGCGGGAAAACGACACTCCTGCGTCTGATCGCCGGTCTAGACGTCCCAGACGCGGGTGAGATTTGGTTGAACGGTGTCCAAGTCGCCAGTCCGGGCCTCAGTCTGCTTGCTCCGCACCGGCGAGGAATTGGATTCGTTTTCCAGGACCTGGCCTTGTGGCCGCATCTAACGGTCCACCAAGGCCTGCAGTTCGTGCTCGACTCGCTACGCGTTTCGCGATCGGAGCAGGACGGTCGAATCCAAGAGGCATTAACGCTCCTACGCATCAATGGATTCGCCGGTCGTTACCCGCACGAACTCTCCGGAGGTGAGCAGCAGCGCGTGGCGCTTGCCCGCGCGCTCGTTGGTCACCCCCGGCTGCTGCTGCTCGACGAACCGCTTGCAAGTCTTGACGCGGATCTCCGTTCGGCGATGCGCAGCGAGCTCGCTCGTCTCCGGCGGGAGCTGCCGATGACGACTCTGTACGTCACACACGACCGTGAAGACGCGGCCGTTCTGGCTGACCGTGTGATCGAAATGAGCGCCGGCCGAATCAGCAGCGTCAACGAATCCAGACGAAGAGAAACACGTTCGTGACAGCGGTGAGCGTGGCGGCGGTGACCCTGGTGCTCGCCGCAACGTCGGCGTGGGCCCAGGAACCTGCACCGTGTCGCGTGCTGTGCTCGCCAGAGTTCAAGATCGAACCGACGATCACGTTCACCAACCTGTTCGGCTCTCCACGAATCATCAGCGACGACGCCACGGTCACGCGAGAACCGCGCGAAACCCAGTTCGAGGTGATTGTGTCGCTGGGTCTCCCCACGCGCGTATCCTGGCTGGAGTTGACGGTAGAAGCGATCTTCCAGCCGTTCGATCGTGACAGCACGCCGGAGCTCGAGTTCGAGACGAACTTCATCTGGTTACCGAGTGAGCGCAGCCGTGGCTGGATCACCTCCCACTTCGACGTCGTCGACAAGTTCAGCGCTGCGGAGCGACCGATAGACCGCCGAGCCTATACGCACAAGCTCAATTTCGAGCTCGACACAAGCTTCTCCGTCTTCAACTGGCTGCCGGAAGGACGATGGTTACGCGGTGTCGAGCTTGAAGGCTCGCTCGACTACGTGGCGACGGGCTTGCCGAGGACCGGAGACTTGATCGACGGCATTCGCTTTGTCGACAACGCCAGTCCCTGGTCCTTCTCGCTGGTCTTCGTTGTTCCCGTCGCGCCGTTTTAGGCCAATCAGACGGAGCCCGGGACGGCACGCGCCGGAGCCGGACGACCGAACCGCTCATAGAGAATCGGGACCACGATCATGTTGAGGGCCGTTGAGCTCAGAAGGCCGAACATGATGACCATCGCCATCGGTGCCTGAATCTCGCTGCCAGGCTCACCCGCGGACAGTGCAATAGGAACGAGCGCAAGACCAGCGGCGAGGGCTGTCATCAGAATCGGCACCAGACGTTCGGTGGCACCACGCCTGACGGCCGTCCGGAAGTCGGTGACGCTTTCGTGTTCCTGCAGGTGTCGGATATGCGACACGAGCATGATGCCGTTCCGTGTGGCAATGCCGAACAGCGTAATAAAGCCCACCATCGACGCCACCGAGAGTACGCCACCGGCGAGGTACACACCAACCACTCCGCCGATCAAAGCGAG
>Ga0187893_10014633_pt1 | contig 10657 bp, 9 predicted proteins | sample MA1701074metaG_FD_139574 | JGI IMG/M metagenome (GOLD analysis project Ga0187893, IMG submission 139574) | White microbial mat communities from a basaltic lava cave in the Kipuka Kanohina Cave System on the Island of Hawaii, USA - MA170107-4 metaG ...
ACCTTTCCGTCCTGGCTGAGCGTGCCGAAGTTGACGCCGTTCAGCCGCGCGCGCCAGTCGGAGTAGAACTTCCGCAGCCGGGCCTTGTGCGCCGCCGATGCGTCGATGCTGAAGGTGCGCATGACGTTGCCGCGGTCAGAGCTGTAGCGTTCGATATAGGGACGCAGCTCGCTGCGCGAGGTGTCGAGGTCTGCCTCCTGGGCGGGGAGCGCCAGCGCCGGAAGCAGACACAGTCCGATGCGTCGAATCACGTTCGAGCCTGCCTTTCTAAGAGCCCGCGAACGCCGGCACGGGCCCGGGGGCCTGATCCAACATTCTAATGCGTGTTCATACGACCGGAGCCCTCGCCCGGCTGCGGTTCAGCCAGCCCCCTGTACACTCTTTCCCAGTCTCCTTTCATCTGCCCACCGGCGAGCTGGCATTGGTGGGGAAACTCCAGGCTGCAATCGCCGACCGGTTTGCGCAGCGCCGGGTCCATCAATTCATGGATGTCCAGCTTCATCTCGTCGCGCGAGTAAGCCGCCACATCGAGGATTCCGGTGTCCATGCGGATAGCGTCCTCGGGACACACCTCCACGCAGTAGCCGCAGTAGACGCAGACTCCCAGGTCGATGTCGAAGCGGACCGGGTACTTCTCGACGTTGGGGTCGGGGTGCTCGCCGGCCACAATGGTGATGCACCTGGCGGGACAGACGGTCTCACAGAGCATGCAACCAACGCAGCGGGGAGTGCCTTCCTCGCGGACGGTGAGGCGGTGGCGGCTTCGAAAGCGCCAGGCCAGCGGGCGGGGCTGTTCCGGATACTGGAAGGTGACCGACGCCGGCAGGTGCCTGAGCAGTCCCAGACGGTGCACGGCATGAAGAAAGAGGTTCCGAAAAAAGTGCCCGGAGGTAATCTTCAGGCCGCTGATGATCTGGGGAATGTAGAGCTTCTCCCAGAAAGTCAGCTCACGCCGTTGGACCACCTTGACGGCCATCAGCCACGCTCCCCGATAAAGAACAACAACGTCGCGGTCACGACTACGTTGGCCACCGCGACCGGGAACAGTCCCAGCCAGCCCAGCTTCATGAGCTGGTCGTAGCGGAAGCGCGGCAGCGTCCATCGGAGCTGCATGAACAGCCAGCAGAAGACCAGGACCTTGGTGGAAAAGCTCGCGACTCCGAGCAGGACGTAGGTCCAGTGGGAGACAAGCAACGTTCCTCCCCACGGGAAGTGGAAGCCGTCCGGCATGAGGTAGGGCACCTGCCAGCCGCCGAAGAAGAGCGTGGTCGCCAGACAAGCCACCATGATGGTTTCCAGGAAATCGGTAAGAAAGAACATCCCGAATTTCATGCCGCTGTACTCGACGAAATAGCCGATGATTTCCGATTCTCCCTCCGGGAGGTCGAATGGGATCCGCTTGGTTTCGGCCAGGGCGGCTGTCACAAAAACGAAAAAGGCCACCGGTTGGACGACGATGCCCCAGAGGGGAATCCAGCCGCCCAGCATCTTGCCCTGAGCGCGGACCAGCTCCTGCAGGTCCATCGTCCGGTAGACCAGGATGACACCGATGATCGCGATGCCCAGAGCAATCTCGTAGGAGATCATCTGCGCGGTGGCCCGCAGCCCGCCCAGCAGCGCGTAGTTGCTACGGGAGGCAAATCCGGCCAGAATCACTCCGTAGACTCCAAGGGAGAGCATCGCAAATATGTAGAGCAGCGCCACGTCGATCTTTGCGACCTGGAGCTCGATGACGCGGCCGCCCAGAATGAGGCGATCGCCGAAGGGGATTGCGGCAAAGGCCGCCAGGGCGAAGAAGACGGAGAAGAAGGGGGCCAGCGTATGGAGGACCTTGTCCGCCTTGGCCGGGATGATGTCCTCTTTGGTGAACATCTTGACGGCGTCGGCCAGGGGATGGAACAGGCCCAACAACCGCCAGCCTCCGATGCTCGCGCGGTTCGCCCCGATTCTGTCCTGGATGATGGCCGATTGCTTTCGTTCGATCCAGGTGTGCAGCCCCGCCAGGTTCAGGACCCCGAAGAATACGATGAGGGCAAGACTTAGCTTGATGGCAAAGTCAATCATGGTGCGGCTGTCCCTGAGACCCGATCTTCTCGTAGGTCAGGCCGGCGAACGGCGCTTCTGTCGCAGCCAGCCCCAGGAAGATTTCCCGGGGATTGCGCCAGGCGAGCGGGCGGCCCAAGTGGCCGGCAATTTCCAGCAGGATGCTCCAGTCTTCGCGCGACTCCGACAGAGGCGTGAAAGCGCGGGCGATGCGCTGGATGCGGCCGTGGCAGTTGACGAAGGTGCCTTCCTTTTCGACGTAGGCTGCCGTCGGCAGGACCCATTCGGCCCTGGAGGCCGTGGGGTTCTCGTTGGTGCCGGAGAAAACGAACAGCCGCAGCTTGCGCGAAAGCTCCTGGAGCGTCTCTTCTCCGAAGAGTTTCGCCAGATCGTGCCCGAAGACCCACAAGGCGTCGATGCGCCCATGCAAAGCCTCGTCGATCATGGCAGCGGCCTCCTGGTTGGATAAGCCCAATAAGGCTGCTCCCAGCGTGTTCGGATTCTTGTCCGCCTTGATCAGGAAGTCATCGCTCGACCCGGTAGGCTCCGGTACGGAGGCGGTCACGCGGGCCCCCTGGAAAATCTCGCGAATCAGGAACAGCTCTTCGGTGGTAAGTTGCGCGGAGGCGATCACGCCGAGCCGTAACTCCGCCAAAGCCGCAGGGATGGCTGCCATGGCCTCGTCCCACGTGGATTCAGCGCCCCGGTGGTAGACCTTGGCCAGGCGTTTATGGTCGATCCATCCGAAACCGTAACGGCCCTCATCACACATCCACCACTGGTTGACGTGGGGATTGTAGCGGGGCTTGAGGCGCACGATGCGAGCGCCATTGTTCAGGTGAGGTCTGTCGAGTACAAAATGGACATCAACGTTGCACCCCTGGGAGCAGCCGTTGCATACGGTCGGGGCGCTCGAAAGGTACCAGACTCGTGCCTTGAACCGGAAATCCTTTTCGGTAAGGGCTCCGACCGGACAGATGTCCACGACATTGCCCGAGTAGGCATTGTCGAGCGACTGGCCAGGATAGAGCGCCAGCTCGGCCTTGTCGCCACGGTTAAAGATGCCGAACTCGCCGGTCTTGGTGATCTCATCGGTGAATCGCACACAGCGGGAACACAGGATGCAGCGTTCCTGATCCAACATGACGTGTGGGCCCAAGGCCACAGCTTTTTTCTTCTTGACCTTTTGCTCCTGAAACCGCGGGTCGTAGAGCCCGAAGTTCATGTAGAAATTCTGCAGGTCGCATTCTCCGGACTGGTCGCAAACCGGGCAGTCAAGCGGGTGGTTGGCGAGGAGGAATTCCAACACCGCGCGCCGGCCATCCTGGGCCTTGGCGCTATTGGTGTGCACCACCATCCCTTCCATCACGGGGGTGTTGCAGGCGATCTGAAGCTTGGGGTTCTTTTCCACCTCCACCAGACAGATGCGGCAGTTTCCGGCGATGGAAAGCCCCGGGTGGTAACAGTAGCGTGGGACATAAACTCCGAGCCGCTCGGCGGCCTGGATGACCGTGGAACCATCGGGAGAATCGATTTGCAGGCCGTCGATGGTCAGGGCGGGCATGGCACGGCCTCCCTGCTTGCGGCGCAACTTCCGGCGCGGATGTGTTCCTCAAACTCTTCGCGGAACTTGGTGATGTAGGACTGGACCGGCCAGGCGGCCGCGTCGGCGAAGACGCAGATCGTCTTGCCTTCCATATCGCCGGCAATGGCGAGCAGGTGATCCAGGTCCTGGAGCTTTCCTTTTCCCTCGGAAATACGGCGCACAATGCGATGAATCCAGCCGGTTCCTTCGCGGCAAGGCGAGCACTGTCCGCAGGACTCATGAGCGAAGAACCTGGCGGCGGACTGAAGGGCATCCAGCATGCAGGTTGTCTCATCCATGACAATTACGCCGGCTGAACCGGCCATAGTGCCGGCGGCCGTTAGAGAATCGAAGTCCATAGCGACGTCGATCTCATCCGCGGAAAGCACTTTTGCAGAGATGCCACCCGGGATCACCGCTTTGAGCTTGCGTCCGCCGCGAACGCCTTGGGCATAGTCCTCGATGAGAGCTCGCAGCGTAACGTTAACGGGAGCCTCGTACAGACCGGGCCGATTCACATGGCCCGCCACAGAGAAAAGCCGGGTGCCGCCTTGACGGGGGGTACCCAGAGCGGCGAAATGCCCGGCGCCGTGGCGCAGGATGTAGGGAAGGCAGGCCAGGGTTTCGACGTTATTCACAATGGTGGGACATTGGAAGAGGCCGGAGATGGCGGGGAACGGAGGCTTCAACTTCGGAAAGCCCTTGCCGCCTTCCAATGAGGTGAGCAGAGCTGTTTCCTCGCCGCAGATATAGGCGCCGGCTCCGCGGTGGATCACCACATCGAGGTCGAAGCCGCTGCCTTGTATGTTGTTGCCCAGCCAGCCGTGCGCGTATGCCTCCTCGACGGCGCGTGCGAAGCGACGGGCCGGGCGGAAGTACTCGCCGCGGATATAGACGTAGGTTTTGTGACTCCCGATTGCGTAGGCGGCGATAATCATTCCTTCGAGGAGGGCGTGCGGGTCCCGTTCAAGAATGTAGCGGTCCTTGAAGGTTCCGGGTTCGCCCTCGTCGGCATTGACCACCAGATACTTTGGCTTGGGGCTGGACTTCGGGACAAAAGACCACTTTCTACCCGCCGGAAACCCAGCGCCGCCGAGACCGCGAAGATTGGCCTGTGAGACCTCGTCAATGATCCCGGCCGGTGTCATGGAGGCGAGTGCCTTGCCGGCGGCCAGGTAGCCGCCTTCGGCCGTGTAGGAGTCCCACCATGTTCCTTCCGGATTCAGAAACCTCGTAGAAAGCACTGGTCCGGCGGCGGAGATGAAGGGTTGGGGGTCGGGCATCGGGCTTCCCCGCAACAGAGCCTCCAGAGTTCCGCCTTCCAGGGGGCCGACAAACTGCTCGTCGAGTTGTGCCATGGGCGCGAGCTCACAGGCACACAGGCACTCGACTTCGCTGAGTGTAAGTTCGCCGTCAGGAGTGGTCTCGCCGGGGCTGATTTTGAGTTGATCCCGGATCCGGGCCAGCACATCGTTGGCGCCGCGCAACAGGCAGGGCAGGCTGGTGCAAACCCTCAGCTCGCGGCGGCCGGCAGGTTTCATTCGGAACATCGAGTAGAAGGAAACCAGCTCCCGTACATGCGAGACGGCCATTCCCAACTGAAGCCCGACCCAGAACTCAGCCTCGGACGAAACACTACCGAGGTTCTCCTGGACCAGCCACAAAAGGGGAAGCGCGGCGGCACGCGGCTCCTCGTAGCGCTGAATGATCTCGCGGGCTTGCGGTTCCAGTTCGGCGAGGGTCACCGGTCCAGTTCCCCTCCGATCATGTTGACGGAGCCGAACGTGGGAACCAGATCAGCCGCCATGTCCCCGATCAGGAGTTTCGGCAGAGCCGACATGATGGCAAAGCAAGGGGGGCGGACGCGCACGCGGTAAGGTTTATCGGCTCCATCACTGACAATATAGAAACCCAATTCCCCGTTTGCGCCCTCGACCGGGAAATAGACTTCGCCCTTGCGCGGCCGAATCCCATGGCCGTACATGACGAGTTTGAAATGCTGCATCAGTCCTTCGATGTTTCCGTAGGTGTCCTCCTTGGGAGGCAGGAAAACCCGTTTCTCGTCCGCGGCGATGTTTGGATGCTGGGGCTTGGCGGAACCATCCAGAGTAGGATCGGTGACCGCGCGCGCGCCGGCGATGGCCTGGATGTTCCCTATCTTGCCCTCGTCCACCATCTCGGCAGCCGGTATCGGAAGCCCGGTCTCGGGGTTCGTTTGGAAGGGGCCGGGCGGAATATCGCGGAGGCCCTGCTCGATCAATCGCATGGATTGCTCCATTTCTTCCATGCGGACCAGATAGCGGTCGTAGTTGTCTCCGCGAGTTCCCACGGGCACGTCGAATTCGAACCGGTCGTAGACTGAGTAGGGGCAATCTTTGCGCACGTCATAGTCCGCGCCGGTAGCGCGCAGAAAGGGCCCGGTGATGCCGTATGAGATCGCGTCCTCTTGGGAAATTGTGCCAGTCCCCGACATGCGGTCCACGAAGATCCGGTTGCGGGTTAGTAGCGCGTGCGATTCGGCCAGGACCTTACGGGTCTCGCCCAGCGCCTTTCGGCACTGTTCGGCGAAGCCCTCCGGCAGATCTCCCTTCACTCCGCCAACACGGCAATAGGAAACGGTGAGACGGGCTCCCGTCACCATCTCCACCAGCTCCCAGAGATACTCACGGGCTTTGATCATGTAGAGGAAGACGGTGAATGCGCCGAGTTCCATGGCGCTGGCTCCGACGCAGGTGAGGTGGTCCGTGATGCGGGAGATCTCGGAAAGAATAACGCGGATGTAGTGGCAGCGCTCGGGAACGGAAATCGCGAGAAGCTTCTCCACCGCCATGCAGTAGCCCATGTTATTGATGAGCGGGGAGACGTAGTTGAGCCGGTCGGTATAGGGGATAACGCCGTTGTAGTCCACCGTCTCCGACATCTTTTCGAAGCCCCGGTGGAGGTAGCCGATTTCGACGTCGACGTCGACGACCTGCTCGCCGTCGAGCTGGGCTACGATTCGGATGATCCCATGCATGGCCGGATGGGCGGGACCGATGTTGAGGAGCATGTCGCGGGTTTCGAGCCGGCCTGGGGTCGCTTGGGCCACTAGTTGACCGGCCCTATTAATGGTTGGCGCTTATTGACCGGGTAGTCCTTACGGAGCGGGTGTCCGGCGAACTCCTGATACATCAGGATGCGCCTCAAGTGGGGATGCCCCCGGAAGCGAATCCCGAACATGTCCCATACCTCGCGCTCGAGCCAATCGGCGCCCGCCCACAGGGAGGTCAGGGAATCGACCTCGGCGTCGTCCTCATCGACCGGGACCTCCAATCGCAGCCGGTGCTTGAGACGATGCGAAAAGAAGTGATAGACGACAGCGAAGCGTTCAGGGCCGGGGGGGCCGGGCCAGGGATCCGGGTCGGGGATGTCGGGCGAGGGTTGGAGCTGGACTCCGGAGGAGGCAAAGAATGCGTGGGCCGGCTTCTTTCCGAACGCGGAGAAGTCCACGGCCGTAAGGTCCATCAGATAGCTCATTTGGAAGGCGGGATCTTCCTTGAGGGTCCCCGCTGCTTCCAGGAGGAATTCGCGGGCGAGGACCACGGTAGCGTCGCCCCGGTAGGCGTGAGCAGCCTTTACAGCGGCCGGGAAGCGGTCTTTTACAGCCTGAATCAAGGCTGAGGCGTTCATGGCGTCAGCTCCGGCCTGGGCTCCGGGCCGGGGCGGCGGCCAGTGGCGTGCTCGGCGTGGATCTTGGCCTGAAGTTTGAGCAAGCCGTCGAGAACGTATTCCGGCCGTGGAGGACAGCCCGGGATATATACGTCCACCGGCATGATCGTGTCAATTCCCATGACCGTGGCATAGTTGTCGTAGAAGCCGCCCGTGCAAGTGCAGACCCCAAAGGAGACCACCCACTTGGGCTCGGCCATCTGGTCATAGATCCGTTTGAGGACGGGCGCTATCTTGTGGCTGATCGTGCCTACCACGAAGAGCACGTCCGCCTGGCGGGGCGAGAATCTCGGGAGACCGGCGCCAAAGCGGTCCACATCGTAGTGGGAGCAGGCAGTGGCCATGTACTCCATGCCGCAGCAGGCTGTCACAAATGGATACTGGAAAATCGAATATTTCCGGGCCCAGCCGATGGCCTCTTCAAGCCGGCTTGTTAAGAATCCCGCTTCCGCATGCATCTCATCTCCACTCCAGCGCTCCGTTGTCCCAGATGTAGAAGAACCCGACCATGAGTATCGCTAAGAAGATAACCATCTCCGCCAGACCCAGAGCCCCGAGTGTTTGAAAAGCAACGGCCCAAGGATAGAGGAAGACGATCTCCACGTCGAATATGACAAAGAGGATAGCGGTGAGATAGAACTTGACCGGCAGGCGTCCGGCCGGGAGCGAGATGGGGTCCTGCCCGCACTCGAAAGGCTCGGATTTAACCGGCGAAGGCTTCTTCGGGCCGAGCGTGGATGACAGCAGTATGAACGCCCCGGCGACCGCAGCAGCAAGAGCGGCGAAGATCACGATGCCGACGTATTCGCTCACGGGTCGATTCCAGTTGCTCTCAATTGTACATAATGCCGGTGTCACGGCGTCGCGGTCCACGTCGCGAGTGCGCCCGGGAAAATCCCTCCGACAATCGTCACCAAGGCCGCGACCGCGAGTGCCGCAGACACGGTGACGGGAAAACGTCCCGGCGCTGACCCCTCCGGCTCCCGCATGTACATGAGGACGGCCACCCGCAAGTAAAAGTAGGCCGACACTACACTACACAACACAGCCACAACTGCCAGGACGACATAGCCCGAGCGCACGGCGCTCAAGATCACGGCGAACTTGGCGGCGAATCCCGCGGTTGGAGGGATTCCGGTCAGGGACAGAAGGAAAAGGAACATGAATCCGGCTGTTCGAGGGTCGGTCTTAGCCAGGCCATGAAAGCCGGCGAGGTCCTCGCCACGCTGACCCAGCCCGATGACGACGCCGAAAGCTCCAAGGGTCATGAAGGCATAGATGAATGCATAAATCATGGTCGCGGAGGCCCCCTCGGGTGTGCCGGCGATAAAACCGAGGAGGGCGTATCCGGCATGCGCGATTGAAGAGTACGCCAGCAGGCGCTTCATGTCGGACTGGGACACAGCGAGCAGGCTGCCGATGGCCATTGACAGGACCGCAAGTCCCACCAGGATCCCCGACCAAATGCGCGGCTCGGGCGCGAAAGCGACAATGCACACCCGCCCCAGCGCGGCCAAGCCCGCGGCCTTGGAGCCGGCAGCAAGGAATGCCGAGACTGGCGTGCTGGCGCCCTGGTAGGCGTCCGGGGCCCATGCGTGGAATGGAACCGCCGCAATCTTGAATGCGAGGCCGCCAACCACCAGCGCGACGCCGGCCAGAAGAATCGGAGATTGCCCCAGTCCGCGCCCGGACACGGCCGAAGCGATCGCCGCGAATCCCGTAGCGCCCGTGACGCCGTAGACAAGGCCGATACCGTAGAGAAGCACGGCTGAGGCGAAGGAGCCCAGGAGGAAGTACTTGATGGCCGCCTCATTCGAGATGGGGTTGTCGCGCGTGATTCCCACCAGGAAGTACGAGCACAGAGTCATGAGTTCCAGACCCAGGTAGAGGACCAGGAGGTCCATGGATGAGGCTGCCAGCATCATGCCGGTGGAAGCCAGCAGGAGCAGAGCGTAGTACTCCGCGGGGCGAACCTGCTCCGCATTCAAGGGCCTGACGGAGAGAATCGTCACTAAAGCCAGGTTCGCGGCAAAGAGCACATTGAAAAACTGAGCATAGGCGTCACTGGCGATAGCACCTCCAAACCCGGTGGCGGAGCCTTCCGATGAGAAGGCCCAACCTGCGCCCATGGCGGCGACCGCCGCAACCACCACCCAGGCAGCGGCTGACTGAGGGCGGTGGACATGGCGCGCGGCCAGGATGAGGACTAACGCCATCCCAACGAGAACCAGTTCCGGGGCCAAGTGGATCAGATCCGTCACTGGCTATACCCCCGACAACAGTTGTGCCACCGAAACGCGGAGAAAGCCCAGAACGGAATCCGGGTAGAGGCCGATGAGCAGGACGAATAACGCCAAAGGAGCGAGCGTGAGCACTTCACGCGCGTTCAGTTCGAGACGCTGTCCTTGCAGTTCCGGCCTCTGCTCTCCCATCGCCACGCGGTAGTAAAGCCAAAGCAGATACGTGGTTCCCAGGACAACTCCGAAGATAGCCATGGCTCCGAGCCAGACCCATACCCGGAATGCTCCCCCGATGATCAGGAACTCGCCCACGAAGGCATTCAACCCTGGGAATCCCGCGGCGGCCAAACAAAACAGCGCCAGAAATGTAGAGTAAACGGGCGCGGCGCGGGATAGGCCCCCATAGTCGGCGATTTCCCGCGTATGGGTACGCTCGTAGATCATGCCGATGCAGAGGAAGAGTGCGCCCGTGATGATTCCGTGGTTGATCATCTGGAGGATCGCACCCTCGACGCCAGTCCGGTTAAGGGTAAAGATCCCAAGGGTGACGAAGCCCATGTGGCTTATGCTCGAGTAGGCGATGAGACGCTTGACATCGGTCTGGGCGAGCGTCACGTACGCGCCGTAGACGATCGCCACGGCGGAGAGCGCCAACATGGGTTTAAGGAAAAGCTGCACGGCATCGGGGAGGATCGGCAGCGCCACCCGCAGGAGCCCATAGCCGCCCATTTTGAGGAGAATCCCCGCCAGGATCACGCTTCCGGCCGTGGGCGCCTCGGTGTGGGCATCCGGCAGCCACGTGTGCACGGGGAACATGGGCACCTTGACCGCAAACGCCGCGGTAAAGGCGACAAATAGCCAGGCCTGGAGCTCGCGGTTCAGCTTCGCAGTGTTGAGCGCCTGAAAATCCAGGGTGCCGCTCGCGTGAAGCAGGCCCACCAATCCCACGAGCATGATGAGGCTGCCGGCGAGAGTAAAAAGCAGGAATTTGATAGCGGCATGAATGCGGCCCGCGCCTCCCCAAACCCCGATGAGGAGAAACATCGGCACGATCATGATCTCCCAGAAAACATAAAAGAGA
>Ga0187893_10014634_pt1 | contig 10654 bp, 10 predicted proteins | sample MA1701074metaG_FD_139574 | JGI IMG/M metagenome (GOLD analysis project Ga0187893, IMG submission 139574) | White microbial mat communities from a basaltic lava cave in the Kipuka Kanohina Cave System on the Island of Hawaii, USA - MA170107-4 metaG ...
CGCGGCGGCGCCGGCGCGGCAGGCCGCGGTGGCGAGGGCGGCGACGGGATCCGGGCGGTGCCCCATGGCGCGGTCAGGATACGGCGCGGCGCGCTACTTCCCGACCCAGAGGCGCTCCGCGAGGATCTGCGGCAGGCCCGCCGCGAGGATCTTGCTCGTGGCGCCGGCGACGTCGTAGGCGACGCGGCGGACCTCGACGCGGCGGGCCTCGTCGTCGTAGATGCCGTACGAGGCGTGCGGGTTGCCGTCGCGGGGCTGGCCCACGCTCCCGGCGTTGACGATGGCCTTGCGCACCGCGGCGAGGTCGAACTCGCTCGAGAAGGAGAACGTGACCCGGCCGTTGTCGGCGAACGTCACCGGGACGTGGCTGTGGCCGACGAAGCAGACCGGCGTCTCGAGGACCTCGAGGGAGAGGAACGCGTCGTACGCCGTCAGTAGGTAGTCGAAGTTGTCCGGGGCGTTGAGCGTGGCGTGGACGAGGGTGACGTCGCCGGTCTTCCGCACGAGCGGGAGCGACCCGAGCCACTTCGTGTCGTCGGCGCCGAGGCGGCCGCGGGTCCACTCGATCGCCTCGCGCGCGTAGGCGTTGAAGAAGTCGAGCGAGAGCCGGCCCGCGACGGCCCAGTCGTGGTTGCCCGCGACGATCGCCGGGTCGAGGGCGCGCATCTTCGCGACGCAGGCCTCGGGGTCGGCGCCGTAGCCGACCACGTCCCCCGTGGAGAGGTACGCGTCGATCCGCTCGCCCTTCAGCGCCTCGAGGACGGCGTCGAGGGCCTCCAGGTTGCTGTGGATGTCGGAGATGATCGCGTAGCGCAAGGGCGCCTCGGGGGTAACAGGGCGAATCTAGGGAGGGGTCGCCCGCGGGGCGAGATCTTTGCCCCGCAGGATCGCCACCGCGGCGGCCGACGCCGCGCCGGCGAGGACGACGGATGCGGCGGAGGAGAGGAGGACGGCGCGCGCCGGGAGGTCGCCGAACGCGGCGTCGCGCGCGAGGAGGAACGCGCCGGGCCCGGGCAGGATCGACGCCGCGCGCTCGAGCGACGAGCCGGTCTCCGCCGTCGCGGGGCCGATCACGGCCGCGCCGAGGAGCAGGATCGCGAGCGAGCCCGCGAGCGCGCGGGGCGCGGCGGTCCCGAGCGCGATCCCGAGCGCCGCCGCCGGGAGGGCTGCCGCCGCCGCCGCGAACACCGCCCCGGCGCAGCGCGCGGAGTCGAACTCCCGGTGATCGAGGAGGAGGCCGAGCGCCGCCGCGACGGCGATCCCGCCGGAGAGGATCGCCGCGCCCGCCGCGCACCCCGCGGCGGCGGCGGCGACGGCGGAGGGCGCGGGGGCGGCGCCCCGGAGCGCCGGCGCGAGTCCGTCGCCGCCCCGGTCTCCCGACGCGAGTCCGACACCGGCGAACAGGGCCGCCGCCGGCGCGAAGAGGGCCGCGGTCCCGAACGCGGAGGCGACGGCGAGGGCGTCCGCGCCGGAGAACGCGAAGGCGACGACGCGGGGGGCGGAGAACGCGGCGACCAGGGACAGGATCGCCGCGGCGCGCAGGCCCGGCGATCGGAGGCTGGCGAGGAGCCCGATCCGGAAGACGGCCAGCGCCGGGGTCAACGCCCCTCCCGCCGGATGGAGAACTCGGAGAACTCCCCGGACGCGGGCTCCCACGACTCCGTGTGCTCGCGGATGTTGCCCTGCATCGTGAGGAGGACCCTCTGTATCAGTACCGACACGCACTCCCGCTCTCCCTCCCCCACCAGCCGCACCGACCCGTCGGGGAGGTTGCTGACATAACCTGTTATTGGATAGTTATTTGCGATGTTCTTCGTCGTGAAACGGAACCCCACCCCCTGGACCCGGCCCCGGAAGGTCGCGACGCAGCGGACGACGGGTTCCTGGTCCAGGTCGATGTCCTCGGTCGTGCCGGAGTCGGCGATGCCCGGAACCGGATCCTCTCCCCCGGCTCCGCAGCCGCATCGTACCAGCGACGAGCGTCCCCGTGCCGCCGTAACCTGACCTCGGGGGCGACGCGCCTCCCCCACTCGTGGAGCGCGGGCGCTCGAGGGACGATAAACGCGTTGGCGGCGGATGTTCCACGTGGAACAGTCCCCGGCGGAGACGAATCGTGGCCCGCAGGATCGCGATCGCGAATCAGAAGGGCGGCGTCGGGAAGACGACGACCGCGATGAACCTCGCGGCCGTCCTCGCGATGGCGGGCCGGAGGACCCTGCTCGTGGACCTCGACCCGCAGGGCAACGCGACGACCGGGCTCGGAATGCCGAAGGAGGAGGAGGCCGGGGCGGCGGCCCTGCTGAGGGGGACCGGGCCGGCCGCGGGGACCCCGACCCGGGTCGAGGGGCTCGACCTCCTGGCCTCGACGCAGGGACTGCTGGAGGCCGAGACGCAGTTGGCCGCGGTCGGAACCCGGAAGCGGTTCGCCGAGGGGCTGGACCGGCTGGCGGGGAGCTACCAGGAGGTCCTGCTCGACTGCCCCCCCACCCTCGGCGGCATCACCCGGACGGCCCTCGCCTGGTCCCACCGGGTCCTCATCCCCATCCAGTGCGAGTTCTTCGCCATGGAGGGCCTCGCGACGCTCATGGCCGTCATCGACCAGGTGAAGGCGTCCGAGAACCCGGGGCTCTCCGTCGCCGGCGTGGTGGTGACCATGTACGACCCCTCCCTGCCGTTCCACCGGGAGGTTGTGGAGAACCTGAGGGAACACCTGGGAGAGAAGGTGTGCAGGACGGTGATTCCGAGGGATGTCGTGCTCGCGGAGGCCGCGAGCCACGGCGTCTCCTCGGTGGAATACGAGGGTCTCGGCCGCGGGACCTTCGGCTACGTGGAGCTCGGAAAGGAGATCCTCGGTCATGGCGGAAAGAAGGCTCGGTAGGGGACTCGACTTCCTGATCAAGCGCACCGCCGCGCCCCCGCCGCCGGCGGCGGCAGCGGCCCCCGATCCCACCCTCCTCGAAACCGCCGCGCCGGCGGGCCCGAGGTCGATCGCCCTCGACCTGATCGCCCCGAACCCCTTCCAGCCCCGCAAGGAGTTCGCTCCCGAGGCCCTGGCCGACCTCGAGGCCTCCATCCGCGAGCACGGGGTGCTCCAGCCCGTGATCCTGCGCGCGACCGGGGGGACTTTCCAGCTCGTGGCGGGGGAGCGGCGCTGCCGGGCCTCGAGGAACCTCGGGCTCAGGGACGTGCCGGCCGTGATCCGCGAGGTCACCGACCGCCAGATGCTCGCCCTGGCCCTGGTGGAGAACCTGCAGCGGGAGGACCTGAACCCCATCGAGACCGCCCGCGCCTACCGGGAGCTGCTCCAGACGACGGGGCTGACCCAGGAGGAGGTCGCCCGCGGCGTCGGGAAGAGCCGAGTGTCGGTCTCCAACACCCTCCGCCTGCTGGACCTCCCCGAGGACCTGCAGGAGCATGTTTCCCGTGGAACGCTCTCCGCCGGCCACGGGAGGGCGCTGCTCATGGTGGGGGAGCCGGCGGCGATGCGCACGCTCGCCGCGCGGCTGATCGAGGAGGGCCTCTCGGTCCGCGAGGCCGAGGCGCTCGCCGCCGGACCCGCGACCGCGGCCCCGGCCGCACCCCTCCGCGCGGTCAAGGCCCCGCGGGAGCGCTCGAGCCACCTCGCCGAGCTCGAGGACCGGCTCCGGACGACCCTGGGCACGCGGGTCGCCATCCAGCCCGGGCGGGGGAAGCGGGGGAAGATCGTCCTCTACTACGCCTCGCTCGAGGACTTCGACCGGGTCTTCGAAATCCTGACCGGAGGCCCGGAGCAGCCGGAGGCGCGCCGGAACGTCGGCTGATTCGCCGCGAGCGTCTCCGCAGGGATACGGTCGGCCCGCGCGACGACCGGCGCGGCCCGGGGGGATCGACTACTTCTTCTCGTCCCCGCCGGCAGGGGGGGTGTCGTCCTCCGCGCCGCCGCGCTCCGCGCCCGGCTCCGGGGCGTCGGTGCCGACCCGGGAGGTGTCCCAGGCGTGGCCGGCGTCCAGGGCCCCGTCTCTCCAGATCGAGACGCGGCGGACGAGGACCGGCTTCGAGGGGGTCCAGGGGTAGTCGGTGCGCTCCTTCCGGTTGATGTAGACCGCGTCCTCGGAGTAGACCATCGCCGCGCCGAGCCGGTCCGCGACGCCCGCGCTCTCGTCGTCGGCCAGTTCACCGAACGGAGTACGAACGCCGTCGAACTCCGGCTTCGTCTCCGCGAGCACGACCGCGAACCGGTCGCGCTGGTCGCCCGTGAGCAGCGGCACGCTCGTCACCATGCGCCGGCGGTGCCGCACGAACACCCGGGTGCCGTCCTCGGGCGCGATCGCCACGGCGGCGTCGTCCTCGGCGTCGTCTCGCGGCTCGTCGTTCCGCGTGCGGTCGCCGCCGCCGAGTTCGATCGAGTCGCCGCGCCGCGCGCGGTAGAGGCGGGTCCCGTTGAAGCCGCCCTCCTTCGCCGTCCGCAGGAACGCCTCGGCGTGCCGCGGCGCCAGGTCCTTCGCGGAGTAGAAGGCGATCTTCATCGCGCCGAGGTCCGTCTCGACGAGCGCCGTGACCGACGGGTCGGGCTTCGGCTCGATCCACCGGCGCTCCTTCGCGGAGTCCCGACGCTTCTTCGAGATCGCGAGGAGGTGGTCGACGAGCGACGCGCGGTCGGCGCCCTCCGAGGGGAGGCGCAGGACGGGCGAGTCGGGGTGCCGCGAGCCCAGCTCCTCGAAGAGCGCGACGGCCGCGTCGTCCTCCAGAGCGGCCTGGCGGCGCAGCGCGAGGTGCAGCAGGAGCCACGGCTCGACGTCCGTGCCGGCCGCGCGGGGGCGGAGCTCCTCGAGCCGCTTCGCCTCCGCCAGCGCCGCCTCGCGCGCGGCGGGCGAGTCCCCGGAGACGAACCGGAACAGCCTGCGCGGTCCCTCGTAGTTCGAGTAGTCCTCGACGATCGCGAGCATGTCCGCGCGGAGCTCGTCGATGCGCTCCTGACGGGACGAGGTCCAGGCCACGATGCCGAGCGTCCCCAGCACGACGGCGGCGAGACCCGCCAGGATCGCGACGCGCCAGCGCTCGAGCCGCGCGAAGAGGTCCTCGCGGACCTCGGCGACGTCGGGGATCGAATCCGGCGAGAAGGGCGCCATCAGGGGTCTCCGGGGCCCGGGCTACCGCGCGGCGCCGCCCGTGTTCCTCTCGACCACGAGGCGGAGCGCGCCGCCCTCCTCCCGCAGGGACACCAGGCACTTCTCGTCGCCGCGCGTGAACAGCATGGACGGTGCGCCGCCCTCGATCGCCTTGCCCGCGTCCCAGCCGTTCATGGGGCGCGGCATCTCGCGCGCGTACCAGGCGAGGATCTCGTCGGGCGTCCCGCGGCCGATGTACTCGAGCCTGCCGAGGCGCACCGGGGAGGGGCCGCTGCCGCCCTCGGTGTAGGAGAAGGAGCGGCCCTCGGCGTCGTCGAGGGCGAATCCCCGGGGCACGGGGACGTCCGCGAACTGCGCCGAGGAGAGCTCCCGGGAGACGCTCCCGCCGAGGGACGGACAGCCCGGGAGGACGGCGGCGGCGAGGACGAGGGCGATCGGGAGCAGCGGGCGCATCGGGCCTCCCTGGCGGCGCGCGGGGTGCGGTCGGACCGTGCCGGCGCGGCGCACGCGGCGCCGGCGGTCCGATCGGGGAATCCTAAGCACCTCCGACGGACGCGGGGCGCGAATTCGGGCGGAGAGCGCGGCAGCGGCCCGGGACGCGGGCCGCGGACACGCCCACGCGTCCGGTTGCCTGCGGCCCCGGCGAGCGATATGCTCCCCCGGTCCCGCAGCCCCGGAGCACCTCCCCCTGGCCGAGATCCTGGACCCTGCCCGGTGCGATCACCGCCGTTCGTGCAGGCTCGGCATCCAGCGGTTCCCGTTCCCTCCCTACCGGGTCTACCTCCTCCGCTGCCTCTCCTGCGACACCACGCTCACGACCGGCACCCTGCGCGGGCTCCGCCCGCCGGTCGACGGTCCGCGTCCGGCCCGCGGGGAGGGCGGCGGCGCGCGGCGCGGGTGATCCAGGACCTGCTCCGGCGGGACGCCGGACCGCCCGGGCTCCGCGCGCTCGCCCTGCCGGCGCGGCTCCTGGTCTCGCTGTTCCTGGCCGGGGCGGCGGCCGGGCTCCTGGCGGGGGAGGCGAACGTCCTCGCGGTCCACGCCGGCAACGACGGCGTCCCGGGCCTCTCGATGGAGGACCTCCGCCGCGCCTACCACGGCCGCCCGGGGTGGTCGCTGCACGCGTCCAAGGTGGACGGCGGCTCGATGGAGAAGCACGTCCCGGTCCCCTCCGAGAAGGCGGCGCTGCTGGCGTGGGCGCGGGGCGGCGGGCGACGCGAGGAGTTCGAGCCGGCGCGCCGCGTCCTCGACCTGCGCTGCGTGAAGTGCCACTCCCCGGGAGGGGAGAAGGAGGGGAGCCCCTTCGCGGACGCCCGCGCCGCCGGGGCGCGCTGGGACCTCGTCGCGCGCTACGCCGAGCCGGACCGGGGGATGTCCGCGGCGAAGCGCGCCACCACCACGCACGCGCACCTCTTCGGGATGACCGTCCTCTTCGGGCTCCTCGGCGCGGTGTTCCTGTTCACGGGCGCCTCCCCGCGGACGAAGGCGATCGTGGTCTCGGCCCCGTTCGTCGGGATGTTCCTCGACATCGGCTCGTGGTGGCTCGCGATCCTCTCGCCGGCGTTCTGCTGGGGGATCGTCGCCGGGGGGACCCTCCTCGCGGGGTCGCTGCTCGTCCTCGTCGCGCGGCCGCTGTGGGAGATGTGGACGGCGGGCCCTACCGGAGATCCTCCGGGATCGGGATGAACCGCTCGAGGTGCGCGAGGTCGATCGCCTCCTTCACGAGGTTGCGGGCGATGACAAGCCGCTGGATCTGGTTCGTGCCCTCGTAGATCTGCGTGATCTTCGCGTCGCGCATGTACTTCTCGACCGGGTAGTCGCGCATGAAGCCGTAGCCGCCGAAGATCTGTACGCAGTCGGTCGTGACCTCCATCGCGACGTCCGTCGCGAACACCTTGCACATCGCGGAGAGCTTCGTGATGTCCTCGCTCCCGGCGTCGATGTTGCGCGCCGCGGCGTGCACCAGCTGGCGGGCCGCCTCGACCTTGGTCGCGGCGTCGGCGAGCATCTTCATCACCATCTGCTGGCTCGCGATCGGCTGTCCGAACTGGACGCGCTTGGTCGCGTAGAGGAGCGCGAAGTCGAGGGCGCCCTGCGCGAGGCCCACGGCCTGCGCCGCCACGCCGGGACGCGCCCGGTCGAGGGTCTGCATCGCGATCCGGAAGCCCATTCCCGGCCGGCCGCCGATGAGGTGGTCGTCGGGAACGCGCACGTCCTTGAGTTCCAGTTCGGCGACGGGGATGGCGCGGATCCCCATCTTGTCCTCGAGCTTGGCGATGCGGACGCCCGGCATCCCCTTCTCGATCAGGATCGCGCTGATCCGGCGGGACTTCGACTCGGGGTCGGTGACCGCGAAGACCGTCGTGATGTCCGCGACGCCGCCGCCGGTGTTCCACTTCTTGAGCCCGTTCAGGACCCAGTCCCCGCCGTCCTGCACGGCCCGGGTCTCGAGCCCCTGCGCGTCGGATCCGGCCTGCTTCTCCGAGAGGCCGAAGGCGATCAGCTTCTCGCCCTTCGCGATGAGGGGCATCCACTTCCGCTTCTGCTCCTCGGTGCCGCCGACGAGGATCGGGAACGAGCCGAGGGCGTTCAGCGCGTACCCGACGCCCATGCCGCCGCAGGCCCGGGAGATCTCCTCGACGACGACGCAGAGGTTGAGCAGCATCTGCCCGCCGGCGCCGCCGTACTCCTCGGGGATCCAGACCCTGAGGAGCCCCTCCTTCGCGAGGCGGCGCGTCACGTCCCAGGGGTACTCCTGCAGGCGGTCGGCCTTCCAGGCGGCGGGGCGCACGACCTCGTCCGCGAGGCTCCGCGCGAGGTCGCGCCAGTGGAGCGTCTCCTTCGAGAAGAGGCGATCCGCGCCCATGGGGGACCTCCGTGAAGACGCCGTGCCCGGCGGCGCGCCGCATCCTACGATTCCCGCCCGCGCCCCCGCTACGGTTTCGCCGAGGCTCGGCGCGCGAGGAACGGGCCGAGCACGAGCGCGTCGAGGTCCATCGCTCGGAAGGCGTCCACCGCGTCCCGGGCCGTCGCGACGACCGGCTCGCCGCGCCGGTTGAACGAGGTGTTCATCAGGCAGGGGACGCCGGTCCGCTCCCCGAAGAGCCCGAGGAGCCGGTGGAGGGACGGCTCCTGCGCGGCGGTGACGGTCTGGAACCGGGCGCTGCCGTCGGCGTGGACCACGGCCGGCACGAGGGGCCGCGCCTCCTCCCGCACCGGGAAGGTGAGGAGCATGAAGGGGGAGGGGATCGGGTCCGCGACGAAGCGCCCGAGGTCCTCGAGCCGGACGACCGGCGCGAGCGGCCGGAACGGTTCGCGCTGCTTGACGCGCCGGTTCACGCGGTCGAACATCTCCCGCGAGCGCGGGTCCGCGAGGATGCTCCGGTGGCCGAGGGCGCGGGGGCCGAATTCCATGCGGCCCCGCGCCCAGCCGAGGACCCTCCCCTCCGCGAGGAGCGCGGCGGCGGCGGCCTCGAGGTCGGCGGGACGCTCCGCCTCGATCCCGGCGGCGCGGAGCGCCGCGGCGGCGTCGGCCTCCTCCACCGCCGGCCCGAGGAAGGCGTCGGCCATGGTCCAGCGGGGCGCGCCCGGGGCGCGTCCGTGGTGGACGGCGAGCGCGGCGCCGAGGCACGCGCCGTTGTCCCCCGCGGCGGGCTGGACGAAGACCTCGTCGAAGCCCGCCCCCCGCGCGACTCGGTGGTTGGCCGGGGCGTTGAGCGCGCACCCGCCCGCCATCACGAGCCGGCGCAGGCCGGTCCGCTCGCGGAGCCAGCGGGCCATGTGCAGGACGACCTCCTCGGTCGCCGCCTGGAGGGCGAACGCGACGTCCTGGTGGTGCGGTTCGATCGGCCCGTCGGGCGCGCGGGCGGGGCCGAACTCCCGGACGAACCGGGCGCCGTAGAGGGGGTTGCGGCCGAGCGGGTAGTCGAAGTAGCCGAGGTCGAGGTGGAAGGACCCGCCGTCGGCGGCGCGGAGGACCTCGCGGAACCGCCCGGCCGGGTCCGGTCGGCCCCAGGCGGCCAGCCCCATGGCCTTGCCCTCGCCGGACTGCGGGCGGAATCCGAGCCAGTCGGTGACCGCCTCCCAGCACTTGCCGACGGACCGGGGGTAGACCTCCTGCCGCAGCCGCTCGAGGCGCCCGCCCCGCATGGCGCCGAGGAGGGTGGTCACCTTCTCGCCCGCCCCGTCCACCGTGAGGACGGCGGCCTCCCCGAAGCCCGAGGGGAAGAACGCGCTCGCGGCGTGCGCGTGGTGGTGCTCGACCATGTCGAAGGGGCCGCGGTACCCGAAGGTCCGGCGGAAGCGGCGTTCGACGCCGAGGAACGACCTCCAGAGCGCCGGCTTCCGCTTCGTGAAGGAGAGCGATGCCGGGAGGTTGCGGAGGAAGTGGCCGCCGAAGAACCGGAGCCAGAGCCCCGCGTCCATGTAGAAGGCCACGCGATCGACGCCGTCGATCCCGATTCCGCCCGCGTCGAGGCACGCGGCGACGGCGCGCTCGGGCATGCCGAAGTGGTGCTTCACCCGGCTGAGGCGCTCCTCCTCGACCGCGATCACCGGGACGCCGTCGCGGAGGAGGACGGCCGCCGCGTCGTGCGTGCAGTTGAATCCGAGGACGTGGAGCGGCATCGCGGGGGATGGTAAGGGCTCGTCTCGAAACGAGTGAGTCGGACCGAGGCCGTGCGAGCAGGGTCCAGATCAAGGCGGGCCGACGAGTCGGGTCAATGGAAAGACCCGGCGAGGAGAGCCAACGCAGAGATGGGGGTCCCCGGGGACTTGTCGGGCTGCCCGTAGGCAGCCCGACCCCGGGGCCGCAGCCGGCCGAATCCATCAGTCGTTTCGAGACGGGCCCTGACCGTGTCGCGCCGAGGCGTCGCGGAGCGCGGGGGCGCGGGGCCCCGGGATCAGCGGGGGACGCCGCCGCCGGGAGCCGCGCCGCCGCGGCCGCCGCCGGCCCTTCCGCCCCCGGCCCGGCCGCCCCCGCCCTGGGCCCCCCGCTCGATCGCCTGGAACTGCTCCGGCGTGAGCAGGGCCTGGAGCGACTGGCGCGTCTCCTCGCGCACCCGGCTCGCCTTCTCCTGCGCGGTCCGCATCGCGTCGGGGCCGCCGGTGGTGCGCGCCTCCTCGAAGATGGCCCGCACCTTCTCCGAGCGGTCGACGATGGCCTTGACGACCTCCTCCTTGACCTGCGGCGAGAGGTTGAGTTCCGCGGGGAGCGCATCGAGCCGGGAGCGGACCCCCTTCTCCACGCCGTCGCGGAGCCGGGCGCCGTCCCGGGCGCCGTCGGCCCCGCGCAGCGTCCGGAGCGTTTCGCGGACGCGCTCCCGGTTGGCCTCCGGGGCCCCTCCGGGGGCCGCGGAGCCCGTCCCGTCCTCGTCGAACCCCGCGAACTCGTCCCGCGTCGGGGAGTCGGCGGTGCCGGCGGGACGCGGGGCCGCGGGCGGGGCGTCCAGGGCGGCGCGCGAGACCTCCTCGACGCGGGCGCGCAGGGCCCGGAGCTCGTCGTCCTGCCGCGCGATGCGGTCCTCGAGGTCCGCCACGCGGCGCGC
>Ga0187893_10014635_pt1 | contig 10654 bp, 4 predicted proteins | sample MA1701074metaG_FD_139574 | JGI IMG/M metagenome (GOLD analysis project Ga0187893, IMG submission 139574) | White microbial mat communities from a basaltic lava cave in the Kipuka Kanohina Cave System on the Island of Hawaii, USA - MA170107-4 metaG ...
ACATCGAGCAGTTGATAGTCCAGATGGCGAAAGAAAACCCAGGCTGGGGATACGATCGAATCATCGGTGCATTGTCCAATCTGGGTCACGTCGTTTCCGATCAGACGGTCGGTAACATCTTGCCCCGGCACGGTATCGCGCCAGCGCCGAGGCGCCGCCAGAACACCAACTGGAGGGATTTTGTCGCAGCACACAGGCAGTTTTGGCCGGAGTGGATTTCTTCACAGTCGAAGTTCTTACGTGGCGTGGTCTGGCCACCTACTCCGCTTTGTTCTTCCTTCATCTTGAGACCCGGCGCGTGATTCTGGTGGTTATCACCCGGCATCCCACAGAGACCTGGATCGAGCAGATGGCTCGTAATGCGATCGACGATGCTACTGGACATCTTCGCCGGCATCGCTATGTGCTGCACGATCGGGACACGAAGTTCTGTGCCTCGTTCCGTGCACTGCTAGCAACCGGAAACATGAACTACCCTGCGTTACCACCACGCAGTCCAAATCTGAACGCTTTTGCCGAACGCTGGGTGCGATCTGTCAAGCAGGAATGCCTTCAACGGTTGATCCTGTTTGGGGAAGGCTCGCTGCGGCGGGCGCTGAGCGAGTTCTTGGACCACTACCACGCGGAACGCAATCACCAAGGTGAAGGCAACGTACTGTTGTTTCCTTCGAGCGATACGTACCAGGGATCAGTTGCGTCGACGGTTCAGCGTCGGCAGCGATTGGGCGGTCTTCTCAACTACTATTCTCGTGCCGCATGAATTTCTTGACCATACGCCGACGGTTGCTCACTCCCCGTGAATCCGCGTTCTGGCAGCGCACCGTTTACATAACGCAGCTTCCTTCCATGGATCGAGTTCTGCCTACGAACAGGCCCAACTGACGTACCCGCTCGCTCACAAATAATCCGAGGCTCGATTTTTTTCTTGACACTCACCGGCGATCGGCATATCCTAGGGTGACGTAACACCCCGTCGCAGGTCCCCGTAGAAACCTCCTGTTACAGGCCGCTCTCTTCGCTGAGCACTGGCCAAGTCAGCCCCACCGTTACCGAATTTTTCATGTGTCGGTGCAAACCGGCATGCAGCGTGGTGCGCATGCGCATTCGCTTAGGTGTCTCACCATCTTCAGCACAGGCGGACCGATGTCGCAATTATTTGAACCAAGTCGCTAGGAACTCATGATTCGTCATGAAGTCATAGCGGATGGAGCCGGACCCGATCAGGATAGTCCGGTCGGGACCTTTGGCGGAGGTCTACCCTGACGTGGTCTGCATCGAGCCCTCGCCCGGCTAGGTAAACAGGCAAATCTCGCAATTACGAAGGAGAGGAGAACAGAGACTATGATCGCAAACAGGAAATCAATCGCCGGATTCCTAGCTTGCCTGAGAGTGTTGGCGGCGGCTCTAGTGTTGGCGCCCGCTGTCACGTGGGCGCAGCAGGACCCGTTCCGCCTCGAGGAAGCGTCGATTCCCGATATTCACAACGCAATCCGGAGTGGGCAGACTACCTGCCAACGGATTGTGCAGTCTTATCTCGACCGAGCGAAAGCCTATAACGGCCCCTGCACGGCGCTTGTGACCAAGGACGGCGCGTCGATTCCTCCATCGACGGGCATGGTACGAGCCGGCGCGCCAGTCGAATATCCAACGCAAACGGTCGCTGCTTCGATGATATTCCCAGACTTCGATCAGTATGTCGGACCACCCCTGGAACTCGGCCGCATGGAACCATCGATCTCGGACCCGAACGTGCAGTTGCAATTCGGCCTGCGCGTCGGGATCCCCGATGCGGGGCAACTCAACGCGCTCGAGACCCTGAACATTCGTGGTGAGCGCTCCATAACCTGCAAAGGCGATTTCGACCGGGCACCGTCCGCGGGGCCGCTCCCAGAGGGCGCGCCCAAGGCTTGCGAGGAGTTCCGGAAACTGCCCGACGCTCTCGAACGGGCCGCAGAGCTGGACCGTCAGTACGGCCGCAATCCCGACCTCACGGAGATGCCTATGTACTGCGTGGTGTTCTCCTTCAAGAACTGGTTTGACTCAAAAGACATGCGAGGCACTGGCGGTTACGACGTGAACTATGCGATGGACGTGCCCAACATGGACTCCCCCGACATTGCGGAGCTGCGGAGAAAGGGCGCGATCATCTTCGCTGTGGCCACGGCCAACAGTGTCGGCGGACCAATGCGCGGCGACGGTCCCAACAAGGCGACCGCCGTGACACCCGAAAACAACCTTCAATACAGTCTCTGGGGCGGTCAGGCATGCAATCCGTATGACACCGCTCGAGTTCCTCGTGGCACGAGCAATGGGTCCGGGGTTTCGGTGGCCGCCAATCTAGTGACCTGCTCGCTTTGCCAGCAGGGGTTCGCGTCCTGCAAAGGGCCGGCGTCGCGGAACAATGTGGTCAATATCCTGACGACGAAGGGCGTCATCATGGATGGGGGAATCACCAGCCGAAACGCCGGGTCGCGCGAAGGGATTCACTGCCGGTCCGTCAGTGACGCAGTGCTCGTGCTCGACGCCATCAAAGGTTTCGAATCAGAAGATATGTTCACGGCACTCCCCAATGGGACCATCCCAACGGAGCCTTACGCCAGTTTTGTGGTGCCGGACTCGGCTGTTCCAGCGAAGCCGCTGAAGGGCATGCGGATTGGAGTTGTGCGGGAGTTCATGGTGAAGCACACAAAGAACGATACGGTGATCAGCGATCAGCTTGACAAGGAGATCAAGGCTGTCCTGCGCGACAAGCTGGGCGCCGAGCTGGTGGAGTCTGTCGATCCGCTCTACGCCGACGACCCAACGCTCGCCAACATGAGGTACACGTTCGCGGATGCCTTTGCCGAGGTTTTGCCGCACAACGTGCCGGAGTACTTCTGGCAGAGGGTCTCCGGCGAGCTCGAATTCGCTGTCCCAGGATGGGACGTTCGTACTGTCGACTATGCAGTGGCATTGTCGCTGGGCAAAGCTCCCTTGTCGCCCAAGATTAATGTCCGCCGCATCAGCTCAGGCCTGGCGAACCCAAGCAGCCCCTACTCCGTCAACAGATACCTAATGGAGCGGGGAGATGAGCGAGTCAAGGATTGGGCCAGCTACGTGGCCAACGCGAAATTCAAAACAGAAGAAGAGCGAGCGGGCGCCCTGAACAGTACAGCCGATCAAGACCCGCGACCTAATCCGAATGGCATCAGCTTTCTAATGATGCAGTCGGTATTACGGATGGTGATCCTCAAGGTGATGCACGAGAACAACATCGACGTTTTCGTCAACCCGGAGCAGACCACCCCGCCTTACCTTCTCGGCGGCGCACCGGAGCCGGAGGTCAACAATCGCCCATCGCTCAGCTGCTGCGGCGGCTTTACCCCACTGGCGGGCGCACCGGAAATCGAAGTGCCGGCAGGCTATGTCACCACCACCTTCGACCCCAAGTACGTGCTGAGTTCAGACAAGAAGCACTACTACCCGGTCACCGGGGACGTGGAGACAAAGCTGCGGTATCCGATGCCGATCAGCTTGATGTTCTGGGCCGGGCCTGGTAGCGACAGTGACGTGATCAAAGTGGCGTCTGCGTATGAGGCCGCTACTCATCATCGCGTTCCACCACAGGCTTTTGGGCCGCTACCGGGTCCGGGTCCCACGCAGCAGACATCGGGTCATTGAGGCATTCAACATCGCCGGCTTCTAACCGCTTCTTACGAACGGCGCGATCATGAAGAGAGCGAAGTATCAAAAGCTTAAAGCACCGGCTCCAACGGTATATTGCTTGTCAATGTTTTCTCGCCTCGTTGCGATCCTCTCAGACTGTACTGAAGACTCCTCGTTGAAACGATCAGCGCCCTGACGCTTCGGCGCATTTGCATTTTTGCGATTCGACGACATTTCAGTATTTTTGCTCCACGGAGGATCTTATGACTCTTAAAGATATCATCAATGTTCGGCGATGGATGCCTCTTCTGCTTGTGCTTTTAGGTCTTTTGGCTTCCGACGCCTTGGCGCAAACAGCGGGAGGAACCATTGCTGGAACCGTCAAGGACCCGTCCGGCGCGACTGTTCCGGATGCGGCCACTGTAATTCGCAACGTGGATACCGGTGTGGCGCGGAGTGTTCTGACTAACCAAGAAGGCGTTTATCGCGCTCCCAATCTTCAGCCCGGCAGTTATGAACTCACGGTTTCGGCGCCCGGCTTTCAGCAGCGGATACGCCGGGACGTCACATTGAACGTCGGCAGTGAACTCCTTGTCGACTTTGTGCTTGAAATCGGAAGTGTGACAGAGGCGGTGGAGGTGACAAGCCAGGGAGCGGACATCGACCTCTCGAGTGCGACCGTCAGCAAAACAGTCGTCGGCAGCACCATACGCGAGTTACCTTTGAACGGCCGGGATTGGACGCAGTTGTCCCTTCTCGAGCCGGGTATCTCGGCGATTGGCAGCAGCGGAGGCAGCGGCCGCGGTGGAAACGGAATGAAGCTGACGGTTTCCGGCGCGCGACCGTCGGAGAATAACTTCCGGCTCGATGGAATCAGCCTGAACGACAGCTCCAATAGCACGCCCGGAAATACGATCGGCACCAACCTGGGTGTCGAGTCCGTCCGGGAATTCTCCATCGTCTCAAACAACTACTCGGCCGAGTACGGCCGCGCTACCGGGGCGGTAATCAACGCCGTCACTCGCTCTGGAACCAACGACGTCCATGGGACGCTGTTCTATTTCCATCGCAACAGCGCACTTGATGCTAGAAACTTCTTCGACGGCGAAACCAAGCCCTCCTTCCGCCGGCATCAGTTCGGCGCGGCCGTGGGGGGGCCGATCAGCAAGAACCGCACCTTTTGGTTCGCAAACTACGAAGATCTTCGCCAAGCGCTGGCTACTACGTCTATCGCCAACACGCTGAGCGCGACGGCGCGAACCGGCCAGCTTTCCACCGGAAACGTTGCGGTCGATCCTCAAATTGCGCGCATGTTCCCGCTCCTCCCACTGCCAAACGGTTCCCTGCTGGGTGGAGGAGAAACGGGCGAATATTTCTCCGAAATCAATGAGATTTCCCGGGCTAGGTACATACTGGGCAAGCTCGACCACATGCTGAGCGATAAATTCAACCTGAGTGGCAGTTACTTTTTTGACGACGCCGATAGCAATGAGCCCGACGCCTTTCACACGAAAACGACAGACAGCCTATCCCGCCGCCACGCGGCAATGACGGAAATCACGGGGCTGCTCACTCCCACTTTGATGAGCGTCACCCGGCTGGGGTTTTCGAGGACCGATAACACCGACGTCGTGCTAAGGGAAGTTTTGAACCCCTTGCTCGCGGACACGTCGCTGGGCTTTGTGCCAGGGCTCAGCCTCGGAGCAACGTCGGTGACCGGCATTACCGTGCCCGGGTCGGGACCAGGGTCCGAGAACACAAATATCTATGTCTTCAACTCCTATCAGGCGCATCAAAGCTTCTACATCAGCCGCGGCATCCACGCCTTCAAGACAGGGATGTCGTTAGAGCGCATGCAATATAACTATGACAGCCCGAACCGCAACGGCGGCGATTTTCAGTTCAATTCGATCTCCGACTTTTTGACGAATCGTCCCAGAACCTTCGGCGCGAGTTTTCCCAACTCAGAAACACGCCGCGGGTTGCGTCAGACTCTACTCGCCGGCTACTTCCAGGATGACATTCGAGTCCGCTCCAACTTCTCCCTCAATATAGGCCTAAGGTACGAATTCCTTACCGTTCCAACGGAGGTGAACGGGAAGGTGGCGTTGCTGCAAAACCTGACGGACGCCACGGTGAGAGTGGGCGGACCCATACACGATAGCAATCCCACAACGAAGAACTTTGCGCCTCGCATCGGTTTAGTCTGGGATCCCTTTAAGACCGGCAAAACCTCCATCCGCTCGAGTTTCGGACTCTTCGATTCGCTGCCGCTGCTCTGGCTCTATGACACCCCTCTGGCCCGGTCCACGCCTTTCTTCGTGCAAGGCGTATCCACGAATCTTCCACAAGGATCATACCCGGATAAGGCATATCCGCTGATTCAGGCCGGAGCGCTGCGAACAGCCTATGTCGATCGAAACCCGTCGCGCGCCTTCAGTATGAAGTGGAACCTCAGCATTCAGCGTGAACTTTGGAGTTGGATCGCCGAGGTTGGATACACCGGATCGCGCGGCGCACACCTGCCGATCGTAGAGCGCAACATGAATTCACGCATCCCCATCAAGACGCCAAACGGTTGGGTCTATGACCCCAACAGTACGGTGCTCAATCCGAACTTCGCGTCAATCAACACGACCGACACCTGGAACGCCGACTCGATCTACAACGCGCTGCAAATCAGCGTCCGGCGCACGCTCAACAGCGGACTGCAGGTTGTCGGATCGTATGCCTGGAGCAAGAGCCAGGACTCGGCTTCTTCAACAGGGTCGACAGCGGCCAACAGCGGCTACACAGGAGCCTCGGCGCTGGCGCACCCCTTGGTCCCAGGTCTCAACTGGGGGCTCTCCGAGTTCGACCTTCGTCACAATCTCACGCTGAGCATGGTGTGGGAACTGCCGTTCGCCAAAAACTATAGCGGTTTTCGGAGGAAGCTATTGCACGGATGGCAACTCGGATCTATTTATCGCGCCAACACCGGCAATCCCTTTTCCGTGGCGCTTGCCGCCGACCGCGGAAGCGGGACGGACACCAGTAATGCCGCGCTGGGCCAGCGTCCGAACTTACTCCAGCTTCCGGGTTGTGAGAAGCTAACGAATCCGGGGAATCCGATCTCGTTCATCAAAACGGAGTGCTTCTCTTTTCCAGCGGAATTTACTCTCGGCAATTTGGGCCGGAACGGGCTTACCAAGCCCGGACTATCGAACCTGGACGTTTCCCTAATCAGGAACTTCCAGATCACCGAGAAAATCGGCACCCAGCTGCGCGCGGAGGCCTTCAACGTCCTGAATCGCGCCAACTTCGGCACACCGGCAAACGTAGTGTTCGATCGCCAGGGCCGTGTACCGGCCAACGCCGGCCGCATCACGTCGGTGGCTACGGACGGCCGGCGAATTCAGGTCGCACTGAAGATCAATTTCTAACTTGTCAACGAAAGGGAGGCAATCACGATGAACGGTAGAACAACCCCCTTGCTCGGATGGGTGCTTGCGGCCATCGTCGTGCTCCATTCCGGTATGGGAGCCCATGCGGCGTCCAAGCCATTCGACGTAATGGAGACCACGATCGCCGAAGTACACGAGGCCTACAAGTCGGGAAGGTTGACGGCCCGTGAACTTACGCAGATGTATATGGATCGGATCTACGCCTACGACAAGCAGGGTCCAAATATCAATTGCGTCATCACGTTGAACCCAAAAGCGCTCGATGAGGCGGCGAAGCTCGATGCCGCATACAAGTCTTCCGGACCCGTTGGTCCGCTGCACGGAATACCCGTTGTGCTCAAGGACCAGATGGATGTTGCCGGCCTGCCGACTACTCTTGGCTCGCTCGTAATGAAGGACTACTTGCCCACCCAGGATTCCTTTGTCGTCACCAAACTCAAGCAGGCCGGAGCCATTATTTTGGCGAAGGTGACGTTGGGCGAGATGGGTGGCGGCGACACGTTTGGGTCGCTCTTCGGAGAGACGCGCAATCCCTACGATCCGCTTCGCACCGTGGGTGGTTCGTCGGGCGGCACGGGAGCCGCCGTGACTGCGAACTTCGCCACCATCGGAGTCGGCCAGGAGGGCTTTGCGTCCATCCGGCGACCATCTACCTGGAACAGCATCGTGGGCATGAGGCCAACGCCGGGGCTGGTGAGCCGGACAGGCGTGTGGAGCGGCTGGCCATCGAAGGTCGGCTCCCTGGGCCCGATGACGCGGACCGTGACCGATCTGGCCAGGTTGCTCGACGTGATGGTCGGATATGATCCCGACGATCCAATTACGGCTTTAGGTGTGGGGCAGAAACCGGAGACTTATACAAAATTCCTCGACAGGAACGGTTTGAAGGGCGCTCGAATCGGCATTCTGCGCGAGCCGATGGGCCAGTCCAGCGAACTGGACTCCATGGATTTCGAGAACGTGTCCGCAGTGTACGACAAGGCCGTTGCGGACCTGAAGGCCGCCGGCGCCGAAGTGGTCGACCCGGTTGTCATCCCTCGCCTGAATGAATTGCTGGCGACGAGATATATGGGTGGCGGCGGTCGCGGAGGTCCCTCAGCCGCAGAGGTCTATTTCGCCCGGAATCCCAATTCACCGTTCAGGGACGGCTCGGACCTGGAAAAATCGCCTGACTATGGGAAGATCCGGCGCCGGCCGTCTGCCCGGGCGCGAGGCGCCGAGCGGCTGAGTCCCATGGCCGCCGAGATGGCGAGAGAAGAACTGATGATCAACGTAATGAAGGTGATGGCCGACCATGAACTCGACGCCATCGTGCACAAGTCAGTAGAGCACACGCCGACGCTCATTAGCGAAGGCATCAATCCTCCGTATGTGAATCACAAGGGAGCACCACATCTCAATACGTTCCTCGTTTTCGCGGCGTCGATCGCTGTTCCTGCCGGATTCACGGAGGAGGGATTGCCCGTCGGCATCACGTTCTTCGGGCGACCGTACAGCGAGCCCACGGTCATCAAGTTCGCCTACGCCTACGAGCAGGCAACGCGGCGCCGCGTGCCTCCCAAAACCACTCCGCCGCTGACTGGGGATATCCGGGCCGCTCGATGACCTATCCCAGCTTGATGCCACGCCTCCTGGCGCTGCTGATGGCGGTCGTCGTCAGTGTGTTAAGCGCCGGGGAGTGGCCGCAATTCCGAGGCGTGAATGCGTCCGGCGTTTCCGACGCCCGGAATCTGCCGGTGGAGTTTGGTCCGGACAAGAACGTCGTCTGGAAGACTGCCTTGCCGGGTGGGCACTCCTCGCCGGTGTTGACCGCCGACCGGATCTTCGTGACCGGATTCGACGAGGAAAAGCTCTATGTGATTACCCTCGACCGCGCCAGCGGGAAAATCCTCTGGCGCCGGGACGTCCCGCGGCCGCGCAAAGAGGAGCTGCACAAGTCGAATAGTCCGGCTTCGCCGAGCGTGGCGACCGATGGGAAGAACACCTACGCGTTCTTCACGGATTTCGGATTGGTGTCGCACGGGCCCGACGGCGAGGAGCGATGGCGTGTCCCCCTCGGTCCATTCAGCAACCCGTTCGGCATGGGGGCGTCCCCGGTGCTTGCGAACGGCAAAGTGATACAAGTCTGCGATTCGGAGACCGGATCGTTTCTGATTGCCGCTGATCAGACAACGGGCCAGATTGCTTGGCGCGCGGAGCGGCCCGGGGTAACGCGCGGTTATGCGACTCCAGTGATTTACCAGCCGAAAAGCGGCGGATTGCAGGCTCTGATTGCCGGAACCAACAGCTTAGTCGCCTATGATGTGGACACCGGCGAGCAGATCTGGTCTGTCAGGGGTCTGTCGTGGCAAGTCAAGCCCACTCCCGTCGTTGATGGCGACATCGCCTATGTCCTTAGCTGGGCGGGCGGTTCGGACCAGGGTAGCCAGGAAGAGGTCCCCGCTTACCACTATGTACTCAAGGAGAGCGATGCAAACCAGGACCGGAAGCTTGCCGTCGATGAAGCGCCTCTCCAATATCAGAAGCTTCTCCGCGAGTCCGACTTCAACAAGGATGGATTCTACGACGAGCGCGAGTGGGAAAAATTCCAGGAGAAGCGTTCCTCGACCAACTCGGTAATGGCAGTCCGGCTCGGGGGAAGCGGCGACATGACCGCGCAGAGCGTTGTCTGGCGTTATTACAAATCGCTGCCCAATGTTCCTTCGCCCCTGCTATACCGCAACGTGCTGTACCTGGTGAAGGAGGGCGGCATCCTCACTGCACTCGACGCTGCGTCTGGATCTCTCCTCAAGCAGGGGAGGATTACTGGCGCTCTGGACTACTATTATTCCTCGCCGGTGGCAGCTGACGGGAAGATCTACACGGCCAGCCAGAGCGGCGACGTCGCCGTAATCAGAGCGGGCCCGGAATGGGAAATTCTTGCTGTCAACAAAATGGACGACGAAGTGTTTGCCACCACCGTCCCACTGGACGGACGCTTGTATATCCGGACCAAGAGCGCGCTCTACTGCTTCGCAAAGGGAATCAATTGAGTCTCGCCTTGAACCTCTCTCAGTGATCTCCGGCGTCGTTTGGTCCGAAAATTTGATCTGGTTGATTTGGCGAGGGTCCCTGGAGTCTATAGCGCATGATTCGATCTAGAAAAGACTTCGCGCCGGCTACCACGACGAGTGTAGCTACGGAAAACTGTCTCAGGGGAGGGGTCCACCCCAATGGGCTGTAGTCAATTTTGTAGCTGCTGGAAGCCTCCTGAATCAATCAACCCCAACACCTTTCAATATGGCAGGCCGCAACTTACTGAATCATAAGCATTTGAAAATAAGGCATTTCGGCACACCTATGAAATCCGACTTCTAAGCAGAGGGTCGCAGGTTCGAGTCCTGCCGCGCCTACCATTTCTTTTCAACAACTTACGGGCGATTCCAGCCCATTCCGAAAACGCCACTGTAGATAGAAATGAGGATGCCGGATCCTCAGCGGACAACAAGTTTGCTCCGCTAGAGGGAGAGTTCCTGCGAACTCCCAAGGAGACCGGCATGAAACAATCGCGACAAGCAGTGGCAGCG
>Ga0187893_10014636_pt1 | contig 10654 bp, 9 predicted proteins | sample MA1701074metaG_FD_139574 | JGI IMG/M metagenome (GOLD analysis project Ga0187893, IMG submission 139574) | White microbial mat communities from a basaltic lava cave in the Kipuka Kanohina Cave System on the Island of Hawaii, USA - MA170107-4 metaG ...
TCGATTCTTTGTGGAAGGTCTCAGGCCCGAGTTCGTAGCCGAGCTTGTCCCGCGGCTGGCCGATCCAGCGGTTGATGACATCGTCCCAGGTCCGGTAGATGCCGGCGTCCACCGGGTCCTTCTTTCGCTCTTCGGGGGTTTCCATCGCACAGGCTGAACTAAGCACGACGAGCGCGACGAGCGCGACCTGAGCCCCCGGACCTCGCGCCTGACAGTCTGAACCATTCCGCCTCATTTTCCACCCCTCCTGCCTTTCCCGCATTTCTCGCTTGTCTCGCCTTTCCCGCGTTTCTCGCCCGTCCCGCGCTTTTTACCTTTCCCGCCCGAAACCTCTCGCCCCTCCCGCGCGTCTCGCCCTTCTCGCCTGTCGCGCCTTTCCCGCGCTAGAGCTTGCTGCTCACCTGGCTGAAACGGTCCGCCAGCACCACTCCGGTCGAGGCGTAGCCCTTCGAACCGATCACGCTCTGCACTTCAGCGATGCGGGCGGAAAAGTTCGGATGGGTTTTAAAGAGCGTCCGATCGTCACCTTTCAGTCCGCGCAGACGGTTGAGGAAGCCCAGGTAAGCTGTGGCATCATAGCCGACGCGGGCGGCGAAGATGACCCCCAGTCGATCGGCTTCGATCTCCTTGCCCTGGTCATACCCCTCATCCAGCAGCTTCTTCGTCACGGTGTCAATGAGTTTTTGGAACACCCTGGGATCCTGATTCGCATAAGCCAGTCCGGCCTGGCTGATCCCGGCGATCTGCTTGGTGCGTTGAATGACATCGAGCATATGCTTCTGACTGATATGGCCGATCTCGTGTCCAAGGATCGCTGCGAGCTCGGCCTCGTTCCTCGCTTGCTTGAGCAAGCCCCTGGTCACGAAGACATACCCACCGGGGGTGGCGAAGGCATTGATTGACTGATCGTTTAAGACGGCGAAGTGGTAGTCCAAGTTGGGCCGATCGGAGGTGGCCGCCACGGATCGCCCGACGAGGTTGACGTAACGGGTCAAATCCGGCTGCTCGTAGAGGCCGCCGGAGCGTGCCACGACCTGCAGGGCGATGGACGTGCCGAGGGACTGTTCTTCCTCCTCCCCGATCGGGAGAAGGCCGCTGATCAGCGTGCCGGTGCCTTTAATAGCCTGGGCGAGTTGAGGGTTGCCCGAGCGTCGGGCATTCTCTTCCAAGGTCTGTTGCACCTCGGCGCAGGCGGCCAGGAGCATCAGCCCCGCCCCGAGCGGAATTCCGACGATGCGTTCGATGCGGGTGTTATTGCGCATACTCGCCGAGCCTCCCTTTCCGCAAGAACTCTTCGACCTCCTGATCCGTGATGCGATAGGCGGCCATCCGGTCCACGGAGTCCTGCACCTCCTTGGTGATCCCCGCCTGTCTGGCGTAGCCTTCCGATACCTTGTCGAGGCCGCGCGAGCCGGCCGAGGCCGTAACGTCGGAGGCTTCCTTACGGCGGAAGCTCTTGCCGAGTGAGGCCATGTCGCTGTCACCCCCGCTCGGCTTCGTACTCGACACCTTGTTGGCGAAGATCCAGCCTCGCTGCCCCGCATCGGTCTTGACTTCCATCCAAGTGCCGTCCCGCCGCAGGACTTCCAGCGCGTCGCCATAGCGGAGGTTGGCCGTGACTTTATCGAGAGAGGTCTTCCCGGCGCGCAGTTGTGCGGTCTTCGCCTGCACGTACACGCTCTCGGCTATGGCGTTGCCGACGGCAAGCGAGAGCCCGACCGCCACCAATAGGGCGGACAGGAATTTCAGATGCCTCAACGCTGGAGATGATCGCATAAGAACCTCCCGAGATGACTACTTCGATTTCGCGACATACACCCCATCCCAATCAGATGGCGGCGGCGACACCAAATACTCCTGCGCTCGACCCAGATAGACGTGCGAGGGGCCGTCCGTGGGATCCAGTTTCAGCGCGGCTTCGAACCGCTCGGTGGCCGCGCTGAAGTTCCGCTGCTTGTACAGGGCTAGCCCCTCGGAAAAGAGGTCTACCACGCGCTGTTTCTCCGGAGACAACTTGCCTTTCCTAGCCAGCAGCTCATAGACGGCCACCGGGTGCTTCTTGCCTTTGACCCGCATGAGGTCCACTTCGCGAGCCTCGATATCCGCCTGGGCAAGTTCATAGGTGCGCGGTCCGAGAAGGATCAGGGTTTCATAGAACTTGTTGGCGCCCTCGAGCCGGGACGCCAGGTTTACGGCATCGCCCATGACAGTATACTCCAGCCGTACCTGAGACCCCATATTCCCGACGACCACAGGACCGGAATTGAGGCCGATCCGCGCGCCGATTTCCGCGTAGCCCTCGGTCTTCCACTGTTCCCGCAACTGCGCAAGCTTCTTCTGCGACTCGAGGGCCGCATAGCAGGCCTGCGTGGCATGCTGGGGATCGCCGCGCGGCGCCCCGAAGATGGCCATGATCCCGTCCCCCAGGTATTTGTTCACGTTGCCGCGGTGAGTCAGGATGATATCCGTCATGGCCGACAGGTACTTGTTCAGCAGCACCACGAGGGCTTCGGGGTCCAGCGACTCGGAAATGGTCGTGAAGCCCGCGATGTCGGAGAAGAAGAGGGTCAACTCCTTCTTCTCGCCCCCGAGTTTGATCGCCTCGGGATCGCGCATGATCTCCTCAACCACGTCCGCGGCCATGTACTTGTCGAAGACGGCCCGGATCTGCCGCCGTTGTTTGCCCTCGGTCAGGTATTCCACCGTTGCGCTCACGGCGAAGGTGAAGGCCAGCGCACTCTCCGGCAGCACCAGTGCCAGCCAGACGAGGTGTCCTGCGAAGGCGTGCGCCGCGAGGCCGTAGTACAGCGCGCCCAGGCCGACGATCAGCGAGATCTTCAGCGTCTGATGCTGGACCAGCATGAACAGCCAGGCCGTGGCGAGACACAGCAGCATCGTCAGCGCCAGCGTCCCCCAGCCCGGAGCCTGACGGAGCGACTGGTGCCGCAGGATGTTGTCCAGCGCGGTCATGTGGATCAGGACCCCGGGCGTGAACGGCGACAGCGGGGTCACCCGAAGATCATAAGTCCCGGCGGCGGTTGCCGCGACGAACACGATCTTGTCCTTGAACAGGGCCGGATCAAGGAACGGCGGTTTCCCTTCCTGGATCTCGGTGAACGAGCGCAGGACCGCGCCGCTGGCATAGGCCGGATAGGTCTTGTCCTCCAGCGAACCATGCCAGTTGAGGAGGACATCTCCGTCCGGGGTCAGCGGGACCAGCGCCGATCCGAGCTGGATCGCGCCGGGCCGGAGCGTCGCCCCATCGATGCCGAGCACGTACGCAGCGACCGCCGCGCTGAGCTGCGGCACCGTGTGGCCCGCCACGTCAGCCAGCAACGGCAGGCGCCGGGCGGTGCCGTCGGCATCGGGGGTGAGATTGATGTACCCGAGTCCGCGGGCACTCTGCGCCAGGGCCGAGATGGGGAGCTTGGCGCCTGGGTAACGGGGAATCTGGGCTTCTCCGCCTGCGGTATCCGCCGTCACCCGCATGGTGGCCTTCGCGCGGATGTCCGGAGCGAGGCCGCCGTCGGCACCGGCCGCCTCATTCTGCATCAGGAACGGGAGGAAGACGTTGCCCGCGGCCCGGAGCTCTTCGGCGAAGACCATGTCGAACTCCTCGGACTCCTTGTCAGGCTCCGAGAAGATGACATCGAAGACGATCGCCTTGGCGCCGGCGGCTTTCAGATAGTGCACCATATAGCCGTGACGGTCACGCGGCCAGGGCCAGCGACCGAACGTGTCCAGGCTGGCTTCGTCGACAGCCACGAGGACGAGGTCCTTGCCGGCCTTGGCCGGGTCGGCGTACCGCTTGTACAGGTGATCGAGCGCCTTGAGTTCGGCGATGGTCAGGAGCCCTGACCATTGCACGCTCAGGGCAACCAACCCGACGGCCAGGCCCACGGCCGTGGCGGTCAGACGCTTCTTCGCCGGTTTGGAAAGCTCCATCGGTGCGCTGGCGGTGAGGGTTAGAGGCCGAAGAATTTCCGGATCCGCGAGCCCAGGGTCTTGGTCTTTTTCTGGGTCTCTTCTTCCGCCGTGCCGCGGCCGGCGGCCTCACGTTTGGCAGAGGTGCGGTACTGCCGGTCGGCCAGGATGGCGCTGATCTGCTCGATCAAGGCGGGTTCGGCTGAGAACACGCGGCTCATGGCCGGCTTGCTCACGACGAGCACGGACATCTGAGTCACCGCGCGCACCGTGGCGGATCGTGGCTCCCCGGTCAGGAGGGCCATTTCGCCGAAGAATTGTCCTTCCTTCAGGGTCGCCACCTGCATCGGCTTGCCGTTCGAGTCGATGAGGACTTCGGCCTCGCCGGTCGTCACGATGAAAAATTGATCCCCCGGATCACCCTGGCGCACGATGGCTTCCTGCGGGAGGTACGTGCGGGTCTGGACGGACTTGGCCAGTTCACCCAGCGCGGCCCCATCCAGCGCCTTGAGAAAGTCGATGCGCTGGAGTTGGTCGTGGATGACGGCGATCCGCTGCGCGTGGATGGCCTCGCCATCGCTCTGCGGAACGGAGTGAATGACGCGCTGCGGGAAGGGGATCTGGATGCCGTGACGTTGAAAGGCGTACCAGGCGTAGGATCGCACGTCGCTCTCGATGTTCGGCCGGTGGGTGAAATCTTTGATCCAGAATTTGAGCCGGTACTCGATCCCTGACTCCTTGAACTGATTCGTATAGCTGACGGGGGTAGGCTCATTGAGGACGCCGTTGACCGCGCGGGCGGCCTCGATCAGAATCTGCCGGATTTCCAACGGGGGATGGGAGTAAGCGGCCTCCACCTCGATGTGTGAGGCGAATCGCTCGAACGGGCGGCTATGGTTCTGGATCTGATTGTGGGCCACCATGTTGTTCGGGATGATGATGGCATCGCCTTCACGGGTGGTGAGCGTGATGTGGCCGAGGGTGATGTGCGCGACTTTCCCCTCGTTGCCCATCAGGGTGACCCAATCCCCCTCGTGAATCAGGCGGCCCAGGATGATGCCGGACACCAGGCGTTCCAAGGTATCCTTCAACGCAAAGCCGATGACTGCCGTCAGTACGGTCGGTACGGCGACCAGTGCCACCACGTTGATGCCCACAACCTTCCGGAGGAGGATCAAGGAGGTGATGGCGAGCCCGATGATGATGAGGACGAGCCTCAGGATGCGCGGAAAATACAGGCCCTTCTTGTCGATCAGGACGGACTCGATCACCAGCAGGTCCAGAGCTCTGAGGACCACGAAGGCCAGGCTGAGGTAAGCGCCGAAGTTGAGCGCCATATCGACGAACGCAGGGAGCGGCGGGAAGACATCGAAAGCGAGGACTTCCAGGAGGCAGAAAAGCAGCATCGTGAGAGCGAACGCCCCAAACATCGGCCAACCCAGGTACTTCTGCCGCTTGTTGGCCACCCAGGCCAACATGGCATAGAGGATGAGCCCCGGGATGACGATGGAGCCGAGATTGATGAGCAGTGCTTGCAGAAGAGTCATAGGCGAGGTACCCGCTGTAACGGGCCGCATTGTAAGGGACCCCCGTCAGGGGGTCAATGTATGGGAGGGGAAAGAGCAAGAGGCAGTCAGCACTTGAGGAAGCCCGGCAAGCAGGTCTTATCGGTCTGACCGAGGGCCTCGAGGGCGCGCGCCCGCACGAAAAGCGCTTCGCCGTACTGCGGGTCCCGTTCCAGCGCCGCTTCTGCCGATGCCAGCGCCTCGGCATACCGCTTCTGCTTGAGGAACAGAAAACCCAGGCCGGTATAGGCCTTGGGGTCTTCGGCATTGAGACGCAGGGCCTGCCGGTAGGAAGCCTCGGCTTCCCGGTCCCGTCCTTGCCTCGCGTAGGCAAATCCCAGGTTGTAATGCAGGAGGCTCCACCGTGGATTGATGCCGACGGCGCGCTCGAGGGCCTCGATCCCTTCGGCTATGAGCCCCTTCTCAATGAGTGAGATCCCCAGGTTGGAGTTAAGTGTCACATCGATATGGGAGTACTCCGGGTAGATGCTCAAGGCGGTTTGAAAGTGGGCGATAGCCTCGTCCCAGTTCCCCTTGTCTTTGGCCAGCCTCCCTAGAATGGAATGGACTTTGGCATCGTTGGGGACGACCGTGACCGAGCTGCGCGCCATCGGTTCAGTGCCCGCCCAATCCCCGTTGCGGACGACGGTTCGCCCCAGGAACGCCAGGCAGATCAGGACGACAAGAAGAAGTGACAAGTGACGAGTGATGGGTGCCGCTGACGGCTGACCGGTGGCGCGCTCATACGCCAGCCCCGCCAACAGGCAGAGCCCGACCGAGGGGAGATAGAACAACCGCTCGCCCATGATGGTACCGACCAGAATGACCAGATTGGATGCGGGAAAGAACGTCACCATCAGGAATCCGATGCAAAAGCTGGCCAGACGATCCCGGCCAAAGGACCGGACGGCAATCGCGAGCAAACCCAACCAGGCCAGAAGGGCCGCGACTACACCGCTGTCGAGGACGGAATAGGCGGCTGGGATCGCGTTATACGAGTAATCCGCGGAGAGCGAGACGGGCCAAACGCAGAGCCAGAGGTATTGTCCCGCCACCTTGATCGCAGTCAGCAATCGGGGATACCAATCAAGACCGGCCAGCGGGTTGTCCAGAAAGGGAGTGGGGGGAGTGCTCAGTGTTCCCAGCGCCAGCCACCGGACGAGCAAGTATCCCATCAGGACGAGCGCAAACATCCCATACCGCAAGCTGAGTCGTCGCGAGGCCGGGTGCCCCGCGAGATTTCGGGCAAAGGTTCCCCCCACGCAGAGATCATAGAGGGCGAGGAGAAATGGGAGCATCACGGCCTGTTCTTTCGAGAACAACCCGACTGCGAAAGCGATGAGCGACAACCCCTGATGCCCGCGTATCGCCCACCAGAGACTGGCCAACACCCCCACCGACATCATCAACTCAGCCCGGCCCACGATCCCCGACACGGCCTCCGTGTGAATTGGATGGACGGCGAACAGGACTGCGGCCGCAAGGGCGGAGAGGATGGACAAGCCGAGCTGAAGGGCCAGCAGGTAGACGAGCCACACGACGAGAGAGTGTAGGAGGACGTTGACGAGATGATAGCCGACGGGGTTCAACCCCCCGACGGCGTAATTCACTGCATAGGAGAGCAGCACCAACGGCCGATACAGACCCATGTGGATATCAGGAGCCGTGGCAGGGTCTTGGCCACCCCCCCAATAGTCACTCGTGAGCAGCGTGGGCCAGTGGTGCACCCGTTTGAGCAGCGCATTCTTCCCGATGATCGTTTCGTCGTCGAACGTGAAGCCGTTCTGGAGGCTGTTGCCATAGGCGAGGGCCACCAGGAGAACGAGAAGTGCCAAGACAGAGGGCATGCAAGCCCTTCCTAGCTCCAATGTGACCCCCAAGTCAACTGATGAGAGAATCCAAGCCGCGGGCGCTTCGAGTGGAGATTGGGCGGGAGGGGTAAAGACGCAAATTGACTTGGTCGGCCGTTTATCGCAGACTTTGCCACGATGTGGCCCCCTCAACTGAACGCGATCCTCGCCAGCCTGGTGGTGACGATCGGCTTGTGGCTCATATGGAGCGAGGCGCCGGTCCCGCTCCTGGCGGCAGGGGCCTTGGGAGTCGCGGGGTTGCTGGCGTGGCGCTGTACGACGATCGGCATGGTCTGGGCCTGGGCGACGTTCCTGCTGGGCCTCGAAAGTTTTGCTTTTCCGGTCGTCACGATGATCCAGATTCGGATGACCACCGTGGAACCCTCCCACGAGCAGATGGGGCAGATGCTCACGGCGATTCTGTTCGGCGTCTTTTCCTCGATCTTCTGGCTGACCTTCTCTTACGGCATCTTCAAGAAGCTGCGCGCCATGCCCCAAGGGGAAACTCCTGCTCGTCGGTAGCGCAATGAACCGATCCCGCTCCTTCCTGTTATGGGTGTTCGCCGGCATGGCCGTGTCATCGCTCGCCGTCGGCTGGATTTTTCAGTCGCTCCGGCCAGAATGGCGCGGGACGAATGTGCCACTGCACGCGACCCTGGAAGCCATGGGAAGCACAGCGGCCCTGGCGATGGCGGTGGTGTTGTTTCATCGGAGGCCCGAGCGGGACGAGGGACATCTGTTCTGGCTGGGGGCCGGCTTCCTGGGCATGGGTATCTTGGAGGGCTTCCACGCAATGGCGGGGCCGGGGGAGAGCTTCATCTTCCTTCGCTGTGCGGCGAGCCTCGTGGGGGCTTTCGGGTTTGCGATGGCCTGTCTCCGTGACTCGGAGAAGACTCCGATCCGGAGTGCCTGGGCGCCGTGGATCGTGGGAGTGGGGGCGCTGGTCTTCGGCACGACGGTGGTGGCCTTCCCCGACCAGGTCCCCCTGATGGAGAGCCAAGGTGCCTTCACCACCCTGGCCGTGGCCATCAACCTCCTGGCGGGGGTGTGCTTCCTGGGGGCAGCCGGATGGCTGGCGCTCCGATTCCAGCAGTCGGGGACACTCGATATCTACTTATTCTCCGGAATAGCCCTGCTTTTCGGACTGGCCGAGATGATGTTTGCCACCTCGGCCCTGTGGGACCCCGCCTGGTGGTGGTGGCACTTCTTGCGCCTGGGCGCCTATTTCCTGGTCCTGGGGTATGGCGTCCGCACCTATGTGATGATGGTCGGCGAGCTTCGGCGCAGTGAGGATCAACTGTTCCAGGCCCTGGACGAGCGCGAGCGTCTCTCCCATGATCTCCACGACGACATCATCCAGTCCATCTATGCCGTCGGCTTGGGACTCGGCGAATGTCGGCGGATTATTGCAAGCGCGCCCGAGCAGGTGGGCCGGAAGCTGGCTGATGCGATTGCGGATTTGAATCTTGTGATCCGGGACGTGCGTGGCTATATCACGGGGCGGCAGCCGGAGTCCTACGCCGGTCCGGGCTTGGAGTCAGCCATTACGTCGCTGGTCCGGACCATGCGGGATGCCGGGACCATGGAGTGGGAGGTGACGGTCGATCCGATTGCAGCCGGGCGTGTGACCACGGCTGAAGGCGCACACCTCTTGCATATCCTCCAGGAGGCCATGAGCAACAGCCTGCGGCACGCGCAGGCCCGTTCGGGCCGGGTTGTGCTCCGGCTGGATGAAGGAGCCGTGCGCCTGGAGCTGGAAGATGACGGCCAGGGCTTCGAAACGCAGGCGGTGGAGAAGCCTGGTCACGGCTTGCGTAATATGGCGGCGCGTGCCCGGAAGTTGGGGGCGACGCTTCAGGTGTCGTCTGGGCCGGGGCGCGGCACGCGAGTGGTGTTGATGGTGCCGAAAGAGCGTACGCATGCTTCCGCGTAAGACGAAGCCAATTCGGCTCATGCTCGTAGACGATCACCGCGTCGTCCGGGCCGGGTTGCGCTCCCTGCTGGCCGGCGCGCCCAACCTGAGAGTGGTCGGGGAAGCGGGCACCGTGGCCGAGGCCGTCGCCGAAGCCGCCCGATTGCGCCCCGACGTTATTCTCATGGACGTCCGGCTGCCCGACGGCGACGGCATCGAGGCTTGCCGGGAGATCCGGGCCGCTCGTCCGGAAACATTGGTTCTTTTCTTAACCTCCTTCGCCGACGATGACGCCGTCTTGGCCACCATCGCGGCGGGTGCCCAGGGATATCTGCTCAAGGAAATCGACGAAAGCGGCCTGATCCGGGCCATCGAGACGGTTGCGGCAGGGCGATCCATCCTCGACCCGCAAGTCACTGAGCGCGTCCTGGCGAGACTGCGGGCGGGGGCTTCTTCCGAGGCAGCCGGGAAGAAGCTGGATCTCTCACCCCAGGAACAGAAGGTGCTCGCGCTGGTCGCCGACGGGCAGACGAATAAGGAAATCGCCTCGGCTTTGCAGTTGAGCGAGAAGACAGTGCGAAACTACCTCAGTCACATCTTCCAGAAACTGCACGTGACTCGCCGCTCGCAGGCGGCCGTCCTCTATGCGAAGCGGTTCTCCAAGTAGGGACGTTTGTCCCTGGCCAGCTAGAGGCATAAGACAGCCGTTGATGGCGTGGCCATCCCCCCTCACTTCTGACCATTTCCTGTAGAATCAATGTTCTCTCAACACACGGAGGTCGAAGTGGGTTCGACCTCATTCACAAAGGGAGGTAGTCATGTCCATCTCTAAAGGAGCGCTTGTGTCCGCGGTGGCATTGGCGGCGATGTTGCTGGTCATCGGGGGGCCGGCTCCGGTACTGGCCGCAGACACGCCCGGCAAGATGAAGGTGCTGTACCATGTTGACGGCAAGGACCCGGAGGTCGCAAAATACGCGCTGGCACTGATCAACAAGCATATTGATGCCGAAGGCGGACCGGATAAGATAGATGTTGAACTGGTGGTGCATGGTCCCGCGTTGCCCCTGTTCGAAGCGGACAAGATGGACCCGGAACTGAAGAAGCGGTTCGACCAGGCCATCGAGAAGGGTGTGCATGCGGAGATGTGCCAGATCTCGATGAAGCTGTACGGTACGCCGTTGGAGAAGATTGCCAAGGGGTTCGTAGCCACGCTGCATCCGGTCGCGGTGAAGCGGATTGCGGACCTCCAGCGGGAAGGGTACATTTATATCAAGCCCTAACCCGCATTATTCATGAGCGGTTCTGCTGCAATCGCGCGTTCGCTGCTACGACGAGCCTGGCCGCGAGCAGTCGGCGGCCAGGCGGGCGGCCTCGCCGCTCAGACCCTCATCGTACTGTTTCAA
>Ga0187893_10014637_pt1 | contig 10653 bp, 9 predicted proteins | sample MA1701074metaG_FD_139574 | JGI IMG/M metagenome (GOLD analysis project Ga0187893, IMG submission 139574) | White microbial mat communities from a basaltic lava cave in the Kipuka Kanohina Cave System on the Island of Hawaii, USA - MA170107-4 metaG ...
GCCAGTCCTTGAGCGCGCGATCCTTGTAGAGCTTGCCTTCCCAGAGATCGACGCCGAGCATCTCGCCCGGCCCGACGCGGCCCTTCTCGGCCACGCGCTGCTCGTCGATCTGCACCATGCCGGTCTCGGAGCCGACGAAGACGAGCCCGTCGGTCGTCAGCGTGTAGCGCATCGGGCGAAGGCCGTTTCTGTCCATGCCGGCCACGGCCCAGCGCCCGCCGAACGCACAGATGGCCGCCGGCCCGTCCCACGGCTCCATCACCGCGTTGGCGTAGGCGTAGAGGTCGCGATGCGCCTGCGGGATGCCTTTCCGGTAGGTCCACGATTCCGGAATCAGCATCGTCTTGACCATCGGCAGCGAGCGGTCGACGCGCACCATCAGCTCGCAGACATTGTCGAGGATCGCCGAATCCGAGCCGCCGGGCTGGATGATCGGCTTCAGGTCCTCGATGTGCTCCGCGAACATCGGGTGTGCCAGCAGCGGCTCGTGCGCCTTCATCCAGCGCACATTGCCGCGCAGCGTGTTGATCTCGCCGTTGTGCGCGAGCACGCGGAACGGCTGCGCCAAGTGCCAGGCCGGGAAGGTGTTGGTCGAATAGCGCTGATGGAAGATCGCGAAGGCCGAGACGAAGCGCTCGTCGAGCAGATCCGGATAGAACGCGGTGAGCTGCTCGGCCAGGAACATGCCCTTGTAGACGATGGAGCGGCACGAGAGCGAGCAGATGTAGAAGTCCTTGATCTGCTCGGCGATGGCCGCCTTCTCGACGCGGCGGCGGATCACGTAGAGATCGCGTTCGAAGGCGGAATGCGTGCCGCCCTTCGTGTTGGCGATCATGATCTGCTCGATCTCGGGCCGGGTCGCGTTGGCCTTGTCGCCGAGCGCTCCGACATCGACCGGCACCTGGCGCCAGCCATAGATCTGGTAGCCGAACTTGATGATCTCGGACTCGACGATGCCGCGGCAGGTTTCCTGCGCGGCGAGATCGGTGCGCGGCAGGAAGATCATGCCGACCGCGAGCTTGCCCTCGAGGAGCTCGTGGCCGGTGCGGCGCACATGCTCCTTGAAGAATTCCTGCGGGATCTGGACGTGGATGCCGGCGCCGTCGCCGGTCTTGCCGTCGGCGTCGATGGCGCCGCGGTGCCAGACCGATTTCAGCGCGTTGATCGCGGCGGCCACGACCTCGCGCCGGGGCTTGCCGTCGATGGCGACGACCATGCCGACGCCGCACGAGTCGCGCTCGTCCTCGCGGCTGTAGAGGCCTTCGTCGGCAAGGCGCGCGCTTTCGCGAGTCCAGCGTGCGACGAATTCGGTTCCCGTCTCGATGCGATCAGTCATGCCGTCTCACACGTAGGGGCGCACGGCTGTGCGCCCTCTCGAAGCGGTACAAGCGGAGGCAGGGCGCACAGCCGTGCGCCCCTACGCGGCAGACGGCTCGTCATGCTGCCTCCTTCACGGCCTTTCCCGCCGGCGCGGTGATGGTGATATGGTTGGGCTGCGCGGCGACGCGCTTCATCCAGGCGTTGATCGCGGGATACTTCGACAGATCGAACCCGCCTTCGTCGGCGACATGCGTGTAGGCATAGAGCGCGATGTCGGCGAGGCCGTATTTCTCGGCGACGAAGAACTGTCGCGACGCGAGGTGCTTCTCCATCACGTCGAGCGCCGCATAGCCGCGCTTCATCTTGTCGGGGAGCTGGCGCTTCTGTTCCTCGCTCATCGCCGGCAGGTGATGCCAGAAGCGCGCCACGGCCACATAAGGCTCGTGGCTGTATTGCTCGAAGAACATCCATTGCAGCGTCTGCGCGCGCGCGAGGCGGTCGGCGGGGGCGAGCTTCGTGCCCTCGGCGAGGTACCAGATGATCGCGCAGGATTCGGCGAGGTGCGTGCCGTCCTCGAGCCGCAGGGTCGGGATGCGGCCATTCGGATTTTTCGCGAGGAACGCGGGGGTGCGCGTCTCGCTCTTGATGATGTCGACGGCGACATACTCGAACGGCAGGCCGAGCTGCGTCAGCACGAGGCGGACTTTGTAGCCGTTGCCAGAAATGGGATCGTCGTAGAGGCGCAGCATAAGGTTCACTCCAAGGAAGCGGTGCCGAGCAGCGCGCAGAGCTCGGCCTGGCCCTTCAGCCAAGCGCCGAGCCCGGAAGCGGCGTTGAGGTGGCCCTCTTTTCCGGCATTGACGAAATCGGCGCCCCAGGCCTCGGCGAGCGCGCGGGCGTGTCCGAAATCGACGAAGGGATCATTCTCGCTGGCGACGACGCGCGCGGGGAACGGCAGCTTCCGCATCGGCATCGGCGAGAAGTCGCGCGCCTCGGGCGGCGTGTGGCGCGGCGAGTCGACGTCGGCGGGGGCGACGAGGAGAGCGCCCGCCACGCGCGAGGTGTCGTGGGTCTCAGCCCAGTGCGCGAGGAGGGCGCAGCCGAGGCTGTGCGCGGCGATCACGACCGGCTCGTCCGCGGCGCGCACCGTCGCGTCGAGGTTTTCCATCCACTGGGAGAGGCGCGGATGGTCCCAATCGCGCTGCTCGACGCGCTTAGCCTGCGGATGGGCGCGCTGCCAGTGCGATTGCCAATGCTCGGGGCCGGAATTGCCGAGCCCGGGCACGAGGACGAGCGCGCGCGCCATGGCCGCGCCTATTCCGCCGCGACGGCGCTGATTCCAGCCGTCGCGATCCTGGTCTGGATGTAGCGGTCGATGCTGGCGGCGGCGTCGCGGCCGTCCTTGATTGCCCAGACGACGAGCGAGGCGCCGCGCACGATGTCGCCGGCCGCGAACACGCCGTCGAGGTTCGACATCAGCGTGCGGTGGTTGACCTTGACCGTGCCACAATCGGTGATGGCGAGCTCGGGCGCCTGGAACAGCACCGGCAGCGCCTCGGGATCGAAGCCCAGCGCCTTGATGACGAGATCGGCCGGAAGGCGGAAGGCGGAGTCCTCTTCCTTGACCGGCGCGCCGCGCCCGGTCGCATCGCGCGCGCCGAGGCGCATGCGGTGCGCGACCACGGTCGAGATCTTCGCTTGTCCGTCGAAGGCCTCGGGCGCGCTGAGCCACACGAACTCGACGCCTTCCTCCTCGGCGTGCTTCACCTCGCGCATCGAGCCCGGCATGTTCTCGCGGTCGCGGCGATAGAGGCACTTCACCGATTTGGCGCCCTGGCGCACCGCCGTGCGCACGCAGTCCATCGCCGTGTCACCGCCGCCGATGACGACGACGTGCTTGCCCTCGGCGTCGAGCTTGCCGCTGTCGAACTCCGGGACCTTGTCGCCGAGGCCCTTCCGGTTGCTGGCGGTCAGATACGTCATCGCCGGCACGATGCCGCCGAGGCCGGAGCCCGGCGCCTGCATGTCGCGCGCCTTGTAGACGCCGGTCGCGATCAGGACCGCGTCGTGGCGGCGGCGCAGCTCGGCGAGCGTCACGTCGCGGCCGATCTCGATGTTGAGGTGGAAGGTGATGCCGCCCTCGGCGAGCCACTTGGCGCGGCGCGCGACGATGGGCTTCTCGAGCTTGAAATTCGGAATGCCGTAGACGAGCAGGCCGCCGACGCGGTCGTAACGGTCGTAGACGTGGATGCGGTAGCCCTTTCGGCGGAGCTGCTCGGCCGCGGCGAGGCCGGCCGGCCCCGCGCCGATGATGCCGACCGATTGCTCGCGCTCCAGCGGGGGGCGGATCGGCTTCACCCAGCCCCTCTCCCACGCCGTGTCGGTGACGAATTTCTCGATCGAGCCGATCGTGACCGTGCCGTGCCCGGCGCTCTCGATCACGCAATTGCCCTCGCAGAGCCGATCCTGCGGGCAGATGCGGCCGCACACCTCGGGCATATTGTTGGTGGCGGACGAAACCTCGTAGGCCTCCTCAAGCCGGCCCTCGGCCGTCAGCATCAGCCAATCGGGGATGTTGTTCGAGAGCGGGCAGTGGATCTGGCAGAAGGGCACGCCGCATTGCGAGCAGCGGCCGGCCTGCTCCGCCGCATGCTGAGGCCGGTACTCGGCATAAATCTCGTCGAAGTCGCGCCGGCGCGTTTGGGGCGCACGCTTCTCGGGCGTGTCCTGCGCGACGGTCACGAAACGCAGCATCTTGGCGGCCACGGCGGCGGATCCTTGCTTCAAGCGGCGCCGGCCGCCCTCAAAGGCGTCGGCGGATGCCGCATTAACCCAAGTCTCTGTCGATTCGCCAGAAGAATCTTGAGTTTTAGGACATAAATTATGCCATGATATTTTCTATGCGTATGATCTAGCGGCGCTCATTTGGTGCCGTCGATAATGAACTCATAATATTAAGTCCGAATCGGCTATACATGTGATGTCGCGGCAAGGGCGGGGCGGCGAGCAGCCACAGATGCGAACCGGTGGGAGAGCGTACCTCGGGCGCCGACGGTGAGCGGCTTCGCCCGCGAGTGGTGGGCGGCCGCTATGCGAAGTGCGCGCGGCGCCAGCGGCCGCTCTTGCGATAGCGGTCCATGTAGGTAGGCAGGATCACCTCGACCGAGGTCGGCGCGATGCCGAGCTCCTTGAGGCCTTTGGCGCCCGGGCCCACGACATTGTCGGCGACGGCGAGCTTCACCATGTCGCGCGTTAGCGGTCGCTTCGGCAGGAGGGCCGCGAACGCGGCCATGATCAGCGCGATGCGCTCAGGCACGGCGACGAGCAGGCGCTTCCGCGCGACGACCTTGAGCAACAGCTGCATCAGCTCGCGATAGGTGTAGACGGTGGGTCCGCCGAGCTCGAACTCCGTTCCAGCGCCGGCCGCATCGTCGACAACCTTCATGGCCGCGTCGGCGACGTCGCCAACGTAGACCGGCTGCACGCGCGCGGTGCCCCCGCCGAAGAGGGGCAGCGCGGGCGCAATCCGCGCCATCGCGGCGAAGGTCGAAAAGAAATGATCGCCGGGGCCGAACACGACGCTGGGCTTCAGAAGCGTGGCACCCGGAAACGCCTCGCGCACCGCGATGTCGCCATGCCCGCGCGCGGCCACATAGGCCGAGTCCGAATTGGGATCGCTGCCGATGCCCGACATGTGGATGAGGCGCTTCACGCCGGCCGCGGCGGCGAGGCTCGCCACGCGCCTCGCCCCCTGCACATGCACGTCGGCGAAGCGGTCGCGCCGCGTCTGCACGCCGAGGCTCACCGCGTTGATCACGAGATCGACGCCGGCCACGGCGGCGGCCACGGCCTTTTCGCTGCGAATGTCGGCGGCCACCGGCGCGATCTGCCCCACCTGGCCCATCGGCTTCAGGAACAGCGCCGCCTCGGGGTCGCGCACCGCCGCGCGCACGACGATGCCGCGCTGCGCCAGGCGGTTCACGATCTGCCGCCCGATGAAGCCGGAGCCGCCGAAAATGGTCGCGCGCGCGATGGTCATGGTGCCGTGCCGGTTGCCGATGGCGGCTTTCCTAATCCCGGCGCCGGGGCGCGGCAAGCGTGGCTCCGCCGCACTCGGGCGCGGTTGACATCCCCTTGTCCCGCCTCTACCTACACGCCTCTCCGGGCGGCCCCCCAATGGCGCCGCCCGCTCGAGATCGGCGCCCAGGTGGCGGAATTGGTAGACGCGCTGGTTTCAGGTACCAGTGGCCGCAAGGCCGTGGAAGTTCGAGTCTTCTCCTGGGCACCATCAGCTTGCGCGCGGGCGCGGCCCGCCGCGAAAGCCCCGATGCGAGAGCTTCGTTGCTGCTGAAACGCGTCCATCTTCACCAGGGCGATCTTCCCGAAGGGCTCGATTTCGGCTCCGTCGTCGCTATCGACAGCGAGACGATGGGCTTGAACCCGTTCCGCGACCGGCTCTGCCTCGTCCAGCTCTCGAAGGGCGACGGCGTCTGCCACCTCGTGCAGTTCCCCCACACGGCCGGCCCGGCGCCGCGCCTGGCGGCTTTGCTCGGCGATCCCGCCATCCTGAAGCTGCTGCACTTCGCGCGCTTCGACGTGGCGATGTTCAAGTATCATCTTGGCGTGCTGACGCGCCCGGTCTATTGCACCAAGACCGCCTCGCGCCTCGTGCGCACGATGACCGACAAGCACGGGCTCAAGGACCTCGCGAAGGAACTGCTCGGCGTCGACGTCTCGAAGCAGCAGCAGACCTCAGATTGGGGCGCCGAGACGCTCACCGAAGAGCAGAAGGTCTACGCCGCCAGCGACGTGCTCCACCTGCACGAGCTCAAGGAAAAGCTCGATGCGCTGCTGCGGCGCGAGGGCCGGCTCGAGCTCGCGCGCGCCTGTTTCGATTTCCTTCCCTACCGCGCCCAGCTCGATCTCGCGGGCTGGAGCGAGACCGACATTTTCGCCCACTAACCAACGGGATAAGGGCGCGCAAAAGAATTGGCGTCCGGTCGCTTTAACGCCACATTTGGTTATCAAAAGGTCTATACTTTTCAGGGCTGTCGGGGGCATGGTACGGGGAGCCGGGCCGCCGTTACGCCGTAATCAACCCTGAGGCAAATCGAGGGGCAGTGTTGTCCGGAGCCGTCCACGCCAGTCAAAGGCCGGAAACCGAGCCTGCGCGCGATCTCGATTCCGCGCGGCGGACCTTCCGGCTCGAGGCCGAAGGCATCCAGGCCTTGGCGCGCGCGCTCGATGGCCCGCTGGGCCAAGCCCTCTTGCGCGCCGTCGATCTCATCCGCGCCGCCACCGGCCGCGTGATTGTCAGCGGCATGGGCAAGAGCGGCCATGTCGCGCGCAAGATCGCGGCCACGATGGCCTCGGTCGGAACCCCCGCCCAGTTCGTCCATCCCGCCGAGGCCAGCCATGGCGACCTCGGCATGATCACCAAGAGCGACGCCGTCGTGGCGCTCTCCAATTCCGGCGAGACGCCCGAGCTCGCCGACCTCGTCGCCTATTGCAAGCGCTTCGACATTCCGCTGATCGCGATGACGGCCGGCGCCGACAGCACGCTGGCCGACGCCGCCGACGTGACGCTCGCGCTGCCGCCCGCGCCCGAGGCCTGCCCGCTCGGCCTGGCACCCACCACGTCGACGACGATGATGGTCGCGTTGGGCGACGCGATCGCGGTGGCCCTCTTGGAGCGCAGCGGCTTCTCGGCGGAAAATTTCCAGGTGCTGCATCCGGGCGGCAAGCTCGGGCGCAAGCTGCTGCGCGTCTCCGATCTGATGCATACCGGCGAGGCGATGCCGCTCGTCCGGCCCGATCAGCCGATGTCCGAGGTGCTGATCGAGATGACGGCCAAGCGCCACGGCCATTGCGGCGTCGTCGACGCGGCCGGCGCGCTCGTCGGCGTCGTCACCGACGGCGACCTCCGGCGCCATATGTCGCCCGAGCTCTTGACGCGCAGCGCGGCGGCGGTGATGACACCCAATCCGCTGACCATCCGTCCGGATGCGTTCGCGGCCGAAGCGCTTGGCCTCATCCAGGCGCGCAAGAAAAACGGCCTATTCGTCTTGCGGGGGGGCAAGCCGGTCGGCTTCATTCATTTGCACGATTTGCTCAAGGCGGGAGTCGCTTAACGCATGAACCCGGATTCCCGCATGGAACCCAGCTTCGCCCCGCTGCCGCCGGCGCTCCGCCTGCCGCGCCGCTCGCGCTTCGACCGCTACAGCCGCCTGCTCGGCATGGCCAAGATCGTGCTGCCCGGCGCCGGCCTCGGCATCCTCGCCGTGGCCCTGCTCTGGCAGGACATCGTGCCCCAGGCGATCTCGCGCCGCGTGGGCCCCGCGATCGGGCTCGAAGCGCTGCGCCAGCACGAGATGAGCGCGCCCAAATTCACGGGCGCCGACGAAAAGCAGCGGCCCTATCAGGTCGAGGCCAAGTCCGCGCGGCTCGCCCACGCGAAGTCCGACACGGTCATCCTCGAGCAGCCCAAGGCCAGCTTGACGCTCGAGAGCGGCAATTGGGTCGCGGTCACCTCGCGCGACGGCGAGTTCAACCAGAAAACGCGCATCATCTCGCTGGTCGGCGACGTCTACGTCTTCCACGACGCCAACTACACGTTCCGGACCGAGCGCGCGACGGTCGACACCGAGAAGAAGCGCGCCTGGGGTGACAAGCCCGTGGTCGCCACCGGCCCCAAGGGCACGATCGAGTCCAAGGGCTTCCGCATCGAGGACAAGGGCGCCACGATCGTCTTCACCGGCAAGACGCGCGTCGTGCTGCACCTCGACGATCAAGACATGAAAGACATGACCGGCGAGGGCAAGGGCGCCAAGAACGACAAGGCGCCGGACGCCACCAAGCGCGCGGAGTAAGGCCATGATTCGCCGCATCACCGCGCTGGCGCCGCTGGCGCTCGCAGGATGGCTCGCCGCGCACGCCGCCCACGGCCAGGGCCTGCCGATCCCCGGTTTCGGCACCACCGGCACCGCGCTCCCGGTCGCGATCGAGGCCGATCAGGGCGTCGAGTGGCGGCAGAACGAGCAGGTCTACATCGCGCGGGGCAACGCCACCGCCAAGCGCGGCGACACCAGCATCCGCGCCGACGCGCTCTACGCGCACTACCGCAAGACCCAAGACAATCGGCAGGAGATCTACAAGATCACCGCCGAGGGCGGCGTGAAGATCACGACGCCCAAGGAGACGATCACCTCCGACTCGGCCGAATACATGGTCGAGACCTCGGTGTTCACGCTCAAGGGCAAGCCGGTCAAGATCGAGAGCGGCAAGAGCACCCTCACCGCCGGCCTCATCGTCTACAACAGCAAGGACAAGGTCGCGAACGTTACCGGTGGCGCGCAGGTGGTGGAAGAGCAGAAGCGCGTGCGCGCCGATCGCTTCGTCGCGTTCTTCAAGGAAGAGGGCGGCAAGCAGAGCCTGAAGCGCGTCGAGGCGCTCGGCAACGTCGTGATCACGACGCCGACCGAGATCGCGCGCGGCAACCGCGGCGATTACGATTCCGAGACCCAGGTGGCGACGCTCACCGGCAACGTGCGCTTGACGCGCGGCGACAATCAGCTCAACGGCGACCGCGCCGAAGTGAACATGAAGACCGGCGTCAGCAAGCTGCTTGCGGGCGAAGGCCAGCCCGCAAGCGTTAAGAGCAACCCGGCCGAGGGCAAGCGCGTGCGCGTCCTGATCATGCCGGGCCAAGCCGATAGCGGCAAAGGGCCGCTGGACATCCCCACGCCGGGTGCCGAGAATAAAGGCACCGGTCGGACGGAACAGAAGCCCAAACGCTAATCATTCGCCGATCGCTTTGCGCTCCACGGGGCGTGGGGAGACCGCAAGGGTCCATGAGCACGAGGGCAACGGCACAAGCCCGAGCCGAGGTTGGAACGGTGCCCGAGAGCGGGCTGCCGCGCCTCGTCGCCGACAATCGTGGCCTCCTCGCCCACAATCTCGGCAAGAGCTTCAAGCGGCGTCCCGTCGTGCGCGGCGTCAACGTCGAGCTGCAGCGCGGCGAGGTCGTGGGCCTGCTCGGCCCCAACGGCGCCGGCAAGACGACGTGCTTCTATATGATGACCGGCCTCATCAAGGCGGACTACGGCAGCATCGCGCTCGACGGCGCCGACATCACCGACCTGCCGATGTATCGCCGCGCGCGGCTCGGCATCGGCTACCTCCCGCAGGAGCCCTCGATCTTCCGGGGCCTGAACGTCGAGAACAACATCCGCGCCGTGCTCGAAGTGGTCGAGGCCGACCGCGAGCAGCGCGAGACGATGCTCGACGACCTGCTCGCCGAGTTCTCGATCACGCATCTTCGCAACACGCCGGCCGTGGCCCTCTCGGGCGGCGAGCGTCGCCGCGTCGAGATCGCGCGTGCGCTCGCCTCCCAGCCGCATTTCATCCTGCTCGACGAGCCGCTCGCCGGCATCGACCCCATCGCCGTCGGCGATATCCGTGATCTCGTGCTGCATTTGAAGGATCGCGGCATCGGCGTGCTGATCACCGATCACAACGTGCGCGAGACGCTGGACGTCGTCGACCGGGCCTACATCATTCACGAGGGCCGGGTGCTGATGGAGGGAACGCCGGCGCAGATCGTGGCGCATGAAGACGTGCGCCGGGTCTATCTCGGCGACACCTTCAGCCTCTGAGGCCGCCGGCGATGCGCCCGCTCGGCTTCTCCCGCGGGCCGGCCCTCCGGCAAGTCCAGCGCCAGACGCAGACGCTGGCGATGACGCCGCAGCTGCGTCAGGCGATCCAGCTGCTCCAGCTCTCCAACCTGGAGCTCAATACCTGGCTCGAGGACGCGCTCGAGACCAATCCGCTGCTGGCGCGCGACGACGCGCCCGAGGCGGGCGGCACCGAGGGCGGCGCGGGCGAGAGCGCCGGCGAGCGCGAGGACAAGCAGCGCGCCGACGCGCCCGAGGCGGGCGAGGCCGATCCGGCGCCGCTCGATTTCGGCGCAGCACCCGGCTACGAGGCGCCCGAGGGCTACGGCGAAACCGCGGCGGCCAATCTCTGGGACGGCGAAAGCGAGGGCGCCGGCAGCTTCGCCGCCGGCTGGAACGGCCGCGGCCCCTTGGCGAGCGGCGAGGAGTTGCCCGACAATTCGCAGACCGTGGCCGACAGGCCGCCGCTGCGCGAGCATCTCTTCCAGCAGATCCGCCTCGCGCTGACCGAGCCCGCCGAGCGGCTGATCGCGGGCCAGCTCGTCGATCAGCTCGACGAGGCCGGCTACCTCTCGGGCGATCTCGGCGCGCTCGCGGCCACGCTCGGCATTTCGCGCAAAGAGCTCGACGCCGTCGTCGAGAAGCTCCTGGGCCTCGAGCC
>Ga0187893_10014638_pt1 | contig 10652 bp, 11 predicted proteins | sample MA1701074metaG_FD_139574 | JGI IMG/M metagenome (GOLD analysis project Ga0187893, IMG submission 139574) | White microbial mat communities from a basaltic lava cave in the Kipuka Kanohina Cave System on the Island of Hawaii, USA - MA170107-4 metaG ...
CACGGATTTCGTTGATAATCATTCCGGTCCGTGTATTGATTTTGCGACCATTCACGTTTGGCCGCGGAACTGGGGTTGGGACCCGCTCGCCCAGACCGACGCCGCCCTGGCCCGCGTTCAGGAATACACGCTTCGGCGCTTGGCGGACGGTTTGAACATTCTTGGCAAGCCAGTCGTGATTGAGGAGTTCGGCCTGCCCAGGGATGACTCCAGCAGATGTCCGGACTCCGGCGCTTTGGGGCCAACAAGCATCCGGGATAGGTTCTATAGACTGTTTTACAGCTTATGCGAGGGGGCCGCCTCGCCAGACGGTAGTTGCGCGGGAGCGCTCAACTGGATGGTGTATGACGCGGTGAGCTGCGCCTATGACGACGAGAACGGCGTCTTCTTTCCGGATGATTCGTCGACTGACGACGTCATGACGGAACATGCGCATCGGTTTGGAACCTGTTCCGGCACGCCAGGCAGCAGCGAAAGCACGTGCCCCGGCGATATGGACTTTGAGTGCGACGTGGATCTCGCGGACTTCCCCCTATTCCCCGGATGCCTATCCGGGCCGGATCTAGATGCTGACATGCCGGAGTGCATCGGAGTCGACATTGTCCGCGATGGACGAGTCGATCTTAAAGACATCGCTCAGTTTCAAATCAGGTTTTCTGGGGGCTGTCCGTAAGGACCGCCATGCGCAGCACCCTGAGCACTGGCAGCAAGCTGCCAGTGGCACCCTTCCGAACCGATTTTCTTAGACGCCTGTGGTCGATCGACCGATACCCGGATATGATCCTAATGGCCGGATTGGCGATGCGGATTCGCTGCGGTCTGGCCCGCGTTCGGGTTGAACGACCATGCAAGTGAAGCTGGCCACGTCGCGCGGGTTCTGCTTCGGCGTCGAGGACGCCATTGAGTTAGCCGAAGCCGCCGTCGAGGAACACGGCCCGGACAAGGTCGTCGCTCTCGGTCCGGTCATTCACAACAAGCAAGTCGTTGCCAGGCTCGAACAGGCCGGCCTGAACCAATCCGGCGACCTGGAAACGGTCGATCCGTCGCAAGTCGTCTTGATCCGGTCCCACGGCGCCTCGCCCGAAACGATGCAACGAGTGGCCCAGCGCGGGCTCCAGGTCGTCGACGCCACCTGCGTTCTGGTCAAGCGCGCCCAAAACGTGGTCAAACAACTGCACGAAGAAGGGTACCACGTCGTTTTGATCGGCGATCCGGATCACCCCGAAGTTCGCGGCGTGGTCGGCTATGCGCCGAACGTCACCGTCGTCGACCGCGGCTCCGACTTGGAAGAGGCATTGCCGTATCGCGAACGGATCGGAATCGTCGCTCAGACGACTCATTCACCCGAGCACGTGGCCGACATGATCGCCGAAATCCTCAAACGCCCCTACCGCGAAGTGAAGATCGTCAACACACTCTGCCTGGAAGTCACCCGGCGACAAGAGGCCGCGGCGGCCTTGGCCGCGGAAGTGGACGTTATGTTCGTGCTGGGCGGGCTGAATTCCGCCAATACCCGCGAAATGGCCAGACTCTGCCGCAACGCCGGCTGCGACACGCACCACCTTGAGACCTGGGAGCAATTCGAACCTTCCATGGTCGCGGGCAAGGAAACGGCCGGGGTCACGGCCGGCGCTTCCACTCCCGAGTGGGTCATCACCGATTTTGTGCGGCATTTGGAAGCGTTGTAAGACATTTGTATTCCCGCGCGGCATCCCAGCCACACCCAATGGAACAATGCGATTCACTACCGTGATAAGTCCCCACGCGACGACCACGATTCGACAGGGCGTAAGCTCGTTGACTACGAAGGTTGCGATTAGACCCCTGGCTCGTGGCATCTGATTCGAATGCAGGACAGTTTGCCTTTGAAGGTCTTGTTTTTCAGGTCCGGCAAGTACAAGATCTAGGCCTCTCGCGATCGGCGGCAACAGGACAAATCGTCGATTTTGGTTGTCAGGTGGACTGTGTCGAAGCTGGGTTGTTTAACTGTGTGTCGTATGTTTGATGGCGGTAGTACGGGAACCATCGAGGTCACCACCCTCTCGACGCCATGGACCAGGAGGCGATGAAGGCCCGGACCAAGGCGTTTGCGCTGCGTGTCATCCGGCTCACCGCGACGTCACCGCGCGGCGGCGCGTCAAAGGCCGGAAAACTCGGTTCGCCCGGATCGACCGGCGGGGTCGAGTGGACCGCCTCGTCGTGCGAGCCGACCTCGCCTTCAGCCACTTCTAATGACGCCTGGCTCTCACCCGAAGGGCGTTCCGCCAAAAGGCCTTCGACGCAGATGTCCTCGTCAAGATCTTCCCTGTGAATCCCATGCCCCCGCCCGATCAGTCGCCAGTTCCCCCATTCCTGTCCGCTGCCGTGGACCAAACGCGGAAACCAAGCCAACGGCGCCGAGATGGTGCGGGCGTCGCTCAACTCCACGCACAAGGCACCTCGTTGACCTGAACATGCTCACCACTCGGCGTCGTCAGTTCAACCGCGGAAATAGTCATTCCAATCAGCGCCAGCCTGCTATGGGCCACCCCAGTCTGACATGTGGGATTGTCCGGTTGCGCTGCCACAATGTCCAGCGCTACCGCCAGGCGCATATCCGTCCCCTATTCACACGGACGAACCCCTTGGCTATCCTCGACGCTCTCTACAGGATGTAGGCTATTGTTCCGGTTGACCGCTCCCACTGACTCCCGGCGAACGACGTGACCCCATCGCTTGTTGTAACCCTTTGGTGGCTGTGCTTCTGGACGGCCGTCGGCCTGGGTATCGGAAGTTTCCTCAACGTCGTCGTCCATCGCCTACCCCGGAATCGTTCTCTGCGCGATCCGCTCTGGTCGGCCTGCCCGCACTGCGACCATCGCATCCGCTGGTATGATAACCTCCCCATCCTTAGCTTTCTCTTGCTGCGAGGACGCTGCCGCGACTGCGGAGCGACGATCGCCACGCGCTACGTGGTTATCGAAGCGTCGATGGCCGTCGTGGTCCTGATGCTGCTCGATGCGTTCTTCATCGGCCACGTTCGGGCCGGCTTGTGGGACAGCCCCTTCGGGCTGACCGAAGAACTGGTCTACGATTGGCCAATCTTTCTGGCCCACATCATCCTTTTCGCGTGTCTGCTCTCCATGTCGGTGATCGATTTGGAACACTACTGGGTCGACGTGCGGTTTACGAACTTTGCCGTGATCTCCGGATTTTTGCTACATATCCTATGGACTCCGCGCCACAGCCTTCCCGCCCTCGGAAACAATTCGCCGTGGGACAGGCCTTCGTCTATGACGGCGCTCATGTCGATCGCCGCCGTCGCTGGTCTGGCATTCGTGTGGATTGTTCGCGCTTGCCAGACGCACGCCGAGGTCGAGGAACTGGCCGGAACACGGCTCGACGCCGACACATCGGGGCTGCCGGAACTCGCTCCGTCGGCGGGCGACCCGGCACGCATCGGCGGCGCTTGGCGACCGGCCGCCTGGCTCAGCGCCACTGTGCTTGTGGGAGGTGTTCTGGCCCTGGCCGCCGTGGAGTCAGGAGCGCGGAGCCCAGCCTACTTGCTTCGAGCCGCCATTCCCCTCTTCCTCTTCTTTGTACTCATCGTCCGTGAGGGTAGCATAGTCCGGGACTCCGATCAGCGGATCGCGGAGGCCATCCATGAAGAGCGCCAAAGCGCGCGAAGAATGGTGCTGGGCGAATTCGTGCTGTTGTTCCCCGCGGTGCTCTTCGCGACCGCCGCGATCCTCATCATGTGTAGCGATGGTGAGCTGCCGCGGCGAATCGACGACGTGTTCTCCTGGCGAACACGAATCAGCGGCCTGTCGATGCTGCGGAGTTGGGCGCCGCTTCAAGGTCTGGCGACGGCTGCCGCGGGATATGTCATTGGCGGCGCGGTCGGCTGGGCGGTGCGCATCTTTTTTACGCTGTGGTTCGGTCGGGAGGCCTTCGGAACCGGAGATATTCACTTGATGGCGGCGGCGGGGTGCGTCGCCGGCTGGCCGATCGTCCTACTCGGCTTTGTGCTGACATGCGGGCTGGCCATGATCGGCTGGCTCCTCTGTCTGCCGTTCAAGAAAACCCGGACGCTGCCGCTCGGCCCATGGTTATCGCTGGCCTTCTTGATCGTCGTGGTATTCTATGAGCCGATTCGGCGGACCCCTACGGTGCGGATGGTTGTCGCCACGGCCCAATGGCTGGTCGCGGGAGATTCACAATGGATCGGGCTTGAGGTGGAGCGTTGAGTCTTGCGTGGAAACGGGCGAAGGCGTATCTTCGCCTTACGGTTACGATCGGTGCGGCGGTCGCGGTCGGGCTGGTTCTGTTCAACAATCGCGGCAGGACCGTGAGCTTCTGGTTCTTCGGGCTGACCGAAGGGCCGATCAACGTCGTGTGGCTGGTGCTCTGCACCGTCGCGGGCACGCTGGTCTGCTATGGTGTGTTTCAGTTCGGTCGCGGCCTGCTTCGCGACCTGCGAGAGCTGAAACGCCTCGGCGCGATCGACCAGGTTGCGAAGGACCAGGCTCGCCGTGCCGAGGAGTTGAACCAGCGCGAACGCCTCATTGACGAGAAGGCCAAACAGGCCGTCCACAGCAACAAGGACGAAGTAATGGAACAGACGATGGAACCATTCCCAAGAGAAGGAGAGATATGATGATCACGGAGGTGATTCGACGGACGACCCTGTTGTTTTCGTTAGCGGTCGTCGCGACCGGATGTGCAACCAATCCCAAGAATCAGATTGCGTCTCTGGAGAAAGACCGCAACGACCTCGCCGCGCAGTTGCAACGAACCAAGGCGGAGCTCGACGCCGCCAAGCGCGCCCGCGACGAGCTGGATCGCCGGTTTCAAGCCGCCAACCGTACTGCGGACGACCTCCGCGCCCAATTGGCCAATCAACCAGTGCCGGCCGAACCCGCTGCGCCTGGTTGGACGGCCGTTCCCGGAGGGGCCATGATTGCCATCGACGACAGCGTGCTCTTCGCGCCTGGCAAAAACGTCCTGAGGGACCAAGCCCTGCGCACGCTCGACGCGATCGCCAGCACAATTGAAGGCGAGTACGCAGGCAAGGACATTCTCGTCTTCGGCCACACCGACGATCGGCCGATCAAGAAGAGCGGCTGGGAAGACAACTGGCAGTTGAGCGCCGAGCGGGCTCTGGCCGTCGTTCGATACCTCGGTGATCACGGCGTTGCGCCGGACCGCCTGGCGGCCAGCGGCTGCGGCGAACACCGGCCACGGGCCAAGAATGACAGTGAGGCCAACCGAAGCTCCAATCGTCGCGTAGAGATTTTCGCCATCGACCCCCAGCCGCGGACCGGACGCCGCTGACGCTCCGTCGAACCCAGGATTCTAGGGCGTGTGTCACTGCTCTCAGGCAGTGGCGCCCCCGCTCGACAGGTGGTCACAAGATCAACGGTGGGGGGCCCACCTTTTCAGATGTGGGGGAGCGATGATTATGGAGGAAACCAACGGCTCCTCCAACATCCACTCCGTAACATCGAGCGACCCGCCGTTCCTTTTTCACCGCGGCGAGGGCTATAAACGGCACCGCCTCCCCATCGGAAGCAAGGTAATCTACGCCAATCCGGCACTGCCGCCGCTGCCCGATCGGCGTGCCGCCATCCGCCATGCCATCGATCACCCGCTCGGAACCGAACCGCTGGCCGCACAACTCCGAGCCGGAATGAAGGTGACCATTGCGTTCGACGACGTCTCACTTCCGGTTCCGGCGATGGCCCGTCCCGACATCCGCCAGTCCGTTTTGGAGGTCGTGATCGATCATCTGGACCGCGCTGGCGTCACCGACATTGAGCTTATCTGCGCGATCTGTCTCCACCGCCGCGTCACGCCGGCGGAGCTGAAGCACATGCTCGGCCCGACGATCTTCCGTCGTTTCTGGCCTGAACATCTCCGAAACCACGATGCGGAAGACCCCGAAGGCAACGTCTCCCTGGGGACCACCTCGACCGGTGAGGAGGTTGAACTCAATCGTCGGGCGGTCGAATCCGACTTGCTCATCTACCTCAACATCAACCTCGTCACCATGGACGGCGGGCATAAATCCGTACCGATTGGACTGGCCACCTACAAATCGGTTCGCCACCACCATAACGCCGACACTTTACTCCACCATTCCAGTTACATGGACCCGCCTCGCAGCGCGTTCCACCGTTCGTGCGAGCGAATGGGCGCCGTCGTCGCCAAGCACATCAAAGTTTTCGCGATCGAGACCACGCTGAATGGAGATCTCTTTCCCGGTGTGATTGCGTTCTTGCAGAAGCGTGAGCGGCTCTGGAATCTTCGCGACCGCCTGATGTATCACGGAAGCCGCCTCGGCATGAAGTCTCTGCCTTCTTCCCTCCGCCGCAAGTTCTATCAAGCCCTGCCCGCGCCCTACGGCCTGACCGGCGTGCACGCCGGCGCCACCGATCCCGTGCATCAGGCCACCATCGCCAACTGTGATCGTCAACAGGAGGTGCGTATCCCGGAGCAAGCCGACATCGTACTCGTCGGCCTGCCTTCGATCGGCCCCTACAACGTGAACTCGATCCTTAATCCGATCCTCGTGCAGTGCTTATCCGCCGGATACTTCTTCAATTTCTATCGCAATCAGCCGCTGGTGCGCAAGGGCGGAGTGATGATAATCGACCATCCATTGGAAGATAAGTTCAACATGGTCCACCATCCGTCTTACTACGACTTCTTCGAAGACTTGCTGACCCAGACCCGCGACCCCAAGGAGCTCGAACGCCGGTTCGAGAAATCCTACGCGGAGAACGACCGGTACCGGCACTTGTATCGTACGTCCTATGCGTATCACGGAGTCCATCCGTTTTACATGTGGTACTGGGGCGCGCACGGCATGGCCCACATGGGCAAGGTCATCGTCGTCCGTCCCCGTAGCGGGCGGGCGGCGCAGCGCATCGGCTTTGAATCGGCTCCCTCCATGGACGCAGCCATCGGAATGGCCAAGGACTTCGTCGGCGGCCAAGCGAGAATATATTATTATCACTGCCCGCCCATCATTATGTGCGCCCTGCCGTAAGCGGCGCGGGAGCGTTTGCATTCTCAGTCTTGATCGGCCTTCGTGACGCCTCAGAGCCACATTCTCATTATCGTCAATCCGACCTCCGGCCGGGGACGCGGCATACGCCTCGCCGCCAAGTTGGCCGCGATGTTGCAATCCGAAGGATTTCAGGTCGTCACGCGATACACCGAGGGCCCGGGCGACGCAGAACGAATGACCGCGGAAGCGGCCGCAGACGCCGACCCGCCAGCCTGCATTGTGGCCTGCGGCGGCGACGGTACCGTCCAGGCCGTTGCCAATGCCCTCGCACGCTGCGCAACGGTCGCCGCCGATCGCTGTCCGGCGATGGGTCTGGCTCCCGCAGGTCGATGCAACGATTTCGCCCGGGCGCTTGGCGTATCCACGAAGGCAGCGGCGGTCGCAGAGACGCTCGGCAGCGGCCGAGCTTGTTCCGTCGATCTCGGCCGGGTGAACGATCGGTACTTCTGCACGGTCGCAACCGTCGGCGTGGATGCCGAAGTCTCACGATTTGTAAACGACATGCGTCTGCCCCTGAGAGGCACCCCCGCCTATCTTTATGGCGCGCTCCGCGTCCTGGCCCGCTACCAGGCCGCCCGCGTGCGAATTGAGGTTGAGTTCGGCGTCATCGAGCAACCGGTCTTCCTTGCTTCCGTCGCCAATACTTCATCCTACGGTGGGGCGATTCCCATCGTACCGGCGGCCAGTCCCACCGACGGCGCGCTCGATCTGTGCGTCATCGACGCCGTAAGTCGCTTCCGCGTCCTGACTCTATTGCCGTCCGTACTCCTCGGGCGGCACGGGGCTCAACGGGAAGTTCGATTCTTTCGCAGCGCTCGACTCTCGATTACATCACCGAAGCGGCTGGACCTATGGGCCGACGGCGAACGGGTGGCCGTCACTCCCGCCCAAATCGAAGTCGCCCCCGCGGCCGTGCGGATCGTCCTTCCCCAGAGTGCACCGTCGCCGGTGGAAAAACTCGGCACGAACTATTGAACAGACTCAACTCCCGGAGTAGGCTGAGAAATGATGCCGTTCGCCCGGTAAGCCGTGCTGGCACCCGGCGATGGTGAATCTTGCTCTAACGAGGGATCACGTCATGTTGCCGCCGTATGCACCGGAGATGTACGTTGATTTTAGCGAGGATGCTCCTCGCAAAAAGATGCTCGCCGCGTTGCAGCAGGTCGCGGGCCAGCTCGGCCGCCGCTATCCCTTGTGGATTGACGGAAAGCCCGTCACGACGAATGAGACGTTCAACACCGTGAGCCCGGCCGACCCTGGACGGATTGTTGGCACGATGGCCAAGGCCAACGCCGATCTGGCCGAACGGGCCGTCCGATCCGCCGCGGAGGCCTTCGAATGGTGGCGCCGCGTCGACCCCGAGTCCCGCGCCCGCGTCCTCATCAAAGCGGCGGGCATCATCCGCCGGCGGGTCTACGAATTCGCCGGGTGGCAGTGCTTTGAGCAGAGCAAGAGCTGGATTGAGGCCTATGCCGACGTTTGTGAGGCGGTTGATTTTCTCGAGTTCTACGGACGGGAGATGATGCGGCTCTCCGGCGCTCAGCCGACGACGCCCTTTGCCGGCGAAGAGAACGAAGTTCGCTACATCCCTCTGGGGGTCGGTGTGGTCATTCCGCCGTGGAACTTTCCTCTGGCCATTTGCACGGGCATGACCAGCGCGGCGCTGGTCACCGGCAACGCCGTCGTCCTCAAACCCGCAAGTACCGCAGCCGTCGTGGCCGCGAAGCTCGTCGAGGTGTGGCACGAAGCGGGCCTGCCCCCAAGCGTTCTCAACTTTGTGCCCGGCCCCGGGGCGGCCGTTGGCGACACGCTTGTGTGCCATCCGCTGACACGATTCATCGCCTTCACCGGCTCACGGGAGGTGGGCGTGGGCATCTTCGAGAAGGCATCCCGCGTGCCGCCCGATCAGATTTGGCTCAAGCGCACCGTCCTGGAAATGGGCGGCAAAGATTGCATTCTGGTCGATGAAACCGCCGATGTGGGCGCGGCCGCGGAAGGCGTCGTCGCGGCGGCCTTCGGCTTCCAGGGTCAGAAGTGTTCCGCGTGCAGCCGGCTGATCGCTCATCGTGACATCTATCCTGACCTATTGGATCGGGTTGTCGCCCGCGCAAGGGAGCTCACCCTCGGGGACACTGTATCGGCCGAGAACTTTTTCATGGGCGCCGTGATCGATCAATCCGCGCACAGCAAGATCAATGACTACATCAAGATCGGTAAGAGCGAGGGACGCGCGGTTCTCAGCGACGGCAAAGTCCCCGGACGCGGCAACTTCATCCCGCCGACGATCATCGCCGACATACCGCCTCAAGCGCGAATCGCCCAGGAGGAGATCTTCGGACCGGTTCTCGCCGTGATCCCGTGCCAATCGTTCGACGAAGGCTTGGATATTGCCAACGGCACGCAATATGGTCTCACCGGCGCACTCTACTCGCGGGATCGGATGCGGCTGGAACGCGCCCGGCATGAATTCCACGTCGGCAATCTGTATTTGAATCGCAAGTGCACCGGGGCGTTGGTCGATGTCCAGCCATTCGGCGGATTCAACATGTCCGGCACGGATTCCAAGGCCGGCGGCCGCGACTACCTTCAGCTCTTCCTCCAGGCCAAGAGCATCTGCGAACGATGGTAGCTTCGTGCGGCGCGTCGAGCGCAGCGAGGCGCGCTCAAACCCGCCGCCGCGTGGTTATTTGCCGCCTGACGGAAAGGCCTCGACTGTGAGGCCGATGTCGAGATCGCGCACCAACGTCACGTCTTTCGACTATTCGGACTCGCCGAAGAAGACAACGTTGAACTGTCGCCAGGTGATTTCAAAAGGCAATCCCAATGCGTCCATGGTCATGTCCACGAGGCGGTGAAGTCCTTCCTGCAGACCGTCGACGTATCGAAATGCCATGAAGAGCAAAAGCAGCCCGCCCCATCCCAATCGGGCCGCTGCCTGCCGGGCCTCGCGCCCTAAATACGGCTCGATGATTCCAAAACCATCCAGCGGCGGAACGGGGATCAGATTGAGAAACACCGAGAGAATCTCCAGGACGGCCATCGCCCCCAGCACCCGGGCCCAGTTTGGTTGTTCCCAAACACCCGGATCGACCAGCCCGGTCGACGGGTGGAGGACCCAGGCGATGACCAGGAACAGCAGGAAGTTGGAGACCGGTCCGGCCGCCGACACCAACGCCGACCAATGGCGACTGCGCAAGGCAGCAGTATTGATGGATACGGCCCCGCCTGGAAGCGGTAACCCGCCCATCGCAAGGAACGCCGCCGGAATAAGGATCGATGTGACCGGGTGGACGTAGGCGAACGGGTTGAAACTGAGATATCCCTTTTCACGAACCGAACGGTCGCCGCCGCAGTACGCGACCACCGCATGGGCGAACTCATGCACACATACGGAGAAGATCCAGCAGACCAAGACAGCCCCGAACAACGGAGTAAAATGAACCATCGCGAGCATGTTTGAACCCCACGGCCTCGCCGAGCGCCGCAGTCTCGCAGCCGGCCGGGAAAATGTCGAATGTCAAATATCGAATGCAGAAAAGAGCTGCGACTCGCTGCGTGACACTCTTAGCGGCCCGATTGCGGCCCCTTCTTCCCTTCGCTG
>Ga0187893_10014639_pt1 | contig 10652 bp, 9 predicted proteins | sample MA1701074metaG_FD_139574 | JGI IMG/M metagenome (GOLD analysis project Ga0187893, IMG submission 139574) | White microbial mat communities from a basaltic lava cave in the Kipuka Kanohina Cave System on the Island of Hawaii, USA - MA170107-4 metaG ...
AGCCGATCCGTCCCGTGAGAAAGGCCCTCAGATACTCCACCACCTGGAAGATCGGCAGCGCGCGGGAGGGCAGATGGATCACCGCGATGCGCCCCTCGTGCACCTCGCAGCCGTTGGCGATGCGGACGATGCCGCCCACCGCGACCATCTCCTTGGGGTGCTCCATGAACGGCTTGACCACGCGCAGCAGCGCGTCGTCCTCGATGACGGAGTCGGCGTCCACCGAGCAGAACAGGGGGAACCGGGCCAGGTTGATCCCTGCGTTGAGGGCGTCCGACTTGCCGCCCCGCTCCTTGTCGATCACCAGCAGGTTCTGCTGGGTCAGCGATCCGTACACGCCCCGCACGGGCCTGGTGGGGATCGACTTCTTGTACACCTTGTCGATCCGGCGCAGCTCGAAAGCGTCGATGAGGCTTCTCAGCGTGTGGTCGGTCGAATCATCGTTGATCACGATGATCTCGAACTCCCCGTAGTTGACCACCTGGAGCGAGCGGACGGTCTCGACGATGGTCTTCTCCTCGTTGTGCGCCGGGACGAGGATGCTGATCGGCCAGGTCATGTCGCTCTGGAGGATCTGCTGGTAGTCGGAGAAGAAGGTCCGCCGGATGAACTTGAGGACCTCGCGCAGGGAGATCAGAAACAGAAAGAAGTAGAGCGTGTTCAGGGCGAGAAAGTACCAGAGCACGAAGTTGTTGAAGGCGATGATCGCATCCACCAGGCTCTGTCGCATCCTGTCACCCGGAGGTCTGCGGCTGGACCCTCAACCCGAGGAGGATCGCGAGGCGCTGCCGTATGGAGGGCTCGGGGTGGTTGTGCGCCATCTCGGTCAACAGGTCGGTCCGCTTGAGCTTGACCAGCTTGGCCATCACCTCGAGAGCCTGCTGGCGCTGCGCGCCGTCCTCGGCGGCCAGCCGCTCGATCAAGTGGTCCAGCACGCCCGATTCCTGCAACATCTGAACGGCCTGCTGCGCGGCGTACATGTCCTTGGAGTCGAGCATCGCCAGCAGGGCGTCCACCCCCTCGGTCCCCTTGTTCCTGAGCGCCTCGGCGGCGTTGGCCCTGACCCACCACTGCTGATCCCCCAGCGCGGCGCACAGGTGCTCGATCGACTCCCCCTCCTTGAGCCTTCCCAGCGCCTTGGCCGCCATCGAGCGCACCGCCCATGCTCTGTCCTTGAGGGCCGCGACCAGGTCGGGCGCCGAGTTCGGGTCGCCGATCGACCCCAAGGCGTAGGCCGCTCGCGCGCGAATGTCCGGCTCCTCGTTTCTGAGCAGCTCGCGCAGCAGCATCACCGCGTTGAGGCTGCGGATTCTCCCGAAGATGTCGATCGCCGAGATCTTGGCGTGGAAGGGGAGCTTCTGGAACTCCTCCAGCAGGATCTGCACGGACTCGTCTCCTGCGCGAATCAGTATCCCCGCCACGCGGATGGCGGACCACCGGCCGGGGTCGGTCAAGGCGCGAGTCAGGGGACGAAGCGCATCCGAGGTGCGGATGTTCCCGAGCGCTCGGGCGACGCGGACGCGGACCTCGGGAACCGGGTCGTTCATCCGCTCGATCAGCGCCCAGGTCGCCTTCTCGCTGCCCATCATCCCCAGCTTTTCGGCGGCGTCGGCGCGGGTCCACCAGCGCCGGCTCTCGAGCCTTTGGAGGTGATGGTCCACGAACCCGAGGCGCTCGGAGGCGTCCCGGATGCGGGCCCGGACCGTTCCCTTCACGACCTTGCTCAGGTCGGTGAAGATCTGCTCGATGACCGGACGGTCGCTGCGGCGCACCGCACGCGGCAGGTATCTTTCGAGAGGTCCCTGGTTTGTCAGGTATCTGAAGAAGCTCGGCTCGAGCTCGCGGCGCTTGTGGCGTCGTCTTGCCTCGACGATCTCACGCCATACCTTCCCTGTCACGATCACGATCAGGAGGACGAGAAAGATGACGGCCACGATGTACACGAGCGCGGCAGCGAACTCGTGCATCGGGCCGCTGCCCTCCATCCACCATGGCTTCCACATGGGTGTCGTCCCTCAGGCCTGGACTCTGTCTTTGCTGAGGAGCTTGCGGACTCGCGCCACCAGCTCGAGCGCGTTGAACGGCTTGCGGACATAGTCATCGGCGCCCACCGCGAAGGCGCGCACGACGTCCTGTTCCTTCTCCTTCATCGAAAGCACGATGACCGCCGCATTGGAGGTCTGGGGGGACGCCTTGATCTGGTGGCAGATCTCGAAGCCGTCACGGAAGGGCATCACGAGATCGAGGATCACCAGATCCGGCTGCGCTTTCTGGATGACCTGCAACGCCTTTTCCCCATCGGTGGCTGTGATCACGTCGTAACCCTCGTCGCGCAATATCGCCGAGAGAAAACGGATGACGATAGGGTCATCGTCGGCGACCAAGATGCGGCTCTGTTTCACGTCGGCTCTCCCTTCAATCGTTTTCGTTGTCCTGCTGGCGACGCTCGGCCCGGTCGGGCGCGGCCGGTCCCAGGCTGCCTCCGAACCTGAGCCTGAGGCGGACACCGGCTTCGGTGTACCTGAATCCGGTCGCCGACTGGACGGCGTGGTCCGATCGAGAGTAATACGCTTCGACCGATGCCGCCTCGCCGACGTTCAAGCCCGCCAGGAGGCGATACGCGAAGACCGAGTCATCGTCCCTGTCGTTGACGCGCTGCCAACCGGCGTCCGCGCCGGCCCCCCAGTAGAACACCTCGCCGATGGTGTCGGACAGATCGACCCCCGCGACGTTGGAGACGTAGTGGTCCGGGTCGAAATAGCCGTGCCGGATCGGGGCTCCGGTCGCGTCGAGATTCTCTTCGTACGACATCCAGCGAAGCCTGTAACCCAGCGCGATTCTCGGCCGGCGCCAGGGCAGCGTCCATGAGATGCCGGCAAGAGCCAGGTCCCGGTCGCGCTTGTTGTCATCCCCCAGATCGGGGCCCGTGATGAAGAACTGATCCACGTCGTGGTCGTTGTCGTCGGTGAACAGGGCGCGCTGTCCCGTGAGCCGGACCCGCAGCGAGCGGTGGGGCTTGAACAGGGCCGTCAGTGTCGCCGCGCGGACGCCGATGTCGTTCATGAATGCCTGGGTTGTCGCCACCAGACGCTCCGAGGAGACCGTCCCCACCAGAGTCAGCCACGAGGCCGCGTCCACCTCGAGGGTCAGAGACCCGGCCGGGTGCTGCCTCGTTTCGGCCGTGTTGGCCCCGAAGATGTCGAGAGGGAAGCTGGTCCGCTCGGAACCCAGCTCGCCGTAGAGGCTGGCGCGCTGGAAGTACCGGGCGGCGATGACGCGCAGCGTATTGTACTTGGCCACCGGCGTGGTCGAGACGATCGGGGCGCCGCCGGGGTCCTGGTCGATCTTGGCGTCGGTCTGCGCGTGAGTGAACGTGGCGCCGAGGTATCCCTTCGCTCCCGTGAAGTGCTTGTAGGTCCCTCCCCAGACAGCCAGGTCGTTGTCATCGGTATCCTGTGCGGTCCATGCGAAGAGTTGCAAGGTGGGCCGTAGCGGGCCTCCGATCTCGCGTCCCAGGCGGCGGGCATCCCTGGCATCGGGGTACAGCTCGAGGGCCTCGCGGATCGCCGCCAGCGCCTCCGGGGAGCGCCCTTCCTGATGCAGGGCGCGGGCCCGTCCCTCGAGAGCCTTCCTGTGCTTCGGGTCGGCCGCCAGGACGCGGTCGTACCACTGCCGAGCCTCGTCGTACTTGCCCTGGCTGGCCAGGGTGTCGGCCAGGCTCGTCATCGCTGCCAGATTCCCCGGATCCTCCGCCAGGACGGATCGCTGAATCCTCTCCGCCTCGGAGAACTCGCCGCCCCAGGAGTGGACCTGCCCCAGCAGCAGCCGAGCCTTGAGATTCCGCGGGCTGCGCTGGATCATCCCCTGGAGCGTCCGCTCGGCTCCCTCCAGGTCGCCCGACCAGGCCTGTGCCTGGGCCATCTCGTAGGTGATCGCCTCGTCACCGGGGCGCTTCGACAGCAGTCTGTCGTAAAGGGCCAGCGCCTTGTCGTACTGCTCCGCCCATGTATAGACCGTCGCCAGTCCGCGTTCCGCGGCGAACCGCGAAGGGTCCGCTGACAGCGCCTTCTCGTACAGATCGATCGATTCGGCGTACTCTCCTCTCCACGACAGGAGCAGTCCAAGACGCGCCAGGGCATGAGCGTCGCCGGGGTTGGCGGCGATCGCCTGGCGGTAGTAGGTCTCCGCGGCCGCATAGTCGTCGCGCGCGAAGGCCAGGTCGGCAAGCGCCGCGGCCTCGGAGGCCTGGATCGCCGCGGAGACATCCTGCGCCCGCGAGGGGACGATCACGGCGGACAAGATCAGAGGGACCATCGCCACTGGCATCCACCAGCGTTTTCGAGCTGAGCGAGTCATGGGTGAGGCTCCGAGCCGAGCGGGTCCAACGAGGCGAGCCGCTCCTTGAGAATGAAGTAGCTCTTCTTGAGATAGCTGTGATAGGTCGGCTGCTCCCAAGGGCTCCACGTGTAGGAGGGGATCGCGTTGGCCTTGTAACGCCCCCTTCGATCAGTATCCGGCAGCGTCGCCACCACGCGATGGTCGCCCGGCCTGTAGGCGGCCAGGTAGAAGCGGAAGGCGTCGGTTGTGGCGTGGCCGGTGGCTCCGCGGGCGGGCACGGGGTCCTGCAGCACCTGCCGCGTGGAGGGATCGGTCACGTTCAGCAGGTTCCACCCGATCCTCCCTTCGATGAAACCCTCCCGCGCGTTGTCGCTCCAATCCACGAGGTCGTCGTAGCTGGGGGAGTCCGGGGCCATCGTTCCGTACCGGAGCACGCTGCGGCTGTAGGTGATGGCGGGATAGACGGCGCCATCACGGCCGACCCGGCGCCGGTTCGTCTCGGCCAGCATCTCGGTGAACATCCCATCCTCGTTCCTCGAGGACCTCCAGGGCCGGTTGAACCGGTTGGTGTGGAGATCGTAGGGGATGTCGCTCAGAAGGCGGCTCGAGGTCGGCCCGGTGAGATCCAGCAAGAACTCCATCCCCGTGGGGGTCTTCAGGTTCAGACCGAACGGCATCCGATGATCTCCGGCCTCGGCGCCGTGGGTGTCGATCCCGACCGCATAGCGCGTCCGATCCCAGTCGAGCGGTTCCACGTCGAGGCGCATGTAGAGGTAGGCCTCGTCGTGGGTCACCCGCAGCCAGCGGAGCGCCCCTGTCCCGTCTCCCGCGATGGGGGTCACGCTGTCCCAATCGCTCCCCTTGCCGTCAATCGTGATCCTCCAGCCATCGCGCCCTGGCTTGTAAGCGACCAGACCGTAGTTCTGCTCCGGGTCCAGGATGTTGAGCCAGTTCTTGTTGTTCTCCCAGGGCACTTCGAAGGCGATCACCAGCCAGTTCCGCTTGAACCACTCGTCCAGCCAGGCGAACAAGATGCCTCCCGCGGCGCGCGCCAGATGGATCTCCTCCATCAGGCGGGAGTTGATCTCTCCCTGCTCGCGCTCGGTGTGCCCGCCATGGTGCCGGCCCTGAGGCTGATGATGTGCGATTCCGCGGCTCGTGGGCACCCCCACCTCGGCGATCAGCACGGGGAGGTTCTTGTGGTGGGCCTTCAGCTCCTTCATATAGCCAAAGTAAGTGCTCGGGCCGCTGTCGGTTCGGGCGCGCAGATAGCCGGGGTCCACGTTCATGAAGTCAGGGTAGTAAGGGTAAGCGTGGTACGCGGCGAAGGTGCCGGCCCGCATGCGGGCCGTCGGGACGATGTGGTTCGCGTCAATGCTGGACCCGTCGTTGTCGTACTCCAGCAGCGTCCCCGGCTCCTGGGGAAGATCCAGCGCTCGCAGCAGGGCCATCTCCTCGGTCTTGGTCGCCTCGGTCGGGTGATGCAGCGGGTCCAGCGTGGGCCAGTTGGTGAAGGCCACCGGACGCTGCGCGTTGTACTGGCGCATCTCGTGAGAGGCGGCGTGATCCATCACGGAGGCGAGCCACGCCTCGGTGCGCGTGCCGCGGGCCATCACAAAAAACTGCCCGTGGTAGGAGGCCTCCCCCTGGACGCTCCCGTCGAAGGCGGCCACCGAGTACGGCTCCCACTCGCGCCCCAGGATGTAGCCAAGCGTCATCGCCGACACATCATCTTTATAGAGTCCGGAGGCGTGCCCGCGCCGGGGCGCCACCAGGATGTTGCCGTGCACCGCGTCAATGACGCGCTCGATCTCCTGGAGAAACTGCCCGCGAAACTCCGGCGCGTCGTACTGGTCACCCTCCGGCAGCTCGGTCCACACGCCCTGGACCAGCCACAGGTATCCCTGCTCGCCCGCGCGCTGCACGTTGTGCTCGCGCAAAGCTCGATAGAACTCGGGAGGAAGCAGGGTGTAGAGCCTCACGGCGTTGGCGCCCATGTCGGCCATCTGGCCGAGCCACTCGGCGTAGATCTGCTGTCCCCTGGGGAACTCGGCGGGGTACTTGCCCGGCAACGCGGCGCCGAGGTTGACTCCTTTGACGAAAATGGGGCTCCAGCCGCTTGTCGCGCCGGAGCGGCGCGACCGGTTCGAGCGATCCGCGCGGTCCGGGAGATCCGATCGATCCGAAGCAGATGACCTGACCTCGAAGTAGCTCTTGGCCGCCCTGGAGACCATCACGGGAGTCGACCCGGCGGCTCCGGCATTCCTCGTGCGCGGTTGTCTCAAGCGTCGGTCCGATGCCCCGGAGCCGACACCGACCGACTCGGCGATCTGGTCAACTTCCACCTCGGGGTGGAGTCGGGTCAGATCCACCACGGCATCCATCGCCTCAGCGGTGCGGCCGAGCCGCGCCGCGCTCCGAGCGACCCCTTCGAGAGCCTCGGCGCTACCGGCGTCGCCCCGCAGAGCCTCCTTGAAGGAGGCCAGGGCGAGGTCGTTTTGATCGAGGCGGTAGCGGCACCATCCGAGCAGGACGTGGTGGGCGGCTGTCCGAGCGAGCGGTCCGTTCAGCTCGGATTCGAGCAGATCGGAGGCCTGCGAAAACCGTTCCTCTCGGTACAGAGCCAGGGCTCGCTGATAGATCGATGGCGAGTCGGCGGCGGCTGCGGGTGCGGCGATCGTCGCGAGCCAAGCGAGGGCTGATAATAGGGAAGCCATCGGCCTTCTATTGAATCTCTGCATTATTGCCGCTGTCGTGATGTCGCCCTGCGTCGGGCGCAGCTTAGAATATGAGGATGCTGCCGACAATTGCAAGGTGGGTGCGCCGCGTGATTCCTGTTGAAATCGCTTGCGTTGAGTGGGGTTCGCTGTATATGGGAATCCGCATGCCTCACTTCTTGCCCTCCAGCCACGAGACGATGAGACGGATCGAGCAGACCGCCATGCAGGTGGCGCGATCCGACGAGACGGTGCTCCTCCTGGGGGAGACCGGTGTGGGCAAGGATCGGCTCGCGGCGCGAATCCACGAGGCCTCCGCGCGCGGCGGCGGGCGGTTCGTCCCGCTCAACTGCGCGGCGCTGCCGGATGGGCTGCTGGAGGCGGAGCTGTTCGGTCACGTGAGGGGCGCCTACACCGGAGCGATTGACTCGCAGCCGGGGCAGTTCGAGGCGGCCCGGGGCGGGACGCTCTTTCTGGACGAGATCGGGGAGATGAGCCCGCACATGCAGGCCAAGCTGCTTCACGTGCTGCAGTCCGGGTCGTTCTTCCGGGTCGGAGGGCGAGAGCCGATGGACGCCGACGTGAGGATCATCGCCGCCACCAACCGCGACCTGGACCTGGCCATGGCGCAGGGCCTTTTCCGGCGAGATCTGTACTACAGACTCAGCGTCGTCTGTCTGAGGATCCCTTCGCTACGGGAGCGGCCCTCGGACATCGAGAGCCTCGCTCGCTTCTTCGCATTCGAGTACTCGAGGATCTACAACGCGCCTCACCTTCGCGAGATGGATGAGAGGATCTTGAGGAGACTCCAGGCGCACCGTTTCGACGGGAACATCCGGGAGCTGGAAAACCTGGTGAAACGGGGCATCCTCCTGGGAAGCTTCGACGACATCACCGAAGAGCTGGATCGATCCGGGGGCTCACCCTGCGCCGAGGTGCTCTCCGGCGGCGGCGCGGCCGAGGCGGCCGGCGTCACTCCGCGCCCGCTCAGGGAGATCGCGCGGCAGGCCGTGGAGGCGGCGGAGCGCCGGGCCATCGGGGAGGCGTTGGCAGCCACGGGATGGAACCGGCGCCGCGCCGCCCGACTCCTCAGGATCAGCTACCGATCGTTGCTGTACAAGATCCAGGACTACGGCCTGGTCCCGCCCGGGCCGCGCAGCTTGTCCCTGCCCGAGCCGTCCTATCCGCTCCGAGACGCTGCGGCGACCTTGAGTCCTCGCGAAGGGTCCTGCTGACCCTGCAAGCCAATGCACATTCCCAATTGTTATGGTGAATCGGTTTGCAATGTCCGGTTGATCTCCGCCCGCGTGAAGTGAGATCCAAAGACCCTTCGTTCTCCTAACCTCACTTCCCACAACGCCTCTCACCGCCGGACCGACAGATGTAAGAAGCGGCCTCGCTCCAGGCATCCGCGTTGCAGGTCGAGATCCGGCCATCCGCGCAGGGGAAGCATGAAGAGCCGGATCACGGATCCCACGCATTACGTGCTCCTGGTATCGCTGATCGCGCTGGCGGTCCTTGCGGGACTCTCGGCCTGGGGGGGCCGGCTGGTCTCGACCCTGAGCGGGCTGCTCGGGTGGAGCTGAGGCTGGCTCGAGAGGATCCCATGACGCGAACGAGGGAGTTTCGAACCGCCCTGATGTTGACAGTTCTGGGGGCCACGCTGATGGCTGCGCCCGCGCTCGACCGGCTGTTCGGGAGGCTCGCCTCGGCCGAGGTCCGTCACGTGAAGGCAGGTCCTTGCGTCATCAGCTTCATCGGCCACGAGGTGAGCGGCGAGATGACCCGAGTGATCCTGCGCGCCAACCGACCGATTGACTACCGGGGAGGCCACGTGCGCGACCGTCAGGTGATCCTCGACCTGGCCAACACCGGTATCTCGCTGGCGGGTCCCGTGGTCGAGCTGGGCGCGCCGGAGGTGGCTCGAGTCGTGATCGGCCCCGAGATTGACAGAGAGGGGGAGAAGGTCCTCAAGATCCGCCTGACAGGTGTGCGGGCCCGCAGGCACAAGGTCCAGATCGTGGGAAACGAGCTGCACATCGATCTGACCCCGTTGAACGGATCCAGGGGGCGCCAGAAAGGGCTCCCGAAGGTGATCCAGCAGGATGCGGCGGAGACGGTGACGTGATCACGGCGGCTCGGCTCGCGGCTGTGCTGGATGAGTCCAACATGATGGTTGTCGCGGAGGAAGCGGAGCCGGGCCCAAGCGACCTCCGGGTCGATGAGGCGACAGAGACGGTCGACCACATCCACCTCGACGACGGGCTCCGCGTCGTGGGCGTGCGCCGGAGCCTCCCGCCTTCCGTCCGGGCCGAGCCGGTGCCGGGAGCTTCATGGTTCCTTCAGGTACCGGGAGGCTCGGTGGATCTCGCCGGGGTCCGCCTCGGCCACCGGATGGGGTTTATCCTGGTATCATGACGGCATGTCCGTCACGTCTGAGGAGATCGATGCGATCCGCCTCGCCAATGAGCAGTTTTACCGCGCGCTCACCAATCTGAACATCGAGGCGATGGACACCATCTGGGCTCACGAGGGGAACGTCCGCTGTATTCACCCCGGATGGGAGGCGATCGAGGGCTGGGATCTGATAAGACAGTCCTGGGAGGCGATCTTCAGCAACACCGCGAGCCTGATCGTCGAGCCTTCCCGCGTCGCCGTCAGAGTTGAAGGGCGGATCGCGTGGGTCTCTTGCCTCGAGTCGATCACCTCGGGCGGCGCCGGGGGCGGCGTGAGCCTGGCGCACGCCACCAATCTGTTCGTCAGGACCGCTCAGGGGTGGAAGATGATCCTCCATCACGCGTCGCAGGTCCCGGCCGGCGCCCGAAGGGGACTCGACGAAGAGGACGACGGGCCGGTCGTCCACTGACCCGGCGCGGTCTAGCGATCATCGCTGCGCTGTCACGTGTCATCCGGTAGCGCGCCCGCCTGTGTCTTCCCCGAACGCCAGGACAAAGGCCGTTGCAGTCACGTACCACCAGCTCGCGCCGCGGGTAGACGCGGTCTTCGGGCCCATGCAGAAGCTCAGCACCGCGATCGCGCAGCTCGGCTGCCAGCGCCTCGATCCCGCTTACATCGGAATAGGCGTCATAGCTGCCGGTGGCCCGAGTGCCGGGGGTTGCCTGGCGGTCTGCGCGGCTGAAGAAGACGCCGACCTCGTCCCGCGAGACGATCCCAAAGACGGGCGGAGGATCGGCGCGGAGACTCGTGCGTGCGCCATCCCAGTATCCGATGATCTGGAATCCGAGGACATCGCGGTAGTACACCGCCGTTCGCACGACATCCAGGACCGTGAACTGAGGAATGACGGTCTTGAAGAGGACTCGTCCCGTGGCTCCGGCGCTCATGTCGTCTCCATCCGTCTCAGCCTTACCTGCGCCTCCAGACCGTCGTTGGCCGTCTGCGTCTTGTTTCCCACGATCTTGATCATTATCCCCAGACTCGTCGCCGAGTCCTTGTCGTCGTCCACGACCAGGACGCGGCACCGGACTGTGGGCCGACGGGCATGTCCTTGTCCTCCTTCTGCCGCTCGCCGACGAGCGCGGGGACCACAGGCAGCCCAACGGCGAACCCGCTGCCCGCGAAGGGCAGCCAGGGGAC
>Ga0187893_10014640_pt1 | contig 10651 bp, 7 predicted proteins | sample MA1701074metaG_FD_139574 | JGI IMG/M metagenome (GOLD analysis project Ga0187893, IMG submission 139574) | White microbial mat communities from a basaltic lava cave in the Kipuka Kanohina Cave System on the Island of Hawaii, USA - MA170107-4 metaG ...
TGGGCGTTGCGAGACAACGTGACCGCGTACGACGCGGCCTACGTCGCTCTCGCCGAGGCACTGGGAGCGCCTCTTCTGACCGGCGACCGCAGGCTCGCAGGGGCGCCTGGGCTTGGTGCCGACATCCAGCTCGTCCTGTGACGCCCGTGGATCTCGCGGGCGGAAATGCGTAATCTTCCGGCCCATGAACCGCAGACGATTTCTCGGCTATTCCGCTCTCCTGGCCAGCTCGACGAAGCTCGGGTGCGTTTCCGGAGAGGCTCCGAACGAGACCCCTCCCCTCGCGGGCGATGAGCCCTTCGAGCTCCACGAGGCGACCGTCGCCGATCTTCAGCAAGGCATGGAGTCCGGCCGATGGACGGCGCGGTCGATTACCGAGGCGTACCTGGCCCGCATCGACGCGCTCGACCGCCGGGGCCCAGAGCTGCGATCGGTCATCGAGACCAACCCCGAAGCGCTCGCGATCGCGGATTCGCTCGATGCCGAGCGCCGCTCCTCGGGCCCGCGAGGGCCGCTCCACGGGATTCCCGTCGCCATCAAGGACAACATCGACACCCACGACCAGATGACGACGACGGCGGGCTCTCTCGCTCTCGAGGGCTCCATCCCGCCGCAGGACTCTTTCGTGGCCGCGAAGCTCAGAGAGGCGGGCGCGATCCTCCTGGCGAAGGCCAACATGAGCGAGTGGGCGTACTGGCGCGGGCTTCGAGCCTCGAGCGGGTGGAGCGGTCGAGGCGGGCAGTGCCGCAACCCCTACGCCCTCGACCGGAACCCCTGCGGTTCGAGCTCCGGCTCCGGTGTTGCCGCCTCGGCCAACCTCGCGGCCCTCACCATCGGAACGGAGACGGGCGGCTCCATCATGTGTCCTTCGTCGATCAACGGCATCGTCGGTATCAAGCCGACCGTCGGCCTCTGGAGCCGGTCGGGGATCATTCCCATCTCACACTCCCAGGACACGGCGGGACCGATGACGCGCACCGTGAGAGACGCCGCGATTCTCCTCGGCGCCCTCACGGGTGTCGATCCACGAGACCGCGCGACGGCGGCGAGCGAAGGGAAGTCCCGCACGGACTACACCGAGTTTCTCGATGCAGGAGCGCTCAAGGGCGCGCGCATCGGCGTCGCCCGGAACTTTCCCGGGTTTGCCGACCGCGTTCTCGCTCTCTTCGATCGAGCCCTCGAGGACATGAAGAGGGAGGGCGCGGTCCTCATCGATCCCGCGAACGTTCCCAATATGGACAACGGCACCGTCTTCGCCGAGCTTCCCACGCTCGTCCTCGACTTCGAGTTCAAAGCGGGGATCAACGCCTATCTCGAGAGCCTGGGACCTGGAGCCCGGATGAAGAGCCTCGAGGACCTCATCGCCTTCAACGAGAACAACCGCGACCAGGAGATGCCGTTTTTCGGACAGGAGCGGTTCCTGACCTCCCAGGCCCGGGGTCCCCTCACCGATCCCGAGTACGTGAGCGCCGTGACCACCATCCAGCGAATGACCCGGGAGGAGGGAATCGACGCTCTCGCGCGCGAGCACCAGTTGGACGCCATCGTGGCGCCGACGTCCGGCCCGGCCTGGCTCACCGATCACGTCCTCGGCGACCGGCTCGACGGAGGGTTCAGCGCCGGGCCCGCCGCCATCGCGGGCTACCCGGACATCACCGTCCCCATGGGATTCATCTCCGGTCTTCCCGTCGGGATCTCCTTCTTCGGCCCGGCCTGGACCGAGCCGAAGCTCCTCGGGATCGCGTACGCGTACGAGCAAGCGACGAAGCACCGCAAGCCTCCGGAGTTCCTGCCGACGCGGGCGTAGCGGCGAACGTGCGACGCATCCTGATCCTGCCGGCCGGACTCTCACTGCTGGCGGCGATCGACGCCGGGCTCTTCCGGATCGGCTGGCCCTTCTTCCTTCCTCAGGCCGAGCTTCCTCTCGCACACGGCCCTCTCATGGTGTGCGGGTTTCTCGGAACTCTCATCGGTCTCGAGAAGGCGGTGGCGCTTCAGAAGTGGTGGGCGTATCTCGAGGTCATGGCAACCGCCGTGGGCGGGATCGGTCTCGTGGCCGCGACCCACGCGACTCTTCCGAGGGTTCTCTTCTTCCTCGGGAGTCTCGGTCTCGCGTTGGTGTCGGCGACGTTCTTCTGGAGGCATAGAACGGACGCGAACGCCTGCGTTCTCGCGGGAGCCGTTCTCTGGTCTTTCGGATGCGTGCTCTTTCTCCTCGGTTGGCCGATCTTCGCGGTGGCGCCCGCGTGGATGGGCTTCCTGCTCCTGACGATCGCGGGAGAGCGCCTCGAGCTCAACCGCTTGCTTCGTCCCTCGCGATCGAGCCGGGCTGCGTTCTTCCTCGCCGTGGGCCTGGCCCTTGCGGCCATCGCCCTCGCTGGTATCGGTTTCACCCGAGCAGGCGAAGTCGTCCTCTTCGATGAAGGAGCCCGCTACTCCTCGCCGGTTTTCGATCCCGCCGTGCGTCTGTTCGGCTTCTCCTGCGCCGCGATCGGTCTCTGGCTCCTCTCGAACGACATGGCCCGCATCGCCTGGAGGAAGCCTGGACTCTCGCGATTCATGGCGGTGAGCCTTCTCGCGGGCTACGCCTGGCTCACGCTCTCGGGGACCCTATCCATGCTTCTTGGTGCGGTGGTCGCGGGCGATGCCTACGACGCCGTCCTCCATAGCTTCTTTCTCGGCTTCGTGTTCTCCATGATCTTTGCCCACGGTCCCGTCATCCTTCCCGCCATCCTGTCGCGCGCGCTCGAGTTCCACCCGGTTTTCTACGTCCCTCTCGCGCTCCTCCACGCGGGTCTCGTTCTGCGGATTTCGGGAGACTTCACCGATCACTCCGGGGCACGGCCCTGGGGTGGACTCTTGAACGCCGTCGCCATCGTGACGTTCCTGCTGATCGCCGTCCTGCGGATGGCTCAGCGCGCAACGATCGCCGCCGGGAACACTTCCATCACCTCGCGGTAGACCCTTCCCGGTTCGTGCTCGTACCTTTTCGAGAAGTGAAAGGGGACGAGCTTCTCGACACCGGCGGACGCCGCGATGCGGGCGCACCCTTTCGCCGTCAGGTGCTGGGTCGCGCGCGCGAGCTCGCGATGTTCCTCGACGAAGCTCGCCTCGCAGTAGAAGACCCGCGCGCCTCTGGCGAGCGCCGCGAGCGCTCGGTGATTCTTCTCGCTCTCGTCGAGATCGGTCGCGTACGCGAGCTTCTGGCCGGGGCGGGAGTAGATGAGAGCGCCCTCGAGATCAGAGGCCTTTCGCACGGAGCCGTCGGGGAGGGGAACCAGATTCTCGCGCCGGTCCTCGAGGAGAAGCCGCTTCAGATAGCTGAGCCAGGGGCCCGGGCTCACCCCCATCGTCGCGACTGCATCGGCCCGAACGTGAAGCGCCGTCGTCTCCTCGAAGGCGAACGCGAGGACGGGAATGCCGTGGTCGAGAGTCACGGCCCTCACCCGGAAATCGGGCTCGTCGAGGAGGACGTCACCTGGAAGCTCGCGATCCTCGAGGGGCTCTCGCCCGTCCCGTCCCGCCTGAAGCCGGAAGCATACGAGTTTCCCCGGATGGACCTCGTTTACGACAAAGACCGGTCCGCGGTCGCCGATGCGATCCCAGCGAATGCCGGCGATCATGCCCTCGATGTGGGCGCCGAGGCCCGGAGGACCGTAGAGCGAGCGCGGTCGCGGCGCGCCGATCGACGAGCGCAGGAGCCAGAGGAACCCGCCGATGTGATCGATGTGAGCGTGAGAGATGAAGACGTCCGTCACCTGGTGGACGATCCGCGCGGGAAGCCGTGCGGACTCTCCGAGATCGAAAAGAAGGCTGCGCTTGCGATGTCGAAGGCGGACGTGGAGCAGCGGGTCGCCGAAGATTCCGTTGACGAGAAGCGCCTTCGCCGAGCTCAGCGTCAGAACCGGAGGGCGCAGCTCGGAGGCGCGATTCCCCGCCCGCAGGTCGGACTCCGCGGTTTCAACGGAGGATGACCCTTCGATGGGCCGGTCCGTCGAGAGCTGGCCCTGGTCGTCGCGCCGGGCATCGCGGATGAGAAGGGAGCGTGCCTCGCCTTTGACAAGAGGACGGACTCGCGCCTGGAACGTTCCGCCCTCGACCGAGAGGATCTCGCCGAACGCGAGAGCCTCGCCCCGCGATCCGAGGACTCCGACTTGACGTCCGGGGAAAGCGGCCAAAGCAGAGATAGGGGGAGGCGCTCCGAGAAGCCGCAAGCCATCCAGAGGAAGTGCGGCTTCGGAAGCGCGTTCGAGAAACTCGTTCCAGAGGGCGGTGCGCTCGCTCGCACGATCGAGAGGCGATGCCTTCTCCTCGTCGATCTCGAAGACGTCAACTCCAAATGCTTCGACCTCGCCTCGCAGCTCTCCCAGGTCCCCGAGCGCGAGGACGGTCCTCGCGTCGAGAGCTTCGACGATGCCGGTGAGGGTCTCGGACGCGCTCATACCACGCGTGAGGTGCGGGATCTCGATCAGGACGGGTGTGCCGAAAGTGCCTGCGACAACGCGCCGGCAGGCGAGGAGGAGCGGAAGTCGGAACCGAGCCGCGTCCAGGGTGCAGAGCGGCTCGATGCGCTCGAATGCCCACGCGCCGTCGGAGTGGCGAAGGCGCGTCACCGCCCCGGGAGGGCCGAGAAACGGAAACCCGAGGTCGGCGGTGACGGCGATCGTTTCCGATCCAAGTCGTTCGAGCTCGGCCGCGAGCTCGCTCAAGAACCGGCTGCGGAAGGCCCGCTCTCCACCGGCGACGACGACGGGCGAAGCGCTCCCGAGAAGTTGCTCGGCGAAGCGCGCGCGCACGAAGTCACGATACGCCGGCGTCGGTTTCGCCCGCAAGAAGCGTCGAGGCGAGAACGCGGTAGAATTCAAGTACCGATGCGGCGATTCGCTCTCATCGCCACGTGCCTCACCGCCCTCCCGGCTGCGGGGGCCGAGAAGCCGTCGGTGCGCGCGGTCGAAACGGCCGAAGCCCCGAACATCGACGGCGTTCTCGACGAGACCGCCTGGCAGGCCGCCGAGCTCATCGACTCCTTCGTACAGCAGGAGCCGCAGGAGGGCGAGCCCGCCACCGACCGCACCGAAGTGCGGGTGCTCTACGACGAGGGCCATCTCTACATCGGCGTGCACGCTCATTCCTCGGAGCCGGTCGTGGCGACGGAAATGAGGCGGGACGCGGATCGCCTGTTCGACGAGGACAACTTCCAGGTGATCCTCGACACCTTCCACGACTCGCGCAACGGTTACATGTTTCTCACGAGCCCCCTCGGCGCGAAGCTCGAGCAGCAGATCTTCGACGAGGGCGAGGGTGGCGGACGCGGCACCACCGCGAACGTGAACCGCAACTGGGACGGTGTCTGGCACGCAGCGGCGCTGGTGGTCGAGGACGGGTGGACGGCGGAGATCGTGATCCCGGCATCGACCCTCCGGTTCGCGCCGAAGAGCGGGCAGATCTGGGGGATCAACTTCCAGCGCAACATCCGGCGCAAGAACGAGACGGTGTTCTGGGCGCCCATCCCCAAGGCCTACACTCTCACCCGGGTGAGCCTCGCGGGCGAGCTCACCGGGCTCGACGGCATCAACCAGGGCCTGGACCTGAAACTGAAGCCGTTCTTCGTGGGTGGGGTGCACGATCTGAGCACGGCGCCGACCGTCAGCGACACCTCCGCGATCCGGGAGCTCGGCCTCGACGCGCGCTACGGAGTCACCGCTGGCCTCAACGTCGACCTCACGCTGAACACGGACTTCGCGCAGGTCGAGGTCGACGAACAGCAGGTGAATCTCACGCGGTTCGGCCTCTTCTATCCCGAGAAGCGCGACTTCTTCCTCGAGAACTCGAACTTCTTCACCATGGGCACGGGAAGCTCGTTCACCTCGGCGCAGGTACAGACGGACTTGTTCTTCAGCCGGCGCATCGGTCTCTCCGACTCGGGACGGCCAGTGCCGATCCTGGGCGGCGCGCGGCTTGCGGGGAAGTCGGGCCCCCACAGCATCGGCATTCTCGATCTTCAGACCGACTCCGAGTTCGGGAAGCCGGGGGACAACTTCTTCGTGAGCCGTTACAGCCGGGACATCCTCGATCGATCCCGCGTGGGCGCGCTCTTCATCAATAAGGAGTCCGCGGACGGAAGCCCGCACTACAACCGTACGATGGGAGTCGACGCGAACCTCGCCATCGGGCGGAGCCTTCAGGTGAACTCGTTCCTGGCGAAGACATTGAGTCCGGGCCTCGACGGGAAGGACGTCGCGTTCTACGGCCGCATCGCCTACCGCGACCCTCGCTGGAACGTGTGGCTCAACTACCTGGACGTGCAGGACAATTTCAACGCCGAAGCCGGCTTCGTGCAGCGAACGGGCATCAAGACGACCAAGGCGTACTTCAGTCCCACTCCACGGCCCAAGGCGGGTGCCATCAAAGTGATGGAGCCGATGTACGTGCTCACCTACATCACGGATCAGGCGAACCGCATGGTGGGCCGGCAGCATCACTACATGCTGGGAGTCACGCTCCGGGACGATTCGTTCATCAACGCGATCTTCCAGCAGACGCTGGACGTTCTCGACGAGCCCTTCCGCATCTGGCCCGGGGTCGTGATTCCACGCGGCACCTACGACTCGAACGAGTGGATCCTGATGTACAACACGAGCCCGTGGCGGAGGTTCTACGAGCGCCTCACGGTGTCGCCCATGGAGTTCTACGGCGGCACGCGACTCCAGATCTCTGCCGCGGCGGGCGTGCGCGCGACGAGCCGGTTATCGGCCGAGGTGCAGTTCAACCGCAACGACGTCGATATGCCGTGGGGCGACTTCCTGGTGAACCTCACGACGCTCCGCGTCGACTACACCTTCTCCCCGCGCATGACCATCCGGAGTCTCACCCAGTACAACTCCGGCACGAACGAGATTTCGAACAACGTCCGCTTCAACTTCATCTATCGGCCCGGGAGCGACCTCTACGTCGTCTACAACGAGCTCTCCCAGACCGGCCTCCCCGCGGACATCTTCGGGCGGAGGGACCGGCAGTTGGTGGTGAAGTTCACCTATCTCCTGCAGCGGTAGTTCCGGACGCGTAGAGTCGGCTGCTAAGGAGGTGGTTCTTCGGGCCTCTGGAGCGCGCTCAGGGGCAGCTCGTTCACCTCGTCGATGATCCGCGTGTACGCCCGGGTCGTGGCCTCGAGCCCGGTCCACGGGACCGTTTCGGGGGTCTCCCGGTCGGTGTGGAAGTAGTGGTGGAAGTCGCTCGTCGCCACACCAGGAACGTACCGGAAATGACGACCCAAATCTCCCGCCGGCGGCCGAGGGAGAGGCTCGAGGTAGAGGCTCACGCCGAACTCGCGGAACGCGTTGACCGCGATGCGCTGGAGCTCGGGTCGCGACGAACCGCCCGCGTACCACTGCTGCGCCGTGTAGGTATTGGTCCAGAAGAGTTGATCCTCGCTTTCGGCTCCACTCAGCAGAGTGTAGCGAGGTCTGACGATCGTCTGTACGGTCGATGGATGCTCGGCGTTGATCATGAGCGCGGTCTTGGAAAAAATCTCCGCACGATGGTCGGTCAGCCACCTCTGACCGACCGCCGAGCCTTCGCCCGAGTTGTGATGCCCATCGATCCCGAGGAAGACGAGCGTCCGGCGCCGCTGCGCCTGCGGGATCCTCGCGTAGTGCTCGGCGAGACCGAGGATTGAGGCGACACCCGACGCGTTGTCGCCGGAGGCATCGAACCAGCCGTCCCGGTGCGCGATGAGGAAGATGGTCTCGTCCGTCGTCCCCGGAAGGCTGCCCCAGACGATCGCGGTCTCGAGGTTCGGCAAAAGCTCGACGTCCAGGCGCACGCTCACGCGCACGGGCCGATCCGGCGGCGCTGTGGCGATGAGGTCGTGCACGGCGGATCCGTCGTCACCTCCTACCGTGAACGTCGGGACGTTCGTGGGCTTGGGGTACGCCTGGTAGCGCATGTTGCCCGGAAGCATCTGCACGTTGAAGATCGCGGCGGCCCCGCGCGCCGTGGCGAGTCGGATCGCGGCCTCCTGCCTCGAGTCGGGAAGCCCGAGCATGCAGTAGAGGAACACCGCCTTCCCCTGGACATCCCGTCCGCTGTAATCCGCTTCACGCCCGAGACCCACGTAGACGGCCTCGAGCTCCAGACCACCTTGAGGCGTACCGCTGGCGCGGTAAACTGGCTGCGCGGAAGCGACCTCGAAGGTCGCACTTCCCGAGCGGACGGTGACGCTGTACGTCCGGGGGAACCACTGAGGGGCGAGGTCGAACTTCTGAATTCGCACGTCGGTGAGGCCGATCGTCCTGAACTCGCCAGCGAGCCACTCGGCGCTCTCGGCGTCGGCCGAGGTACCGATGATTCGACCCCAGAACTTCGGGTGCCCGCCGTCCCGGTAGCGGCGCGAGATCTCGGCCTGCTCCACGACATACTGGTGCATGCGGCGCCCGTCGATGTCGGCGTAATGCTCCGCGCCCGGCGGCAGGGGCCACTCCAGAAACGCGTCCTGCGCATCGCCGGCACGGGCTTGAGGCGGCGTCATTCCACGGGCTCCCGGCCGTCCTATCAGTGCGCTGGTCAATATCAGGCCGATAACGCGGTCGAGGTGGGGCATCACGGACATCCTTTGCGCGGGGTCATCAACTCGCCGATCCTGAGCGGCGCGGCCCGACCTGTCAAGGGCCCGTCTATCTGGGGGCTCGGAACCTTCGGGCCATTCCGGCGACGCTTCCACGACCTCGCCTGCGAGCGGCAGTTCCATCGTACGGATGAGGTCGTGCGCCGCGTCGTACCGGAAGATGTCTTCGCCCAGCAGGATGTCGGCTTCGCGTGGAGGATTCGCTATCGATCCCACAGCCTGGCGAATGGCAGCGCCGTGACGCCTCGAGTGAGCGGAAGCTCCACGTCGCCGGGGTGAACCACGAAGCCATTCTCAACTCGCCCTGCCATGTCCCGACGCAGCGCTTCGATCCCAGAAGCCATTGCCGCCCGGGGCGTCGCCGCCGCCTTGACCTCAATCGGAACCAGCCTTCGCCCCCGCTCGACGAGGAAATCGACTTCCTGGCCAGTCGAGGTGCGCCAGAAATGCACTCGGGCGTCCTCGCCCCGGTGCACGATGGTACTTAGGAGCTCGGCGAGGACCGCGGTTTCGAAAATCGCGCCCGCCATCGGCCCGACGGAGGCGTGCCGCGGATCCGACAATCCCACCATGTGACACAGGGTCCCGGTGTCCGTGAAATAGACTTTGGGCGTCTTCACCAGCCGCTTGCCGATGTCGGCGTGGTAAGGACGGATGGTGATGATTTGAAAGCTCGCCTCGAGCACCGAAAGCCACGACTTGACGGTGTTCAGCGCGATGCCGAGGTCTCGCGCGACGTCCGTGAGACTCAGCAGTTGAGCGCTCCGGGCGGCGAGAACCCGAAGGAAGCTTTGGAACTGCGTCAAGTCACCGATTTGACGGAGAGTTCGGACGTCACGCTCCAAATAGGTCTGTACGTAGGCGCGGTGCCACTGCTGGACGTCTCGGCGCGGTTTCTGAACCAGCTCGGGATAGCCGCCGGCGACCAGCGCCTTCCATAGCTTTGCATAAGTCGGGCCTCCGTCAGTGGCGACACCCCGACTCCGGCCTTCCCACGGAAGCCTTGCCTGCGGACGTGAAACCCGCTCCCGCCAGGAAAGAGGCAGGAGTCGGAGCATGGCCGCGCGGCCGGCGAGCGACTCCGTCACACGCTCCATGAGGAGCAGATTTTGAGAGCCAGTGAGCAAGTACTGTCCCGGAGCGGCACGACGGCGATCCACTCTCTCTTTGACATAAGGGAGAAGTCCCGGCGCGTACTGCACTTCATCCAGGATGACGGGCGGCGAGTAGGCGGCCAGGAAGTTGCGCGGGTCCGTTGCCGCGGCCGCCCGAACGTCCGGAGGCTCCAGAGAAACGTATCGATACTTCTCGGCGAAGAGCCTTCGCAGCAACGTGGTCTTCCCCGACTGGCGCGGACCGCTGACGACGACCACGGGAAACTCTCTGGCAGCTCGCTTGACGACTGGCTCGAGCGAACGGGTGATGTATCGATCCTTCCTCCGCATTCTGCAATTATGCATTCGAAATGCAGAATTGCAAGAAGGCCGGTCACCGGTCGGAGCGATCTGCGCGTTGCGATGAAAGAGTCTTCCGGGCGAGTCGATCGCGAGGTTGGACCTCGCGAGGTTGCCTAACGAAACGCCACGTCCACCCGCAGCTTCAGGTCGAATGCTCGATAGGCCTCCCCCTGCCCCCGCGCCCCAGCACCTCCCGGATCTGGTATCGCTCGCCCAGGATCAAACCGGGGCTCGAGCCGTGGAGTGTCGGGCTCTCCTCGTCCGAAAGCGCCATGCTCAAAAGACACGAAGGACAGAGCCCCATCAAGGACGCCTCTTCTGGAAGCGGGCTCCCGCAGTCCGGACACACGGAGGTCATCAGGGAAGTATGACGAATCGGTGGAAAAAAGTTACAGCTCTAGGGCGAAGTTCAATGCTTCTCTCACTCGAAGGAGCTGGTCGCGGCTCAACGTGGTGATGAGCGACCCGATCTTCGTCTTGGGCACGGTTTGAACGTGATCGAGGTTGACCGCGCAATCGCGAGCCATCCCGTCGCCGGCCGTCAAAAGAACCTCAGATGGGATATCGCGAA
>Ga0187893_10014641_pt1 | contig 10651 bp, 18 predicted proteins | sample MA1701074metaG_FD_139574 | JGI IMG/M metagenome (GOLD analysis project Ga0187893, IMG submission 139574) | White microbial mat communities from a basaltic lava cave in the Kipuka Kanohina Cave System on the Island of Hawaii, USA - MA170107-4 metaG ...
AGAGATGAACACAAGCAAGAACAAATGGCTAGAAAATTTAATAATGATCGCTTAAGGTTTTGGTTAGGTGACATAAGAGATAAAGATAGATTACAATTAGCTGTAAATGGCGTTGATGATATTATACACGCAGCTGCATTAAAGATAGTTCCCTCGGCAGAGTATTCTCCCTTTGAATATATAAAAACTAATATTTTAGGCTCACAAAATTTAGTTGATTGTTGTATAGATAGTAAAAGAACAAACCCACGGGTTATAGCTCTTTCAACAGATAAAGCAATGAGTCCTAGGAATTTATACGGATCGACTAAGCTGTGTATGGAGAAATTATTTTTAGCAGCTAATAATATAAAAGGAGAATCAGGCCCTAAATTTAGTATAGTTCGTTATGGGAACGTTGCTAATAGTAATGGTTCTGTGATACCGTTGTTTAGTGAACTTTCTAAGAAAAATTTACCATTACCTATAACTCATGTTGACATGACTAGGTTTTGGATTAAGATGGAGGAAGCTGTTAAATTTACTATAAATAATTTATTCAAGATGCAGGGCGGAGAAACTTTTATACCAGATATGCCAAGCTTTAAAATAACAGATTTGGCTCATTGTTTTGGAGACAGTTTTATTGAGATAGGTATGAGGCCCGGAGAGAAGCTTCATGAGGAAATAGAAATAGGACGCAGCAGCGAGAATAACTCAGTATGGCTGACGCAAGCTGGGCTTATGGAGCAGCTTAAAGAAATGGGTGCAATATGAATATATGTTGGCATTGTCTGGTATTAGGTTCGATGGCTATAATTGGTGTATTTAGTTTAATATATTTTTGTATTACAAGCAATAATGCATGGTGGTTAATGGAGTATGAAGCAAGAAAAACATGTATTGAAAAAGGAGGTAGCGTAATAACAGGTATTAGCCAGTATGGTCATTTATGCCTTCTTAATAAAGAGGCCAGCAAATGACCAATCCGTTTCAAGTAGTTAAAGATTTTGAAAATGCTGTGGCTGAATATTGTGGAGCACCGTATTGTGTCGCTATGTCGTCATGCACAGCTGCATTGTTTGCTTGTTTAAGATATGAGTATGTAACTAGATACAATAAACCTGCTGGTAATTATATAGAAATACCTAAAAGAACATATGTGGGCGTGGCGCAAAGTATATTAAATGCAGGGTTTAAAGTAAAATTCAGAGATGAATATTGGAGCGGAAGCTATGATTTGGAGCCATATAAGATAGCTGACAGCGCTAGAAGGTTTACACAAAATATGTATGTGCCTCATTACAAAATTTGTACTTCACACCATTGGAGTAAAATATTAGCTCTAGGCCACGGTGGATGTATATTACATGATGATAAGATATTTGATGCATGGGCTAGACGATTTAGATTTGATGGTCGATCAGAAGATATAAATGCGTCTAATGAAACTGAAGTATCGGAAGGCTATCATTTTTATTTATTGCCAGAACTTGCGGCAAGTGGTCTAATAAGATTACATAGTTTACCAAAATATAATAAAGACTTACCAAATCCAAATTATCCCGACTTATCAAAAATGACGAGATTTAAATGAACCTCTTTGGTAAAAAAATATCTCAAAACAATTATCCTTTATTTGTAGCCGAGTTAAGTTGCAGCCATGGCGGCTCTATAACTCAAGCCAAAGAACTAATCCAAGCAGCTAAAGAATGCGGCGCAGATGCTGTAAAAATTCAGTGTTACACAGCTGATGAAATGACAATAAATCATAGAAGTTACAGTGGCTCTTATGAAGTATCCAATGAATTTTTTGTCAGTAAAGGTCTCTGGAAAGATAGACATTTATACGATCTCTATTCTAAAACTGGCACCCCGTATGCTTGGATACCGGAGTTATTTCAATATGCAAAAACTTGCGACATTCCTATATTCAGTAGTGTTTTTGGCGCTAATAGCTTGTCTGTTTTGGAAAACAATGGATGTCCTGTTTATAAAATAGCTAGTTTTGAGAATGAAGATCACGAGTTAATAAAAAAAGTAGTTAGTACAAATAAACCAGTTATATTATCAACTGGTATGTTAAGCGAAGCTGGTTTATATATAACTAAACAGTTACTTAATCCAAATAACGCGGTGTTGATGCATTGTGTTAGTGCTTATCCGTGTCCTGTATTAGCTTCTAATCTATATAAAATACAAATTATGAGAAGTTTTTATCCATTTTTTATTGGTTTTAGCGATCATACTATAGGTAAAGAAACTGCTGGAATAGCTGTAGCTCTTGGAGCGAAAGTAATAGAAAAACATTTAAATTTAAAAGGAGCAACTACAGAAGACAGTGAGTTTTCAGCTACCCCTGAAGAATTTAAAATATTAAAGAACTGGTGTTATAATGTTCATGATATGGTTAAACATTCTGCAAGCGCAGAAGAAAATTCTAGACAATTTAAACGTTCGCTCTATGTTGTTAAAAATATAAAAGCGGGGGAACAATTTACTCATGAAAATATTAGATCAATAAGACCTAGTTATGGTTTACACCCAAGTAAATACTCAGAGGTTATAAATAAAATAGCAAAAGAAGACATTAAAATAGGTACACCACTAAAAGTAGAACACATAGACTATGAATGGAGAATATAATTATGAGCAAAATCGACGCTGTAGATGTATACCTAGATGTAATAAAGAGAATAGAGCCAGATATAACTATGATAGATAATGGTGCGGCAGCTGCATCCATGTCTATAAGTTTAAAAAGAATAGCAGATAGTTTAGAGTATATAGTGAATAAAATAAAAGAGGAAGAGAGAAATGGAAAATAAAATGACTAATCCCGAAGGTGAGATTAATAAACCAAAAACTGAGCAGCCAGATCCAATAATGCAGTTTTTTGGATATTCATACTTACCCGAACATTTACAACAGTTTAGCAAACCATTTAGCGACATGGCTGATTGGATTGTTGTTATTCTGCCAAGAAACCCAGAGTGTACAGTAGCTCTTAGAAAACTTTTAGAAGCTAAAGACTGCGCAGTAAGAGCGAGGATTTACAAATGAGTGAGAATAATCAAGAGCTAAACATAAACGTTATAACAGAAGAAGAAAAACGTTTAGCCTTTAAAGAGCCAGCTGTTTACGTAGATCATTTTTATATGTCTCTTAATGGGCCTATGGCCAGATTGGCTTTTTGTGAGCTTGTAGAAGGTACTCAAATTAAAATACCTCGATCTACTATTACATTGCCTATACATGTGTTGGCTAAATTTGGGGCTTTTGCTCTACAGATATTAGAACAACAAAAACAACAGGGCAATCTTAAAGTAGAAGGCTCGAAAATAGAAGGCTCACAATGAAATACTGCAAGCTGTGCGTATATCCTGATACAAAACCCGATCTTTGGTTGAATGGAGAAGGTATTTGTGCAGCTTGTATATCGTATCAAGAAAGAGAAAAAATAGATTGGGGTAAAAGAGAACAAGAATTTAAAGATATAGTTTATTCAATCAAACAGATGAAATTTCCCTATGATTGTATTGTACCTGTTTCTGGGGGTAAAGATAGTCACTATCAAGTTATAAAGGCGAAACAATATGGACTTAAAGTATTGGCTGTTAATGCAGCTACAGATAGTCTCAGTAAGCTTGGCCGTAGGAACTTGGATAATATTACTTCATTGGGTTGCGACCTTATCGAAGTATCTTTGGATAGACGAATACGAAGAGGAATATCACGTACAGCATTACTTGAAATTGGTGACAGCAGTTGGCCTGAACATGTTAGTATTTTTACTGTACCAATACACATCGCAACCAAATTAAATGTACCTTTAATTATATGGGGCGAAAACCCTCAAAATCAGTATGGCGGCCCAAAGACGGCTCAAGGCGCAAGAACACTTACAGAGCGCTGGCTGAGCGAATTTGGCGGATTGAATGGACTTAGAGTATCTGATTTAATTGAGCGTGGAGTTTTACCAGATGATAGCTCCTACTTTTACCGTTACCCAAAAAATGGCACACTTAAAAATCCCACTGGCTTATTTCTCGGATATTACTTCCCTTGGGATGGATACGAGAACGCTTGTTTGGCAGCCAAAAATGGGTTTGCCTGGAATAATGGTCCTGTCGAAGGGATCGGCTATGCCTATGAGAATTTGGATAATCTCCAAACTGGCCTCCGTGATTGGCTTAGGTATCTTAAATATGGATACGGGCGTGCAACTGATTTGGTCTCTGCTCACATTAGAGCCAAGCGAATTACCAGAGACGAAGGAATAGATCACTTATATGTATGGGATGGGCAATATCCTAGAACTTATCTAGGAGTGAGCCTAGAAGAAATATTAAGTGAAATAAATATAAATATAGAACAGTTTTTAGAAGTAGCTAAACAATTTACTAATCCTGATTTGTTCGAGTGGGGAAATAATTATAAACCAACACCTAAGTTTGAGATTGGAGTGTGGATATGAATCAAGAATTAACTCCAATAAAATACACAATATACTGTAAAGGAGCACAAAAATACACTTTTAGTTGTGAATTTATAGACAATAATTCAAAACTGATATTTATAAAATTGTGCGAGAAATTATATAAAACTATGGAGGCTCATTTAAAAAATGCTAAAAACTAGAATAATACCTATATTACTAACTGATGGCAAAGGTAATTGTGTCAAACCTATAAAATTTCAAAGGCCCTATAGAAAAGTTGGGTCTTTGATGCAGTATATTAAAAATATGAATATGAGAGATGTAGACGAATTGATCGTTTTAGATATTGAGGCCAGCAGAGAAGGGCGCTTAATAGACGCTGAGAAGATAAAACAATACACCAAAGAATTGTATTGCCCTGTTACACTTGGCGGGGGTATAAAGAACTTAGACGATATTAGTTTGCTATTAAACTCTGGGGCCGACAAAATTAGTTTAAATACAGCACTATTAGGGGCTAATATCAATAACTCTTATTTAGTCGAAAAAGCAACTAGAAAATTTGGTTCACAAGCCATAGTAGCTGCTATAGACCATGTAGATAAATATTCTGTTAAATTTGGAGATACACAAATAAATGGAGTATTTAACTCTAAAGAATGGTCTGCTAAATATTACTCAAAACAAGCCGAGAAACAAGGCGCAGGAGAGATATTATTAACAGATACTTTTTGTGATGGTGCTATGGAAGGATATAACATTGATCTAATTAACACAGTAACTTATGAATTAAATATACCTGTTATAGCTAATGGAGGGTGCGGCGAGCCTGCGCATATGCATGAGGCTTTATGTGCTGGAGCGCATGCTATTGCAGTAGGGTCTATGTTTCTGTATAAAGACCACACACCTAAGCAATGTGCGCAATATTTGGCGCAAAAAGGATGGGCAACAAGATTATGAAACGCATCCCAATAAAAGCAGCTGAGCGAATAGCGAAAGAATACGGGTACGATCAAGTAATGATTTATGTTCGCAAAATTGGAGATAATGGCGGGGAGCATATGACTACTTATGGAGTTACTAAGCTGCACTGTGAAGCTATGGGAAAAATAGCTAAATTTTTACAGACTAAAATAATGGGTTGGAATAATGAGTAATATTATAAAATTACTTCCAAAAAAGAAAAAAACAAAGATAGGAGTATTGATCCAAGCCCGCATGACTTCTAAGAGATTTCCAGGAAAAGTTTTACATAATTTATGGGGCAAACCTGTTCTGCAACATGTGATAGAACGTGCTGGGCAAATAAGAGGCGGGAAAGATCAAAACCCCGAAGTGTTAGCTGTGATAGTGCCCGATACAGACGAGAGCGAGCCAATCTTAGAGCTAGCTACTAAACTAGGAGTAACTAATTTTTGTGGGTCGGAAAATAATGTACTAGAAAGGTACTATCATGCTGCTATTCATTTTCACCTTGATGTCATTGTTCGCATTACTGCTGATTGTGTGGTGCTTAATCCAAGAGTATCTTCCGAGGTCTTACAATTACTTCTTTGGCGGAAATTAGATTATGTCTCAAATGTGCACCCAAAGAGAACATATCCAGCTGGGCTAGATACAGAATGTTTTACAATGGACTGTCTTGAGGCAGCATATAAACTGGCAGAAACTGACTATGATAAAGAGCATGTTACCCCGTGGATGCAGCGTGAAGATAGATTACAAAAAGCTTGTGTTACTCAAGCTAAAAATAAATCGCATCAAAATTGGTGTGTAGATTATTTAGAAGATATAGCGCGTCTAGAATCTATGATGATAGCAACACCTAAAATATTGGTGAGTGTATGACTAAACAATTAGAACTATGGCGCGGGCAATTCGGGGATGATTATATTACTCGTAATACAATTACTGAAGAAGATTTGAATGCAAGAAAATATTTATGGCGTCAATTATTACAGCCTATGTGGGATAGCAATACGATGCCAAATAGTATTCTAGAAATTGGAGCAGGGCAAGGAATTAATCTATTAGCCATTGATCAAGTATGCGATACTTTAGTTAAAAAACCAAGATTGCATGCTGTAGAGCCAAATGAGCAAGCGAGAAATAAATTAATTAGTAGTAATGTCTGTCTAAGTGTACTAACAGAAAATTTGATAGAAAAAACAAACTCAGCAAGTTATGATCTTGTTTTCACATCAGGTGTATTGATACATATTCATCCAGATGATTTGATGAAAACAATGAAAGAAATATATCGTATATCGAAACAATATATTATATGTATGGAGTATTTTAGTCCCGAGCAAAGGGAAATAAAATACAGAGACGAAAATGAAGCTCTTTGGTCCAATGATTTTGGTAGAATATATCTAGAGAATTTCCATCTTCAATGTGTGGCTTTTGGTTTTGCTTGGAAAAAAATAACCGGCATCGATGACCTTGTTTGGCAAATATTTAGGAAGGTGGACTAATGCCAATAGCTTTAGTTAGCATATATGGCTCTGAGAAACCTGTATTTGAGATGCACTGTCGCACCTTATACAGACTATTATCAGAACGCACAGTTGAGCAAAGCATTTCTCATAGAGAAATGCCAAGTTTTAATAAACATGTTGAGTTTGCTGAAAGTAAACCATATAAAGAATGGTGGATAATATATAATGGGCCACGAGCAGTTGGCGCAGCTTATATAACCCACAAAAATGAGATAGGATTGTTTATTTTCAAAGAGTTTATAAGCAAAGGATATGGCTCTGAAGCGCTAAAATTTATTTTAAACAACAATAAACATATTACTTTTTATGCTAATATATCTCCTAACAACTATAAAAGTATAAATTTCTTTAAGAAACATGGTTTTTTATATTTTAGTGACATGGAGCATGTACAGTATACCTATGTATATTATTCTAAGACACTTTACGCTTCCCCACAGCTTTCTCAGTCAGAGAGTGTACACGAGTAGATATTTCTAACATTCTTTGATCTATAGTATTCATTCTTATTTCTTGTTTTGCAAGTTCAATAGCTACTTTTGATAACTCACTGAGTTGGGTTTTAATATCAGTAAATTCTTTGACGTTTGAGTCGTGACGCATAGTAGTCTCCTGTATTAAGAGATTAAGTTTTCCTTTAATCTCCCAAACAAAGTAAAATCCCCCAAGTAGCATTGCTGCTAGAGTAAGTATTTGTCCTATATCAATTGATCCGTTAAATGTCATCTCCAAATAATTCCTCTAGTACGCCTATTGGTTTTTTAATTTCTTCTTTTGTGGCTCCTGTAATGTTTGCAACTTCATCTATAGCTCTATCAATTTGTACTAACATATCTTCCCATGAAGAGTAGTATTCTTCCATCTTATTGAAATGTCTAATTATTTGCTTACCTACTTTTCTATGATGGGTAATCGCGTCTCTGATGTCCTCGATGGTCTCTAGCTTGCGTGGTCTCAGATCGAACATGGCCTAGGCGCCCCAGGTTTGAGGCTACAGAGCCAACACGGTGTTCGAACGGGCTTGGCTGCCAAAGCCCCCGGTCGCCCCTGTAGCCTCATCCAGGCAGCCACCAGAAGCGTATATCAAAACCACTGCCAGGGGAACCTAAACAATGGAATTTCAGGAGTTGCAGGTTCAACTTGATTAGACTTACTTAACTCTTGTCGGCAGATATTTAGTTTATTTTGTAAATTAGTATATTTGATATCATTGTTCCCGTAGCTAAATATATAAGTAACAAATACAACACCAGATATAATAATAGCTGATCCAACAGCTGTTCTAATATTTTCACTTACATCTTTGATTGTTTCCCATATAAAAGTGTTCCATACCCATAGGGTTCCTTGTAAAATCCCGTTAATGGCTGGTGATATTGTTTCGAAGGCGCTGGCAAAAATTCTAAGTAGGCTACTAAATATACTTACCGCAACACCTCCACCAGGAAGCCAGCTTAAAGCACCTGCTAACCCCAACAACCCTAGCAACCAAGACCAATAGTCATTAAACAACGTTGTCAACTGTTCCAGCATCTGGGGTCGGCTCCACTACATGTTTAGTAACTTTCTTTTTGGCTCGCTTTTTAGCCTTTTTCTTTGGCGCAGCTTTTTTCTTAGTTTTTGGTTTGGGGGCGTCATCTTCAGGATCGTATAAAGGAATATTATTTGTACTAGCAGTAGAAGATGGAACCCAAGTTCCAGTTTTAGCGTCTTCCATCATTAATTTATCAAGCCAGTTGATAAGTACCCAGGTCGCTCCGCCAGTTAGAGCAATAGTGACCATTGTTTTTGTGTCAAACACACCATTTACAACTGAGAAATAATCTTTAAACAGCCCCCAAGTGTCTCCTGTAAATAATCCACCTACAATAGTGATAAGCGCTTTTAGTGCTGTTTTAGCCCAACTTAATATAGTTAATTTACGTGAGCCTTCTCTTACAGTAGTTTCATGTGCTAAGTCCATTGTACGTAAATAAACAGGGATGACACCTAATTGCTTATCTACAGTATTAGCGCTAAACTCACCATCACTTATATATTTACCGCGCTGATAATTATTAGTGCCACTCCAAAGATATGGGCTAGGAATGCCCATTCTCTTATAGCCAAGTCCATTATATCGTTCTGCTCTATCACATATGTTTTCTAGTGTCCAATCATCTTTATCGATAAATCCATCATAATCCAGAGCGTCAATTGCACTTTCTACCCAAGTAAACGGTGGATCACCTTCAGTGGGGCGCCCCGCTGGCACATTTTCTGTGCGATCAGATAGTGGATCGCCATTATGCAAATGTGTAGTAAAGTCATTATCGCTTTCGCGCATATGTAAAACACCAATAAAAGCCCAAGGAACCCCTGTGACTTCTTCAACTTCTTTGTATTTTGCGCGGTATCTAACTATTTTACGTGCAGCGGCATCAATTCTAGATTGCCATTCTGGTTTAACCTGCATACGCTGTAAAAGATCACTGTATTCATTGCGTACAACAGGAACGTCTACTTGTTTTGTAACAGCCCCAGCTGGCCAGCGATACCCGCGAGCTTCATCTACTCTAAATCTGGAAGTTTTAATAGCATTAGATTGATTGCATCCAATTCCTAAAAATTCTTCCCCCCTAATTTCTTTTACAACAGTAACATGATTACCGCCAACTCTTGGTAAAACAGCCACGGCACCAATTTTAATTTGTGTTGAAGGTCCGCAATTAAGCCAGCTTATAGCTGCTGCTGGGTGCTTAGGTATGGCGCTGTCCATTTTAATGTCGTGGAACACACCAGCAAGCCCAATGCCGCACCACGGCGTTGTGCTGTCATCATCCATTTGCGGATATTGACCAGGGCCATGCGACCATTCTAATATTTTTGGGTTGCTTTCTGGTCCAGGTTCTTCGTGAAAGCCTTCTGCTTCAAGTTTATTAAGATAAGTAAGCCAAGGAGTCGGATCGCGCATTATACACCTGAAATAAAATGGCCGCTAGAAACATAGCGGCCAAATTAAACAGATGTTTAACGCAGTCTAGCTTTAAAAGCTATTTAGTCTTATATTGTACCTAATTTTCTGATTTGCGAAAATCTTTCCTTATAGTTAGCTTCTCTAGCAATATATGCTTTTAGATTTTCTTTAAGCGCATCTAATTGATTTTTAAGTGCTGTAATTTCCATATCTTTTTTAGCAATTTCTACGTTTAACATATCTTCTTGTACGCTTGTCTGTACTGGAACTTTAGCAAGATTCTCGGTTAATTCTAAACAATCTGAATAAAACTCCATTGCTTGGCCAATGTGATTATAGTTACACTTAAAGTGCAACAAACTAATTTCATTTGCTAGTTTTTTCTTTGATATTCTAAATTTATCGAATCTACCTGTTTGTGGATCAGGTGCTACACCTTTATTTTCAATACAGTACTTATCTACATCCCAAAGTTGACGCTTTGTTAGGAAAATAGACTTAGCTTTTTGTTTTCGTATCGCTGTATTGTCTAACATCGTCGTGCTCCAGGTTAGAATAAAGCTTCTTCTGCTAGTTCTGTGCTGCTTTCCTCCGGTCTTATACCATGAGAACGTGAATAGTTCATTAACGCCGTTGAAGCATCTTCTTTCTTTATAAGTGCACTCATGATATATTTATCCATCTTACTGGCATAAAAATCATAAATAGAAAGAGCCCCCGGTCTCATATATTTTTCAGGTCTCGCTTCACATTGGGCTCTATTAATTAGAG
>Ga0187893_10014642_pt1 | contig 10650 bp, 10 predicted proteins | sample MA1701074metaG_FD_139574 | JGI IMG/M metagenome (GOLD analysis project Ga0187893, IMG submission 139574) | White microbial mat communities from a basaltic lava cave in the Kipuka Kanohina Cave System on the Island of Hawaii, USA - MA170107-4 metaG ...
AATCCCGCCCCCGGAGGCTTGACACGCGGAGAACCCTCATAGAAGGAACTTCCTTCGAGTGATAGGAACTTCCTTCGCGTCCGTGCGGCGAAATGCGCGCGGTCGCGGCGTGTTTCGGGGCGCTGAGCGGTGCTTGTCGCCATGATCGATCCTGGCTGCGGCTACGAGGCGGGTGCACAGCGGTCTTATGGCAAATACTGGCGGTGCTCAGGGGAGCGCCGCGCTATCAAGCTAGGCGCGTTTCTCCCTTTCGAGCTTCAGGCAGCTCCAGATTCTGCGAGCAGCCAGTACCCCCAACAATACCCCGCAGCGCTATGCCTCGAAGTAGATGAAGGACTGCCCGGGCACACGGCGCATCTTCAGGCGATCCACCAGGGACTCACCGCGGAGCGGCGGCGCTGGTCGCCTCATCCGCTTCGCGCACCAGGGCTTAGAGCCGCGGGCGCAGGCGAGTCAGGCACGCACTCGACGGTGGCGTATTCGGCCGGCATGTTGATTTCAATCAGCTCGAGATCGTCGGACTGGCCTACCACGTTGTGCGGCACACCGGCCGGCTGGCTGAGACATGAACCGGCGTTGACGGTGATCTCTTCGGTGATTCCGTCGAATCGAAATCTTACCCAGCCCTTCAGCACGTACACGAAATGCGCGGTCATGTCGTGCCAATGCCAACCAGTCTCCTTGTCAAAAGGCTTGATGGCGCGAATGTGCTTAGCGCCGATGCGCCCACCCGAGGCCTCTACCATTCCGAGATCGCGATATTCGGCGTTGGCGCGCGGGCCGTCCCGGTGAAAACGGTCGCTTTCGAGAGGTATGAGAACAAGCTTCGATTTCGCTTCGGCGAGTGACAGCGGACCTGCGTATCGTGGGGAATTGCTCATAGGATTCCTTTCACATGTCAACTGACTGGCCAGCGCACGCGATCGAGATGCGCGATGCTGGCGGCGATCGCGTGTTGCGGATCATCGGCCACGATTTCCAAAATCGTTGGCGGACACAAATTGGCGGCGCGCAGCATCGCTGCGATCCCATCGAAGGCCACCGTGCCAGTGCCAATTTGCGCGTGCCGGAATGCATCGAGCGATGTGTCGCCAGCGTAGATGAACCGAAGATGGTCGCGAATCGACAGCACAGCTTCGGCGATCTCCCCCCCGAAGTTTCCATTCGCAAAGTCGTAGCCCACGCCGATGTGGTCCCATCCATAACTATCGAAGAACAGCCGAAGATCCTCCGTTCGGTACAAGTAGCTCAAGGGATGATTCTTGACGATCAACTCGACACACGAGTTTCCCGCGATAGGAACTAGGACATCGAGCGACCGGCGAAAGCATTCGGTCAGTGTGTCCTTCGGTTCCGGGAAAACTGGATTGAATTTTCCGGGATTGACAACCACGCCCTTGGCATTCCACTCCGCCGCGAGCTCGATCGCCGCAGCGATCACCCCACAGGAGTGGCGGCGCATTTCGGGGACGACCGAGGAAAGATTTACGTCAAGGTTGGGCTGATTTAGGGTCAATATTTGCAGGGACTTCCTGGCGACCAGAGACTCGATCTCGCGCCTCCCAGAGATGCCATCCAGGCTTGGCCAGAAGTGGCCAGGAACCAGCATGATCTCGAATCTGCGATAGCCCGAATCGGCGAGCTGTTCCAGGCAGTCACTGGCGCGGAGCTTATGAGTGAACGAATAGGTATTGATTCCATAGTTTGCCCTGCCCAGATCTCCAGCCATTTTCATCGGCGCCCGGCCAGCGCGATGGAACGACTGCCAATCACTTGGAAATCGGCCGAAGGGTTTGTAGCGCCCCGCTTTGCCGCGCCGAGGCGTAGGCTGCGTCCATCACCTGCATCATCGCTTCCGCGTCGCGCAACGAGGCAATGGGCTTGGCCCCTGCCCGGCACTCGGAAAGCACCTGCTTGACGAACAACGGATAGTAAACATCAGTTTCCAGCCGGAGGCGCAGGCTTCGTGTCCCAGCGGCAAGACTATTCCGGTCACGAATCTCGATGCGGTCGGGACCGGATTTCGCGTACATCCGGTCCGAGGCCAAGGTAAATGAAAACTCCCGCTGCTCGTCGGGCGTGCTGGGAAAGCTGTATCCAGTCTCAACGAGGCCGACGACAGCATCTTCGGTCTGCATCGTCAGGAGGGAATAGTCCTCGACGGAGCCCCGGTGGGTCCGAGAGTTCATGACGGCGGAAACCCGGGTGATCTCCTTACCGGTGAGCAACCTAAAGAAATCGATGAAATGTGTCGCGACATTTATGGTGGAGCCGCCGCCTGAAAACGCGGGGTCGAGCGCCCAGCCTGCGCCAGCCGCCTCGTATCGGGAGGGTGGGCCCACAATGAATCGAAAGGACATGTAGTTGAAGTCCGACGGAATGCGCCCCTCCACATCTTTGATAGCGCCGAGCAGGTCGCTCATGCGAAAGATGAATGGGATGGCGACATACAGATTGGCTGCGTCGGCCAGTTTCCGAAGTCGGGCAATCTGCTCCATCCGCACACCGCAAGGTTTTTCCAGCGCGAATGGAATTCCTCGTTGGATCAACGCTTCGGCGAGCGTCGGCATTTCAGAGTGCCGGCCGAAGGTAAACGCAAAGTCCACTTTCTCCCGATCGAGTAACTCGTAGCTCGAACGGTAGAGCGCACTCCCAAACCGTTCTGCGACTTGTTCTCCTTTGACATGCTCCGCATCCGAAACGGCCACGACCTCTATCCCGGGCGCCTGCAGCGCATCAAGGTAGAGCGGAATATGCCAATGACTGACCTCCAGTAGCGCAATTCTCATCCTAGAGTTCTCCCGTGGTGTACCGCCCACGACACGTCGAACAGCAACAGCATTGCTACTTGGCGAAGAAGAAATTCGGCAGCAGAAGCACGAGCGAAGGCATCAATACAAAAAAAGCGAGGCTCAACAACAAGACGCCCATTAGGGGCATGAGGGGCGGGGTCACCTGGGCCATCGATACCCGCGCGAGGCCGCAGGCGGTGAACAAGACCGTACCTGCGGGCGGTGATACCTGGGCGATCGCCATGTTGATCGTGAAGACGATGGCGAAATGCGTCGGATCGATGCCGTATTGCATCGCGATCGGCAGGAAGATTGGAACCGTGATCAGGATGGTCGGCGTCGGGTCAAGAAACGTGCCTATCGCCAGCAGGAACACGTTCATCAGCAGAAAGACGACTAAAGCGCTGCTGGTGCTGTTCAGAAGGTGCGACGAGAATGTCTCAGGCACGCGCTCCAGCGTAATGACCCAGCTAAACGCAAACGACGTGAAGATCAAGAACATCACGAGGCCGGTGATGACGCTCGTATGAACCGCGCAGGCGAGCAATCCCTTCCAGTTCAGCTCGCGATAGACGAACGCCCCGATGAGTGCGGCATACACGACAGCCACCGCTCCGGCTTCCGTCGGAGTGAAAACGCCGCCGACGATACCGGTGACGATGATGGCCGGGGTGATTCCGGGAACGATGGCCTTGGCGGCGGCGCGGAGGAGCCTACGCAGGGAAAACGCCCCGGTGAACTCGATGCGCTTACGCAACGCGTAGAAGTAGCAATAGACGCAGAGCATGAGGCCCGTGATGAGGCCAGGGATAAGCCCCGCCACCAGCAGCTTGGCAATCGACACATTCGCCGTCAGGGCGAAAATAATCAAGGTGATGCTGGTCGGCATCAGCATGCCGAGCGTGCCTGCAGTCGCGATCAGCGCCGCTGAAAACGCCCGATCGTAGCCTTGCTTGATCATCGGCGGGATGACGGCGGACCCAACCGCGGCCGTATCCGCGACCGCCGATCCCGAGACACCGCCGAACAGCATAGCCGCCACGACCCCTGTTTGCGCCAGGGCCCCGCGGAAGTGGCCAACCAGCGCATTCGACAACTCGACCAGCCGCGACGTGATCCCGCCGCGATTCATAAGATCCCCGGCAGCGATGAATAGTGGGATCGCCAGAAGCGAGAACGAGTCCACCGTCGCAATCATGCTTTGCGCCGCCGGCATCAGGTTCTTGCTGGAAACGAACATGGCGATCATCGAGCCGCCGAGCAGCGCGAAGGCGATCGGGACATCGACAAGCAGCAGAAGCAGGAAAGCGCCCATGAGGATGCCCGTGATCATGTCGCGGCGCCCCGGCTACGCTTCTGCTTGTCGGCACGAATAGTCATAGCGGATCCGGGCTGGGCACGGATTTCGTGGCCTCGTGTCCAAGCTCCGGACCGCCGCGAAGACGGCGGACGATCTGAAACGCAACCACCAGGGCCATCAAAAAGGACACCAGGGGAAGCGCCGCATACACGTAGTAAACCGGGAGGTCGATCGCTGGGGACCGCTGGTGTTGAAGCAACTGGACCAGCAGCGTTCCATACCAAACCAGGATCGCGAGCATCGCCAGCACGATCAGGTCACTTGCCGTCTTGGCCGCAACTCGGAGCCTGGCAGGTAACAGGTCGATCAGGTTCGGAAATGAATAGTGACGTCCGCCCATTAGCGCGGCCAAGGCGCCGAGATAGGAAAGCCAGAGAAAGAGAAATTGCGCTACCTCGTCACTCCAGCGTAGCGGCGCTTGGAAAAAGTACCGGCCAACCACGTTTGTGAAGACCACAGCTACGATGACGAAAAGGAATCCGGCGCACAGATATTCGAGGCTGCGGCGAAGCAGAACTGACATGTGGTCTCTTCCGACTCTAGCTAGAACGCTGGGCGGAACCGACCTGGCCGCCCCCTGCGGCCAAGCCGTTTTTCGATCATCAGTTACTTGATCTCGCGAATCGCCTTCAGTTCGGCGGCAAACCGTTGCGCATGCTTGGCATAGACTGGCTCGACGGCCTTGCGGAACGCCTGCTCATCGGCGTCGACAATTGTCATTCCTGCTTTCTTGAGCGAGGCCATGAGCGCGGCGGAAACCTGTGAATACAACGAGCCGCTCCATTCCTGTGTCTCGCGCGCGGTGGTCATGACGATTTCCCGGTATTCGGGAGAAAGCGCGTCAAACTTGGCCTTGTTCATGACCACCACGACCGGCACGCGGAAGTGGTTAGTGACGGAGAAGTACTTGGCGACTTCGAAATGCTTCGCGTACCAGATCGCATCGGGAGCGTTTTCTGCCCCGTCAACCACGCCGGTCTTGAGGCCGAGGTAAAGATCGCCGAAACCCATCGGCGTTGCGGTTGCCCCAAGGGCGTTGATCGTGTCGACCATCACCGGGCTAGCAATCGTGCGGATTTTCATACCCTTGAGATCATTGGGCGTTCGCACCTGCTTCGACGTCGTATAGAAGCTGCGTGTGCCCTGTTCCATCCAGAACAGGATCTTGACGTTACGCGCTTCAAGCTTGGCCGCGAGATCCTGCCCGACCTTGCTCTTCACGGTCGCCATCATGTGGTTGAGATCGCGAAAAACGTAAGGCAGGTCGAATACGCCGAACTCGGGGACCATCGCAGAAATGACGCCGGTAGATGTCTTGCAGATATCCAGGTTGCCGAGAACAACGGCATCCAGCATCTGCCGCTCATTACCAGCCTGTTCGGAGGGGAACGTCTGGATCTGGATATTCTCGCCGCTCCGCTCGGCCACTCGATTGACGAACCTCTCAATGGCGCGGCCGTGCGGATACTGCTTGACGGTGTTGTAACCCGCCTTGAGCGCGATCGGCTTTCCCTCGATCCACGCCGCGGAATCCCATTTGTCCTGTGCCGGCGCGACACCGGCGTAAAACGCCGCCGCGCACGCTGCTGCGGTCACCATCGACTTGAAAAGCGTTGACATCGTCTCCTCCGTTCGGTTGATCGTTACGAAGCCACCGGACTTTCGTCGCGCAGCTGCTACGCGGCGGCAAGATCCGTTTGCGTTTGCGCTGCGCGAAGCGGCCATACCGCGGCGATTTCGTTGGCCGCTTCCATTACCAATCTCGCGTGTCGCACGATGTCCTCAGCGCCAAAGCGCATTAAGGGTCCCGCGACGCTGCACGTTGCTACCGCGGGCGTATTCGGGCCCGACGGCTGGATCGGCGCGGCGATGGCCGCGATGCCGCGTTCGCCTTCCTCGTACGACATGCCCCATCCGCGCGCCCGTGTCTCGTCGAGCGCCGCAGCGAACGCGTCGATCGATTGAATGGCCCGCGGGCCATAGCGCCCCGGCGGCGGGAAGCCCTCCTCGCGCACAATGCGCATCGCCTCCTCTGGTGGCAGCGTCGAAAGCCACGCCTTGCCGTGCGAGGTAACGGTAAGCGGCACTCTGCCGATCATCTCCGGCTGATAGATCAATCCTGTGCGGCGTCCCTGCACGAAAACGACCCAGCTTAACCGCTCGCCTTCCAAGATCGCCATGCGCACGAGCTCCTGTGATTCCTCCGCCAGCTTTTGCAGGATCGGCCGCGTGAGATCGGGAATGCGCGTGCCGAGGAGCACGCGCTGTCCCATGATCGCGAGTCGCAGCGTGAGGCGATAGAAGCCGGTTTCCGGCTCCTGCTCCACCCATCCCATGCTGCACAGGGCAGCGAGGAGCCGGTGTACAGCGCTCTTCTGCAACCCCAGCCTCTCGCTGATCACGCCGAGGCGAAACGCGCGCGGCTCCTCCGCGAGTAACTCGATGAGCTGAAAGCACCGCTCAAGCAGGGGATTGGTGACCTTCATAGATCAGGAATGGCGTTTCGAATCTTCTTGAGAACCGCCTCTCCTCCTAAGCTTGACATTCTATCCATATCTGGAACATCATTACACATTCTAACGGCGTAACGCAAGAGGTCCCGCGCGGCTCTGCCGCGTCGCCGGAATGTCTCGAGTCGAATCCAATGGGGGGAGGCGATGAGCCTCGCAGGGCTAGGTGCGATTTGCATCTGGCACGACCTGTTGCCTGAGGCTCGTGACGATTTCCATCAGTGGCACAACCGCGAGCACATGCCGGAGCGAGTCGGCATTCCAGGATTTCGTCGGGGTCGCCGCTACGTTGCCCTCGCGGGCACGCCGGAGTACTTCAATCTCTACGAGGCTGACAGCCCGGAAGTGCTCGGCGGGCAGGACTATCTGAACCGCCTGAATGCGCCGACGGAATGGACGCGCCGCGTCGTGCCGTCGTTCCGCAATGTGTCGCGCTCGATCTGCCGCGTGGCCTACACGGACGGTCTCGGTCAGGGCGGATTCATGCTCACACAACGCTTCGACGTCGGCGAGCCCGACCGTCTAAACGTGGTCAAGGCATTGTGCCAGCGCCTGCTGCCGCCAATCTGTGACAACAAGGGCATCGTGGGTGTCCATCTCTGCCTCGCCGACGAGTCCATCAGCAAAGTGGAAACGGCCGAGAAAAAAGCGCGCGCGGACGTGACGCAAGTCCCGACCTGGATCATGTTGATTGAAGGCAATTCGTCAGCCGACGTGGGGGCGGCGGGCGCAGCGCTAAGCGGGCAGCTGCACCCCTTGCTCGGCGCGCATGGTTCTGAGATCGCGACATCGGTGTATCAGCTGGAATGTTCCCGCTGCAAGACGCCGTGGACTGCCGGCCGACGTTCAAACGCGACGCGTGATTTTCCTGACCGTCTCCTCGCTAGTGTAGATTTCCACTCCCGCACATCGCGCCGCAATGCATCCCACCGCGCATATCACCGGAACAACGCGACTCTATGGCTTGGTGGGCGATCCACTGACGACAGCTAAGTCGCCCGAATTGTTTAACCGACTCTTTTTCGAACAGCGTGCAGACGCGGTTTGCCTCCCGTTTCGAGTCAAGGCGGATGACCTGTCCGCATTCGTCGCTGGCGCACGGGCAATGGGAAATCTCTCAGGCGTGCTCGTGACGATGCCTCATAAGCAACGGATGCTGGCTTTTGTCGACGAACTACATCCGACTGCTCGTCAGGTAGGCGCACTCAACGTCATCCGTTGCCATGACGATGGACGCTGGGTCGGTGCCATGTTCGATGGCCTCGGTTGCGTGCTCGGAATGCAGTGGGAAGGCAGTCACCCGGCAAACAAATCCATTCTGCTCATCGGTGCCGGAGGCGCGGGCAGAGCTATCGCATTTGCGCTCGCGTCGGCGGGTGCCCGGACACTTACCATATTCGATGCCGACGAGCGTCGCGCCGACGACCTCGCCAGGTCCGTCGCAGCCGCAACCGGCTGCAAAACACATTCTGGCGCGCCCGATCCACACGGATGCGAGATCGTTATCAATGCCACGCCGCTAGGCATGAACCCCGACGACCCAATGCCGGTCAATCCTGATGAGCTCGAGCCCGGAAGCATCGTCGTAGACATCATCAATTCGCCCGACCCGACGCCCCTTTGCCGTGCCGCCCGCGCGCGTGGTTGTCGCACCCTAGGTGGACGTCCGATGCATGAAGGGCAGGCGGTGCATGCCTTGCGCTTCCTCGGATTCGATTACCTCCCCAAAGGGAAGTCAGCACCAGACATTGGCTTGCCGTCCGCCGGCTAAGGACGCCAGTCCGTGATGCCAGCCGGGATGAATGTCTTCATGGCGGCGGCGTCAACCCGTCAGCCGCAGGTCTTTTCGAATCCCGGTGTCCATCAAGCCAGCCGGCGCGAATCGTCGAAGCAACCGCAGGCGGCGCGCGAGAGCACCGGCCGCATATCGGAGTTTCGGGCTCTGCGCGCTTGCGGCTTCCAGCACAACGTCGGCCACGACTCCGGGCTCTTCTGCGGTCGCCAGCACCTTCTTCATGTGATTGCCCAAGGCCGCACGAACCTCGCGGTACTCCTCGAGCTTGGAGTCGGGCTCAAGAAAGTTCGCGTCGAACCGCGTCTTCGTGTACGCGGGTTCGACGACGGTGACCCTTATGCCCCTCGTTCGGAGCTCGTGGTCGAGCGATTCCGAATAGCCTTCGACCGCGTGCTTGGTCGCGGAATAAAGCGCCATGTATGGCGCCGGCAAGAACCCCAGCACCGAGCTGATATTGATGATGCGACCGCTCCCCTGGGACCGCATGTGAGGCACAACGGCTCGCGTCATCCGCACGATCCCGAAGAAGTTCGTCTCGAAGATCGACCGGGCCTGTTCCATCGAGCTCTCTTCCGCTGCGCCCGGAGCGATACCGAAGCCGGCGTTGTTCACGAGCAAGTCGATGCGGCCTTCCAAGCGCAGCACTTCCTTGACGGTGGCTTCGACGGAGTCATCGCTGGTCACGTCGAGGGGCAGTCGCTCGAACAATCCCTGGCGCCCCTTGGCGGCACGTCTGCTGGTGCCGTAGACCTTGTAGCCCGCCATCACGAGACGTTGGGCCGTGGCCTCACCGATGCCTGATGAGGCGCCTGTAACGAGCACTGTCTTGCTCTTCATAGAGTCCTTCCTTCCGATCTTGATGAGAATGCGCTGCTAGGCTGCGATAGGCTCCGCCCGAGTCGCAGAGGCGACTTGCCGCTCCTCTGCCACCGGTTTGATCTTGAACCAGATGGCATACAAAGCCGGCAAGAACACGAGAGTGAGAACCGTCCCTGCTAAGGTTCCGCCGATCAACGTGTACGCCAGCGTTCCCCAGAAAACCGACTGGGTGAGCGGAATGAACGCCAGCATGGCCGCGAGCGCCGTCAGAATGACCGGGCGGGAGCGCTGCACGGTGGCCTCGACCACCGCAGCGAATGGCGCCAATCCATCCTTCTCGTTCTGGCGGATCTGGCCGATCAGGATGAGCGTGTTTCGCATCAGGATTCCGGACAGTGCGATCAGCCCGACCAGCGCGTTGATGCCGAACGGCTGCTGGAACAGCAGCAGGGTTGGAATGACCCCGATGAGTCCCAGCGGCGCGGTCGCGAAAACCATCGTCATCGCGGAGATCGAGCGCACCTGAAAGATGATCGTGATCAACGTGAGCGCGATCATGATGGGGAACAGCGGAGCCAAGGCGCGATTTGCCTTGCCGGATTCCTCTATGGAACCGCCCTGCTCGATCCGGTAGCCCGACGGCAGCTTCGCGATGATGGGTTGGAGCTCCTTCCACACGGCGGTGGACACGTCCGGCGGTTGCAAGCCTTCGGCAACGTCGCCGCGCACGGTGATCGTCGGCGTGCGATCGCGGCGACGCAGGATCGGGTCTTCCATGCGGATTTCCACCGTTCCGATCTGCGACAGCGGAATCCGCTGACCGGCCGCTCCCACCAAGGTGAAATCGGCGATCTTGCCCGGATCGAGCCGGGCGTTTCCGGCAGAACGGGCCGCGACCTGTACCGAACGGACGTCTTCGCGGACCTCGGTGATCGGGATGCCGCTCAACAGGAACTGCATCTGCTGAGCCACGTCACTGGACGTCAAACCTATGCTCTGCAGCCTGTCCTGATCGAGCGCAAAACGAAGCGTGGGCACGCGCTCGCCCCAATCGCTGTTGGTCGTTCTCATCAAGGGGCTGGCTTGCATCACGGCGCGTACCTGCGCCGCGATGTCGCGAAGCTTGTCGGGGTCGGGGCCCATCACGCGGAAAGCCACGGGGAAGGGCGAGTACGGGCCGAACACCAGCTGGGTAACTCGCACGCGGGCCTCCGGCGCCAGGCCGTCGGCCACCACCTGTCGCAGCCTGAGCTTGAGCGCCTCGCGCGCCTCTTCGCTCTGCGTTAATACGACGATTTTCGCGAACGAGGGATCGGGTAGCTCCGGTGACATCGCGAGGTAGAAGCGCGGCGCCCCTTGGCCGACATAGGCGGT
>Ga0187893_10014643_pt1 | contig 10650 bp, 14 predicted proteins | sample MA1701074metaG_FD_139574 | JGI IMG/M metagenome (GOLD analysis project Ga0187893, IMG submission 139574) | White microbial mat communities from a basaltic lava cave in the Kipuka Kanohina Cave System on the Island of Hawaii, USA - MA170107-4 metaG ...
CGGGTGGCTCGAACCCCGCTGTCGGTCTATTCTTCTACCATGTGGACCACCTCGGGACCCCTCGAGTTATCACCGACGTGAACGGCAACGCCGTCTCCAAGCACAAGTACCTGCCATACGGCGAGGAGATGAGTCCGCCGCCGAGCACCAACACGCACGAGTTCACGGGGCACGAGAGGGACGCTGAGACGGGGTTGGACTATATGTTGGCTCGCTACCTTTCCCCCTGCCTATCCCGCTTTGCTGCTCCCGACCCCAGCGACAGGAATGTCGAACTCCCGCGTATGACCTCTTGGAATAATTATGCCTACGTCGAGAATAATCCGCTCCTCTTTTTCGACCCCGATGGCCTCGACGCGAAGTTGGTTGTCCGCGGGAAGTACTGCGCGGGTCCATTCTATAACCCGCTTGTCCCACACCCCGTCTTCGTGCGAGAGGACGGTTCCACACGTCAGTTCGGTCCCAAGGGAATCGGACCTGATGATCCACGTCACGCGTCGCAATACGGGACCGTTCTCGGCGGTATAGACGACAAAGTCTTAGAAATGGCGTTCGATCAGGCAGAGATCGGTATCAACATCGATTACGACGCGGTGAGCAACAACTGCATACATTATTCCGAGAGGGTCCTAGATCGATATGCCAAAACCCTTCTCAGCCGGTGCAAGCAGGGCGAAGTGGAATACTGCAAAAAGTCGAAAGAACTCTGTCAGAGTTCCGCCGCGCCTGCAGACGTGTGCGCCGAGTACGAGAGGGAGAAGGCCAAGGGAAATCTACCAGCGCACAGGTCAATCGCTTTTGATCTTGATCGCCCCATGGTGCCATGATGCCCTGTCTCCTTCGTTGTGACCAGGCTCGCGCTATATCCTCGCCGAAGCCTGTTAGGAAACCATCTGTCACCAAGTCGATACGACCAGCCTCGCTCGCATTCCTTCTTGCGTTCTGCGCGCTCTCTCAATGCACATCTCACTTCGATGGTCTGATGAACGACACTTCCTGGATCGATTCAAACGAAGAGCTGTACTTTCTCGGCATCGATAGCGATTCCGGTTGGCTCTTTTCCGTGAGATTCGACGGCAGCGCAAAACGTCGCCTAGGAACGGCCCCGGTGCGTGCGTACGTGCTCTCGCCCGATGGCGCCTGGATCGTCGCAGTTCATCGAGACAGCACATGCGAGGTCATTGAGGCCAAGTCAGGACAGGCGAGTAGGATCCATTCGTCGTGCCGTTCGGCCGATTGGAGTCCGTCTGGAGTTCGCTTGTTAATAGTTCGTGCCGACGGTTCCATAGGAATTTATGACCGACAAACCCTGTCGCTCCGCGAAGTTGTCGGACCGAGCGAAGTTGGCCGCACAGTATGGTGGGCAAAGGAGGGGGATCGCTTCTATTCCTGTGAGTTCCTAGGCGAATGCAATTGCTATGATGTGTTTTACCAGTCGGGAAAAAGCCACTCATTGGGAGAGTATGAAGACGAGAGCGTATTCTGGCATGACGTAATCGGAGTAGATAATCTTCACTTCAATCAATATGACTCGGCGCTGCTGGGCAGGAGTCGGAGCGTTTCGCCATCAGGAGAGTTACTGGCAGAGACGCGAGAAGGGTCGCTTTGGGTAAGCTCTATGGATGATGGTGATGAGATGATCTTGCTTAAAGAAGTGAGCTATTCGGGACCGACCGATTGGGGACCGCAGGGGTTCTGGAATCCATACTGGTCAGCGGATGAGCGGTACATCCTGGGAGAGGCGGATGACCGCATCCTTCTAGTGGACCGCGAGACGGGTCAGGCAGGCGTGGTTACGAGAGGGCGACATCCCCTTGTATGGTTGCCGGGCTATCGTCCGTCGCCGGGTAGAAATGTCAGTGTCACGTATTACGGCTTCCTCAAGGAGGCGGGCTACTAAAGCCAACACTTGCTCGCTCGCCCCGTGCTGAGAAATTTGGGCAAGTTCCCCGCCGATGCTAACTGACTGAGTTGACGCAACGTAGGGCCTACGAGTGGAGATGCCACAATTGCCAATCTGAGATCTTCGTCGCATCCGAGACGCTGGCGGTTGATGCCGGGCATGGACAGGAACGCAACAGAGCGGTATGCTTCCAAGCTGCTGCGTCACGAACCTCCGGTACCTAATCGGCCGGCCGGCCCAGGTGCTGCCGCCGAGGTGGCTCTTGTCACTGGGGAGGTGGGGCGTTTCGGCTAGCAATTCGAAGTCACGGTCCTGTATATGATAGAAGTCGTCCACCCGCGGACACCCCCCCGCCATCCGAAAAGAATCCTGCGTTTTCTCTTGCAATAGCCTCCCGCCCCGCTGTGTAAGCTCTGCATCCCCCTGCCGTGAGGTCTGAGCGTGCGCGTTCATGTTCGTACCGCCTGCTTCGAAAGCGAAGCGGCGAGCAGGCTTTCACGGAGGTCACCATCAACGGCGCACCGCTCGATTTCATCCCCGGCGATGACCACGGCATCCGTCAGTTCATCTGGAGGATGCCGCTGGAGCTTGCCTGCGAGGACGCCAACTACGCTGTCACGGCGTTGGACATGTACGGACAGCCGGAAGATCCGAACATGGCGATGTCGAACGTGATTCCCGTGGCCAAACACAAGCTGCGCCCCGAAAACCCGGCGGTGACGGCGACGGGCGTCGGCACCGAGGTTCGCATCAGCTGGGACGCGCTTCCCGCCTGCGGGCAGGATCCGACGCACCTTCTGACCGGCTATAGTGAAGCGAATCTGGATCGCCGGCGACCGCGCCAGAGTTCACATGGCGATACGGGGTAAGCTGAGGGAGGGACTTTTCAAATGGATCGATGAGGTTTCGGAGGAGGATGACTATTGGGTCTTCGAGAACAACGACTGGCTCCGCATCCCTCTCAAGCTGCGTGACTGGGACGACGGCCAGGCCGTCGAGGTTCCTGTACCCAAGCGACCGATGAAGGTGAACAACAAGGAGAAGGACTGATCGAGCCAGCCCTGACGATGAAGACAGAACGTGGCTGATCGCGAGCCACGCGGCGGTGGACGTTTTCGTCGAGCTTGAGCCTCACGAGGAGGGGGTCAGAGGCAGGATCCTCTCGCGGGCGAGCCAGGCCCCGTAGGCCAGGGCGGCGGCGATGTCCTCGCGCTTGAGGGTGGGCTAGCCGTCCAGCATGTCCTCGACGGTGTCGCCGCCGGCGAGCATGTCGAGAATCAGCGACACCGGGATGCGGGTGCCCTTCACGCAGACCTGGCCGGCGCAGATGGCACCACATGTATAGATGCGCGCTTTAGAGCAAGGCGCCCCTTACACTTCCTCGAAGAAGTAGGGCTTCATGCACTGGATCTTCTCCTCGTAGGTCTTCGGATACAGGAACCAGGTCGCCGCGGCCACCGAGGAAAGCAGCGGGTTCCCGTCCTGCGGCGTGAAGCAGAACCCCACGACCTCGTTGCCGTCTCTCACCATCAGGCTGGGTTCGGCCACCACCGTCTGGCTCAGGATCCGCCCGTAATGGCCGTAGTCCCTCCCGAACGAGAAGATCGAGTTGGCCGACATCTTGTGCGAGAGGGCCACGCGGTCATTGGACTTGAGCCGCTTGACCACCTCGCCCACCGTGATCTTTCTCCTGAGCCTGATGTTGAACCAGATGCTGTGCATGTACTGGGTGTTGACCTTCATCGCCGAGGAGAAGATGTTCTTCAGCTCGACACCCATGGTGTTGAAGAGGTGCCAGACATCGCGGGCGTGGTGCGTGCCGAATCTCTCCTCTTTGTGCTTGCCCGCCTGTGGAGCGGGGCTGAAGGACCCGTCCTGCGAGATGTCATTGGCGCGCCGGATGCATAGGAACCGCGCCTCCACCAGATTGTCCGCGCCACCGTCCGACAGCGCGATGTTGTCGATCAGAACGGCGAGATTGTGCGTGTTGCAGGAGACCACCTGAAGGAACTGGTCCTCCCCCTGTTTGAGCGCTTTGTCGTTGATCCCGCGCGCGTACGGCTTGCCAAAGCCGAACTCGCTTCCCTGCGCGATGAACCCGAGCGTGTTTTTCTTGTGGCTCTCGTACAGCTCCACCTTGTTCTGGTTCCCGACGGGCGTGCAATCGATCACCACCGAGGCGCGTTCGAGCGCCTCGGTCGCCTCGAAATGAGGCTCGAGGCCGATCTCCTTGAACCCATCGACCGAGTCCTCGTTGACGGCCAGCTTCGCGCCGCGACGCTTGAGCTCCTTGACCTTGGATCGATCGGTGAGCAGAGGGGTTCGCTTGTGAAAGGTGACCTCGTCAATCCCGAGCGGCTCCTGCATATTCACGAGAAGGCCGATCAGGGGCTCGCCGATGGTGCCGGTTCCAACGACATGCACGATTTTCTTTTCCGCCATGCAAGCTCCGCTGCACCGCCGAGGGGGAGAACCCCGTCGAGATGCCAAGAAGTAATGCTCAGGTAACGCTTAAGGAATTTCTGTTAATCTATCGTGATCCCTCGGGGCTGTCAACGAGACTCTTCTTCAGCTTCGAGGGGACAACTGCATATCAACATTCATCTTATCGCTTGACATCCATCGCCACGATTTCTATGCTTTGACTTTATCTGACCGCAGCTTTCGGCCAAACCCTAAAGTAACACGATAAAGAGGCAGAACGGTCGTGCTCCCCACTGATGTCTCCATCCTCAATCCCAAGATCCGTGTCAAGGATCTTCTCCGTGGGGAGGCGGAGCCTATCGGGTTGCGCCTGGTGGCGGGATCGGCGGGACTCGAGAAAGAGATCACCGTTCCTCGAATCCAGAAGCCCGGGCTCTCGCTGGCCGGGTTCATCGAGTACATCCACCCGGGCCGCGTCCAGATCCTGGGAAAGAGCGAGATCACCTTCCTGAGAGGACAGCCCTCGGAGCGGAGGCGCGAGATCCTGCACGAGGTGTGCGCCTGCGGCGTCACCTGCTTCGTCATCACCAAGGACCAGGAGCCTCCGGCGGAGCTGGCGGCGGCGGCGGAGGTATACAACATCCCGGTGCTCGTGACGCGTCTTGTGTCCTCCGCGACGATTGACGCGCTGACCAGGTTTCTCGAGGAGCGCCTCGCGCCGCGGGTGAGCATCCACGGGGTGCTTCTGGACATCTACGGCGTCGGCGTGCTTCTGCTCGGGACCAGCGGCGTGGGAAAGAGCGAGTGCGCACTCGATCTGATCGTTCGCGGCCACCGACTCGTCTCGGACGACATCGTGGAGATCAAACGGCGGGGGAACATCCTGAACGGAAGCGGCCCCGAGCTGACGCGGTACCACATGGAGGTGCGGGGACTGGGGATCATCAACATCAAGGACCTGTTCGGGGTGGCCGCGGTGCGCTATCTCAAGGACGTGGACATGGTGGTCCAGCTCGACCCCTGGCAGGAGGGGAAGGAGTACGAACGGCTAGGCCTCGACCAGCGCACCTACGAGATTCTCGGCGTGACCGTCCCGTTCATCGAGATGCCGGTCGCGCCGGGGCGCCATCTCTCCGTGCTCATCGAGGTCGCGGCCCGCAACCACCTCCTCAAGACCAAGGGGTATGACCCGGCCCGCGAGCTGGCCGGCAAGCTCGAGGCCCGGCTGGCGGAGGGGCCCGTTCGTTCTTAGGGAATACCCGATGAGGGTCAACCAGCTCGTCATCATCACGGGGCTGTCCGGCTCCGGCAAGAGCCTCGCCGCGAACTGCTTCGAGGACATGGGGTACTACTGCGTTGACAACCTCCCGATACGGCTCATCCCTGTCTTCATCGATCTGATCGGCAGGAGCCCCGGGGAGATCCGCCAGCTCGCGCTGGTCATCGATATCCGCGAAGGGGCCTTTCTCAAGGACTTCCCCGAGATCCTGGACCAGATCCGCAAACAGGAGATCGATGTCAAGGTCCTTTTCTTCGAGGCCACCAACGAGACGCTGATCCGGAGGTTCTCCGAGACGCGGAGACCCCATCCGCTGGCCGGCGCCGCGTCGGTGGAGGAAGGAGTCCGGAAGGAGCGTGAGATCCTCCAGCCGATCCGGGAGCGTGCGGACAAGATCATCGAGTCCTCCGCGTTCAACGTGCACGAGCTGCGAGCCTATCTGCTCGACAACTTCTCCGAGCAGAGCCGCACCGGGTCACTGTTCATCTCGCTGGTGAGCTTCGGCTACAAATACGGAGTGCCGGCCGAGTCGGACCTGATGTTCGACGTGAGGTTCCTTCCCAACCCTCACTTCGTGGAATCGCTCAAGGCGAAGACAGGGCTCGACCGTGAGGTCATCTCCTACGTCGAGGCCATCGAGGACTACCAGAAGTACTTCCAGATGGTGTTCTCGCTGCTGCTGTTTCTGGTGCCCCGGTTCGTCAAGGAGGGCAAGACCTATCTGACGATAGCCATCGGCTGCACGGGCGGCCGCCACCGCTCTGTCAGCATGGCCGTCAAGCTGGGCGAGGAGCTGGCGCGGCAAGGGTATCGCGTCAAGACGACGCACCGGGATCTGTGGAAGACATAGGGGCCCCGGCGAAGATGGTTGGAGCCTTGGTCGTGACGCACGGGAACGTGGCGCTGGAGCTTGTCAACGCCGCGCGGCGGATCTGCGGAGACAACCAGACGCTCCAGGCGGTCTGCATCGGCTGGGATGAGGATGTCGCCGCCGCGCGAAACAAGATCGAGCAGGCGATCGGCCAGGTAGAGCGTGGCGCGGGGGTCCTGATCATGACCGACATGTTCGGAGGCACCGCGTCGAACCTCAGCCTGACGCTGCTTAGCCCTGGCAGGGTCGAGGTGGTCACCGGCGTGAATCTCTCGATGCTGCTCAAGCTGGGCAATGCCACCTGCGCCGGTCTGAGCCTCTCGGAGCTGGCGGAGATGGTCTGTGGTCGCGGGCGCGAATCGATCCAGATCCCTTCGCGGGCCCTGAAGGGGCGAGAGCCCAACGGCGGCGGTGGCGACCAGGGATCCTCAAGAGAGGGAAGACGTTGACCGAGTCTCAGATCACCATCATCAACCAGCTTGGGCTCCACATGCGGGCGGCTGGCAAGTTCGCCAAGCTTGCCGGGAAATTCCGCTCGCAGGTGCACCTGCTGAGGGACGGCGTCTCGGTGGATGCAAAGTCCATCGTCGGGCTTCTGACCTTGGCGGCCGCGCAGGGGTCGGTCCTGACGCTCCGGATCGAAGGCGCCGATGAGAAGGAAGCCCACGCGGCGTTGACCGATCTGGTGGCGACACGGTTCGGAGAGGAGCGATGAGCGAGGCGGCGGAGAGGGCGCTCACGGGCGGGGCCGGCAAGCCGCCGGCCAAGACGCTGCGGGGCATCGGAGCCTCGCCGGGGATCGCGGTGGCCCCCTGCCTCGTGTTGGAAGCGGCGGACTCGACCGTCTTCAGGGTGTCGATCAAGAGCGCCGATGTGGAGCAGGAGGTGAAGCGTTTCCGCGACGCGGTGGACGCCGCCAAGTCGCAGCTCACCCAGCTCCGGGAGATGTTCGAGAAGGAGCACCGCGAGACCGCGGGGTCGATCTTCGACGCGCAACGGGTGCTTCTCGAGGACGAGACGCTCATGGGAGGCACCGAGCAGGCGATCCGAAAGCAGAGGATCAACGCCGAGTGGGCCATGCGCACCGAGCTCCACCACCTGACCCAGTCGTTCGCCGATGTCCCGGACCGCGAGCGCCTCCTCGAGAACGTCGAGGACATCGAGAGCCGGATCCAGAAGACGCTGGCGGGGAGCCAACACCATGACCTTTCCGAGCTGACGGAGGACGTCGCGATCGTCGCTTCGAAGCTCTCCCCCTCGGAGACCGCGTTGCTGCGGGTGCCGCACGTGGTGGCGCTGGTGACCGACAAGGGGGGCCCTTCGTCCCACACGGCCATCGTGGCCAAGGCGCTCGGGATCCCGGCGGTGGTGGGGCTGCACGACCTGAGCCAGAGGGTCTCCTCCGGAGACCTGACCGTGGTGGATGGCTCGCGCGGTCTGGTGATGGTCAACCCCTCGGCTGCCGACGTGGCCCGCTACCAGGGGATGGGGGCGGAGTTCCGCCGGGGCGAGGAGGCGCGGCTGCGCGCGGTGCGCGATCTGAAGGCCGAGACGCTGGACGGGCTCCGGGTGGAGATCCATGCCAATATCGAGCTTCGCGAGCAGATCCCGTCCGTCATCAAGCACGGGGCCGAGGGGATCGGTCTGTACCGATCCGAGTTCCTGTTTCTTCATCGATCCCCTTATCTCCCCACCGAGGACGATCACTTCGAGGTGTATCGCGAGCTTGCCGAGAAGATGGCCCCGAGGGTCGTGACGATCCGGACGCTGGACCTGGGGGGCGAGAAGTACTTTCACACCGTGCTCAAGAAGGACGAGAACAACCCGGTGCTGGGGATGAGAGCGATCCGCTTCTGTCTCATGCATCGCGAGATCTTCCGGACTCAGCTCCGGGGGATCCTGAGAGCCACACCCTATGGACACCTGCGCGTGATGTTCCCCTTGATCTCGGGGGTCGAGGAGTTCCGGCTCGCCCGCGCGGTGCTGCGCGAGACGATGGAGGAGCTCCAGACCGAGGGGATCCCGTTCAAGCCGGAGATCCCGGTGGGGCTGATGATCGAAGTCCCCTCCGCCGCGGCGGTGGCGGACTTGCTCGCGAAGGAGGCCGATTTCTTCAGCATCGGCACCAACGACCTGATCCAGTACACGCTGGCGATTGACCGGAGCAACGAATCGGTCGCCTACCTGTACAGGCCGATGCACCCGGCGATCATTCGCACGATCAAGTTCACGGCCGAGGCGGGTCGCGCCGCGGGGATCCCGGTGGCGATGTGCGGCGAGATGGCCTCGGACCCTCTCATCGTTCCGATCCTGCTTGGGCTGGGGATCGGGGAGCTGTCGATGGATGCCGTCTATATCCCTTCGGTGAAAGCGGCCATTCGAGCGTTAACGGCGAAGGAGGCTCGCGCGATGGTGAAGGAGATCCTCGGGCTCGCCACGGCGTCCGAGATCGAGGAGTTCGCGAGGCGGGAGATCCTGCCGCGGCTCAAAGAGGCGGTCCCGAGCCTCGTGGAGGACCGCGGATGAAGCAACGGGTCGAGAAGCCCTGGGGCTACGAGATCATCTGGGCGCGGACGCCCGACTATGTCGGCAAGATGCTGTTCATCCGGAAGGGGCACAAGCTGAGCCTCCAGTATCACCGGCAGAAAGAGGAGACGATCTACGTCCACTCGGGCGAGATGCTCCTGACGGTGGAGCAGGACGGCGCCCTCGGCGTCAAGACGCTCCGTCCCGGCGACGAGCAGCATATCCCGCCCGGCACCCGGCACCGGATGGAGGCGGTCTCGGATTGCGAGGTGTTCGAGGTGTCCACACCGCAGCTCGACGACGTGGTCCGGCTGGAGGACGCCTATGGGCGCGCGAAGCCGCAGCGCGATTCCGGCAAAGGGAGCCGCCCATGACGAAGGCGGATCTGGTCGAGGCTGTCTATCGGATTCACGGAGGGCTTTCGCGCCGCGAGTCGGCCACCGTGGTGGAGAATCTCATCCTGGCGATCAAGAACGTGCTGCTACGCCGGGGCCGGGTTCAGATCTCTGGTTTCGGCAGCTTCGAGGTAGTGACGCGGCGGGCGCGCAAGGGACGCAACCCTCAGACGGGCGAGGTGATCGCGATTGACTCGCGCCACAGCCTCGTCTTCAGGCCATCCAAGATCCTGGTTGAGACATTGAACTGAAGCGGGAGGTCACACATTGGCGAAGACAGCATCCGAGATCCCCAACAAGCTGTTTTACAAGATCGGCGAAGTGTGCGAGATCACCGACACGCAGCCGTACGTTCTACGCTTCTGGGAATCCGAGTTCCCCCAGCTCGCTCCCAGAAAGAACCGCTCGGGACAGAGAGTCTATCAACGCAAGGACATCGACACGGTCATCCGGATCAAGAAGCTCCTGTACGAGGAGGAATACACGATCGCCGGCGCCCGAAAGCGGCTGGATGAGGAGCCGCACGCGGACAGCGCCGACGGCGGGAACAACGGCCCCTCGGCCTCTCGGAGCGCGGGGCCGGAGCCACGCGGCGTCACGAGGCCTGTCAGGGCCCCTGCCAAGGACCATCCGGCGGACTCGCTGGCGGCCCGGACGGAGGAGGCTCCGGAGACTGGGTCTTCCTCTGGAAGAAAGAAGGGTCCTGTTGGGCCCACCGAGAAAGAGGCGCGTCTGGAAGCGGCGCTGGCGGAGGTGAAGAAATCACTCCAGCAGATCGCGTCGCTCCTGAAAAAGGAGTGACCGGCGCCACGCTCTCTATCTCAGCGTGGAGACTCCGCTTGTTCCTCCTGGCGCAGAGCTCCATTCCTCCGGCGAGAGGGTCGCCAGCGCCAGCGCGTGAATGGTCGTCCGCATCTCCTCGGCGAGGATCCTGTACACGAGACGGTGACGGGCCAGCGTGTCCAGACCCGTGAAAGCCGCCGAGACCACGGTCACGGCGAAGTGACCGGCGCCCGAGCGCGCCCCCGAATGTCCTGCATGATGTCGGCTCTCGTCAACGATCTCGAGATGGAGCGGCGAGAGCCCCTCGGCCAGCTTCCGCTCGATGAGGTCGCGCGCGCTCTCCCCTGGCATGGATCTGCGCTGCGCCTACTGTGCCGCCAGGGCTGTCAGATCCGCGGCGGTCATCGGGCCTGCGGCGAAGGTGTCGGTGTGCGACGCCACGAGGGTCCGAAACTCGATTGAGGCCGCA
>Ga0187893_10014644_pt1 | contig 10650 bp, 16 predicted proteins | sample MA1701074metaG_FD_139574 | JGI IMG/M metagenome (GOLD analysis project Ga0187893, IMG submission 139574) | White microbial mat communities from a basaltic lava cave in the Kipuka Kanohina Cave System on the Island of Hawaii, USA - MA170107-4 metaG ...
GCCGCGCTTGGTCGCCGCCTTGACGTCGAAGTTATTGAACCCGACGGCCACGTTGGAGACGATCTTCAGCATCGGGCACTTCTCCAGAACAGAGTCGGAGATGACGTCGGTCAGCAGGGTGACCGCGCCCTGCTTCCCCTGCAGTTTCTTGACGAGTTGCGGTGGGGCGAACGGCACGTCACGCTGGTTGGTTTCGACGTCACAGTATCGCGCAAGGTAGGCGATCGTCTCATCGAAGGTCTTTCTGGTGATCAGGATCTTCGGTCTCAGCGGTCTGCCCCCCTCTCATCAGGACTCGAGACAGGCGTGCGCCGCGCCCACTTGCAAAACCTAGCCGCTCCGATCAGAGTGTGTCAAGGAGAATTGGCCGAATATGGGGCGACCTTTTCCTTGACACCCCACGGTGGGGATGGTACAAGGCCGAAAGGTCGCATCGACGGAGGATGAGACGGAGCGAACTGCCGCGGGACACAGGAGGGGCGGATGAGCCTGACCGAGGGGTTGACGTTTGAGCTGGAGCGAACCGTGACCGAGGCCGATCTGTCGGACCGCCACGGGAACCCGTGGGTTCATGTCTTTACCACGCCGAAGGTGGTCGAGTGGATGGAGGAACTGGCGACCACGGGTGTGCAGCCGCACCTTCAAGAGGGGCAGGGGACGGTCGGCACGGTCGTCAACATGAAACATGTCGCAGCGACACCCGCTGGCTTCAAGGTGAAGGTCGTGGCCAACCTGAAGCAGATCGACGGCAGGAGGCTGGTCTTCTGGCTGGAGGCGTTCGACGACGCGGAGAAGATCGCCGAGTGCCACCATGAGCGGTTTATCGTTGACCTGACGCGCTTTCATGACAAGGTCGCCAAGAAGCGAGCAGGAAGGTCATAGGGTGATCGATGGCTCCGCCGAGAGCTGACTGGGAGGAGGCGTGGCGCTTCAGCAGGGGCTGAGTATCGAGCTCACCCGTTTGGTGAGCGAGGAGATCACTGCGCACCGGCTCGGAAACGAGGGCTTTCACGTCCTGGCCACGCCGATCATCGTGGCGTGGTTCGAGGAGGCGGCCAGGACGCTTGCCGCCGCCCACCTCGAGCCCGGCCTCGGAACGGTCGGGAGCTTGATCACCGCCAAGCACCTGGCGGCCACACCCGTCGGGATGAGGGTGCGGGTCACGGCAACGCTGAGAGAGGTGGATGGCCGCCGGCTGCTGTTCGACCTGGAGGCGCGCGACGAGAGGGAGAAGATCGCCGAGGGACAGAACGAGCGGTTCGTCGTCAACCTCGAGCGATTTCTGAACAAGGTCGCCCAAAAACAGACGTCGTAGAGAAACGGGAGTGGACGTCAGAATCGACGGATCTCATGGCGAAGGGGGCGGACAGATCCTCAGGAGCGCGCTCGCGTTGTCCGCCATCCTCGGCCGGCCTGTCGAGGTGACGAAGGTCCGTGCCGGGCGGAGGAATCCTGGGCTTCAGCCGCAGCACCTGGCCTCCGTGCATGCGCTGGCGAGGATCACGGGCGCCGAGGTGCGGGGCGCGGAGCTCGGTTCCACCGCCCTCCATTTCACCCCGGGTCCGATCAGCGGGGGCTCGTATCGGTTCGAGATCACCACGGCCGGGGCCGCATCCTTGGTGTTCCAGACGGTCATCGCGCCGCTTGCCTTTGCGAACACACCGTCGTTTCTTACGTTCACGGGGGGGACGCACGTCCCATGGAGCCCGTCGGCGCCATACGTCTCCGAGATCTTGCTGCCGACTGTGGCGAGAATGGGGGTTGTCGCCACCTGGCGGGTACGCAGGGCCGGCTTCTACCCCAAAGGGGGCGGCGAGGTCGAGGCCGTTGTCCAGCCGCTCGTGTCACTCGATCCTCTCGACCTGTCAGATCGAGGTCCACTCGTACGCCTGCGCGGCGAATCGGCGGTCGCGAAGTTGCCCAAGCGAATCGCCGAGCGGCAGGCCGAACAGGCGCGGCGACGTCTTGCCGGAGCCGGGCACGCGCTGGACATCGAAATCGCGGAGCTCGACGCGATCTCGCCGGGCGATAGTCTGTTCCTCTGGGCAGAGTTCGAGCGATCACGCGCAGGTTTCGGCGCGTTGGGCGAGCGGGGGAAACCGGCTGAGCAGGTGGCCGACGAGGCGGCGGACGCCCTGCTGGGTTTTCTTGCCCGGGACGCCGCGATCGACCCACACCTGGCCGACCAGCTCGTCCTCTTCATGGGGTTGGCGAACGGACGCTCGGTCCTCACGACGGCGGAGGTGAGCCGGCACCTCCTCACGAGCTTCTGGACCATCCAGCAATTCCTTCCGTTGCAGATGTCGCTCGAGGGTGGGCTCGGCGAGCCGGGTCGGCTCAGCATCGGCGGGGCCGGGGTCGTCCAGTCGTCGAAGGCGGAGGTCGCGCGGGCCCGCGGCTGAGGCAAGGCATGGTCAGGAAGGCGAATATCACCGATGTCCCGGCCATCCAACGCCTGGTGAATTTCTACGCCCAGAAGGGTGACCTCTTGCCCAGGACCCTCCAGGAGCTGTACGAGCGGGTGCGCGATTTCCAGGTCTTCCTTCAGGACGGGCAGATCGCCGGGACCTGCTCCCTCTTTATCTACTGGTCGGACCTTGCGGAGATCCGCTCGCTCGCCGTCTGGCCCGAGTTCGAAGGAAAAGGGATCGGGCGGGCGGTGACGGACGCCTGCATCGCCGAGGCGCGCGATCTCTCGATCAGGCGAGTCTTTGCCCTGACCTACAAGCCGGCCTTTTTCGAGCGCCTCGGGTTCCGCGTCGTGAGCAAGATCGACCTCCCGGAGAAGATCTGGAAGGACTGCCTCAAGTGCAGCAAGTTCTACCACTGCGATGAGGTGGCGGTCCTCCTCGAGCCCTGAGCGCCCGATGGCGATCCGGCGAACCGGCATCTTCTATCATCCGAGCTTCTCGCGCCGAAGCTATCTGACGGTCGGCAGGCGGCTGGCAGAATTTCCCGGCGCCCTGAAAGATTTACTCACGTCTCCCCAGGTGGTGCTCTTCGAGTCCCCCGCGGTCTCCGATGATCTGATCCTGAGGGTCCATACGAAGGAGCTGATCGATGGGGTGGCGAAGGACCCTCTCTGATCGACCGCACGCCACTCGGTCGGAGGGGTGGTCGATGCGGCGGAGCGGATCTGGCTCGGGGAGCTGGTCAACGCCTTCGCCTTCATCGGTGCCGGAGGGCATCATGCCGGACGGGACTTCTTCGGGGGCTATTGCTGTTTCAACGACGTCGCCATCGCCATCGAGAAGCTGAGGGGTGCTCATGGGCTGTGCCGCGCCGCCGTCCTGGATACCGATGCCCATCACGGCGACGGGACCCGAGATATCTATCGTTCCGACCCGGCGGTCTTGCATGTGTGCCTCTGTGGGACCGAGTACGTGTCGGCGGACGGGACGAAGGTGGACGTGGACATCTACGATCGTTGTCTCGAGGCCGGTGCAAGGAGCGACGACGTCTATCTCGGGGCGGCGACCGCGGCGTTTGCGCCGAGGGCCCGTTCGTTTGGCCCGGAGCTGCTCGTGTGGTACTTCGGATTCGACGGGCATCAGGGTGACTACGGCGACCTTGGGCTGACCGCCGCCTGCTATCGGGGACTGGCCGGCCTCGTTCTTGCACTCGCCGAGGAGCTCTGCGCGGGCCGGCTGCTGGTTGTCCTTGGCGGCGGCTCGAGGACGGACCTGGCCACCTCACTGATTCCGCCGATCATCGCGCGCCTTGCCGAGGTAAGAGGATAAACCGATGGATCGCGCGAACATCCTGGAGATGTTTCAGTGGGTGGGACGGGATCTCTACCACCTGGGTCTCATCACCTCGCATGCCGGCAACATGAGCCTCCGCCGCGAGGAGCGGGTGTGGATCACCAGGACCGGCTCGATGCTCGGCCACCTTCGATCTGAGGACCTCGTCGAGACCGCACTGTCGCCCCAGGAGGCCCCTCACCCGAGGGCGTCGATGGAGCTTCCGGTTCATCTGGCGATCTACCGCGCCACCACCGCGCAGGCGATCCTCCATGCCCATCCACCGTCTGCGGTCGCCCTGTCGTTGATCGAAGAGGCGATCGTGCCGGCCGATTCAGAGGGGGGCCATATCCTCGGGAAGGTTCCCGTGATCGCCGCCGCCAACGTCGTCGCCTCGCGGGAGGTCGCGGAGCGCGCCTCGTTGCTTCTCGGTCAACACCGTGCCGTTCTGGTCAAGGGGCATGGCAGCTTCTCGGTCGGCAGGACGCTGGAGGAGGCGTTGGGGATCACGACAACCCTCGAGGCGTCTGCCAGGATCCTCCTGCTCGCGAAGGGGGCCGGGTGGAAACGGTCGCAGTGAGGCGAGGGCAGTGGCAATGACCGCATCGTCGCCCCTCATTCGCCATCAGGTCGTTGCCGTATCCGATGCCACGGGCGGCACCGCGGAGCTGGTAGCTCGGGCCGCCCTGGCCCAATTTCAGACACCGACGGTGGAGATCCGGCGATTCCCGAATGTGCGGACCATCGCGGACATCCGGCGCGCGATCGAGGTCGCGGTGGCGACCAGGGGAATCGTCGTCCATACCCTCGTCTCGGACGGGCTGCGCGGGGCGGCATTGCGCGAGGGCAAGAAGAGGAATGTGGTTACCATCGATCTGATGGGCCCGCTCTTGCTGCGCCTGTCCGACCTGCTGCAGACTCGGCCCCTGATCCAGCCCGGTCTGCTTCGGCACACTCGAGAGGGATCGCTTCACCGAATGGAGGCTGTCGAATATAGCCTCAAGCACGACGACGGCCAGAACCCCTTCGGCCTCGACCGCGCCGATATCGTGTTGGTCGGAGCGTCGAGGACCTCCAAGACCCCGTTGAGCCTCTACCTCTCGTGGAACGGGTGGCTTGTGGCGAATGTCCCGGTCATCCTCAACCTTCCCCTCCCTGGCCCTTTGATGAGGATCGATCAGAGCTGCATCGTCGGGCTCTTCGTGACCCCGGAGCGGTTGGTGGACCTGCGCCGCGCCAGGTTGGAGCACCCGGACGCGCCTCTCAATGGCAGTTATGCGAACCTGGAGCACGTCCGCGCCGAGATACGCTACAGCCGATCAATCTTTCGGAAGGCGGCCTGGCCGGTCATCGACATGACCAGCAAGTCGATCGAGGAGGCGGCCGCTGAAGTCTTGGCCCTGGTTGCGCCGCGCGCGGCGACGGAGCCGGTTCGAGAGCGGCGACCGGCCGCGCCTCGAAAAAGAAGGGCAAGGGGTCTTCTCTCGCGGCGGCCTGTGAAAGGCAGCTCATCCCATCGCATGTGAGGGGACTAGATGGCGAAGAACCGAATCACGAAACAAGAGTTGAAGAGGCAGCGCAAGCAAGAGGCGAGAGACGAGCGGGCAGCGGAGCAGAAGCGGGCGCAACAGCGAACCCTGGCGGGCAGGGTCGGCCTGTACGCTGCTGTGTGTGTAGTCGTGCTGGCCTCCGGCTATTGGGCCTACGGCAAGCTCACCGAGAAGATCACCTGGGTCGATGTGCCGACCCTCCCGAGCCCTCACGTCAAGCTCGGCGAGACCCATCTCCCCTACAATAGCGATCCGCCGACGTCAGGGCCGCACACGGATGCCCTGGCTCGGTGGGGCGTTCACAGTGAGCCGATCCCGAAAGAGACGCAGCTTCACAATCTCGAGGATGGCGGCGTCGTCATCAACTATGGTTGTCAGGACTGCCCGGAGCTGGTCGAGCGACTCAAGACGATCACCGATCGATACGATCGGGTCGTCCTGGCCCCATACCCCGGGTTGGACCGGAAGATCGCGCTAACGGCCTGGGGCAAGATCGACAAGTTCGACGAGTTCGAGGAAGCGCGGATCGTCCGTTTCATCAAGAAGCACATCGGCATCGACCACCATGCCGGCCGCCGGTGAGCCCGAGCATTGTCGAACCTTCGAGGGAACCCCTCCGCCCCGAGCGCCGGCCCGCCAGGGTCCAGTACCCCTACCTCTTATAGCTGATCCCGTAGCTGACGTCCGCTCGGTCGTCCGAGACCAGGAGTGCCCCGTCGGGCATGACGAGCAGATCGACGGGCCGCCCCCACAGCAGATCGTGGCGACTGGCTAGGCCGCGCCAAATCTCTCGAACCACTTCTGGAGCCGTTTCCACCCGTCCGCTGCGGCCTCTTTGCGGTAGCTGGGTCGGTAGTCGGCGTGGAAGCCGTGGGGGGCGCCGGGGTAGAGGATAATCTCCGACGGGCTGCCCGCCGCCCTCAGCGCCTTGCGCATCTGTTCCACTGTGTCGAGTGGGATGCCCGCGTCGTCTTCGGCGTACAGCCCGAGCACGGGGGCCTTCAGCGAACCGGCGATGTCGATGGGGTACCGGGGTTGGAGTTCATTCGAAGCGCCGGCAAGCCGTCCATACCACGCCACGCCGGCCTTCAGGCTGGGGTTATGCGCGGCGTACAACCAGACGATCCGCCCGCCCCAGCAAAACCCGGTGATACCGAGCTTCGAGGTGTCACCCGGGGCGGACTTGCCGGCCCAGGCGGCGGTGGCGTCGAGGTCCGACATCACCTGGGCATCGGGGACCTTCGTGACGACCTTCGACAGAATCTCCTTGAAGTCGGAGATCTTTGATACATCCCCCTGGCGCGCGAACAGCTCGGGCGCCACCGCCAGGTGCCCGAGTTTCGCCAAGCGGCGGCAGACGTCCTTGATGTACTCATGGACGCCGAAGATCTCCTGAACGACCAGCACGACGGGAAACGAGTTCCCGCTCGCCGGCATGGTGCGGTAGGCAGGGATCTCGCCGTCGCCGGCGGGGATCCTGACCTCACCGGCGATCAGGCCCTCTGTGCCGGTAGTGATGGTCTGGGCCGCCACCGGTTGCACGGCGAGCGCGAATCCCGCGGCCAGTGTGGTCACGACGAACTCCCGTCGCGTGACGTCGTGACCCGGCGTCACGCTGAGCGAACTCTCCCTCATGAGTTTGATCCTCCTCTGATCACGTCACAATGTACGTCGCTAAGACATCAGGGTTGATCGGAGCCAGGTGCCCCCCGCCAGGAGGAGCTTCCGGGACCTGGGAAGGGCGATCTGCGCGCCGAACACGTTGTAGCGACGCCGCTCGATTTCCTGGAGCACGCGATAGTAGATCGCGCGCATGATCTCGGCGGCCACGAGCGATCGCCGATCCTCGGACGGCAGCGCGACCACAGCGGCGCGAAAGTATCCTCGTGCCCGCTCGCATTGAAACCGCATCAGTGTTACGAAGGCCTCGTTGTAGGTCCCGCCCAGGAGTTCGCCTTCCCCGTATCCGAATCGGCTCAACTCATCGAGGGGAATGTAGATCCGCCCACGCCCCGCATCCCCTGCCAGATCACGAAGGACGTTGGTGAGCTGAAAGGCGACCCCGAGCTTTTCGGCATACTCCTTGGTCCTCGGATTCGTGTAGCCGAAGATCTCGATGCAGATAAGGCCGACGACCGAGGCGACGCGGTAGCAATATGGGTACAGATCCGCGAACGTCGCGTACCGCGTGCAGGTGAGGTCCATCTCCATCCCCGTGAGCAGCTCCTCGAAATACGCCTTGGGGATGTTGAACCGGCGCGCTGTCTCGCCCACCGCGACGATGACCGGGTGACCCACCCCGTTCTGAAAGTAGCCGTCGAGTTCCCTCCGCCATCGACTCAACGCCGACTTGGGATCGCCTCCGGTCTTCGCCTGATCCACCAGATCGTCGCTCAGGCGGCAGAAGGCATAGACGGCATAGATCGCCTCCCGTTTCGCCTTGGGAAGAAAGCGGAACGCATAGTAGAAGTTCGAGCCGCTCCCCTTCGTGACGCGGCGAGCGACGGTGCGGGCATCATGTGGGCCGGGCATACGCGGTATTATAGAGAGATCGCCGGCGATAGGCAAATGGGCCTAGACGCGCCGCGAGTTCCGGTCGGTAGTGGGCTGTTTAGATGATTAGTCGAGTAACGGAGTGAGTACCCCGACGACCATAGTGAAAGAGGGCTCTATGGCAATCGTAGGGGGATCGCTTGCCTAGGCTGGTTTTGGCTGAACAACACGATCTGATCGCGTCTAAGCACGGCGATATTGCCTCGCAAGAGGTTTTCATCGAGGGACGCGAGGCAACCTTTTAGGAGTCGAGTGAGGAAAGCCATGTCCCGATTTTTGACCCTTATGGTGATGATCCCAGGATGATCGGGGGTGACTTGCCAATGACCGTGCCGAACAGCGCTGTCTTGTGTCAAGAGGATACGGCCTCGCTGGAGCGCGAGTGCAGCTAATTCATGATCTGCAACTCTCCGATCCTGCGGCTTCTCTCTCTTGAAGTCCTGAACATCATGGCCGAGGGCCTGAACCACGTTGATCATAAACTGCGGTAAACATTCATTGGCGAGAAAATTCATGGAATTCCTGTGACTGGCTCCTCGCGACCAACCTCGATGTCGGGATACATCAAGCCTGCCGCTATCACATCATTCGGTGTCAAGCCAGGGAACTCTCGCAAGATGTCGTCGGCCGCATAGTCACCCTCTAGCATTTCACGAATGAGGTACACTGGAATTCGGGTTCCGCGAATACATGGCGCTCCACCCATGACGTCTGGACTCACTTCAATCCTCTCAGCTACCGCTCTTGGTAGAGCACCAACGCCTAATACCCAAAACTGCTCAACGCTGGATCTGACATCCACAAAATCCTGAGGGCGTAATTCATCTGCGACAACTACAGTGAGAGTCGGGATGAATGCCCCCTCGACGCTCCAGGTAGTCGCCGATCCGGCGGACGCGGGCGGTGCCCACATCCTCGCTTCGCTCCTGACATTTGCTCGCTGAAGAGCTGACATATCAATTATTCCTTACTGAGAATCCCAACCTTCCTCAGTACCTCGTCTGTCTGTTCCTTCAATCGTAATAGTGCCTGCGGGGAGATGGCAACCCGCATAACAAGTTTTCCTTCTATGACATCAGGAAATGGTTCATTAGCCTCTGCTCGTTTCGAAAGCTGAACGAACACTTCCGGCTCAACGAATCCAAAGTCGAGATATGCGACTCCCTGAGTAATATGAATCAGACTGCAATTTGCGCTGACAGGCCGATCAGCATCACCAGACGCACGTAATTCTAGCCGTAGGCTTTTCGCTTCCATGTCAACTCCACTGTGAAATCAACCCGTTTTCCTCCCCCCTGACCATAACCAGTTGACAATTGCGGAGTATATCATGATTTGTCAGTTCCAATGCGTGTCCAAGTTCCTAACTCCGGTCACATTGATTGCGTGCGCTACTGGGAAGGTCCCGACGCATGCGCCACGGTTCGTCCCTTGTACCACGCGTCCAAACCGTCGTCAAGTCTTACCGTCTCCGGGCAGTGGCCTATTCATCAAATTAGCCGACTGCCATTCCGGCCTTTTCAATTGACAGCAAAGGCGCGCCTCCGCTACGCTTCAGCCGCTGCTAGTCCACCTGAACGCTTGGAATGGCGTGATGAGCGACCTGGGGACGCCGTGTGGCGCCTTCAGCGAAGCCTTTACAATCAATGGGCGGGACGGCTGAAGCCGGGCGGTTGGCTCGAAGGCAAGGCTCGCAGGTTGAGAAGGACCTGCGACACGACGATGTAGGGCCCTAGGCGAGGAGGAGCGTGTTCGACCGGGTGCTCAGGCGCCTTCGAGAGAAGGTCCGCACGCGGCAGTACGTGATGACGATTCACGCCGAAGAAGAGATCGATGCGGACGACTTGGGCGTTTTCGACGTTGAGTCAGCCATCCTGAACGGTCGGATTGTCGAGCGCCAACGGGACCGGAAGACACGAGAGTCCAAATATGTGGTGCGGGGCCGGGCGCTGGATGACGAGGCAATCGTCGTCGCAGTGAAGCTCAGCCCTACGGGGAAGATGATCATTGTGACAGCGTACCGGGAGTCAAGGGGGTGACGGGATCATGAGGTGTGATATCTGCGGCAAAGAGGGGGCGCGTATCCAGCGGGTTACGCGGGCGTACGGTCGAGGTGGCCGGGAGCTGTTGATACGGAACGTCCCGGTGGTGACCTGCCCGCAATGCGGCCAAAGTTACCTCACGGCCGAGACCCTCCACGAGATCGAGCGAATCAAGATTCACCGGCGAACCCTTGCGGAGAGAAGGCAGGTGGAGGTCGCTGAGTTTGTGCCTGCACCTGGGCGCGACGCTCGACCTAACCGCGCGCTGCAACGGTTGCGCCGCTCCACGGTTCGCCGCTGAACGCCCGGTCGTATGGGACGACTGATCGTTACAGGGGATGATTTCGGCCTGTCGCCGGCGGTAAACCGGGCGATCGTGCTGGCTCATGAGCAGGGCCTGTTAACCAGCGCCAGCCTGATGGTCGGCAGCCCGGCCGCCGTCGAGGCGGTCGCCCTCGCCAAGTCACACCCGACGCTGGCCGTCGGGCTTCACCTCGTGCTCTGTCAGGGCCGTTCAACCCTCCCTCACGATCGGATTCCCGGCCTGGTGGATCGTCAGGGACACTTCACCACAAGCCCGGTTCTGGCGGGCCTCCGGTATTTCTTCATCAGGTCGCTGCGACCCCAGCTTCGCCGTGAGATCGAGGCCCAGCTTCAGGCATTCGGCGCCACCGGCCTTGTCCTGTCTCACGTCGATGGACACCTGAACCTTCATCTCCATCCAACCGTCCTGCCGATCCTCCTCGAGCTGGCGGAGCAGTA
>Ga0187893_10014645_pt1 | contig 10649 bp, 8 predicted proteins | sample MA1701074metaG_FD_139574 | JGI IMG/M metagenome (GOLD analysis project Ga0187893, IMG submission 139574) | White microbial mat communities from a basaltic lava cave in the Kipuka Kanohina Cave System on the Island of Hawaii, USA - MA170107-4 metaG ...
ACAATGGCGAACGTGCGAAACTGGAGACTCTCTACTCCCTCTCCCGGGACGCGCAGCACGAACTGGGCGACTAATCCTCGCGCCCCGCCCCGGCTCCCTCGAGCCGGGCGGCCCGGCGGCGCCCACCGCCGCCGGGCGCAAGGCCGGCGCTTGGGGCCCGATCCCGAAGCGCCCGCCTTGCGCGGCGTTCCTTCTTCACACTTTCACCGACAGCACGGAAGCTCTCCGTTGCTTTTCCCAACGGCTTTTTTTCCCACGCCGCACTCGATCCCGCGAGGCGGCGGCGCATTTTTCCCGCAGCGACTGTTTGCCGGCTTCAAGCGCCGGTGCGCACGTGCGTTCCGTGATCCACGACGAGCGAACAATTTCCATCGCTCCTGCTCCGGCCGTTTCCCACTTTGTTTTCGTAACACTTTTTTCCGCGCCTTTCGTCGGCACGCTGCGGCGGCGGTGAAATTCTTTCCACGGCGAACGTCCACCGATGGGAGTCGGACCGCCCGCTGTTGGGGCGCGATGACTGGCCGTGGGGAAATCTTCTTCGCCGGAACGCCGCCGTTATCTTTCTTGTAACCTCCGGGACGTCTGGGAAGCCTCTTACTCGGCTCCCACGGTTGCGCGCGGTACAAAACGGCGCAGAATGAGAAAAATTGTTGAATTGGCAAGCCAAAAGTTTCGTTTAGATAAAAATGCACGTTTACTTCCAGCTTTGTTCCACATCATGACCGCAGTGTAGTTTAAACCTTAACCCGGAGTAACACCATGACAACGGACGGATATGGCAAACTGCTAAGGGGGGCCCAACGAAGCGCGATACGGAGAACGCGCGGGGGATGTTGGGCCGACGCCGACGATGCTGCTCAGGAAGCCATGGTCAAATTGATCATGCAAGCCGGAGCGCCGGCGAATGCCCAGGGAAAAGGAATCCCCGAGGGGAAAGGCGGGAGTGACACCGGCGCAGCCTGTGCGATGCAGCAGGGAGCGACCGGCAATCCTGGCACACGTGTCATCCTCGACGAGATGGCGTGGGTGAAAGTCAACGCAGCGCGCATCGCATCCAAGATCACGCGGGAGCAAAAACGGCTTCTCGCGTACAACGAACAAGACGCCAGCCAGGACGGCGCTGCGGGCTTCGTTCTTGCAGGTACGGGCATGACGCCCGACGAGTTGGCCCAAAAGCACGAGATTGGGACGTACCTCCCACAACTGCTCGACCGCTTTTGTGACGACGTGTTGTTGAAGCTGGATCCGGTGGACTTCCAACTGCTCATCCTCCGCCACGCCAAGGACCTGACGTTTGAAAAAATGGGCGACGTGCTGGGCGTCCTGCCAGGCACGGTCCGGAAACAGTACTACCGCTTGATGCTGGGCCTGCACGGCAGCCTGCTGCGGCTGCTTCAGTCGTGGAACGTCGGACGCGAGTTGTTCCTCGAGGCACTGGAAGATGCGAAACACTTGAACGGCTTCATGGCCCTGGTGCTCATCAAAAAACTGGAGGGCACCCAGGCGCTCGACTTACTCGTCGAAGCGGCGCTGGCCGACAACGGTGTCGAAATCATCGAACGCAAAGGATGGGCTGAGTGAGTTAACCACGGCGGCCGCTTGGGCAGCGGTTGTTCAAGCGAGCCGCCGGAGCGTAGGGAGAATCCTCCGAGCGGGGGAACGTCCGCTTAAATCAGTTGTGCGACTCCACCTCTCTTCTCCCCCGCCGGTCGCCGGTCGTCTCGTTCATGGACAATCCGCGGACGGCTGGCGGCACTGCTGTTTTCCTCGGCTTGTCTTTCACGCCTTCTCTATTCCGTCTTTCCATTTCCTTCTTCCGCTTGCAAAGTTATGTTCATGGTAAGCATCTGTATTTAGATGATTTGCGTTTGTGAGCTCCCGTCTCAACCGGTCAAGTGAATGGTTCGCTTTGCACGGTGGATGATCCGCTGTTACCAGCGAACGGTTCGCCGATGACAGTGGGCCGCCCGCTTTACACAGCGAATCGTTCGCTGACGTCAGTGGATGGTCCGCTGCTAACAGTGGACGGTCGGCTGATGACAGCGACGGCCGGCGGAGGGGAGCGAACGGTTCGCGGTGCGCAGCCAGCCGGTGGCGGTCACGGCGCGGGAAATCCCGGCGAGGTGTTCAATAGAAAACCATCGCCTTGCCGGGCTGAACGTGGCAGATCAACCGCTCCGCGCGCTCGAGCGCGCAGGCCGGATGAGCAACGTGAAGCAAAAGAAACTGAAGCTGGGTCTGCCCAAGGGCAGTTTGCAGGAGGCCACCATCGAGAAGATGGCCAAGGCGGGCTGGGACATTTCCGTGAGCAGCCGCTCGTACGTGCCGTACGTGGACGACGCGGAGTTGGAGATTCGCATGATCCGCGCGCAGGAGATCAGCCGTTACGTGGAACTGGGCTACCTGGATTGCGGCATCACGGGCCTGGACTGGGTGCATGAGAACAATTCGCGCGTCCACGAGGTCGGCGAATTCCTGTTCAGCAAGGCCACGCGCCAGCCCGCGCGCTGGGTGCTGGCGGTGCCGGAGGATTCTCCGGTCAAATCGGTGAAGGACCTCAAGGGCAAACGCATCGCCACGGAAGTGGTGAATCTGACGAAGAAGTATCTTCGCAAGCACGGCGTGAAGGCGGAGGTGGAATTCTCCTGGGGCGCAACGGAAGTGAAGGCGCACGAGTTGGTCGATGCCATCGTCGAGATTACCGAGACCGGCTCGTCGCTGCGCGCGAACAAGCTGCGCATCGTGGATGAGTTGATGGTGTCCACGCCGCGGCTCATCGCGAATCACGCCGCGTGGAAGGACAAATGGAAGCGGGAGAAGATCGAGACGATGGCGCTGTTGCTCCGGGGGGCGCTGGAAGCGGAAGCGAAGGTGGGCCTCAAGATGAACATCGAGGAGAAGAACCTGGCGCATTTGCTGGAGAGCCTGCCGGCGTTGCGGCGGCCGACGATTTCCAGCCTCAGCCAGCACGGATGGGTGGCGGTGGAGACGATCATCGACGAGCACGTCGTGCGCGAATTGATCCCGCAACTCAAGGCGGCCGGGGCCGAAGGAATCATTGAATACCCCTTGAACAAGGTCGTATATTGACCGCCGCAAGACGGACGCGGCGACGGGCGACGAGGCGCAGGCGCGCTCAAGTTTCCCGGAAGCGCACCGTTCCAGTTGCACAACCAGACCAGCTATGGGTTCACTGAAAAAACGGCGCAAAGCGAAAATCAACAAGCATAAACGGCGCAAGAAGCTCCGCGCCCATCGCCACAAGAAGCGGCTCTGGCAGAAGTAGTCTTCTGCCGCGCGCCTCTGCGAAGGGATTTGGGCCTTCTCACGTCGGGCGCCACAGCGGTTGCGCCGGGCCGGTTGGCCGGTATTCTCATTCATGCCGTTGCGCAGTCATCTCGGAGCGGTCCCCGCGACAATGCTCGCCGGGGCGCTCGTGTTGTTCGCGGGATGCAGTTCTCCGTCGCGCCCGCGCGCGGTTGTTTCCAACCGGGTCGTGACGGGCGATGGCAGGAGCGCCGGTCCGCAGGACGATTATTCCCCCGGCGCCGTTGAGGCGCGGATCGAGTCTCACGCGCGTTTTGCGGCGGGCATCATTCATGATCTGAACGAGGAGCCGAGTGCGGCGGCGGAGGAATTCCTCAAGGCGGCGCTGGCGGACTTGGGGAATGAAGACCTCGTGGCGGACGCCAGCACGCGGCTGATTCGGCTCAAGAAGACGGACCAGGCCATCGACCTCCTGACCCGGGCCGCCGGACGTCCCGATGCCAGCGCGACGATTTTCGCGCGGCTGGGGCTGGCTTACTCCATCGCCGGGAAACGCGACCTCGCCATCGAGGCGAACCGCAAGGCCATTCGCAAAAATCCCGGCGACATCACCGGCTATCAATACCTCGCGCAACTCCATCTTCAAAACAGCCAGGCCGACGAGGGCCTCAAGGTGCTCGAAGAAGCCGGCAAGCATCCCAAGGCCGACGCGACTTATCTGATCGAGTTGGGCGAGACTTACATCATGTTCGTCCGCGCAGGAAAGACTTCCCCGGCCAAGGAGCGCGCGCTGGAGACATTCGGTCGCGCGGTGAAGCTCAAGCCGGCGAACCCGCTCCTGCTGCAACGCCTCGCCGATGGATTCCACGCGCTTGGCGAGAGCGGGCGCGCTTCCGAGCTTTACGCGCAAATCCTCGAACGCGTTCCCAAGGCCCCCGGCGTGCGCGAGCGGCTTGTGGACATCCTGCTTCTCAGCCCGCGGCGCACCAACGCGATTCCCCACCTCCGCGTGCTCGCCGGCGAAAACCCGACGAGCACGAAGTTCAATTTTTATCTCGGCGCGCTCCTTTCGGAAACGCGGCAGCCGAAGGAAGCCGCCGAATACATGAAGAAGGCCCTTCAGTACAACCTCAGCTTCGAGCCGGCCTACTACGAACTGGCCGCCGCGCAACTTAATCTCGGCCAGCCCAAGGCCGCCCTCGAATCACTGGAGAAAGCCCGCAAGCGCTTTGACAAAAGTTTCGTCGGCGAATACTACACCGGCCTCGCTTACTCCCACAAAGAACTCAAGGACCACACGAACGCGCTGAAGTTCTTCGCGTCAGCCGAGAAGATCGCCGGTGACAAGGAGACCAACCGCCTGACGCACACGTTTTATTTCCAACTGGGCGCGGCCAGCGAACGCGCGCACCAGTTCAAGCAAGCCGAAGACTACTTCCGCAAGTGCCTGGCGCTCTCGCCGGACTTTGCCGAGGCGCTCAATTATCTCGGCTACATGTGGGCCGACCGCGGCGAGAACCTTCAGGAAGCCCACGAGATGATCGAGAAGGCCGTGAAGATGGAGCCGAAGAACGCCGCCTTCCTCGACAGCCTCGGCTGGGTGCTCTTCAAGCTCGACAAGCCGCACGACGCCCTCAAGTGGATTCAGAAGGCCATCGAACACATCGAGGAACCCGACGCCACGCTCTACGAGCACCTCGGCGACATCCTCATCGTGCTCAACAAACCGGCCGAGGCCCGGCAGGCGTTTCAAAGGGCTTACTCCATCGAGCCGAGCGAACAAATCCAGCGCAAGCTCAACACCGCGACTCCCGGCCCCGCGCCCCGTTGAGCCATGCAATTCAAGAAGCACTACACGCGCGACGAAGCCCGCGCCCTGCTCCCGAAAGTCCGCCAGTGGCTCGCCGACCTCAACCGCGCCCGCCAGCGCGCCGCCCGCCACGACGAGCGCGCCGGCCCGCGCCTGGTGGCCGGCGAAGACCTCGGCGGGCCGGCCGTCCACGAGTGGCTTCAATCTCTCGCCACAATGCGCAAGCTGCTTCTCCGCTTCCACCGGCGCGAAATCCAAATCAAGGACCTCGCGCGCGGCCTCATCGACTTCCCCGCCATCATCGGCGGACGCGAGGTCTTCCTCTGCTGGGAACAGGACGAGGAAGACATCGAATACTGGCACGACCTCGACACCGGCTACGCCGGGCGGGAGAAGCTCAAGGAGTAAGCAGGCCGGCCGTGCGCCGCCCGCGCAATTCATGAGCGTCGAATACAAAGATTATTACAAGGTCCTCGGCGTCGAACGGACGGCGACGGCGGACGAAATCCACAAGGCGTTCCGCAAGCTCGCCCGGCAGCATCATCCCGACGTGGCGAAGAACAAGAAGGAGGCGGAGGAGAAGTTCAAGGAGATCAACGAGGCGCACGAGGTGCTGGGCGACGCGGAGAAACGCCGCAAGTACGACGCGCTGGGGGCGAACTGGAAGCAGGGCGCGGAGTTCCGTCCGCCGCCGGGATTCGAGGGCATGGGCGGGGGCTTCGGACGCGGCGGGCGCGGGCAGGCGCGGACTTTCAGCTTCGAGTTCGGAGGGACGGGCTTCAGCGATTTCTTCGAGCAATTGTTCGGACGCCACGCGCGCGGCGGAGGCGGGTTCACTTTCGACGGGGAGGACGTGTCCGCGCGGGGCCAGGACATTGAGGGAGACATTATGGTCACGCTGGAGGAAGCGCTGCGCGGCTCGGTGCGGGCGGTGTCGTTGCGGCGCGCGGCGCCGTGCAAGCAATGCGGCGGCAGCGGCGAGCAGCGCGGCCGGGTGTGTCCGGCTTGCGGCGGCAACGGGCAGATCGCGAAGTCCGAGACGCATCAGGTGAAGATTCCCGCCGGCGTGCTCGAAGGCCAGCGGTTGCGCGTGGCGGGAAAAGGCGAGTCGGGCGCGGGCGGCGGCGCGCCGGGCGATCTCTTTTTGAACATCCGGCTCGCGGGGCATCCGGACTTCCGCGTCGATGGCGCGCACTTGTTCTGCGAAGCCGAATTGGCGCCGTGGGAAGCTGTGCTGGGCGCGCAGGTCGCGGTGCCGACGCTCGATGGGCAGGTGAGCATCCGCATCCCGGCGGGCACGCAAAACGGCCAGCGTCTGCGCGTGCGCGGGCGCGGCCTCGGCAAGGAAGGCGCGCGCGGAGATCTCTTCGTCGTCGCCCGCGTGCAGGTGCCGGCGAACATCACCGAGAGCGAGCGCCGCCTTTGGGAACAACTGGCGGGCGAGTCGAGGTTCAATCCGCGAGCCTGAGCGTCAGCGCCGACTCCTCGCAGGTTGTTCCGCGGCGGCGTGGCAGGCGTCGGCGACGAGGGCGAGGTGTTCGAGGAACGGCTCGTGGGCCGCGGCGGGGAGGACGGCCAGCACTTCGGTCTGAAGTTCGACGGCGAGCGCGCGGGCGGTTTCATACTTCGCACGACCGCGGCCCTTGAGTTGGATTCGATGCGCGCGGCGGTCGGTTTCGTGCGGGGAGCGGCGCAGCAGGCCGGCAGTTTCCATCCGTCGGAGGAGGGAGGCAACGGTGTTCGGGTCGCTGCTCATGGCTTCAGTGAGCGCGCGCTGGGTGAGTCCCTGCGCGTCGCCTTCCAGGAGTGTGCGGAGCACGGTGAACTGATCGGGCGTGATGCCAAGATGGGCGATGCGACGGCGGAAGGCTTGGTTGAGACTGTACCAAGCGCGGCGCAGAAGCGGCGGCAGGCGTCGGCGTTCGGGCGAATCGATGGGCAGCGCGGCAGATCGCGGATTACGGACGGGCATGGGCGAGGTTGAATCGACCGTGGAAAAAATGCTACTTCGGCGGGAACAGAAACTCCAGCGCGCGCCACGCGCGGACGCGCCAGTAAAATTCGTTGTGCTGACTGGCGCGGGCCTCGTGCCACTTGTGCCGGGGTAAGGCGGCCCGTTCCATTTCTTCGTCGCCCATCGGATGTTCGTCCGTGTAGTGGAGAAGATTCTTCCCGTCCTTCCAGCCGATGCGGCGCAGTTCTGCTACGACGGCATCGGTGTGGCGCCGGCCGTCATCGTCGCCGGTGTAATCGACCACACCGCTGTCGAGGTAGAGGCGCAACGGTTTCGGGCGCCCCTCGTAAGGGCGTAGCACGCAGCGCAGGAAATTCGTTCGCTCGACTTGAAACGCGCCCGAGAGACTCGCGGCCAGCCCGAAGATCTTCGGGTGCTCCCACGCCAGCGAGAGGCTGCCGATGCCGCCCATCGACGAGCCAAGCACGCCGGTGTTCGACGCGGACTTGAGGGTGCGGAACTCGCGGTCGATCCACGGCTTGAGTTCTTCGATGAGGAATTTCGCGTAGGCCGCGAAGCGCTCGTTGTCGAGCGCGTTCGTGGTGGATGCAGTCTTCGTCCGCTTTCCGGCGGCTTCGTGGAGCAAGCCACGATATTCCTTGTAGCGCGAGCGGCTGTTGTTCACGGCCACCATGATGACCTCGCGCATCCGGCCTTCGGCCACCAGGCGATCCGCAGTCTTGTCCAGTTCCCAGCTTCCCCAGCCAAAACAGCAGTTCGTGCCCGCGGAACTGAAGACGTTTTGGCCGTCGTGGAGATAGAGCACCGGATAGCGCTTCTTCGGCGCGCTGTCGTACGAGGGCGGCAGGTAGATGCGCGCCGTCCGCGCGCCGCCGAGATGACCCGACTGGATTTTTTGTTCCGGCAAGAGTTTTCCCTCGCTCATGGAATTGGACAGGATCAACAGCGCCGCCGCGACGAGCACAGTCCGCATGGCCTTGCTCAACCCGTTACCAGCGTTCCCACCTTCTCGCCGAGCACGACGCGGCGCAGGTTGTGCGGCTTGAACAAGTCGAAGACGATGATCGGCATCTTGTTGTCCTGGCACATGGAGAAGGCGGTGGAGTCCATCACTTCGAGCCGTTTCACCAGCGCCTCCTGATAGGTGATCTGCGAATAACGCTTCGCCTTCGGATTTTTCTTCGGGTCGCTGTCGTAGATGCCATCGACCTTGGTGGCCTTGAGAATGACTTCCGCGCCGATCTCCGTGGCGCGGAGCGCGGACGCGGTGTCGGTGGAGAAAAAGGGATTGCCCGTGCCCGCGCCGAAGATGACGACGCGGCCCTTTTGCAAATGGCGAACGGCGCGGCGGCGGATGAACGGCTCGGCCACCTGCGCCATCGTGATGGCGGTCTGCACCCGCGTGGCGACGCCGAGCTTTTCGAGCGCGTCCTGAAGGGCGAGGGAGTTGATGACGGTGGCGAGCATCCCCATGTAATCGCCCGTCGCGCGTTCGATGCCGCCGAGGCTGCCGGAGAGTCCGCGATAAATGTTGCCGCCGCCGATCACGATGACGATCTCGACGCCGAGTTCGCGCACTTCTTGAATTTGCCGCGCCATGTCGCGCACGGCTTCCGGGTCGATGCCCATGCCCTTGGCGCCGCCGAGGGATTCGCCGCTGAGCTTGAGGAGGATTCTCTTGTATCGGGCGCGCGTCGTCATGGGCGCGGCGGTTTTACCCGCCACACGCGGGCGCGTCAAACGAGTTCAGTGCTTCGCAGTGGAGCCACGGCCCGCCTACGATTTACCCGCTCGTCAGGAGCCGACCGTCCCGTCTAGCTTCCGCCCATGACCGGCCCGCCGACGTTGCAACGCGCGCTGAATTTCTCGCGCGATTTCGTCCGGCGACATTGGCAGCAGGCGCTGCTGTGGCGGGAAAAACTCCGGCTGAGTGAAGACGCGCTTCATTTGTTGCTCGCCACGGGCGTCGGCGTCATCGGGGCCGGGGCAAGCCTGGCTTATTATTTCCTCAGCCGGCTCCTGAAGTGGGTTCTGATCGGCGACGCAGGTGACATTGCCGAAGCCGCGGTGGCGCTCGCGCCGTGGCAGCGGTTGCTCGTGCCGGCGATTGGCGGACTCGTTGCCGGACTCGTCTTGTATTTCGGTTTGCGGCTGCTCGGAAATCCTGGCCTGACCAACCTCCTTGAAGTCGTCGTGGCCGGCGACGGGCGGCTGCGGTTACGGCCCGCGTTGCTCAACGCGCTCTCCTCACTGGTCAGCATCAGCACGGGCGCGTCCATCGGGCGGGAGGGACTCATCATCCAACTCAGTTCGACGCTGGGATCGAAGCTGGGCCAACTCGCCGACTGGCCGCCGTACCGATTGCGCCTGCTGGTGGCGTGCGGCGCGGCGGCGGGCATTGCGGCGGGCTGCAACGCCCCGATTGCCGGGGCGGTGTTCGCCGCGCAGATCGTCCTGGGAAGTTTTTCGATGCACCTTTTCGCGCCGCTGGTCGTGTCGTCGGTGATCGCCGCGGTTCTTCCTCGAGCGGTGTTTGGGTCGGGACATTGGTTCGACGCGCCGATGTTTGAGTTCACGAGGCTGGGGCAATTGCCGTGGTTCCCGTTGCTGGGGGTGCTGGCGGGCGCGGCGGGCGCGGGGTTTCTGAAGGCGCTACAGTTCAGCGAACGCGCCTTCAGCCGCGTGCCGGGACCGCTGTTCCTGCGCATGGCGCTGGCGGGACTGCTGGTGGGGGCGCTGGCGCTCGCCTACCCGCAAGTGCTGGGCAACGGGCACGCGCCGACCAATCATCTGCTGCGCGCGCAACCGGAATTGCTCTTCGTGCTGGGCCTGTTCGCTGCGAAGTACCTCGCGACTGTTCTCACAGTCGGCTCCGGCACCGTCGGAGGCGTGTTCACTCCGACTCTGTTTCTCGGCGCGGCGCTCGGCAGTGTGTTTGAAGCCGTCGTCCGCGCGTCGGGATGGGCGGCAGGTCTCCCGGTCGGGTGTTTCGCGCTCGTCGGCATGGGCGCGATGCTCGCGGCGACGACGCATTCGTTGCTGCTGGCGATGATCATGATTTTCGAGCTGTCGCTGAATTATTCGCTCATGCCGCCGCTCATGCTGGCGTGCGCCGTCTCCACGCTCGTGGCGCGACGGCTGCACCGCGAATCGATCTACACCGAGCCACTGCGCCGCCAAGGGCTTGAACTGGACCGCGAGCGGCCGCAACTCGGCGCGGCCACCGAGCGGACGGTCGGCGACTTGATGCGCCAGCCCGTGCCGCCGGTGCGCGAGAACACCCGGTTCCGCGAAATAGCCGAACGCTTCCTCACCGCGGGAAATAATTTTCTGCCGGTGATCGACGGCGACGAACGGCTCGTCGGCGTCGTGGCGTTGCACGACTTGAAGCCCTATCTCAACGCGGGCCAGGAACTTGACGGCGTCATCGCGCTGGACGTCATGCGCCCGCCGCCGCCGGTGCTCACGCCGCAACAACGGCTGGCCGACGCGCTGCCGGTGCTGTTGGCGAGCGAACTCCGAAACGTCCCGGTCGTGAACAGCGTGCGCCAGGGCAAGCTCATCGGCGCCGTCGCGCGCACCGAAGCGCTGGGGCTG
>Ga0187893_10014646_pt1 | contig 10649 bp, 5 predicted proteins | sample MA1701074metaG_FD_139574 | JGI IMG/M metagenome (GOLD analysis project Ga0187893, IMG submission 139574) | White microbial mat communities from a basaltic lava cave in the Kipuka Kanohina Cave System on the Island of Hawaii, USA - MA170107-4 metaG ...
AGGTCGCGATCAGCCCCCCCAGCACGGTGAAGACCCGCTGCGCCGCCTTGCCCTCGCCGGTCTGGTCGCCGAGCCAGGCCAGGGCGCCGTAGGCGAGGCAGGCCGCCATCAGCCCGAAGCAGGCCAGCGACAGCTTCTGGAGATCGAACGAGAGCCTCACCGCCAGCGGGATGTCCCGCATCGTCCAATGGCGGTTGGACGGCTCGGTCGAGACCTCGGGGCCTGCGGTGGTGATTTCCATGATGGGCCCACCTATGGACGGAGTGTCAGCCTATCGCCCGGGTCCGAAGCGTGTCAATTGACGGCAGCCCGGGTCCGCGGGCCGCATGCACGATTCGTGGACGAAGTCCTGGGTCCGCGGGCCTCCGGCCCGCATTGTCGGAGGTGCTCCGCGCGACGGATCTCATCCGCGTTTTTTGAATGCGGGCGAGGCCCGCGTACCATAAGCAGACCCGGTTCGAACCCGCTGCCAACGTTCGAGGAGCGCATCGAAGGATGTACGCGATGCGCGTGAGCGAGCCGGGTGAAGGTACGCGGGCCTCCGGCCCGCAGCAACGGTGGGTGGATTCGGTACGCGGACCTCGCCCGCATGCGCTGTGCTAGGCTTCACGTCTATGGAAGCTCGCGGACGGCTGGTCGTAACCCTCGCTTCGTTCCTCGCGCTCGCGTTGTGCGCGTCGTTGTTGTCCGCGACCCCGGCGCACGCGCAGCAGGCGGTGCCCGCGCCTCAGCCGCCCGCGGACGCGAACCGGCCGGCGCCGCCCGAGCCCCCCGACGACACCCCCGCCCCCACGCCGAAGACAATCACGGTGGGCGAGTTCATCGTTCAGGTCGCCACCGCGCTGAAGCTGCCGGCGCCGCAGGGAGGGTTCAACGCCGAGAGCGCGGCATTCGCCCTGCGCGGCAAGGGGGTGCAGATCGAGACGCCGGCGACGTCCGTCCTCACCGAGGCCGACGCCGTGAAGGTGATGGATGCGCTGGGCTACCGCGTCGTCACCAGGACCCCGTCGCGCACCGTCAACGACCAGCAGGCGAAGCTGCTGATCGCCACCTTCCTCACGACTAACCCTTCGTAGGCCGGCTCCCGGGAGCCGCGCGATCCCGCACGACGGGGCGCGTCAGGCAGGTGGGGCCGCCGCATCCCTTCATGCTGATCTCGGTTCCGTCGTATTCGATCGCCTCGGCGCCGGCGGCCTCCAGACGGGTTCGGGTGAGCGGGTTTCCCTCCAGCATCAGACAGACGCGCGGCGCGATCGCGAGGACGTTGCACCCCATCGTGAGGAACTCCGCGTCGGGGACTTCCACCGTCGCCATGCCGTGCGCCGCGAGCGCGTCGCGCAATTCCACCGGCACGAGCGGCGGAAAAACGAGGGCCAGGTCGGAATCCACCGGGCTGAAGATCGACATGAGATGAAAGACGTCCCCCGGCGCCTCGACGTCCGGGAGCGGAATCTCGACGACCTCGTCCACGCAGTCGCCGAGCAGGTGGCGGAGCTGGCGGATGCCCTCCGCGTTGGTGCGCGCTCCGCGCCCCACGGCGACGACGCGCTCCGAGAGCCACGCGACGTCTCCTCCTTCGAGCCGCCCGGGGGGCTCGATGGCGCCGAGCACGTTCAGGCCGAGCGCGCGGGCCCGGCGCCCCACGTCGGCCGGCTCCGCGCGCCGCGCTTCCTTGCCCATGCTGCACAGGATGAGCCCGCGATCGCAGGCGACGGCGGCGTCCCGCGTGTAGATGGCGTCGAGGGTGAGCCCGCCGTCTCCCGGCAGCAGGTCCACCGCAACGCCACGGCTCCCGAGGATGCCGGCGAACCGGTCGTACTCGGCGATGGCCCTGCTCCTGTCGGGGCGCGCCGTGTAGTTGAGCGCGCGCCACGAGCCGTCGATGAGCGCGTCGTCGGTCCAGGTTTCGCCGACGTGCCGCAGGATGACGCGGCGCAGCGTCCCCCAGTCGCCCTGCCCCGTGGTCTTGCGCGCCCGCACCGTCATGCCCCGACGGTATCCCCAACGCTCCGGCGATGGCAAGTAGAATGAGCCCATGATGCGCGAGACCAACCGGCCGGCTCCCGGCGAGCCGCGTCAAGCTCCGGTGGGGAAGGACGCCGCGCCCGGCCGGCTGAAGCTCGTCCTTTTCGGTGTCGTCGCCACGCTCGTGGGGCTGCTCCTGCTCGAGGGGATGCTCAGCGCGCTCTGGCTCGTCGTCGATGCGCGCGCGTTCCGGAGCAGCCGGCCGACCATCCAGGGCGAGCGGCTCGAGGAACGCCACAGCGAGCACGACGAGAAGCTCGGGTGGAGACACGTCCCCGGCAAACGGATCGCCGATTTCTACGGCCCCGGAGCGTCCATCACGATCAACGACGATGGCTTCAGGGACACCGGGCCCATCCTCGGCCGCAAGTCGCCGGATCGATTCCGGCTCGTCGTGCTCGGCGACTCGCTGACGATGGGCTACGGCGTGGACGACGGCCTGACCTTCCCGGCTCTCATGGAGGCGGCCAACCCGGGTCTCGAGACGGTGAACATGGGCCAGGGCGGCTACTCGATCGGCCAGTGCTGGCTCTGGTACGAGCAGATGTCGGAGCGTCTGGAAGCCGACGCCCTCGTCTTCGCCTTCATCGTGGACGACCTGCGGCGCATGGGCGAAACGCTGACGGAGAACGGCTACAGCCGGCCGGGTTTCAGGCTGGATGACGGACGGATCGTCGTCACGAACCAGCCGGTGCCGCCGAAGCTCGACAGGGGCGCGAGGGTGTTCGCGGCGGGCGAGTGGAGCCGCTTTCTCGCCGGACACAACGCCATCAGCCGCACGATCTCCGCCATGGCCGGTCTGTTCCGGAGCGAGCCGGAGCAGGATCCCGACCTGCTGGCGGTGACGCTGGCGATATTCGACGCCCTGCACGACGACTGCCGCGCGAAGGGACGTCAGTTCGTGCTGGCGCTGCTTCCGACCTTCTTCGAGATCCGGGGCACCGAGGGCTACGACGAAGAGGCGGAGCGGCTCAACAGGACGCTCGCCGCGACGGTCGGCACCCACGCGTCGCGTCGCGGCATCCCGTTCCTCGATCTCTACCCCACGATCGCGTCGCTGCCGCCGGATCGGCTGCGACCGCTGTTCCTCGACGAGACCTACCACCACTACAGCCCGCAGGGCAATGCGTTGATCGCGAGGACCCTCGACGCATGGCTGGGGGCGGGGATGCGGGGCTATCCATGACCTTTCGCGTGGCGGGCCGCGTCCCGGTGGTCCTGCTGTTCGCCGCCGCGATCTCCGGCTGCGCGCGCGAGGCGACGTCGCCGCCGGCTCCGGCGAAGATCGGTGCCACCTACGTCGGCATCGACGCGTGCGCGACCTGCCACGCCGCGATCGCCGCATCGTTCCGCGTCACGGGAATGGGGCGGGCGCTGTACCCGATGTCGGGCCCCGCGGCGAAGCAGTACGCCCGGTTCGACGCGACGCTCGACCTTCCCGGCGAGGATCTGAAGTACGCGATGTACGAGCGCGACGGGAAGTACTTCATGAAGCAGTACCAGCTCGACGCGCGGGGAGCCGAGACCAACGTCGATGTCCGCGAGATGGTCTACGTCATCGGCTCGGGGAACCACTGCCGTTCCTTCGTCGCGGTGGACGAAGGCCGGCTGTACCAGATGCCGGTCTGCTGGTACCCCGAGGCCGATCGCTGGGACCTGTGTCCGGGCTACGAATTGCAGAACTTCCATTTCCGGCGCGGCGTGGACGACACGTGTCTGTTCTGCCACAACGGGCAGATGCGGCCCGACGGCCGCTTCGCGAACAGCTTCGAGGAGCCTTTCCCGCACGGCATCGACTGCGAGCGCTGCCACGGCCCGGGCAGCGAGCACGTGGAACGATGGTTCGGAAGCGGCGAGGCAGGGCAACCCGCCGCGGGAACGGACGACGACGCATGGGACGCCACGATCCTCAATCCCAGGCGGCTCTCTCCGCAGATGCAGCTCAACGTCTGCATGCAATGCCACATGGGGGACTCGGGGCAGACCGAGCGGGTGCTGCTCCAGCGCGCCGATCTGTACGACCACCGCCCGGACAGGCCGCTGCACGAGACTCTCTGGGCGTACGCGTTCCGGCAGAAGCTCCCCGGCCACTTCGGCCTGACCGGGCAGGCCGATCGCATGATGCTGAGCCGCTGCTACACGGAGACCGGCGGCCGCATGGTGTGCACGACCTGTCACGACCCGCACGAAGAGGTCTACGAGGTCTCGGAACGGAAGCCCGATCACTTCAACGCCGCGTGCCTCTCGTGCCACGCGGTCGAGGCCTGCACGCGTCCGCAGCGGACCGGGGCGGGAGACTGCGTCGGCTGCCACATGCGCCGCGCGGAGCCGCACGATCAACGCTACACGACGTTTCTCGATCACTGGATCCGGATCCGGCCGGGCGAGGATCTCGATCTGACGCGGGACGATTACGCGATGGAGACCCTCCTGACACCGCCGGACGGCGCCGTCGAGCCCGCGCCCGCGGCGTTCATGCTGGGGCGCGCGCAGTACAGCAAGAAGATCTCGTCGAAGGACGGCGCCGGGATGCCGTGGGATCTGATCTTCGAGCCTCTGATGGAGGCAGCGCGGCGGGATCCCAATCACGCGGGGGCGCGCTTCCTTCTCGGCAAGGCGGAGATGTCGCGTGGACGCGCGCCGGCCGCCGAGGAGCACTTCAGCGCGGCGCTGCGGCTCGATCCCGGCGACGCGCGCGCGGCCGAGCAGGTCGGCTCGGCGCTGCTGGCGCAGGGGCGGTTCGACGAAGCCGGCGCGGCGCTGGAGCACGCCCTGAAGCTCGGACCCCGAGGCGACGACCGCGCGGCCGTCCTCAACGAGCGCGCGCGCGCCGCGATGGGCAGCGGCGCGTTCTCCGAGGCGCGCGGCCATCTCGAGCGTGCGCTCGCCATCGAGCCGCGCGGCCCCGAGATCCTCGCGAACCTCGGGTTCCTCGCGGCGATGGAGCAGGACGATGCCGCCGCGGCCGGGTGGTTCAGGAGATCGCTCGCGTCCAACCCGGCGCAGACGGTGGTGCACCGGGCGCTGGCGTCGTCGCTGGCGAAGCCGGGAGAGCAGCAGGATCTCCCGGAGGCAATCCACGCCGCGCGCCGCGCCGTCCGGCTGGCCCCCGCCGAGAGCGACGGATACCTCGCGCTCTCGGACGTCTGCCGCGCCGCGGGGGACTTCGCCTGCGCGCGCGAGGCCGCGGATGCGATCCTGGCGAAGCGGCCGCGCGACCCGCGTGCGCTGACGGCCAAAGGGCTCGCCGCGCTGGAGACGGGGCGGGTGGAGGAAGCGCTGGCGTTGATCGGCGATGCGGTGCAGGCCGAGCCGCGCGCCGCCGCGTCGCGCACCGCGCTGGGCCGGGTCTACCGCGCGCTGGGCCGCGAAGACGAAGCGCGCAGCCACCTGAGCCGCGCCGCCGCGCTCGGCGACCCCGAGGCCGCGATGCTGCTCGAGGCTCCGAACCCGCGCCCGTGAGCCCGGACCGAGCCTGCCTTCGCGGTCGCCGTGGTGGGGACGGTCAGGCCGGGGCGGGCTTCTCGGGGTAGAGGCGCTCGAACTCCGGATCGCCTCTCAGGATGGCGAGGTCGGGGTCGCGGCGCGCCCAGTCGGCGTCCTTGAAGCCGTTGCGCCAGGCCTTGTTGAGCGCTTCGAGCGCCTCGGCCTTCTTGTTCATCGAGCAGAACGTGCAGGCGGCGTTGTAATGGACCATCGCCTCGTTGGGGCGCAGCAGCATGGCGAGGTTCGCCTCGCGCACCGCGTCCTCGTGGCGCCCTTCCTCGGCGTAGTTGGTGGCCGCGAGGATGCGCGCCCTCGCGTCCTCCGGGACCTGGCGCAGGTGCTGCTCGAGGGCCTGGATGGTGCGATGCCGGAGATTCTTGAGCGCCTCCTTCTTGCCCAGCGCGCCCAGCGAGTTGAGGATCGGCACGTAGACGTTGTAGTCGGTGCCGCTCGACTCGATGGCGTCGTCCGCGATGTTGGCGACCTCCTGGTACTTGCCCGAGGCGTAGAGACCTCGCAGCAGCAGGTAGTAGGCGCCTTCGCAGTCCCGCTTGCGCGCGATGACGTTGCGGACGATGGCCGTCATCTCGTCGTACTGGGACTTGGCGTAGAGGATCCAGGCCTGGGCGACCATGACCTCCGGCACGTCGGGCTGCAGGGACATCGCCCGCTCGGCGGCCGCGCGGGCGCGGTGGATCCACACGTCGTCGCGCGAGTAATGGACATGGTAGTAGGCGCAGACGTTGGCGATGGCCGCGAAGGCGAGGGCGAAGTTCTGATCCTGCGTCACCGCGTTCTCGAACATCTGGAGCGCGAACTCGAGATCCTGCCGCGTGAGGCGGCGGGCGTAGCTGCGGCCGCGCAGGAAGAGATCGTAGGCCTGAAGATTGTCGGTGGGCTTGGCGGCGATCGCGTCTTTTTCCTGGGGGGAGAGCTGGATGCGCAGGGCGGCGGCGATCTTCTGGGCGATCTCGTCCTGCACCTCGAAGACGTCCTTCATCTCGCGGTCGTAGCGCTCGGACCAGAGCGGAAAGTCGGTGTTCGTGTCCACGAGCTGTGTGGTGATGCGCAGGCGCGTCCCGCCGCGCCGCAGGCTCCCCGCGAGCACGTAGGCCGCGCCGAGCTGCTGGCCGATCTGCGCCGGAGTGACCGTCTTGTCGCGGTAGGCCAGCACCGTGGGACGCGAGAAGACCTTCATCCCCTGGATCTTGGACAGCTCGGTGATGATGTCTTCGGTGATGCCGTCGCGCAGGTATTCGTCCTCCTTCACGCCGCTCAGGTTCTCGAAATAGAGCACCGCGATCGACTGCTCGGAGGATCGGACCGCCCCCTTGGAGTCGGAGAGCTCGGCGACGCTCCGGCGCCCCGAATCGACGTCCCGCCTGAGTCGCATCAGGTCGGTCTTCAGCTCCGTGGCCGTCTGGTAGCGGAGGTTCCGATCCTTCTCCAGCGCCTTGTCGAGGATCCTGCCCAGGTCGGCGGGCATCTTCGGATTGGCCTCGGAGAGAGGCCGCGGGGGGCGGTTGAGAATCGCCTCGTAGACGACGGGCTGCGTGTCACCGGGAAAGGGGAGCTGCCCGGTCGCCATCTGGTAGAGGACGGCGCCGAGCGAGAAGAGGTCGGTGCGCGCGTCGGTGAGCTGGCCGCGCGCCTGCTCGGGCGACATGTAGTACACCGTTCCGACCACCGTTCCCGCCATGGTGAGCTGCCCCGGCGTCATCATGGTCGCGGCGTGCGAGAGAGCTTCGTCGCGATCCGCCGGGTTCCCGGTGGCGGCGATTTTCGCCAGGCCGAAGTCGAGGATCTTGACCTGGCCGCGCGCGTTGACGATGAGGTTCACGGGCTTGAGATCACGGTGGACGATCCCCTTGGAGTGCGCCGACTCGAGCGCGTCGGCGATCTGGATGCCGACGTTGAGCAGCTCGCCCAGGTCGGCCTGCTGGCGTCCCAGCCGCTGCGCGAGCGTCTCGCCGTCCAGCAGCTCCATGACGATGAAGTGCTGTCTTCCGTGCTGCTCGATGGAATGGACGGTGCAGATCCCGGGATGGTTCAGCGAGGACGCGGCGCGAGCTTCGCGCTGGAATCTCTCGATGACGGAGGGGTCGTGCTCCAACGCCTCGGAGAGGAACTTGACCGCGACGCGCCGGCCGAGCTGGCCGTCCTCCGCCTCGTAGACGACCCCCATGCCCCCGGCGCCGAGCTTGCGCAGGATCTTGTAGTGCGAGATGGTGCTGCCGACCTGGAGATCCAACCCGAGCCCTCCACTCCCTGAATCTGCGGCAAAGACGCGCGGAGCCGGCGGCTTGCGGCCTTTCATCGCTGCGCAGGGGATTGACGGGCATCCTATCACGCCGGTCCTCCTGCGCTCCAGGCGGAGCGCGTCGAAGGCCCTGCGTCAGGGGCAGTCGGCGGCCGGCAGACGCTCGGCGCCCGAGGTCGCGAAACCCCAGGTCCCGGGGTTGCTCGACTGCTCGCCGCGCACGAGGTAGTAATACGTCTCCCCTGGAGCGGGATCGGGACGCGTGTCGACCCACGCCGCTGCGGGCGCGTCGTTCGCGAGGCACTGCGCTCCCTCCACGCCGCTCCCGGCGATCAGGTCCGACGCCGATCCGCCGATGACGTCGTAGAGCGCGCCTCCCTGCGGCGTCCATCCGAGCGACGTCGGCTCCGACGACGCGATGACGAGGTTCTGGACCTCGCCGGGGGCGGCCGAGGACTTCGCGATGACCATGACGTCGTCGATGGCGGCTTCGACGGTCGAGGCGCCGAGAAGGTCCGACGCGACGAAGCGGAGCATGACGTTGGCCGTCGGGGTCACGAAATCGGCGACGCGGAACCGGTGCTGGAACCATCCCCCCGACCGCTGCGACCCCAGGGGCCCCACCGTCTCGACCGTCACCCAGCTCGTCCCCCCGTTGTTCGAGATGCCGACGGTGAGCACGTCCTGTCCCGCGTTGCCGCCGATGTGGTTGGAGAACCACCGCCAGTAGCCGATCTCGCTCTCGTCCATATCCGTCAGGTTGATCGCGGGGGAGCGCAGCGTCGTCGCGCCGCCGTCCACGTCCGCGTCGCCGACGGCGCCGCCGATGGCGCCCTGGCCCGTGACGAAGCAGGCGCGGCCCGATCCGGGCGTGTGGTCGTCCGCGGGCGCGGCCGACGTCCCGACCGGATCCACGCGGACCCAGACGCCCGACGTGGCGGTGTCCCCCGCCACACCGGCGGTCCACCCGTGGTGCGATTCGAAGGTCTCGGTGACGTCGCACGTGTCGAGCACGCCGTTGGCGTTGCAGTCCTCCGCGGCTCCGGTGGCGATGTCGCACGAATCGGCGATGAGGTTGCCGTTGCAGTCGGGCTCGCACTCGTCGGGGATCCCGTTGAGGGTGCAGTCGGCGGAAACCCCCAGGGCGATGTCGCACGCGTCGGGCGAGAAGTTCCCGTTGCAGTCGAGCGCCGTGCCGTGCGGCACGATGTCGAGCCGGTCGGGGGTGCCGTTGTCGTCGCAGTCGGCCTCGCACTCGTCCGGCACGTCGCTGAGATCGGCGTCCTGGCTCGACCCGGCGATGATGTCGCACGCGTCCTGGCGGTAGTTGACGTTGCAGTCGGTGGCGAAGCCGGGGGCGAAGTCGAATCCGGTCGGAAAGGAAAGACCGTGGTCGTTGCCGCCGATGTAGGTCCTGATGAAGTTGCCGTTGCGTCCGTCGAATTCGTACATCTGCGCGTTGGTGAGGTGCAGGTTCCCGCGTCCCCCCTCGCGCCGGCCCCTGCCGCCGTCGCCGTGCTCGCCGGCTCTGCGCCGCGCCTCCTCGCGCCGCGTCTCGCGGTCGAGGATGTCGGTGTCCACGTGATCGTGGTCGTGACGATCGTGGTCCGCAGCGTCGAGCGGCGCGCCGAACGACGGCCCTGTGCGCGCCACGAAGACGTTGCCGTTGGGCGCGACGCGGACTCCCCACGGGCTCCTCTGGTCGAGGATCGTCGGCGTTCCGGCGCGGGCCCAGCGCCCGAGCGCCGTCCCGGTGCCGCCGTCGAACTCGAGGACCTCGTTGGAGCCGAAGCTCGCGACCAGCAGGTTGCCATCCCGCTTGAAGGCGATCCCGCGCGGCTGGTTCAGGCCGCCGTTGTCGGCGGAGCTCACGAAGACGCGGCGGAAGGCTCCCGTCGCGCCGTCGAACTCGAGGACCTGGCTGGTCCCGCTCGTGACGAGCAGGTGGCCCGCGGGGCTGAAGGTCAGCCCGAACGGAGCGGTGAGTCCTCCCGAGCCGGCCGTGACGAACGCGCCCATCGCAGAACCCGTGACGGCGTCGTAGGCGAGAACGCTGTTGCCGCCGGAGCTGGCCACCAGCAGCTTCGAGCCGTCGGGCGTGAGGACGAGCCCGGTGGGAGAGGAGAGGCCCCCCGCCCCGGGAGCGACGAAGTTCCCCTGATAGATCCCGGACAGATCGAACCGCATGACACGGTGGTCGTTCCTGCTCGTGACGAGGACTCTGCCGCCGGAGTCGACGATGAGATCCGCCGCGGCATTCGCCTGGGCCCCGGCGCCGCCACCCGAGACGTCGGTGAGCACGCCGGTCTCCGCGTGGAAGGCGCGGAGGTTCGAGCCCGTCAGGCCGCTGGCCACCCAGACGAAGTGCGCGCCGTTGAGATCCGCCAGGTCGGGCGTCCCGTCGGAATCGCAGTCCTCGCAGGAATCGAGGATCGCGTCGCGGTCGATGTCGAGGGTCATGTCGGCCTGGATGTCGTTGTAGTCGGAGCCCGTTCCGTTGCAGTCGGTCTCGCACTCGTCGGGGATGCCGTTGCCGTGTTCGTCCTCGACCGCTCCGTCCGCGATCTCCTTGCTGTCCGGGACGAAATTGGCGTTGCAGTTGGGCTCGCACTCGTCGGGAATCTGGTTGGCGTTCACGTCGGCGCTGAACAGGGTGACGATGTCGATGGCGTCCAGGACGCCGTTGTCGTTGCAGTCCTCGCACTCGTCGGGGATGCCGTTGCCGTTCATGTCGGGGCTGGTGCCCTGCGAGATGTCCATGGCGTCGGCGACCCCGTTGAGGTTGCAGTCGTCGGCGATGCAGGAGGAGCCCTGGATGTGGGCGTCCATGAATCCCTGGCTCACCGTGTGGAAGTAGTCGTCCTCGTTGGCGTTCATC
>Ga0187893_10014647_pt1 | contig 10649 bp, 9 predicted proteins | sample MA1701074metaG_FD_139574 | JGI IMG/M metagenome (GOLD analysis project Ga0187893, IMG submission 139574) | White microbial mat communities from a basaltic lava cave in the Kipuka Kanohina Cave System on the Island of Hawaii, USA - MA170107-4 metaG ...
AAGTGTGTCGGTGAGCAGGTGGTGCGGCGTGCCGAGCAGAGCCCGCGCGCCCGCCGGCGTGAGCCGGATGCCGACCGTCCGGACGCGCCCGCCCGGCTGCACGCTGATGGCCCGCGTGAGCTGCCCGGCTGTCAGCGCCGCGGCCTGCGTGATCCCGTTCTCGACTTCCCGGAAGGGATCCGCCAGGTGAAAGATGATCTCGGCTCGGCCGTCGGGCAGAATGCGCTGAACGGACCGCTCGACGTCCGCAGGCTCGTCGAGGGGGCTTTCGAGACCCCACAGACACGTCACGAAGTCGGCGAGCGCGGGCGGCGGCGCCGCCTGCAGGTAGCGCACAAAGGCAGAATATAGAATCCAGAATCTAGAATCTAGCAGGGAACGGCGCCGGGACGGCTCGCGGCGTTCGACCCGAGGCCTTCTGGATTCTGAATTCTGAATTCTGGATTCTACGAAGTACACCTCGCCATCGAAACGTCGATCCCGCGCGGCTGCCCGTTCATCGTTCCCTCGATTCGGGCCTTCAGCGAGCCGTCCGGCTGCCGCTGATACAGGATGCGCGTGGGGAAGTCGTGCCTGGGATTCTCGAACGCCAGCTCGCCCGGCTTGGCCGCCGCGAGCGTGAAGGTCGCCTCTTTCTGACCTGACGGCAGCGCGACGTACGCGAGGGTGCCATTCTGCTCGACGATCCGGAGAAACTCGTACTCGATGGTGCGGCCCTTCGCGATCGTCCGGCTCATGCCGAGCATCGTCCCGCCGCCCGGCTTCATCCAGTGTTCCTCGGTGGAACGGTCGCCTGTCTGACGGCTCCAGCAGCCGGAGAGCCAGCTCGCCTGATCGATGGCCGCGGCCGGTTGAGGGAGAACGGAGATCCATGCGGCGAGGAACATCAGCATCATGCGGAAAGTCTAGCGCGTCCCGATGATGCGCGCTTGTATGAACCCGACAGTCGCGCCGTACTCCGGAAGCAGGACGGCGTACAGCCGAACGCCCGCCGAAATGCCGCGGTGAAATGGCTATGGCTCGAGAACCCGAGGGCGAGCGCCAGCGCCGTGAGATCGTGGGCGTGCGCCAGCTCGACGAGCGCTCGAGCGAGACGCAGCTGCGTGAGGTACCGGTGGAGGGGCACACCCTCGACACGCCGGAAGACATCCGTGAGATACGCCGGTGACGCGCCGACCGCCCGGGCGACGTCGGCAAGACGTCTCGGGTTGGACAGATTCGCATCCAGGAATTCCTTCGACTGCGCGATCAACCGCCGTGTGGGCTGGCTTGGTACGCACCTTCCGGGATCTGTCTCGAGCGCCGAACGGAGAAGGCCGACGACCAGCTCCTCCGCAGCCAGCGCGTTGCAATCCCCGCGGGCTGTTTGTTGAAGAAAACGTGCGCGAAGAAACTGCAGACCGACATCCGCCCGACGGCTGCGCCTCCGGAACAAGGGATGGAAAGAAAGGCACGTCGCCGGCGCGGGGGCAAGGTCGTGGAGGATCTCCGGATCAGGCGTGATGATCAACTCGGCGTACTCGTCTGAGAATGGCTGGCTCAGACGATAGCTCTCGCCGCCCGAGACACACAGCACCTGGTTCGAGTCGCCGACGACGTCGTCGCCGCCGACGTGCCAGAAGAACAGCCCGCGATACGGCAGACACACCTGGAAGTCGGGCGAGAAGCCCTCAGGGGATCTCTTCGGAGCCATCCCCAAACACTGGAGGTTCTCGACCAGGCCGATTCTCGACTCCAGGAGTCGCGTACGGCTTGTTGTCCCCGCCACGTCGTACGAACCGCTGGCCGCCGTTACCTGCAGCATTCGTTGAATTGTAGCCTTTCGGACTCGAAGTACGGCAGTGCGCCGCGTTGATCGATGGCGATCGAAAGATTGTGACAGTGTCGAAATGTCTTGGTAGCCGGCGCTCGTCCGACGCTGAAAGGATCCGCCGAGGTCTCCGCTGAATCATGCAGACGCAGAACGCCCCCTCCGATCTGAACACGCTCCTCATGCTCAACCGCGACTACATCGAGTGCGTCAGGAGGTCCGACGTAAGACCTTCCGGCAGATCCTCGCCGAGGACTTCCTCTGCACGCTCCCCGACGGGACACTCGTCGATCGAGAGCAGTTCCTGGCGCATTCGGCCAGGCCGTTCACGCTCGGCAACCTGGCGGTGCACGACGTGAGCGTCCGGCTCCTGGGCGACGTCGCGATCGTGCACGCCATGACGACCTTCACTCGGCCGGACGGAACACCTGGCTCCGGGCGTTATACGGACGTCTGGGCGCGCCGCCGGGGCGAATGGCTCGCCGTGGCGGCGCACGTCACGCGCGCCATCGAAACTCCGTGGTAGCCCGGCCTGATGCGACGTCACGACAATTCCCTGCACGAAGGAGGACTCGTGACGCATTCCATCGCGCGACTCGTCATTGTTGCGTCGGCGGCGCTGGCCGGCGTCGCCGACGGCGGAAACCCTCGAGCGCCCGGGCCACCCGAGGAAACGACCTATCACATCAGGGACCTCGGATCGCTCGGCGGAACGCACAGCAGGGGAAACAGCATCAGCACCTTTGGACTGGTCGCTGGCTATTCCAACCTGGAAGGCAATCAATCCCGACATGCGACGGTCTGGCTGTACGGAAAGCCCTTTAGTCTGGGGACTCTTGGAGGGCCTAACAGCAATGTGTCCTGGCCGGGAGCGAACAAAGGCGGACTCGTCGTGGGAATCGCGCAGACCGGGATCGAGCAGCCCCGCGGCGAGGAGTGGAGCTGCCGGGCGTTCTTCCCCGGAGCGGACAGCACGCGTTTCACGTGTCTGGGTTTCGTGTGGGACGGGCACGAGATGAAACCCCTTCCTACGCTGGGCGGGGACAACGGCTTCGCCGCGGGCCTCAATCACCGACGGCAGGTGGTCGGCTGGGCGGAGAACACCGTGGAGGATCGGACCTGCGCGCCGCCTCAGGTCTACCAGTTCCGCGCGGTGCTCTGGGATCTCAATCGAAGGAACCACGCGCGGGAGCTCGCTCCCCTCCGGGGCGACACTTCCAGCGCGGCCACGGCCATCAACAATCGCGGACAGGTGGTCGGCATTTCCGGCACCTGCGACCAGGCGGTCGGACGGTTCACGGCGCGTCATGCGGTGCTCTGGGACAATGGCGCCGTGCACGACCTTGGCAGCCTCGGCGGCGACACCTGGAACACGCCCACGAGCATCACCGAGCGGGGAGACATCATCGTTGGCTTTGCCAGCCAGCCCGGCGACGATCCGAATAACCCGAAGCTCCGAGCGTTCCTCTGGACGCGGCGGGACGATGTGTGTGACCCATTGCCCGGAACGCGCATCTGCAGTCTCGGAACCCTGAGGGACCCCGTCACGGGGGAGGAGGATGTGACGAGCCAGGCGTGGGGCGTCAACGAGTGGGGCCAGGTCGTGGGCACGTCGTGCCCGTCCGTCGGGCTTTGCAAGGCGTTTCTCTGGGAGCGCGGCGTCATGCGAAACCTCAACGACCTCAAGGACCCGTCGTACGCCGGTCATCTCGACAATGGTCTGGACATCAACAATCTCGGACAGATCACCGGGCGCGTGGTGGACAGCGCCAACGTCCGCTCGGCGTTCGTCGCGACTCCGAGGCGCTCACGATAGCGGTGCTGCGCCGGGACGGATCACACGGACCAGGAGGACGCGGCTCGCGACGAGCACGATGGGCAGGCCGACGAGGAAGATGTGCGCAAGCACCAGGTTGACGAACGCGGCGTTCAGCGTTATCGGTCCTCTCCGCACGAGCGACATCGGGAGCACTACGGCGTTCATGACGATGAGCACGACGATGCCGTAGATCGGACCCCAGACGAGCGGCCGCCGGAGGAGCGCCGGCAATCGCAGGCTCGCGACGACGAAGACCGCCGTCGCGCCCGTCGCGATGACGAAGTGCAGGAACAGCCCGAGCGCTGCAGTGTCCGGCCCGCCTTGCAGCGCGTTGGGTCCGAGGAGTCCGCTGGCAATGTACTTGAGCATCCTCACCGGCGAGCCGCCGCGGACCGCGGTGAAGACGATCGCGTCTGTGATATCGAGCACGCCCGCAACCAGGCCACCCAGAAGGATGGTCCTGATGATCCGATGGCGTGGCGAGACGCCCGGGAGACGTGTCTCCCGGGCGTCGTTTCGTGAGGCGTGATCCTGAGTCGTAGCTGTCACGGGACGCAGAGCTCACCGGTGATTGTCGTCACGACGTGCCCGCCCCTGCTGAAGCCGCTTACGAAGAGATGACCGGTCGTTCCTGTCAGCTCGCCGGTTGCGTCGATGACCTTCTGAAACGCGGTCACGGCGCCGCTTTCCGGATTTCCCTGCGTCTGGTTGACCACGCCGGTCTCACGCATGACCAGACTGCCGCGGGCGGTCGTGTATTCGAACAGGCCGCTGTAGCTGATGAAGCCCGGCGATGTGCTCGGTCCAGCCGCGCCGCTGTCCGCTCTGAAGTACGTCGTCCCGCGAAGCCCATGGTTGCCGTCGACCTCGCCGAGAAAGCAATTGGGGTGCGTGGGCTTGCAGCCGACCGTCGAGAGATTCTCCTCGAGGTCGGCGTGCACGGATTTGCACTTCGGCCCGGGGTTCGCTTCCAGCGCCCCGGCCGGTATCGCGAGGTTGCCGACAGAAGCGAGCGCCAGTACGAATAGGGCGCGCCTGACTGTTTTCATCGAATGGCTCCCAAATGGGGACGAGCCTGACGGCTCGTACCACCTGTCAAAATCCGACGACCATCCCCACCCGCAGGATGCGCGGGCTGAGGTTCTGCGCCAGCGTGTTGAAGCTGGGCGACAGAATGTTGTTGTTCCGCACGAGCGCGGTGTTCGCGTTGAAGACGTTGAACAGGTCGCCGATGAGCCTCACGCGGAGGCCGCGGCCTGTGAACTCCCGCGCGACGCGAAGATCGGTGTTCCACAGGGTCGGCAGCCGCAGCGTGTCAACCCCGGGCGTGACGAGCACCTGAACGCCCGAATCCGCCCCGAGCGACTGCGATCGGAAGAGCGGGAACGGATAGCCCTGGCGCCCGAACACGTTGGCGCTCAGCTCGATGCGATACGCCGCCTGGTACATCCCGTTCGCATTGAACTGCCACTTCGCGTTCATGTAGATCGTCCCGGCGCCGCTGCCGCCGCTCTGCGGCGCGAACTGGCCGCCATCCTTCAACGGGATCGTGAGCGTCGGCGTCGGATTGCCGGTGCCGTTGCGGAGCGCCTGCGGCTCGTAGTGCGCGCGGGCGTTGTTGTACGAGAACCCGACGCGGCCCATCCATCGGTTCGACAGGCGCTTGTTGAGTCCCAGGTCGACGCCGTGATAGTCCGTCGAGAAACCGTCCCAGCTGTCGAGCACGAAGCCATTCCCGCCCGCGGCCACCTTCGCGGCATCAGGAACGAACGTGGCCACGCTGTAAGCCTGACCGTCCGGCAGCGTGCCGGTCAGCGTCGGTCCGGGCGCGTAGTCTTCCAGTCCGACCCCCACCCGCGGCGTCGACACGATTGGGACGTTCGTCGTCCGCGTGTAGCTGTAGTTGATCTGCACCGCGAAGTTCGGCATCACCTCGCGATCGGCGCCGATGACGACGCTCGTCGTGACGGGCGCTTTCAGATTCGGGTCGATGACGTTGGCGGACGTCACGGCCGTAGGATTGGCCGGGTTGAACCCGCCGCCAGCCGTCAGGAACCGGTCCGTCTGCACTTCGTCGGCCTGCGCGAGATGGTCCGCGTTCAGATCGATCCAGCGGTAAGTTGCCGAGCCGGCGACCGCGCTGGGGTTTCTGAAGGCGGTGATTCCGGTGCTGAGCTGACCCGCGTACCGGCTGATGCTCGCCCGCGCCACCGTGCGTCGCGCGTCATCGAGCGCCCACGTGATGCCCGCCCGCGGCGAGACGTTGCTCCACGTGAACGGCGACTCATACCCTGCGAAGTCGATGCCGGGGACCAGGTTCGGAAACGCCTTGTTCGCCTGGGTCTGGCTTGGCAGCGCCTCGCCCCACTGGCGGTCGTAGCGGACCCCGACGTCGATCGTCATCCGGTCCGCGGAGAACGTGTCGCCGACGTAGAAGTCCAGGTAGCTCGCCCGATCGCGGCCGAGCCCCTGGCGAAAGACCTGCGCGCGCAGATCGGTTGCCGAGTTCTCCAGCGCGAGGATGCCGTTGCCCGGCCAGAGCGTCCCGCTGGTCGCATCGACGGTGCGGAAGCCGCCGCCGAAGGCCAGATCGTGCGTGCCGCCGAGCGCGCTCAGAAACTTGGTGACGTCGACGTTGACCGTCTTCTGCGGCCGGATGTTCAGGCTCTGGTTCACAGAGCCGAATGACTGCGCTGTGAGGAAGCTGCGGCCCGCCTGCTGCTCCAGGCCGCCGACGGGATCGAGGACGAAGCCGGTGTTGTAGTAGGCGTACTTGGCCGACAGGAACATGTTCGGCCCGATCACGCGGTCGTCCGCAATCTTCCAGAGGCCGTGGAACGGGTTGTCGGCATATGCGCCATCCTGATGCCAGGTCGCCGTCGGCGCGTCGAAGAGGATGCCGGTGATGCCGGGGCTCCGCCCGTCTTTCACCTTGGCGCCGTCGAAGTACAGGAAGCTCACCATGTCGCTCTTCGTCGCCTGCCAGTTCACCTTCACGTTCGGGTTCTTGAGCACGGTTCGATCAATCAGCTGGCCGGCGCGGCGCACCAGCCGCACGTCCTGCACGGAGTACGAGTGGTAGAACCATGCGCGATCGCGGAAGATCGGCCCGCCGATGTCGTAGCCGTAGTCCGAGATCTGCTCGTTGTGGTCGGCGGTCTCGGGCGTGACACCGGCCGACTCGAGCTCGGCCGGCACATTCGACGCTTCGAGTTCGTCGCTCGTGAAATAGCCGCGAACGCCTCCATGAAACTGGTTCGTCCCGCGCTTCACGACCATGTTGAGGCCTACTCCGCCGGTAGGCTGCTTGATGCTCTGGCCGGCGGTCGACACCTGAATCTCCTCGAAGTTGTCGTAGTTGAAATAGGTCGGTGATGCGCCGACGGCCGTCATGTCGGTGATGTTCACCCCATCCATCGTCCAGACCGCGTCGGCGGGCCGCGTGCCTTTCGAAACGAAGTTCGACTGCTGACCGGTTTCGTTGCCGCCGATGTTCACGCGATCGACGAGGACACCCGGAACCGAGCGCATCAGCGCGAACGGATCGCGTGAGGTCGGGATCCTCGTGAGCTCGTCCGACGTGAAGTTGGTCGCCGTTCCCGTGGCCTTGACGTCGACGACAGGGGAGTCACCGCTCACCGTGACCGTTTCCTCCACGGCCGCGAGCTTGAGCGCGATCGGCAGGTCAACGTTCTTCCCGACCGCGACGATGATGTGCTCGCGAACGACGGTCGCGAATCCCTGCAGCGCCGCGGTAATGGTGTACGGCCCCGGCGCCAGGTTCAGAAACCGGAACTGGCCGTTCTCGTCCGTGGTGGTGGTCTGGGTCGCATCGACGCCCCGGACCGTGACGGTGACGCCCGGCAGTACCGCGCCCTGTTCATCGAGCACGGCGCCGGTGACGTTGCCGCCCTGAAGCTGAGCGAGCGCCGGAGCGGCGAGCGCCAGCAGCAGGACGAAGGCGAAGCGCAGTCCCGTCGAGAGAGAGCCCTTCATTGGTGACCTCCTCCTTGGGGGTCGGAAAACGAGTGGTTCTGAGCTACGCTAGCGAGAGTGATGGCTCCATGAAAAGAGCCAGTTCTGACAGTTCCGATAGGGCCACTTGCTGATGCTGTTGCGGCTGGACGGCGTGGGCCCGCGATACGCGCAAATCACTCGCGCGCTGGGCGGCCTGATTCAGAGCGGCGAGCTCGGGCCGGGATCGCGCGTGCCGGCAACGCGCGAGCTCGCCCGCGATCTCGGTTGCTCCCGGAACATCGTGCTGCTCGCCTACGAGCAGCTCGCGCTCGAGGGGTATCTCGTGACCCGGACGGGCGGCGGCACGTTCGTGTCGCCGGAGCTGCCCGCCGGGCTCGCATCAGCGCCTCGCGCGGATGGCGGTCGGGACGTCGATCCGCTTCCGGCCCGGCTGCCCTCGAATGGACGCCGACTTGTGGAGATTGCAGCGGAGGCACGAGAAATCACGCGCGGACAAGGGCGGCTGGGCATCGATTTCGCGTACGGTCTTAGCGAGCCGGACGACCGGGTCGTGTCGCGCATCCGCTCGGCTTTTGCTGCGGCCCTGCGACAGCAGCCGTTCCGCTATCCGGACCCGGCCGGCGACTGGACCTTACGACTCCAGTTGGCCGAGCGTCTTCGCGGCGTCCGGGGCATCGCGCGGACGGCCGACGAGATCGTGGTGACCGGCGGGGCGCAGCAGGCGCTCGATATGTGCGCGCGCCTGCTCTTGACGGAGGGCGATCGGGTCGTCGTCGAGGAGCCCGGTTACGAAGGGGCGACTGCACCGTTCCAGGCCGCCGGCGCGACGCTCGTCCGGGCGCGGGTCGACGCGAACGGCCTCGATCCGGCGGCGTTGCCCGAAGACGGGACGCCAGTGCGGCTCGTCTATGTGACGCCGTCGCACCAGTTTCCGACCGGTGCCGTGATGCCGGTGGCGCGCCGGCTGGCCCTGCTCGCGTGGGCCCGGCGGCACGGCGCGTACGTGATCGAGGACGACTACAACGGCGAGTTCCGGTACGCGGGGAAATCCATCGAAGCGCTTACCGCGCTCGATCCCGACGGGCCGGTCATCTATTGCGGTACGCTGGCGAAGTCGTTGTTCCCGTCGCTGCGCCTGGGTTATCTGGTGTTACCGAAGGCGCTCGTGCCGGCGGTCGTGGCGTGCAAATGGCTCAGCGATCGCGGATGCCCGATGCTGCTTCAGCGCACCGTCGCCGGGTTGATGGCCACCGGCGAATACGACCGCCACATCAGGCGGATGCTCCGACGCTACCGCACGCGCAGAGAAGCGCTCATCGGGGCGCTGCAGGCGCGCCTGGGATCGGACGTCGAGATACGCGGAGGCACGTCCGGATCGCACGTCGCCGTCTGGCTGCCGCGCCTGGCGCCGGAGCGGGTCGACGAACTGATCGATCGGTGCAAGGTCCGTGGCGTCGGCGTGTACTCAATCGCCGGCCATGCCACGCTGCCGCTCGAGCCAGCGGGCCTGATGCTCGGCTACGGGCTCCTCGACGTCGAGCGCATCGATCGCGGAGTCAAAGTGCTTGCGCGCGTGTACCGCCAGTTGGCTGCGCCTACCGCTGCCGGCGCGCCGTGAAGGCGATCGGCACGAACATCGTCTTGCCGTCCCCCCACGAGCCTGTGACCGCGATCGCACCGGGAGGACCCGAGTGCGTCAGGATCGACTGGCCCGTCGTGTTGTCCGGGACGGCCAGACCGACCATCGTCGGCGCCGCCACGCCCGTGTAGATGACCGACGCGACGCTGTCGGCGGCGATCGTCAGGCTGTGTGTCGCCACCGTCGCGCCCGCTTCGTTGACGAGCCGGAGCGTGGCGTTGACGAAGCCGGCGGTGGTGTTGGCGAGGCGATAGTACGTCTCGAACGAACCCATGGTCGTGAACCACGGGCTGTAAAGCGTGGTTTCCTCGACGTGTATGCGGAACGACTGCTTGACCTTGCCCGTCGAGATCGCAAAGAAGGCGTCGACGCTTTTCTCCGAGGTGAATGAAGCGCGGGCCGACCCGATCGTGCCCTTGACCGCCTTCGATGCGGGTTCGTGCGACTCGGTGAAAAGCGTGGCGAGCTCGGGTCCCGCGCACGATTCCAGACGGGTGTTGTCTTCCGAGAACTCGACAAAGGGTTGCAGGTCGGTCGGGCTCAGGTTCTCGATGCCGATGGAATAAGAACGTCCGGCCTTTGGCGCGAACCGGAACCAGCGCAATTGACCGGCCGCCGTGAAGCTCCCCGTGTGACGTGAGCCGTCAGGGACGAGAAAAATCGCGCCCTTGCAAACGGTATTGTCCGCCTGCGCGGACCCCGGGATGAAGAAAAGGCCCAGAAAAAGGACGACCGCCGTGCGCCGACGCATGTCTCACTCCTACGCCATGCCGGGGGGACGAGAAATCCTGAAGCCAGCGCCATCCGGAGTCAAAGGGAAAGCGCTCAGGCGAGGGCCGCGAGCAGCGCATCGACGTCCTGATCGTTGTTGTAGATCGACGGCGAGACACGCATGCGGTGCGCGCCGAGGCTCACGTCGACCTTGGCGCGCGCGAGGCGGCGCGCGGTGTCCTCGCGATCCTTCACAACGAAGCTCACGATGGATCCGATGGACTCTGTCGGCGTCAGAGGCGCGTATCCGAGGCGGGGCAGCTCTCGCTGGACGCGGAGGGCCAGCGCGCGATTGTGAGCGAGAATCCGCTCCACGCCGAGCCGCTGGAGAAACTCCAGCGACTCGCCGAGCGCGGCAATCGTAGACGAGGACCACGTCCCGACCTCGAAATGACCGGCCGCATCGCCCCGCGGCGTCCAGCTGATCGGCCCGTCGCCGGGCGCGTCGCCGGGAAGAAAATGCGTCGCGAATTCCTCGAGCTGGCGGAAACCGTAGTGTGTTCGCGCGAGCACCGAGCCCAGATGTGTCTCCTTCACGTAGAGAAACCCGACGCCAAAATCTCCCATGAGCCATTTGTAGCTGGAGGAGGCGCAGAAATCGACGTCCCAGGCGACGACGTCGATCGGTCTGG
>Ga0187893_10014648_pt1 | contig 10648 bp, 9 predicted proteins | sample MA1701074metaG_FD_139574 | JGI IMG/M metagenome (GOLD analysis project Ga0187893, IMG submission 139574) | White microbial mat communities from a basaltic lava cave in the Kipuka Kanohina Cave System on the Island of Hawaii, USA - MA170107-4 metaG ...
CGGGCGGAACCAATCGTCTGTGACGAGCCGCTCAGCGCTCCCTCCACCGAAGCCGCTTCGCGTTCCGCTTGCGAGTTGCTGCTTGACACTGTCCTCGCTCCAGACGAGGCCATTGACCCAGCCGAGAAGCCAAGACTTCAGGAGGCTGTCCGCACGCTCCTGCCGAAATTGCTGAGCCTGCAATCGAGGTTGACCGACTGGGCCGATGACAGCGACTGGATCAGGCAATTCCACTTTCAGATCGAGAGCTATCTGCGGATCTATGCGACGGCAGTGTCCGAGCGCCCCGCTTCTGAAAACCCAAACTACCATCGCTACCTGCGGGAGCAGTTCGACGAGCGTCTGCGCCGTCTCAAAGCGCGGGACGAAAAGGTCCTCTACTACTCGCACGAGGTCTTCCGGGCAATCACCAGAACTGGTTGGAAGCCCAACCAGACTCTTTGGAAAGACTACAAGATGGTCGAGACCGACAAAGAGGATCTGTACGCCCTCGAGATCGTGCGAGTGATCATCCGCGACAACCGAGCGTTGAACCCGTCCGTCCTTCTCAACATGGACCACGACCACCGTCTCTTTGCGATCCCGCTGTTCCTCATCGCCAGGGAAGACGTAGAATCCGAGCAGTCCGTGGACTTCGCCATCGGAATCGTCAAGGATGGCATACCGTTGAAAGCCTGCGCCTACGACAAAGACAAAGGACAAGTGATAGAACAGAACCGGCTGCGAGCCTGGGATCTGGTGGCTGTGTTCGAGCGGCTCCTTCAGAGCAGGAAACTAAGAACCGTTGACCGGTATCTCGGCAGACAACCAATGAATCCGGATCCGGCACAGGGGATGAAATTCGCTGGTGACTACTCGAGGCTCAGGAAACCAAGCAGGCTGATCGTCAACACGATCAGCAGACACATCTCGGGTAAGCGCGCCGTGGGTCTCGATCTCTGTTGTGGAACCGGCAATTACACGATGCCATTCGCCGGTAATTTCCAGCGCACAGTCGGCATCGACATCGACAAATCGATGCTGGAGCACGCCCGCGCGAAGTCTTCACAGGTCGATTGGATCGAAGCCGACGCCAAAGACACCCTGCTTGACGCCGAATCCTGTGACGCGATTTGGATGATCTCCGCCCTGCATTATTTTAAGGATGCGGAACAGTCGATGCTGCTCAAAGAGGTCTTTCGGATTCTCAAGCCCGGTGGAGTGTTTTTCGCGGACACCGAGTTCATCGAGCAGCACGATTCCATGTGGATTGTCGAGTACTTTCCGAGCTTGCGCGACCGCTATCGCGGCAGCTTGTTCTCCCAGGAGCAGTACCGGGAATGGCTTCGCGCTGCCGGATTTCAACGTGTCGATTTCGAAACAAGCGATTACCTTCCCGACGAGGAGGATGCCTTTCTTCGCATCGGGCAGCACAAGCCGAGTCTCTACCTGGACACCAGTGTCCAGGCAGCGATTCCTGCTCTCCGCGACATGCCCGCCAATGAACGCGTTCCCGGGCTCAGGCGTCTAAGGGAGGACATAGACAAGGGCGAAATCCGGTCCGTTGTGCAGCGCTACCAGCTGAAGGCCCGTATGCCCGGCGACTTGGGCTTCATCGTCGCCCGCAAAGATTGACGATGAGGGTGGATCTGAGCCCAACAGGATTAAAATCACTACAGTGATCCCGCATCTGCGGAAATCCTTCAACTCCTCCTGGACCCCAGAAAACTACCGGCGCTTTCAGCGCCGCGTGGAAGAGCTGTGTGGATGCCCGGTGGGATTCCGTCTCAGCGAGACGCCGTGCTTCCTTCCTCGCAGCCTGCTGGATCAGCTTGCTGCCGCGGGCGCCGAATTGATCGGGCAGCTCTCGACCCGCGAATATCACTCCATCAGCGACCGGTCGGTGCCGGCGCAGTACAACGTCCCCCGCGAAGCCTCGCATCCGATGTTTGTCCAGGTCGACTTCGGATTGGTCCGCAACACCGCAGGCCGCCTTGATGCAAAGCTAGTCGAGATCCAAGGGTTCCCTTCTCTTTACGGATTCCAAACCGTGCTTGCACAATCCTATCTCGAGACCTATCGCTTGGATGGCTTGCGCTACCTGCTGGGAAACGACACGTTGGAGGATTATCATCGGCTGCTGCGGCGCGTGATCGTAGGCAATCACGACCCCGCGGAAGTCGTGCTGCTCGAGCTTGAGCCCGACGAGCAGAAGACTTTACCGGATTTCCGAATGACCGAGAGCATCACAGGCGTGCGTCCGGTTTGCCTCACGCGAGTGCGGCAGCAAGGGAAGCGGCTGTACGCGCGCGACCGTCCGATCCGGCGGATCTACAATCGCGCCATTGTGGATGAGCTCGAGCGAAAGGGAGTGCGAGCTCCGTTCGATTGGCGCGACGACCTGGATGTCGAATGGGCCGGGCACCCAAACTACTACTTCCGGATCTCGAAGTTCTCGATCCCGTACCTGAAACATTCCACGGTTCCCCGGACTTGGTTTCTGCATGAGATTCCGGAAGTGCCGTCCGATCTTGAAAATTTCGTGCTGAAGCCGCTCTACTCCTTCGCCGGGTTGGGCGTCGTGATTGGACCCCGGCGGGAGGAGATCGACCGCATTCAGGACAAAGAGAACTGGATTCTGCAGGAACGCCTCGACTTCGAGCCTGTGATCGAAACACCCCACGGCAGGACCAAAGTCGAAATCCGCATGATGTACATCTGGCCGGAGGACGCGCCGCTCCAAGCCGTTTGCACGATCCTGCGCACAGGTCGTGGCAAAATGATGGGGGTTGACCATAACAAGGACATGGAATGGGTAGGAGCGAGCGCGGCTTTGTATGAGGCGTAGAGATCTTCTTCTGGCCATGCCGGTTGCGGCGGTAAAGGCACAATCGACGGCGAGCGCACAATCACGAGTGACACAGGTCGAAGTGTGGCGCGCCGGAACCGATGGATATCACACCTACCGGATTCCCGCGCTCCTCGTGACGAAAAAAGGGGCGCTGCTCGCGTTTTGCGAGGGCCGTCGGAACTCCCGCTCTGATTCGGGAGACATCGATCTGCTGGTGAAGCGCAGCTCCGATGGTGGACGGACTTGGTCTTCGCAACAGGTGATCGCCGACTTCGGCCCTGATACAGTTGGCAATCCGTGCCCGGTGCAGGATCGAAAGACAGGGACCATCTGGCTGCCATTGACGTCGAACCCAGGCAATCTTGTGGAGCGGGAAATCGAAAAAGACTCCATGCGAGGCACGCGCCAGGTGTGGATGGCCCACTCCAGGGATGATGGCAATACCTGGACTAAACCGGTGGAAATCACAAGGGAAACGAAAGATCCAGGATGGGGATGGTATGCCACCGGCCCCGGCAACGCGATCCAGATGAAGAGCGGCCGAATGGTGGCGCCTTGCGATCACCGGCGATTCGAGGGGCAGGCACGCCATTCGCATGTGATCTTGAGCGACGATCAGGGCAAAACGTGGAAGCTTGGCGGGAGCGCGCAGCCGGATACGAACGAGTGCGCCGTTGTGGAGCTGAACGACGGGTCGCTGCTGCTGAATATGCGAAGCTATCACGGCAAGAACCGCCGGGCGCTCGCGCGCTCCGCAGACGGGGGAATGACCTGGAAGGATCTGGGTTTAGATCACACGCTGATCGAGCCCGTCTGCCAGGCAAGTTTTGTTCGGTATGACAAACGAAATCTGCTGTTCTCGAATCCTGCCAGCACACGCCGCGAGCGCATGACCGTACGGGTGAGCGGCGACGAAGCGAAGACTTGGAGCGCGAGACGGGTGCTGCACGAAGGCCCGGCGGCGTACTCGGCGCTGGGCGTTCTCAAGGACAAGTCGGTGGGATGCTTGTATGAGCGAGGCGACCAGTCGCCGTATGAAAGGATCACGTTTGCAAGGTTTTCTCTATCATGGCTGACCAGTGGATCGAATACCTAAAAGCGGTGGACACGCCGACTTTATCCAATGGCATCGAGCTCCTGAAGCTACGCGGCCGCCACGAGGGTTTCACACCGCTGGAGATCCGGTGCCTGTTTCCAGAGCTCGGCAGGATGGTGGGCTATGCCGTCACCGCTCAAGTCGAGACCTACACGCGTCAGGAACCCACTGACATGAACAAGTTCGTGGACTTGTATGACCTGGTGGCGGCATCGCCGAAACCCGCGGTCGTGGTGTTGCAAGAGATCGGCGGTCACGGGCATTATGCCGCGCACTGTGGTGAGGTGATGGCGACGGCATTCACTCGATGCGGCGCCATCGGACTGGTCAGCGATTGCGGCGTACGCGATCTCCCGGAAGTGCGCGCTCTCAAGTTCCACTACTTTGCGCGCGGCGCCGTCTGTTCTCACGCCTATTTTCGGATTGTGCGGCCCGGAGTACCCGTGCAAGTGGCGGGCCTGGTCGTCCAGCCCGGCGATTTGCTCCACGGTGATGAGAACGGCCTGTTACTGGTGCCCAGAGGTATCGAGACGTCGCTGCCGGCGAAGGTGGAAGAAGTCAGGTCACGGGAGCGGAAGCTCATGGATTACATTCGCGGACCGGAGTTCAATTTGAAGGGATTGCGGGGCAAGATCGTAGAGTGAGGATTGCGGTCGCTCTGAGCCTTGATCATGGCTAGAGGGCCCTTTGTTCGAAGGTCACATCTTCAACTTAGACCCATCCGTGCGGGCCGGGCAAGTTTACGTCGATCTAATCGCCACACGCGTGCAACACCACCGTTCGCCGATGCGGCGCCGAGCGATGCTCGACCACATAGATCCCCTGCCACGTCCCGAGTCCGAGCCGTCCGCTCACGATCGGAATCGGGATTGAAGTTTGGGTGATCGCAGCCCGTATGTGCGCAGGCATGTCGTCCGAACCCTCGACGGTATGCTTGTACAGGCGATTGTCCTCGGGTGCGATGCGGCGAAAGAACTGTTCGAGGTCATGCACAACGTCCGGGTCGGCGTTCTCTTGAATCAACAGCGACGCCGAGGTGTGCTGGATGAAAACAGTGAGCAGGCCGGTGGAGATCCCGAGCGTGGAGATCCACTGTTCAACTCCTCCCGTAATCTCGTAAAACCCCTTGCCGCGCGTGGCGACCGTCAGACGGTACTGGAAATGGCCCACTACTCTACTGTGACCGACTTTGCGAGATTGCGCGGTTGATCGACGTCGCACCCTCGCCGGACGGCAATGTGATAGGCGAGCAGTTGCAGCGGAACGATCTCGAGGATCGGCAGCAGCCACTCGTTGGTCTCTGGAATCGAAATGACGTGCTTGGCTACTTTCTTCACTTCCTCGATGTCCTTCTCGCACGCCACGGCCACCACGATTCCGCCACGCGCATTCACTTCCTGGATGTTGGAGAGCGTCTTCTCGTAGCGTAGGTGGCTCTCCGGGCTCGAAGAATCCTGAGTCGCGATCACAACCACCGGCAGATTCTCGTCGATCAGCGCGTTGGGTCCATGTTTCATTTCCCCTGCCGGATACCCCTCCGCGTGAATGTAGGAAATCTCTTTCAGCTTCAGAGCTCCTTCGAGCGCGATCGGATAATGGACGCCGCGTCCCAGGAACAGGAAGTCCGTCACCCGAAACAGTTGCCGTGCGAGCTCCTCGTAGTGATGGTCGTTGGCCAGGACCGCCTCCATCTTGCCGGGGATCTTCAGCAACTCCTGCGCAAGAGCAGTCAGCTCCGGCGCAGCTCCCCGCCGTGACTGCGCCAGATGCAGCGCCAGCAGGAACACCGCGGTCAACTGGCTTGTAAATGCCTTGGTGGATGCAACGCCGATCTCCGGACCCGCATGCGTCAACAGTGTTCCCACCGCCTCGCGCGTGATCATCGACCCTACTACATTGCAGATCGCGAGCGTCTTCGAACCTTTTTGCTTTGCCTCGCGCTGGGCGGCGAGTGTGTCGGCCGTTTCTCCGGATTGGGAAATCACTACCGTGAGAACTCTGTCATCGATGATCGGGTCGCGATACCGGAACTCCGAACCATAATCCACCTCCACCGGTAGCCGCGCCAGCCGCTCGATCATAAACTTACCCGCCAGCCCTGCGTGCCAACTCGTGCCGCAGGCGACGATCTTCACCGACTCGAACGCGGCAAACTCCGCCGGCGTCAGATTCACTTCATTCAGGAACACCAGACCGGACTCCTGGCTCACTCGGCCGAGGATCGTGTCGCGAATCCCTCGCGGCTGCTCAAAGATCTCCTTGAGCATGAAATGCTTGTAGCCGCCCTTCTCGGCCATGATTGGATCCCAAAGAATGTGCGCGACGTTCCGCTTGATCGGCTTGCCGTCGAAATCCGTCAGCCGTACGCCTTCTTCGGTGATCACGGCGAGGTCGCCATCATCGAGGAAAATCATGTCGCGCGTGTGGCACAGGATCGCGGGCACGTCCGAAGCCAGAAAATACTCGTCTTCGCCTAGGCCGACAACCGCCGGAGGGCCCGAGCGCGCCCCAACGATCTTGTGCGGATCCTTGCGCGAAATCACCCCCAGGGCGAACACACCCGACAGTTCCTTCACCGCCATGCGAACGGCTTCCTCCAGGCTCCCGTTCATGTGCTTGGCGATCAGGTGCGCGATGATTTCCGTATCTGTCTCCGACCGGAACTTCCGGCCCTCGGACTCGAGTTGATGCTTCAACGGCAGATAGTTCTCGACGATGCCATTGTGCACGACAACCACGTCTCCGCTGGGATCCGAATGCGGGTGAGCGTTCTCCTCGGTCGGGCGCCCGTGCGTCGCCCATCGCGTGTGGCCGACTCCGTAAGTGCCGCCGGCCGGATTGGTCCGAACTGCTTCTTCCAGATTGCGCAACTTTCCCGACGCCCGGCGCACGGATAGCTCGTTGTTGTCGCCTAACACAGCAAGTCCCGCCGAATCATAACCGCGGTATTCGAGCCGCTTCAATCCATCCAGGATGATTGGGACGGCGCTCCGCTTTCCGATGTATCCAACAATGCCGCACATAGAGAAAGTCCTATCTTCTATTCTCGGCTGTTTCACCTAGAGAATTTAGGCCCTATGGTTTGCGGGATCAGTCCACTTCCACGCGATACTCTTCAATCACCGGATTGGCGAGGATGTCCCGCGCGATCTCCTCTAACTGCCGTTCTACAGTGGCCCGGTCCGCCTCACCGGAAACCTCAATCTCGAAAACCTTGCCCTGACGGACGTCCCGAATCGAATGATACCCGCGGCCGGCGAGCGCGGATTGAATTGCCTGACCTTGCGGATCAAGAACCGTCTTCTTAAATGACACGTAGACTCGGGCCTTCATAGGGGAACCCCCATTGTAAACTAGAGACTGCCATGGGCCAGAGTGTTTCGATCCCTACAGCGGCGAGCGTCGCCGGAATGCAGGAGGCCGTGAAGGTCAAGACGATTCCCTGGTACGTGTGGTGCTTTTTCGCGGCAACCATCTCGGCGGTAATCGGCGGTGTGTGGGACATCTCCTGGCACAAGAGCATCGGCCGCGATTCCTTCTGGACTCCCGCCCATATGATGATCTATCTGTGCGGCGTCCTGGCGGGGCTGGGATCGGCTTACCTGATTCTTTCGACAACGTGGAACCAGCGCGCGCCGCTGCGGGATACGTCGGTCACGATGTGGGGATTCCGTGGACCGTTGGGAGCCTTCATTGGAGCCTGGGGCGGAATGGCGATGCTCGTTTCAGCGCCGTTCGATGACTGGTGGCATAGCGCTTACGGCCTCGACGTCAAAGTGCTGAGTCCTCCGCACGTGGTGCTGATCCTCGGGATTCTCGCGATCAGATTGGCTGCGCTCGTACTGACCCTGGGTGAGATGAATCGGGCGGAGGGCGACCTGCGCCGGTCCCTTCATCGGTTATTTCTATTCATCGCGGCGATGTGGCTGGGAGGCGGAATGGGGATGTTCCTGGAGAGAATATCGAGGAACTTCATGCATAGCGCCAGCTTCTATATGATCATCGCCGCCTTGCCGGTCCTGTTCCTGATCGCCGTGAACCACGCTTCCGGAGCCCGGTGGGCCGCCACAAAGACGGCAGCCATTCTGGCCTGTACATCGCTTCTCTTTCTGTGGATTTTCCCGCTGTTTCCGGCCGAGCCAAAGCTGGGACCCGTGTATCACAAGATCACTCACATGATTCCGGCCAGCGACTTCCCGCTCTTGATCCTGTTTCCCGCTATCGCTCTCGATTTCGTGCGCCAGCGTACGCGCCAGTGGAGCTTGTGGAGGTCGGCGCTGGTGGCGGGTCCGGTTTTTCTGGCGGTGTTCGTGGCAGTCCAGTGGCCGTTCGCGAATTTTCTGATCTCCCCGGCGGCACGCAACTGGTTCTTCGGCACACATTATGTTCCGTTTTTCGTGTCACCCGAGGCGGACTATGTGCGCGGAGTGTTCACGCAAGTGGAAGCGACGGCCGTCGAATTCTTGGCGAAGATGAGTCTGGCGTTCGTGCTATCCGTGGTCTCGGCACGGGTGGGGTTAGGTTGGGGTGAGTGGATGACTCGGGTGCGCCGATAGTTCGGGGAATTCCTTGAAACCCCGACCTATTGACAACCGTCGCAAAAGGCGCAACGATTGAAAGGCAGGACAAATCTATGCGTTCACAGATGTTATCGATTCTTGCGCTTGGCGTGGCGGCCGGCGTGGTTTGGGGGCAGGAAGTGGTAAGCGCCCGGGCGGGCCTCATCCACCATGTCGAAGGCGAGGTGTTTCTCGGCGAGAAGGCGATGGAGCAGACCCCCGCGACGAAGATGTTCTCACAGTTCCCGGAGGTAAAGGAGAACCAGGTGTTGCGGACCGGGGAGGGCCGCGCGGAGATCCTGCTTTCGCCGGGCGTGGTGCTAAGAGTCGGCGAGAACGCGGCGGTGAAGATGATTTCGAGCAAGCTGACCGACATCGTGGTCGAGTTGGTTGAAGGTGCGGCAGTGCTCGACGCAACAGAGCTTCTGAAGGACAACGCGATTTCGGTACGAGTGAAGAACGCGATTATTACGCCGAGAAAGGCTGGCGTCTACAAGATCCATGCGGACGATCCCGGTGAGGTGATGGTCTACGAGGGTCAGGCGGAGGTCAACAGCCAGGACGAGCGGAAGATCGTGAAGAAGTCCTTGGCGCAAGCTCTGGCGGAACCTTCGAAGTTCCGAAAGTTCGATGTCGAGAAGGGCGATGCACTATTGCGGTGGAGTCAGCGTCGAGGTGGATATCTGGCGATGGCGAACGTATCCGCGGCGAAATCGGTATACGATTCCGGATCGGGGATTCACCGCGGGATGTGGTATTGGAATCCCTTCTTTGGACTCTACACGTTCATCCCATCACGGGGCGTCGTGTGCAACTCGTTCTACGGTTATTGCTTCTACAGCCCGGCGCGGGTTTACGCCGCATATTACCGGCCACCGCCTGTTTATAACAGCGGTTTCAACGATGCTCGCGGAGGCGGCGGTGTGCAATACGGATACGACCGGAACGCCGGCTACGCGGTTTCCTCGCAGAGGACTTATTCGGATTACAGTCCCGGGCCTTCGGTGAGCGCGCCCGCGGTGGCGGCCGGTGGTGGGGGTGTGCGAGGGGGGGAAACGGCGGCACCGAGGAGCGAAGGCGGCGGCGGGAGAAGCCAGTAGGTGAACTGGGACTGATTCCAGCCCTCAAAAGATCCTGAAGACATGCGGAAGATACTGCTTTTCTCCCTAATCGGACTAGGCGGTTGGGGAGCCGGCCCCGCCTATGAAATCGCGCCGGACATCGTTTACGGCCACAAGATGGGGATGGCTTTAACGATGGACCAGTTCAAGCCCAAGGACAAGCCAAATGGCGCTGGGATCCTGTTCATGGTCAGCGGCGGCTGGCGGTCGAACTGGACTCCGCCGGAGACGGCGGCAACCCGGTTGTTCCTGCCCCTTCTCGAGAAGGGGTTCAGCGTATTCGCTGTGCGGCACGGGAGCAGTCCAAAGTTCAACATCCCGGAGATTATGGAGGATGTGCGAATGGCGGTCCGGTTTGTGCGCTGGAAAGCCGCGAGTCTGGGAGTGGATGCGAACCGTCTCGGTGTGTACGGCGGGAGCGCGGGCGGGCATCTTTCGCTCATGCTGGGAACGGCTTCCGATAATGGAAAGTCGGATGCGAAGGATGAAGTCGAGCGTATGAGCAACCGTGTTGCCGCGGTGGTCGCCTATTTTCCGCCCACTGACATCCGGGAATGGGTGACAGACGGGCCGGACTATAACAAAACATTTCCCGCACTGAAGTTTGAGAAGTCCAGGGGCCCCGATTACTCACCGCTCCTCTTTGTGACTTCGGATGATCCGCCCACGCTGTTGATTCACGGCGACCAGGACAAGCTGGTAACACTGGACCATAGCGAGAAGATCCTGGCTGCGTTCCGCGATCACAAAGTGCCGAGCGAGCTGATCGTAATGAAGGGCGCTGGCCACGGGTTCCAGGGTGCGGACGCTACGCGGGCAAGTCAGGCAATGGTGGCGTGGTTTGAGAAGTATCTCGCTGAACGTTAGTGCGCTCCCTCTGGTCACGGCTCCTAACTGACTGCATCCTGTTAAGATGTCTCCATGGTGCGTCCTGGAAGACGCGTTGATCTAGCGGGTGGAAGTCCCGTCCGGGTAAGCGCCGAAGCGCCCGGTAGCAGACTCCAGTCGGAAGGAGAGATCCGACCGACCGAGCGGAGTGTCA
>Ga0187893_10014649_pt1 | contig 10648 bp, 7 predicted proteins | sample MA1701074metaG_FD_139574 | JGI IMG/M metagenome (GOLD analysis project Ga0187893, IMG submission 139574) | White microbial mat communities from a basaltic lava cave in the Kipuka Kanohina Cave System on the Island of Hawaii, USA - MA170107-4 metaG ...
ATAAAAGAGGAAAAACGGAATGGTGTTGATGCCGTGGGTGACGTTGGCCGTTCCGGCGGCGATGAAAGACGCCATCGCCCCGGCCTCGGTGATTCCCTCCTCGAGGATCTGACCGTCCTGGCTTTCGCGGTAATACAGGAGCAGATGAGAGTCCACGGGTTCGTAGCGCTGCCCGTTGTGGGCGTAGATGCCGTACTTGCGGAACAGGGCATCCATGCCGAACGTGCGGGCCTCATCGGGAATGATGGGTACGATGAGTTTTCCGATTTCCTTGTCGTCCATAAGGCGGGCGAGCAGCCGGACCAGCGACATCGTCGTGGCTACGTCGCGGTCGCCCGTGCCCTTGAGAAACTCGGCGAAAACCTCACGTGATGGCGGCGGAAGAGGGGCGGCTCGGACGCGCCGCCGCGGGACATACCCGCCCAGCGCCCGCCGATGATCCATCATGTACTGATATTCTTCGCTTTCCTCCGGCGGACGATAGAACGGCGTGTCCTCCAATTGGTCGTCCGGGATGGGGATGTCGAAACGGTCGCGGAAGGACCGCAATTCATCCTCGTTCAGTTTTTTCTGCTGGTGGCTGACGTTTCGGCCCTCGCCGGCCTCGCCCAAGCCGTAGCCCTTGATGGTGCGGGCGAGGATCACGGTGGGTCGCCCGTCATGTTGAACCGCGGCTCGAAACGCGGCGTGCACCTTGGTGGGATCATGGCCGCCGAGGCGAAGACTTTGAATCTTCTGGTCGCTCAAATGCTCGACGAGCCTCGCCAGCCGCGGGTCCTTTCCGAAGAATTTTTCGCGGGCATACGAACCCGACTCGACGGTGTACTTCTGCCATTCCCCATCGATCGTCTCGTTCATGCGATCAATGAGAACGCCGTCGGTATCCGCGGAAAGGAGCGGGTCCCAATCCTCGCCCCACAACACCTTGATGACGTTCCAACCCGCGCCGCGAAACGCCCCTTCCAGCTCCTGAATGATGCTGCTGTTTCCGCGAACGGGTCCGTCGAGGCGCTGCAGGTTGCAATTCACCACGAAGATGAGATTGTCGAGTTGCTCGCGCGAAGCGAGCGTAATCGCGCCGAGGCTTTCCGGCTCGTCCATTTCTCCGTCGCCGAGGAATGCCCAGACGTGTGAGCCCGACGTATCCTTCAACGCCCTGTCCTGCAAGTACCGGTTGAAACGCGCCTGATAAATGGCCGTAATGGGGGAAAGCCGCATGGAAACCGTCGGGAACTCCCAGAAATCGGGCATCAGCCACGGGTGCGGATAGGACGAAAGTCCGCCGCCCGGCCGGAGCTCTCGCCGAAAATTGTTGAGCTGCTGCGTGCTCAGCCGCCGCAGAAGATACGCCCTCGCGTAGATGCCTGGCGCGGCGTGACCCTGGAAGAAAATCTGGTCCCCCACCTGCTCCGGGGTGTTGCCGCGAAAGAAATGTTCGAACCCGACCTCCAGCAGCGTCGCCGCGGAGGCAAACGTCGAAATGTGCCCGCCGATTCCCGGCGAACGGCGGTTGGCCCGAACGACCATGGCCATCGCGTTCCACCGGACCAGGCTCTTGATTCGCCTTTCGATCGCTCGATCGCCCGGATACGGCGGCTGCCGCTCCGCTGAAATTGTGTTGATGTACGGTGTGTTGGCCGTGAACGGGGCGACGACGTTGTTCCGCTGCCCCCATTCAATGATTCGTCCGAGTAGATACTGGGCGCGGGATCGCCCGGACGACTCCGCGACCGATTGCAGGGACTCGATCCACTCCCGCGTCTCGCCCGGATCGCCGTCCCGGAACAACTGGCTGGTCATGGCTCGAAGGATACAACCCGGCGACGCGGGACGCCAGTGGATCGTCGAAGGTCGCTTCTTCAGTGGACGACGAACGATTCTTCGCCCCCACGTCCGTTTATTAAGAAATCGTGCGTACGTTATAGGGAGTTGCCCGGTTCCGCGCCCGCCTTCGTTCCCAGCCGATATAACGCTCACGCCCGGATTCCGCGCGACCGCTAATAGGGAGTGGGGCGCTTCCCGCCTCCTGCGCCGCGACGGTTATCCGGAAGCAATGGCGGACTGAACAAGGTTAATTCTGCGTTCCGCCGCCGGCCCCTCGTATCGCCGGAGGGGGCGAGGCTTCGCAGTTGCCGATGGCAAAAGACATCCGCTTCATCGTGTTGAACTCCGACGAATCCTACGCGGCGGAGCTGCGCGCCATGCTGTTGAAGTTCGACGGTGTCCGCATCGTCGCGGAGGTTGAGGAAGCCGCCCTGCTCAATCAATCTGTCGCCCAGTTTCCCGTGGACGTGGTCATGGCCAATCTTGATCCGTCGCCGGAAGCAGTTCTTCCGATCGTCGGTGAGGTCGCGACCACGAATCCGAATCTCGCCGTGTTCGCGACGTCGAAGTCCACGGACGGCATGTTGATCCTCAAGGCCATGCGGACCGGCGTGAAGGAATTCTTTCCCAAACCCATCGATCTGAAAACGCTGGGCGAAGCCATTGAAAAAACTGCAAGCACGCTGGGGGAAAGCAAATCGATCGGGCGGTTGATCACCGTGCTGGGTACTTCCGGAGGCGTGGGGGCGACGTTTCTCGCCACGAACCTCGCCGCCGAACTGGCTGCGATCGCCGCCGGGCACGTCACCGTCGTGGACCTCGATTATCGTTTCGGTCAGGTTGCCACGCTGCTCGACGTGGAACCGACCTACACGATGGCGGACTTGTGCGGGACGGCGGAGCAACTGGAACCTTCAGTCGTGGGGCGAGCGCTTTCGCGCCATGCCAGCGGCTTGCAGGTGCTGAGCCGACCGCTCAACCTGGCCGAAGCCGACACGATCACCGCCAACGCCTGCGTCGGCGTCATTTCCACGCTGCTGCACATGAACGATTACGTCGTCGCCGACGGACCGATGCGCTTCGACACCGGGGCGAAAAACATCCTCGCCCTATCGGACGTGACCATCCTTGTGGTGCAGCTTCTGGTTCCCTGTGTTCGCAACGCCCTTCGCACCATCGATCAGATGCGCTCCAGCGGCTACAACCTCGACCGCGTCCATTTGATTTGCAATCGAATCGGGCGCGATTCCGGCCACTTATCCGTGGACGCCGTTTCCGAAACGCTGGGACTGAAAGTGTTTGCCTCGATACCGGACGATTGGGCGGCCGCCAGCGGGGCCATCAATCTGGGCGAACCACTTATTTCCCATAGTCCGAAAAGCAAGGTTAGAACCGTAATCCAGGAAATCGCCGTCCGGTTGCATACGCCCGACGGCGCGTCCGATGATAAAGAAGCGCCCGCCAAGAAGGGGTTGATCGGTCGAATCTTCGCCACGAGTTGAAGCGTTCGACCCCTCCGGCCCGTCGTGCGGGTTTCCGGCTGGGCCGCCGACGAAAGTCCGATTTCAGCGCTAGGTTTCGCCGCCAGTTTTAAGGGAGTGACGAAGGATGTTTGGAAGACGGTCAACCAGCAATGTGGCCCCTCCGCCGACTCCGCCGCCCGCACCGGCCCCCGCGCCGACCTCGGCGAAACCGCCGATCGCGCCCACCAAGCCGACGGCGCCGGCCCAACCCGCCAAGGCCAAAGTCTCCAAGGAAAAAACCGAGCAGTTCAATTCCCTCAAGATGCGCCTCCATCGCAAGCTCATTGACAAACTCGATCTTACGCGAATGGTCGGCGACGAAGAAACGCTCCGCGAACAAGTCAAGGAACTGGTCTCGCAACTGGCCGACCAGGAAAACACGCTCCTGAATTTCAACGAGCGCCAGCGCCTCATCGGCGAAGTGCTCGACGAAACCTTCGGACTCGGACCGCTCGAAGTCATTCTCGCGGATCCGACCATCAGCGACATTCTCGTGAACGGTCCCAAGCAGGTCTACGTAGAACGACGCGGGAAACTCGAGATCACCGAAGTGGAATTCCGCGACAACGCCCACCTCATGCATGTGATCGACAAGATCGTTAGCGCCGTGGGACGCCGCTGCGACGAAACCTGTCCGCTGGTCGATGCCCGCCTGGCCGATGGAAGCCGCGTCAACGCTGTCATCCCCCCGCTCGCCATCGACGGGGCCAGCATGTCCATTCGTCGATTCGGCGCCGACCCCCTGACGTGGGACGACTACATCCGCTTCAAGTCCGTCACCCCCGAAATGAGGGATTTTCTGGCGGCGGCTGTGAAGGCCCACCTGAACGTCCTCGTCGTCGGCGGAACCGGTTCCGGAAAGACGACGCTCTTGAACAACCTGTCGAGCTTTATTCCCGACACCGACCGTATCGTCACCATCGAGGACGCCGCGGAACTCCAGCTTCGCCAGCCGCACGTGGTCCGCCTCGAAACGCGACCGGCCAACATCGAAGGGAAAGGGCGCATCACCATTCGCGACCTGCTCATCAACAGCCTGCGTATGCGGCCCGACCGCATCGTCGTCGGCGAGTGCCGCGGACCGGAAACCCTCGACATGCTCCAGGCCATGAACACGGGTCACGACGGTTCGCTCACCACCATCCACGCCAACAGCACCCGCGACGCCGTCGCCCGCGTGGAAACCATGGTCATGATGGCCGGATTCGAGCTGCCCATCCGCGCCATCCGCCAGCAGTTCGCCTCCGCGATCCACATTCTCGTCCAGGCCCAGCGGCTCACCGGCGGAGCGCGAAAACTCATCAGCGTCACCGAGGTCAGCGGCATGGAAGGCGACATCATCACCATGCAGGACATCTTCGCGTTCGAGCAGACGGGCGTGACGTCCAACGGAAGGGCCAAAGGTCAGTTTATCTCCACCGGCATCCGTCCGACCTTTCTCGACCGCTTGAAAACGTCGGGCTGCGATCTGGATCCCGCGTTGTTCCAGCGCCGTGTGCTCGTCACTGACGACGGAGAATAAGCGCCGTTTTCGTTCTAGGAAGAAGGAATGGAACCGATACTCAGTCAACTGATTCAGTCACGGGCCTCCGAGCTTGCCGTCTACGTGCTGCCCGTCATCGGCTCGATGCTCGTCGCTTACGGTCTTTTTCAGGTCATCGCGGAGACGAAATCCTCCAGCCGCAAGAAGATGATCGATCGACTGCGAGGCGAGCGCATAAGCCGCGAAAAAGTCACCGAGAGCATCCTCCGCCGCGGCGGCGGCGCCGACGCCAAGACCATCGCCGACGCCCTCGTCGGGAAAATGAGCTTCATTCCCAAGCTCCAGATTCAACTGAACCAGGCGGACCTCGACTGGTCCGCGTCGCAGACCATGCTCAATCTCTCGTGCCTCGCGCTTCTTGCGGCCATCGGTCTCTGGGTCACCGGCACCAACCCCGTCGCGGCGATGGCCTGCGGTGGGGCCGTCATTGTCCTTCCCTTGGTTTGGATCAATTTCCGCCGCCGCCGGCGACAATCCAAACTCACCAATCAACTGCCCGACGTCTTTGAAATGATGAGCCAGGCCCTCCGCGCGGGACACTCCCTGGCCGGGGCGATTCAGCTCGTATACGAACAACTTCCCCCGCCCATCGCCACGGAATTCGCCCAGGTCTATCACGAGCAGAACCTCGGCATCAAGATTGAGGAGGCGCTGCAGTCCATGGCCGACCGCATCGACTCCCTCGACGTTCGTTTCTTCGTCACCGCCGTGATGATCCAGAGGCAAACCGGCGGTGATCTCGCCGAAGTGCTTGACAACATCAGCAGCGTCATTCGCCAGCGCATCGAGCTCGCCGGCCTCGTACGCGGATTGACCGCCGAGGGACGGCTCTCGGGCTGGGTGCTTTTTGCCCTGCCCGCCCTGGTCTTCTTCGCCTCCATGTACCTGAATCCCAGCTACGCCCAGGTGCTTCTCGAAGACCCGCGAGGACAGGTGATGCTGATGATCGCCGGCGGCATGCAGCTCATGGGTATTGCCATGATCCGTTGGATTGTGAACATCAAGGTCTGATTCGGATTACACGGGAGAGAGGTCCGACATGAGTCCATCCATTCTGCTCCTCGGCGGTTTGATTGTGGTCAGCGTCGCTCTGGTCATCTACGCCCTATGGCCCCAGGACCAGGAGGGCGGTGAAACCATCAAGCGGCGCATGAGCGGTCGCCGGGTGCATTCCAGCGTCTCCGAACTACGCAAGAAAGCCAAGGAATCCGTCGCCAAGCGCGTCCTCGACACCGTGGCCCCGATTGCCATTCGACCTGCCCTCAAGAACGACGCCGAGCAGATCTCCAAGCTCCGCATGAAGCTCGCCGCCGGAGGTTTCCGCGCCGAAAACGCCCCTACCACGTTTCTCGCCAGCAAGACGATGTTGGCCATTCTGATCGGAATTGCCGCCACCGCCTTTGTCTGGGTCAAGGGATCGGAACTCGCCAACGCGATGGGAATCGTCCTCATCGCCACTGGCGTCGGTTTCCTCGCCCCCAATCTCTGGCTGAGCTCCGCAATCAGCAAAAGGGCGGAGATCATCCGCAATGGACTGCCTGACACCCTCGACATGCTCGTGATTTCCGTGGAATCGGGCCTGGGATTGGATGCCGCGTTTCAGCGCGTCGGCGACGAAATGAAAAAGGTTCATCCCGCCCTCTCCGAGGAGCTGCAAATCGTAACCCTTGAAAGTCAGATGGGTATCCCGCGTTCCGAGGCGCTGTCGAATCTCGCCACGCGAACCAATCTCGACGAAGTCCGCTCGCTCATCGCCATCATCAATCAGGCCGAGCGCTTCGGCACGAGCATCGCCAAGGCGCTTCGCAATCAGTCCGACGCCCTTCGCACCAAGCGCCGCCAAGCCGCCGAGGAACGCGCCCAGAAGACGACCGTAAAGCTCATGGCACCGCTGATTCTTTTCATCTTCCCGGCCATTCTGGTCGTCCTCGCCGGACCGGCCGCTCTGAAGATGATCGAAACCCTCGGCAATACACCCGGATTGTTGTAGGCGCGCCTGAAAAAACCCTTGCGAGCCGCGGGTTTCAGCCAGCGCGACCCGCGGAAGCACCAAGGTAGGGTACGTCCTGATGCACCACTCTGATAGATACTATAGACGTGGATAAGACTTATCGAATGGAACTTCCGCCGCGCCGCGCGACCCACAGGAGTCCCGTAAGCAGGAGCAGCGACGTCGCCGGTTCGGGCACGGGCTGAACCATCAGGTCATCGATGCCGACATCCTTGCGACCCGAATCCGACACCCGAATCCGATCCACCGGCGCGTCAAACTCAACCCAGGGAACGTCGAATATGCTCGCTCCGTCATTACGTGTAAACGTGAATATCTCTTCGTCGCCGCTGAAGGCGTGAAGGACGAAATCGTCGCCCGGCGTTGCGTCAATTACATGACCCTCGAGGGAAAAACCCACGATCGGCACGTCTTCGAAAAGGATCTCGAAGTCCCCCCGTTGAAACAATTGAATCGACGTGGCGATCAACCGGTCCACAAGACCTTCCGGGTCCGTCTGCGGATCGGTGAATGACCGCGCGTCGCGGGCCGTAATCGTCGATCCGTATAGCTCAGTCATGTAATTCGAGATATCGTTGCCGCGGTCAAACGCCCCCAGGGCGTTGAAATCGAATGTTACCGTCTGCGCGGAGACCGCCGCAACCGGCGCCAGCCAAGCGACCTCGAGTACGAGAACTCGCCGAATCATACCCATAACCAATATCCCTATGGAAGCCGCTGCTTCCGCATCCATCATCGAGCGATTTTCGGACCCTCTTCAATCCGGGTCCCAAACAAGACCCGCGGCGCCGCACCCCTCCGCAATCATCTTCCCCAAGGACAAGTCACTCGACGTGCGCTTGCCTCGCTCCCCTCTCCCGCACGAAAATCGGAACCGCCACTATCACCCTCCGAGGGTGATTTCAAACTTTCCAACGACTGCCATGATAAGAAATGGGCATTTTCCCCGCAAGACCCACAACGAGCACGAAAAACGGGCTTTTTTGGAGCTAACTGTGCCCTCTGGCGATCCCAAGGCATAGCCCAATAACAAGAAAAGGTAAAAGCCCGGCGCCGCACGAACTCGCGCCGCCCGTGGAACCGCCCCCAGCCCGGACCCGGACCAGCAGCGAATCGGTCCGCGTGACGAGTCCGCCCGAGGTGAATTGCGTGAAGGATGAGACGACCGTGACCTGCACGTCCTCGTCCACGTTCCCGGCTGACAGGACCCCTGTCGCAATATCGCCGAACCCCTCCGGGGCGAGCGACCATTCCGCTTCATCTGTGACGTCGAGTTCCGACCCGTCGCTGAAGGACGCGGTGGCCGTGAAGGCCGCCTCATCGTTCTCGTCCACTTCGGCAGGGCCCTCGACGGTCAGTGACTCAAGCGTGACACTCCCCCCCGTCCCGTCGTCACCCGCGTCGAACGTCGAAATCTGGAAGAAATCAAAATCAGCCGCGATGGAAATGTCGCAGTCGCCTCCGCAATCCGGCGCGTCACCGTTGGCCGCTCCGATTCCGACCCGCACCGCGTCGGGTAATTCCGCCGAAATCGTCCCGACATCCGTGTACGTAACCCCGTCCGAGCTGTATCCCCCGACAAAGCGGTCTCCGCTGCGCAGCAATCGAAGAAACACCACGGTCGGTGTATCCGTGGTGTCCTCGTTGTAGAAATCCGCCGGTCGATCATCCTGCAAGTCGGAATCCGCCACGCTCAGCAGCACCACGCCGCGAAAAATGCCGCGATCGCCTGAGGCGTACCCCAGCCCCAAGGCGACCGCATGTCCGTCGTCCTCATACACGAGAAGCCCGCCGAATTGCTGCGCCGTTTGCGGATCGAACTCCAGCCGGGTCTCCAGAATGAAATCGCCGGTGATCGGCCTGACCAGTAGATTCTGCACATTGCCGTCCTCGCCGAAAACGCCCCGCCCGGTCTGCACCCGGTAAAATCCGGAGCGTGACGTAAGGCTGTATGTCTGCGGGTTCTCTCGAATAAATCCCCACCCCGAAAGCACTTGTCCGCCGCTGAAATCGTCCCGAAAGACCACTTCGTCGGCCCTCGCCCGCGCCGGGAATATCAGCAGTACCGTCGCCAAACCAAGAACAATTCTCCTTCTTGTACAGCACGTGCCGCTTCCCTCCCCGCTTGTTATGGGGGGATCAAGCGGGGTTGTCACGTCGCCCCATGACCGCCCATGTCTCTCCCCAACCCATCCGCCGCGAATTCGGTTCGCTAACTCTCTCATTCCGTCACCCAACCACACGTGCGATCTCGAAAAAATCAAAGTCCGCGGGCGCATGCTCGTCGCAATCGCGGTTACAGTTATCGCTCCCCGCCACCCCGATTCCCACCTGCACGTCGTCGGATAGCGATGTCTTCACCATTCCCGCGCTGACATACGCCTCTCCATCCTCGCTGATGAATACGAGAAAATCGTTGCCCCGCCTCTCCAATCGCAAGTAGGCTTCAGCGGCGGAGTACTCGAACACGGCGAAATCCTCGTCCTGACCGCCGCCCCGTTCCGCCAGGGCCAGCGCCCCCTGAAATGTTCCCCTCGCTCCCGTAGCGCTGATCAAGCCAAAGATCACCGTCCGCCCGTCGGACCCTTCCACCACCAGCCCCGCGATTTCCCGGTCCGCCGCGGGTGCATACTCGAGCCTGGCGATCAGGATGAAATCACCGCTTACATCGCGGACCAATCGACTGTGTTCGACGATTTCCGAATCGCCCGGCCGATCCTGCCCCATAATCCGCGCGAAACCGGTTCGCTCGGAAAGGCTGAATCGGCCCGCGTCGTTACCTCGATACACCCACCCGCCTTCGAGCACCACCGAGTCAAAATCGTCGTGGAATTCCGCCTGCGTGTCGGAGGGATACGGCCCTACGGGCGTTCGGCAGGAAAAAGTCCCCGCCGTAAACGCCAAGACCAGCGCGCGGACCAACCCCTTCAAGACCGACCCCATTCGGAAAACCCCTTCCCATCGCGGCGCGTACGATCCCCTTACCAACTCGCGCGATTCGGGTATGTGGAAGTTTATGATGCGACCGAGTGTCTACCGACGGCGTCGCTGGAAACAATCTCGGCAATAGACCGGGCGTCCCTCCGTGGGTTTGAAGGGGACTTCAGTCTGCTTTCCACACTCAGCGCAAACGGCCGTAAAGGTCTGCCGGCTTCCGGACGAGCGGCCATAACCAGCGCCACCGCCGCCCCCTCCGCCGCCGCCTCCGCCGCCCATGCGCCCGCTCTCACCTTTTCGCTTCGCGCGGCAAACCGGGCAACGTTTCGGTTCGTTGGTGAAGCCTCGCTCCGCGTAGCGCTGCTGGTCCTCGGCGGAATGAACGAATTCCTCGCTGCAATCCACACACGCAATCGTCTTGTCGACATAGTCCATTGGTTAAGTCTCTCCCGAGGGGTAATGCCGGCGAAACTCCGTGGGGATCCTTCGGCCGAGCGGCCTGTAAGGCGGTATGGATGCTCCGAGGAAGATCGGCGGTCGAACCCTTTCAAACTACCCGACCCGTATCAAACCGAAACCATTGAATCCTGTCAAGCAAGAAATAGAAATTTGTTGAATTACACACCTGCCGCAAAAAAACCTACCTTAGGTCCCGGCTTCAAAAATGGCGGTCGGGATTCGGGCAAGCTTTTCCTAGTTCCAAGTCATTGCAAAACAATAGGTTATACCAATTCCGTGAAATAACTGCGCGCCCTAGCGCCAGGCTTTAATTTGTGCAAAATGCGTCAGGTTCTTTTGGTAAGGAGACGC
>Ga0187893_10014650_pt1 | contig 10647 bp, 8 predicted proteins | sample MA1701074metaG_FD_139574 | JGI IMG/M metagenome (GOLD analysis project Ga0187893, IMG submission 139574) | White microbial mat communities from a basaltic lava cave in the Kipuka Kanohina Cave System on the Island of Hawaii, USA - MA170107-4 metaG ...
AGCTTTCTCGTTCTGGCGATTTTCTGGTGAAACGGGCTTTTTGCGGCAGGACAGCGTGGAATAGCGCCCAATCCCCTGACAAGGCCAAGGCGTTCTACGTAATGCTTCGTGTGTGGCTGTTTGAATGACTGTAGAGGGGATTACAGCCTCTTCAGATTGTGAATGTCAAGAAGACAGCGAATAAACACATGCGCGGCATGACCGCTCTGACAGTCGAAGGAGGATCGGATGGCAAGTATCGTTGAATACAATGGGGGAAAACAGGCGGTGAACGACTACCCGGATCGCATCGTGTCGCCACCGAATCCGAGCGGCTGTTGTTTTGCGAATATGAAGCAGGTCGGGGAGGCGGAAGAAGATGGCAACTGGCTCTACATTTACAAGCGGTGTGGAATCTGCGGCTACACCGTCCGTCACTTCCTTATGATGACCCCGAGGGCGATTCGCCGGATGCGCGATGAGATCATGAAAAGCATGAACTAGCGCGCGTCCAAGATTTGACGCGGCGCAGTCTTGACCACGGGGGTTCCAGATAGGCTGGATGGAGATCCAGCCGGATTTGTGGCGCGTGCGCCGGTGCTGGGCAGACCTGTGAAGCGCGGGCACAGGTGAAGGAGCTTTTCCCGGCCACCGCGTGTCGTCAGGATCTCGGGAGACGCTCGCGCGACGCCGGGCTGTGGTATAATCGCCCAGGATAGTTCGTGATAGAGGGCATTGGGAGGGGCGATGAGACCCGCGGTAGTAGGTGAAGATTCTCAGGTCAGCGCGCTGATCGATCTTGAAGAAGAGATTCAACGCCTGAAGCGTGATCTCAACGCGGTGATCCTGGCGCACTACTATCAAGACTCGGAGATCCAGGATCTGGCGGATTTCATCGGCGACAGCTTGCAACTCTCCCAGCAGGCCGGCAAGACACGCGCCGATGTGATTGTCTTCGCCGGGGTGCACTTCATGGCCGAGACGGCGAAGATCCTCAATCCGTCGAAGTTGGTGCTCGTGCCCGATCTGAAGGCCGGCTGCTCTCTCGCCGAAGGGTGCCCGCCCCATCTGTTCAAGCGTTTCAAGGAGAAGTACCCGGATCACGTCGTGGTCAGCTATATCAATTGCAGCGCCCAGATCAAGGCGATGAGCGACATCATCTGCACGTCGAGCAATGCGGAGAAGATCCTCAACCAGATCCCGCCGGACCGACCTGTGATCTTCGCGCCGGACCAGAACCTCGGCCGGTATCTCATGAAGAAGACGGGTCGAGACCTGAGGTTGTGGCAAGGGACGTGTATCGTCCACGAGATGTTCTCCGAGAAGAAGCTCGTTCAGCTTAAGCTCCTGCACCCCCGCGCCAAGGTGCTCGCGCATCCCGAGTGCGAGGCACGTGTGTTGCAGCACGCCGACTACATCGGCTCGACGAGCGGGATCCTGAATTACGCGAAGCAGAGCCAGGACCGGGAATTCATCATCGCGACCGAGGCGGGCATCATTCATCAGATGGAGAAAGCGTGCCCGGGCAAGACTTTCATCCCGGCTCCCCCGCATGCCGGTTGCGCCTGCAACGAATGCCCCTACATGAAACTCAATACCCTCGAGAAGCTGTACCTCTGCATGAAGAACCGCGCACCGGCGATCACGTTGGATGAAGATCTCCGACTGCGGGCACTCTTGCCGATCCAGCGCATGCTGGAATTGAGCTGATATCCTCTCCTCTCCGAGCCCCTGATGGATCGCACGCTCGAAGATACGGCCTACCGCGAGGCTCTTCGAAAGTTTCTCGACGAAGACATCGGTCGGGGTGACGTCACCACCCTCTCCGTGGTCCCATCTCATCAGCGAGCCGTCGGAGACGTCGTCGCCAAGATGCCGATGGTGCTGGGCGGCATCGAGGTCGCGGTTGAGGTGTTCCGGCTCTTGGACGAGGATCTCGCCGCGGAGGTGTGGCATCATGACGGCGAGTCCGTCGCACCGGGCCAGCGCCTGGCGAGCGTGCGGGGTCGGGCCCGCGCGCTGCTGACGGGCGAGCGCGTGGCGATCAACCTGCTCCAACGAATGAGCGGCATCGCCACCCTGACGAGGGCGTGTGTCGATGCCGTCCGCGGGACCAAGGCGAAGATCCTCGATACTCGAAAAACGACGCCGGGGCTTCGCGTGTTTGAGAAGTACGCGGTGGCGGTGGGCGGCGGGATGAATCACCGGTTCGGGCTTGACGACGCGGTCTTGATCAAGGATAACCACATTCGCATCGCAGGCGGCGTCGCTGCCGCTATTGGTGCCGCCACCTCTGCCGGAGCCCCAGTGAACCGGCTTGAGGTGGAGGTCACCGACGTCGAGGAGCTGCAGCAGGCGATCACGTGCGGGGTTCGCGTGGTGCTCCTGGACAACATGAGCGCAGGGATGGTTCGGGACGCGGTGAAGCTCGTGCGAGCGCGACCCGGCGGGGACGAGATCATCGTAGAGGCCTCGGGCGGCATTACGCTCGCGAACGTTCGGGAATTCGCGGAGGCCGGGGCTGATTGGATCTCCGTCGGTGCACTCACGCATTCGGCTCCCGCCGTTGACGTGAGTTGTGAGATTCGGCCCGCGTAGTCTGCTCCCTGCTCGATGACCGGTTGAGCGCGCACGGCGGGGATCCGTGCAGCCGGGCCAACCGGCTGCTCGCCAAGAGTCGATTGAAGTCGGGTTCGGCCCTATGAATACGGACATCCTGATCATCGGGAGTGGACTTGCGGGATGCGCCGCGGCGTGGGCGGCTGCCAGGCGGAACCTCGAGGTCACGCTGCTCACGAGATCGTCCAGGCCGGAAGAGAGCACTACCCTCTGGGCGCAGGGTGGCATTATCTATGAGGGGGAGGATGATTCCCCCGAAATCCTCGAATCCGATATCCTGGCGGCCGGCGCAGGCCTGAGTAACCCCGAGGCTGCGAGACTGCTCAGCCGGGAGGGCCCGAGGCTCGTCAGGGAGATCCTGATAGATGAGCTCGGCATTCGCTTCGACGAGTCGTCGGGGGGTTCGAGGCGGTGGGATCTGGCCGCCGAGGCCGCGCATTCGCTTCCACGCATCCTTCACTACAAGGACCAGACCGGCTCGGCAATTGAGCGGGTCTTCATCGAACGGGTCTCCTCCCATCCGCGGGTCAAGCTGCTGCCGGCAGCGACCGCGATCGATCTCCTCACGATCCCTCACCACTCGCTGGAACCGCTCGATGTGTATCGACCGCCCACCTGCATCGGGGCGTACGTCCTCGACCAGGCGAGCGGCGAGATCTTTCCCGTCCTGGCGAAGGAGACGATACTGGCTACCGGTGGGCTTGGCCGTGTGTATCTCCACACGACAAATCCTGCGGGTGCAAGGGGTGACGGCATCGCGATGGCTCATCGGGCCGGCACCCGCTGCATCAATTTGCAGTATGTGCAGTTCCACCCCACGACCTTCTTCCACCCCAGCGGTCGATTCCTGATCTCTGAGTCGATGCGGGGAGAAGGGGCGCGCCTGGTGGACAGCAAGGGGCGGGATTTCATGTCCGGGTTTCACCCGGACGGCTCGCTGGCGCCACGGGACGTGGTGGCGCGCGCAATCCATCAGATGATGTTGGAATCGGGTGAGGCGTGCGCGTATCTCGACATCTCCCACAAGCCGGCCGATCATGTCCGAGAGCGCTTTCCGGGGATCTACGCGCATTGTCTCAGGCACGGAGTCGATATCACAAGACAGCCCATCCCGGTGGTCCCGGCCGCGCACTACAGCTGCGGTGGAATCGCCGTTGACGAGTGGGGGCGGTCGAACCTGCATCGCTTGCGCGCGGCCGGTGAGGTCTCGTGTTCAGGGCTGCATGGCGCCAACCGGCTGGCGAGCACCTCGCTCTTGGAATGCCTGGTGTGGGGGACGCGGGCGGGCGACCATGCGGGAGAAGCCATCGCGCGAGGCGGTGAGTTGTACTTTCCGCGCATCGCCGAATGGCGATACGAACGGGAACCGGTCGATCCGGCGCTCATCGCTCAGGACTGGCTCAGCATCCAGCAGACGATGTGGAATTACGTTGGCCTGATCCGGAGCACGAAGCGGTTGAACAGGGCACATGAGATCTTGCGGGAGCTGGACCTTGAGATCTCGCGATTCTATGAGAAGTCGGAGGTCACTGATGCCATGGTCGGCCTCCGGAACGGCATTCAGACCGCGCTCGCCATCTTGCTCGCTGCGATGGAGTGCCGGCAGAGCCGGGGTTGTCACTACCGCATAGATTAGGTCGCGTATCGGCCTTTCCGACCCTGCTCTCCTCCTCGCGCCTTCGGTTATGTTACGGGGACCACGATCCAAGTACACGGAGGTCTCGTGAAGGGGTTGATGTGACTGCTCGTGGTATGGCTCCAGCGTATCCACGCGGCGATAAGGAGAAGGATCGATGAAGGCGGCCCGATTTCATGAGCATGGTGGACCCGAGGTCCTGAAGTACGAGGATGCCCCCGATCCGACCTTCGGCCCGCACGAGGTCTTGGTGCGCGTGCGGGCGTGCGCCCTGAATCATCTCGACGTCTGGGTCCGGAAGGGGATGCCAGGGGTGACGGTCCCGTTGCCCCACATCTCGGGGTGCGACATCTCCGGCGAGGTCGCAGCGGTGGGAACGATCGTGACCCGTGTCAAGCCTGGCCAACGAGTAGTCGTCTCGCCGGGGATGAGCTGCGGCCAGTGCGCCTACTGCCTGTCGGGCCGTGACAACCTCTGCCGCTCGTACGACATCATCGGGGGATACCGGGTGGACGGCGGGTACGCCGAGTTCGTCAAGGTCCCGGAGGTCAACATCCTGCCGCTGCCCGAAGGGATGAGCTTCGAGCAGGCCGCGTCCTTCCCCCTCACCTTCCTCACCTCCTGGAACATGCTGGTGACGCTGGCGAGGGTCAGGCGGGGCGAGGAGGTGCTGGTGATGGGGGCCGGGAGCGGCGTCGGGAGCGCGGCGATCCAGATCGTGAAACTGTTCGGCGCCCGCGTGATTGCCACCGCGAGCTCCGATGACAAGCTGCGCAAGGCCGCAGCGCTCGGCGCCGACGAGGGCGTCAACTACGCGACCCAAGATCTGGTCGCAGAGGTGCGGCGGCTCACGGCCAAGCGGGGAGTGGACGTAATCTTCGAGCATGTCGGCGGATCCGTGTTCGAGAAGCTGATCCCTCTCTTGGCGGCCGGCGGCCGGCTGGTGACCTGCGGCGCCACCGCGGGCTACCTGGCACAGACAGATCTCCGCTACCTGTTCATGCGGGAGCTCTCCATCATGGGCGCCCACATGGGCTCCAAGGCCGAACTGATGCAGATCGTGAAGGAGATGGAGCGCGGAACCCTCAAGCCGGTCGTGGACCGAATCTTCCCCCTGAAAGAGGCCGCCGATGCGCAGCGCGCAATGGAGGATCGGAAGCTGTTTGGCAAACTCGTTCTGGTGCCATAGTGACTGCCGGAGGGCCCTTGGACGAGGGGTGGTGGAAGCAGGTTCCTCCTCTGAAGTTGGATCGGGAGGGGTGTTGGTCCGATCGGGGGGTTCGCGTCACGAACCCTCGCCTCGCGGAGTTTCTCCTGACCCACCTGGTCAGGGGCGACGATGGACGGTACCTCGTGGCGGTCGGCCGAGATCGGCGCTATGTGGAAGTCGAGGACGCGCCGTATCGCGCGCTCGGGATCGAGGTCGCCGGAGGCTCGGATGCCGCGCCGCCCCTGCTCGTCCGTCTTAACGATGGGAGCCTTGAGCCGTTCGATCCGGCCACCTTCTGGATCGGCCAGGACGGCGTCCCCTACTGCCGCGTGAAAACCGGTCTTCACAAGGCGCGGTTCACGCCCGAGTCATACCGTCAACTCTCCGCCTTTATCACCGAAGAGGCCGACTCCGGCCTGTATCTCCTGCAGGTTGGCTCGCAACGGGTTACGGTTCCGACCGAGGCGCAGTAGGGCCGCTCCGCACCGATCTCCTGCCGTCCCCCCGCCTCACGCCCCTTCGGACAGCTCGAGCAGGTATCCGTCCGGATCCTTGGCGATAAGCATCCTGGTGGCCCAGGGGGCCGCCCGAGGCGGGATCAGGATCTCGGCTCCCAACTCAGTCAGCCTTCTGCATGCCCGCTCGAGATCATCTGTTGCAAAGGTGAGATAGACGCCCCAGCCGCGGCACTCCGGCACCGCGTCGATCCGCCATGTCGATGCCTCCGCGTTGGTGAGATCCTGGTGGACGATCAGAGAGATCCGGTCCAGGTCGAAGCGCGCATGTTGCGCGTCCTCAGACGTGGGGGCTCGCCCCAGGAGCTCCCGATAGAAGGCCACGGAGCGCCCGAGATCGCTGACGAGCAGGAACACTCTAGACAGCCCGGTCACCATTCGCGCCTCCAAGAACTTGCTGTCTCGTTTCGGGGTCTACGTCCGAGGCTGCGGCCGGGGCTTCGCCTCCGACCCCGGAGCCACAGCCAGAGACTCAGGCCAAGAGAGGCCAGCGAGATTGCCACAGTGAGAATCTCCCACCACGCGCGTCGAAACACGAGGGTGAGGGTCGATGTGCCGGCCGGAATCTGAACCTCCATGAGATGGTCCTCCGTCTCTCGTATCGGGATACGGGTTCCGTTGAGCCACGCCCTCCAATATGGGTGGTAGGAGACTGCCAGGGCGGCGGGACCGGGCTTCCCGCGGTTGGTGAGGACCCACGTGATCCGTTCCGGGCGAAAATCGAGGGTCCCGACCTGCAGCCCGTCACCTTCGACGAAACGGAAGTCGTGGCCTCGGACCTCCCAGACCTGCGCCTTGGCGTTCCGGTGCACCAACGCGAAGTCCGGTGAGGTGCCGAGGTTGGCTTCGACGTCGGCGGTCCATGTCAGCAGAAACGAGACGTTATACCGGAGAAGCGCCTGATGAATCCGCTTTGGTCCCCAGTCATGGAGGTGGCGCAGGACCTCGGCATTGTGGCCTCGGGTCGCTTCGATCTGGATCCCCTGAAGGGAAAAGCGGTCCGCTTCAAGGACGATCCGGCTGGCCATCTGCTTGTACCCGGGGTTCCCGAGCTCCTTCAACCGAGTATCAACGCCGATCACCGCAGGCCGAGGCGCGTTCTCTCGGAGCCAGCCGTATGCGTCCAGGTAGTGTGCCTTCTCTGCGGTATGGTAGTGGGCGTCAACCCGAACCAAGGGCTTCAGCCCGTCGATCTTCATCGCAACGTCGAACAGCAGGAAGCCGACGAGTGCAAGCGCGACGAGTGCCGATTGCCATCTTGGTGCGCCCCACCCGCGCGTCTCGTGATCCGGGACCACGGCCCTGCGACGCTCGATGAACCGCCGAATGGCGCCACAGGTGCCGCCGGCGAAGAGCGCCACAAGGAGGCCAAGAAAGGCAAAGCCTCGAGTCTTGAGGGTCTGCTGGAGGAAGTGATCGATCTCAGGAACCCACGTTCGAATCACCCCTGCGGCGAGCGCAAAGGTCAGCGCCGACAGGATGACCAGGAATACCTCCTCGAACCGCCTCCGCCGCACCGTCAGCACAAAGCCCAGGGCCAGCCAGTTGATCAACCATCCGCCGAGGTAGCCGCCCCGCAGGAAGGGTCCAAAGAACTCGAAGTCGAGCCATCGTGTACCGGGACCTCGGAGCGAGCTGTGAACGGCGAGCGGGATCAGCGTGGCGGCACAGATCCCCGCAGTGAGAGCGCCGATCGTCAGGGCCCGCCGGATCGCGCGCCGGGGTCGCCGATCCATCCAACAGGCGATCACCAGATAGAGGTTGCAGGCCAGTGCGAGGTAGACTCCGGAGATGAAATGGGTCTCGATCAGCGTCGCGGAGAGCAGCGCGGCAATCGGCAGGAAGCGGCCCCCGAGTGTCACGCCGAGATGAAACGTGCCAAGGGCCAACAGGAGGAGGGGCAATGCGAATCCATGAGGGATCAGCCCGGTGGCGAACAGCCCCTCTGGGCCGATTCCGTGTGGCGCGGAGACCGCCAGCGCGCAAAGCGCCGCGCAGAGACCGGCAAACCGCGTAAAGCGATAACAGCGCGCCATGATATACAGGGCGGGCGGCAGGAAGACGTACGCGCTGGCAACGAAGAGCTTGAACACGAGGAGAAGTGGTACGAGACCTCCCGAGGCGAGAAAGACGCCAGCCGCGAGGAGGAAGAACAGCTTCGGGTAGAACAAGAAGAGGGCGGATCCGTTATACCAGTATGGACACCATCCGTCCGTGCGGCCTCGCGGCAGGAAGAGTTCGGCCATGGCCTTGAGGCGCGCAAAGTGGGAATCGCCGTCCCAGGATGAGGGATAGCCGGGATCGAAGAGAGGGAGAACAACCACGACCGCCCAACTCATGATCGCCAGGAGGGCGAGCCGGTCCGGCCATGGAATCCAGCGATCCCTGCGCTGGTCCTGGGGCACCAGGTCAGCGATCGCCAGCGTCATCGCAGCCATCCGCATCGTCTGGCCGGTGCAGGTGGTAGGCCTTACCTCCGATCGCTGACTCCGTGATAGAGAGGCAGCCCGTCGAGGTCGAATCCCGTGATCCGCTCAAGAGAGCGGCTGTAGACGTAGAGTGTTCTCCCCCGAAGCGCAACGCTCAGAGGCGCCAGGATGCCGCCGTACCCCCTGCTTTCCTCTCCCAAGACCATCACGGGGACGTGACCGCGGTCGAGAACAAGAACTCGGCTATTAGACAGATCGGGGATGAACAGGTTTCCGACCGAGTCGAGGTCACCATAGAGCTGCCACTGGGCTTCTGATATCCCCGGCAGATCGAACGAGACGAGATGCCGTCCGCTCTGATCCAGCTTCACAACCTTCCGCTGGGAGATGTCCGCGACGAGGATCTCCCCGTTGATCCTGTTGATCTTGATGCTCGCTGGCGATTGGAGCAGCCAGCCCGTCCCCCCCCATTCGTTGACGGCCTGTCCGGCCCTGTCGAACTTGAGGATCTTCATGGGGGAGTGGTCAATGACCAGGACACTACCCGCGCTGTCGCACGCCGCATCCATCGGCCGTATGAACGGATAGGGCAATGATCGCACATGGTCTCCATTCAAGGTGTATTCCCTGACTTGGTTCAAGTTGGGGACCGTCACGTACAGGTGTCCCGTCTCCTCGCACAGTCCGAGGCCCTCGGGGGAGAAATGATCCTTATCATCCTGTATGGACAGCAGCGGCGTTCCGTCTCGCGAGTACTTCATGACGCGACGATTGAGGGTGTCTGCCACATACAGATTCATCTCCCTGTCGATCGCCATGTCGCTGGCACCTCTCAGCTCTCGCGGGAGGGAGCCGAGACTCCCGAATTGTGCGACGACAGGGAGCGCCCTTCTCGTGTAGATCCTGTTGATGAGTGCGAGGCGGGCCTCATCGTCCCGGGAAATCGCCGCGTGGCGCCTTTGCACGTAGACATCGATGTAGGCTGCGCCGACGGGCACAAATCTCCACCGCAGGACCTGAAAGCGAATCTCCTTGTAGAGACTGGCGACGAGCACCTTGGGCGGCCACCACTGCAGACTCCGAACGTACCCGGACCCGAGATTCGTGTGGACCCTGTAGTGATCGTAGTGCGTCGCCAGCACGCTGCGGTATTCATAACGCTTGTAGTTGTAGAAGATGATGACCGGATAGAATTGCTCGAGGTCATGCGAATAGAGTCTGTTGGTAAAGTCCCTGAGGTACCAGGCCAGGGTATCCGACGAGAACGAGAACATGAATTTGATCGGAATCGCTTCGCCCAAGCCGGTCTCCTTCGATTTGTCAACAAGCAGGTCGCGAAGCTGCTTGATATCCGGAGAGGTTGCTGCGTTCGATAACCGCTCGCTCGGATAGTAATGGGTCACGAAGGACACTACGAGAGACGTGTAGACGTAGAAGACGAATCCTGCGCCGCAGATCGTTGCGTAGATCGGTCTCTGCCGGCCGAAGTCGGTCGCCTCGATAAATTCTGAGAGAAACAGCCCCACGATCAGGATGAGGGGCAACAACGGAAAGAGAACGATCTGCGGCTGCTTCTCGCCGGCGAAGGCATAGAAGACGTTGCTTGCGGCCCCCCAAAACACGAGGAAGGCGTACAGGGTCTGTCTCTTCCGGAGGAACATGAAGGTCCCCCAGCCCCCCAAAAACACCCAGTACGCGAGGTACGACACCTCGCGCAACGTGCCCGCGTGAAGGTAGGTGCCGAACAAGGGCAGCGACAAGCCTCCGTAGAGAAAAAGGGCGGCGAAGACGAGGAACCCGCCTCGAAAGAGGAAACGTGAGAGTTGCGTCGATTCGAGATGTCGCCTGAGACCAAGAAAGAAGATCACCAGAACTGGAAGTTCATATTCGAACATGAGGTCAAAATAGTACGTTGCGGGACCGGGGAGCAGATGCACTTGATGCCGATTCCACCAAAAGCGGAAGAGCGCCAGGCTGTTTTCCCAGAACCCCATGAGTTGTCCCGGATAGATCGAATAGAAGAAGACGTAGAGGAGGAACAACACAGCGAGCGGCGCGATGAGCGCTCGCGCCGAGTACAACCTGCCACGAGGGACCGCGAGAAGCGTCCCCGCTCTTGTGGTCGTCAGCCAATAGATTCCCAGGAAGGCCACGAACACAACGGTGTGAAAGATCGCGTCGATCCGGGTCGCAAACAACAGGGCCAGAAACGCAGCAGCAAGGCAAGCATCCGATGGCCTTCTCGTGACGGCGGAGCGA
>Ga0187893_10014651_pt1 | contig 10644 bp, 10 predicted proteins | sample MA1701074metaG_FD_139574 | JGI IMG/M metagenome (GOLD analysis project Ga0187893, IMG submission 139574) | White microbial mat communities from a basaltic lava cave in the Kipuka Kanohina Cave System on the Island of Hawaii, USA - MA170107-4 metaG ...
CAAGGAGATCGACGAGGTGCGCCGGCAGGCGACGAAGATCGCCGCCGACTACGACGCCCAGCGCGACGACCTCGCGGTCTACCCGCACATCCACGACCGCTACGCGAAGCTCCGCACGCAGTTCGCCAACAACGACGAGGCGCTCAAGATCGTCGACGAGGCGATCCGCCGCTTCCAGGAGCAGACCGACGCGCGCGCGAAGTCGTTCGCCGACGAGGTGTCCCGCAAGGTCCAGGCGCTGATCGGCGACGACCCGTACGCGGCGCTCGCGGCGTACGGCGAGTTCCCGAAGCCGCTCCTCGACCTCTGCCCCACCGGCCGCGCCATCGCCGACGCCCGCGCGAAGCTCGACGCGAAGCTCGTCCGCGAATTCCCCGAGCGCGCGAAGGCGATCGACGCGATGATCGCCGCCGAGAACTTCGACGACGCGCGCGCGGCCGCGAAGAGGCTCCTCGATTTCGTGCCCGTCCCGCAGCAGCCGAAGCTGCGCGAGCTCGTCGCGAAGGCGGACGCCGCGGAGGCGAGGCTGCGCGACCAGCTGCTCCCGCGCCTGGCGGCCGAGGCCGAGGAACTCCAGAAGCGCATCGTCGACCCGCTCTCGCACGGCCGCACAGCGGACGCGTGGTCGACGCTCTGCGACTACGTCGCGCGCAAGCCCGCCGCCCAGCTCGAGGGGCGGCTCGTGCGGGTGGCGGGCGTCGACTACGAGACGCTCGCCGCGCTCGAACTGTACGACGAGAGGGAACTCGGCGAGCCGGAGCTGAAGCGCCGCATCATCACGCTCTCGGAGTTCCAGACGGGCGACACGCCCGCGCTGCGCCTCCTCCTCCTCTTCGAGGACGTCCTCTGGCGCGAGTGGCTCCAGCGGCGCGTGACGCAGGGCATCAGGCGCATGGCGCTCAGCACGGTCCAGCTCCAGGGCTTCGGCCGCGGAATACTCTCCGCGACCGGCCCCACGTTCACGCCCGAGGGGGGCGAACCGCGCCCCTTCCCCGCGCGGGAGCTCGCGCCCGTCAACCTCGTGCTCATCGCGGCGGCCGCGGACTTCGGCGTCGACGCGCCGGTCGCCGAGGCGTACGCCAAGAGCGAGCGCGTGTGCGGGGCGGCGGGCGTCGCGTACCTCTACTCGAGCGTCCGCGACCGGTTTCACGCCGCGCACCGCTGGATCCAGAAGGCGAAGGAGCTGGGACTGTCGGTGCCCGCGTTCCGCATCGCCGCGATCCACCAGGAGCTCAAGCTCGAGGAGGAGCGGCTCGTGCGCGAGCTCTGCCGCGGCGCCACGGCGCTGGCCGACGCGCAGAAGTGGGAGGAGGCGCACCGCGCGCTCGACGCCGTCGCCCAGCAGCACAAGGACCAGCAGGACCTGATGCTGACGCTCGCGCGCCTGCTCGAGGTGCAGCACGCGAAGGCGCTCCTCCGCGAAGCGGCCGCGGCGAAGGCGGCGAAGAACTGGGTGCGCGTGCGCGACATCGTCGTCAAGAACCTGCGCAAGAAGTACGACGGGCTCTACGAGAAGGAGGCCGCCGACGAGCTCTACGTCGAGGCGATCCTCAACCTCGGCACGTGGACGAGCGCGCCCGTCCCCACGGGCGACTTCAAGAACCAGAAGTTCTGGACGTGGGCGGGCCGCGAGGCGGGCGCCGCGCCGCCGGCAAAGGTGTTCGAGGGCGGGCTGCGGCTGTCGCGCAACCTCATGCTGCTGGCCGACGCCGGCAGCACGGAGGGCTGCAGCGGGATCTCCGCGAAGGTGAAGCTGAACGAGAAGCGGATGCCGTTCAGCGTCGGGTTCATCTTCGACATCACGTCGCAGGTGCAGACGCAGAAGTGGCTGGTCGCCGGCTCCGACGGCCGCCTTACGATGTTCGTCTTCCAGGGCGGGCGCACGGTCGAGAAGGACGGCGTGGCGCTGCCCGCGAAGATCGACGTGGGCGACGAACACGAGATCGCGTTGGTGATCGAGGACGGGCAGATCGCGTGCTACTTCGACCGCAAGCCGCTGTTCGTCGCCGACGGCACGGTCACGACGCGCAGCCAGCTCGGGCTGGTCGCCGAGGGCGACTTCACGTTCAAGCAGGTGCGGCTGCGGGACGTGAAGCCCAGGTAGCGGGGCTTACCGCCGGGCGCCTCTGAGCACATGCCCGGCATAAAAGACGATGATGCCGGCTCCGAGATACATGAGCTCGTGCCGCACGAACCGCGCGTCGGAGACCCCCATGAGAAGTCCGACGAGAACGGCGGCCATCCCGAGGATCTGGAGGAAGACTCCCGCTACGTAACGTGCCACGTCTCTTCGACTCGGGACTTGGGACCGGGGACTAGGGACTCTCGGCGGGCGCCTTCGCCTGGCGGCTCTTGAGGGTGCTCAGCGTGATCTGGCCCTTGCCCTCGCAGAAGTCGCACGCGCCGGCCTTGTCCTTGCACGCGGCGCACTTGCCCGTGCCGCGGCCGTCCTTCCCCTTGCAGCTCGGGCACGCGGGCGTCTTCCCCTGCATCGTCAGGAACCCGTGGCCGCGGCAGTTGTAGCACTTGCCCTCCGCCTGGTTCATCAGGCGGCACGCGGTGCACTGGCCCGTTCCGCTGCAGTACGCGCACGTGCGGTCCTCCTTCTGCCAGGAGATCGCCGCTTCGCACTTCTTCACGCTGCACTTCTTCGCGTCCGCCGTCGCGGCCGCGCCGCACGCCGGACACGCGAACGAGACGCTGCGGTCGTCCTTCGTGAGACCGTTCACCGGCGTGTGGCCCTTGAACGATACGGTCACGTCGCCCTTGCGCCCGCACCCGGCCACGAACGCCATGGCCAGCACGCACACGCCGAGTCTCAGCTTCATCGTTCGTCCCTCCGTGCCTTCCACTATATAAGGCTCGTTCGCGACTTTCTATTTCTTCTCTGGGTCCTCAGGTCCCGGCCTCTGAACGCCCCCGGCAACAGCTGTCTCAGCGTCGCCCGTTTCGCTCCCATCCAGACTTCGAGGTTCTCCGAAAACTCCGCCAGGAACTGCCGGCACGCCCCGCACGGGGCCGCCGGGCGGCCCCTCGACGTCACGATCGCGATCGACGCGAACTCGCGCTCCCCCGCGGCGACGGCCGAACAGGCGGCGACACGCTCCGCGCAGATCGTCAATCCTAAGGACGCATTTTCGACGTTGCACCCTGCGAAGATTCGTCCGGAGGCCGTCCGGAGCGCCGCACCGACGCGGAACTTCGAGTACGGCGCGTGCGCCCGCGCCATCGCCGCCTTCGCGGCTTCGACGAGGTCCCCGGGCGGCTTCATCGCGAGCACTCCGCAATCACACCCCGCATGAGCGCCCCGAACTTCGGCCGCGCCTTCTCCCCCGCCGCGATCACCTCGTCGTGCGAGAGCGGCCGCTTCGCCAGCCCCGCACCGAGGTTCGTCACCAGCGCGAGCGCCAGCACCCGCATCCCCGCCTGCCGCGCCGCGATCGCCTCGGGGACCGTCGACATGCCGACGACGCTCCCGCCGAGCATCGCCACCATCCGCACCTCCGCCGGCGTCTCGTACGACGGACCCGCCATCGCGACATAGACGCCCTCGACCAGCGGCACGCGCGCCTTCTTCGCCGCCCGCTTCGCCGCCGCGCGCAGCGACGGATCGTACGCGTCCTCGAGCGGCACGAAGCGCGGGCCGAGCGACGCGTCGTGCGCCCCCCGGAGCGGGTTCCCACCCATCAGGTTGATGTGGTCGCGGATCGCGACGATCGAGCCGGGCTTGAGCGACGACTTCACGCTGCCGACGGCGGCCGTGAGCACGATCGTCTTCGCGCCGAGCGACGCGAGCACGCGGACCGGGAACGCGACGTCGTCGAGCGCCCACCCCTCGTAGAAGTGCGCGCGCCCCTTCATGAGCGCGACGGGCACTCCGGCGAGCCGGCCGAGCACGAGCGTACCGTCGTGGCCCTCGACGCCCGAGCGCGGCCAGTGCGGGATCTGCGCGTACGGGATCGCCGTGCGTTCCGCGTCGGCGTCGACGACCGCGGAGAGGCCGGAGCCGAGGATGCAGGCGACCTGCGGGGCCAGCGGCGCGACATGCCGGATCGCGCCCGTCGCCTGCTCGATGCGTTCGCGGATCATCTACGTGGGGACACCGATCACCGTGCACTCGAAGACGAGCTTGTCGCCGACGAAGCCCTGGACCGCCGACTTCGCGAGCCGCGTGCTGAGCGACGTCCCCTTCGACAGGAGCACGAGCCGGTCGCCGGGCCGCACGGCGCCGCGGAAGCGCACCTCGTCGACGCCGCCGAAGAGGACGAGCCGTTCGGCGATGGCGGGCACGGCGAGCTTGTATCCGACGATGGCGAGCTGCGCGCCGACCTCGATCATCATCACGCCCGGGAGGAGCGGGTTGCCCGGGAAATGACCGTCGCACCAGAACTCGTCGGAGCGCACCTGCTTGTAGCCGACGACGATCCTGCGCTCGACGTCGACGGAGAGCACGGCGTCCAGGAGCGCCATGTGCCCGCGGTGCGGGAGGATCTTGCGGATCTCGTCCGCCGCGAGCCGCGGGTGCGCGAAGTCGAGCGTCGCGAGGTCGACGAACGGTTCGGAAGGCACGGGCGGGATTCTAGGCGCGCCGCCGCGCGGTTGGCAAAAGAAAAACCCCGGAGGGGTCTCCTCCGGGGTTCTTCGGTTGAGCTCTAGTACTCGCGGCGATCGTTGTCCTCTTCCTCTTCCTTGTATTTCTTCTCGATCTTCTTCTTCTCGACCTTCTTCTCTTCGCCGCGGTTCTCGTCGTGGTGGCGCTTCTTCATCCACTCGTGGAACTGCTCGAACCACTTCTCGCGGTCGAACTCCTTCGGGAACCAGTCGTGGTGCTCCTTGAAGAAGCGGAACATGCCGTCGGGTCCGAACTCGTGGAACTCCTTCGGGAAGCGGTCGCCGAAGCGCTCCCAGTCGAATTTCTTCTCGCGGAACATCTCCCGGAACTCCTCGCCGAACTTGCGGAAGCGATCCGGCATCTCGCGGTCGAACTTGAACTCGAACTTTTCGCGCTCCATCTCGCGTTCGCGGGGCGGGACGGGCGCCTTGGGCGGGCGGGGCGGTTCGAACCCGCGCTCGCGGTCGCCGCCGCGGCGCATGCGGTCCATGTCCTCGCGCAGGTCCTGGAGCTGGCCCTCGAGCCGCTTCACGGCGCGGAAGAGCTCGTCCATCATGCGCTCGATGCCTTCGCCGCCCTTGGGCGGCGGGGCGTCCTTGCGGAACTCCTTCTCCGGGAGGTCCTTGGGCGGGCGCTTCTCGGGCACGCGCTTCTCGCCCTCGCGCTTCTCGGCGCCCTCGCGCTTGATCGCGTCCATCTTCTCCCCGAACGCGCGTTCGAGTTTCTGCATCGTGGCGCGGAACTGCTCCTCGGTCTCTCGCCGCGCGTTCTCGTACCACTTCTTGAGCTCGGCCGCGCGCCGTTCCATGTCGTCCTGCGCGAACGCGCCCGCCGCGGGCAGCGCCAGGAAGACGGCCACCGACAGGACTGCCTTTCGCATATCTCCTCCGTATCGCTCCAACCAGCCCTCGCAGCGTGTCCTTCGTGAGGTAATACGGAAAACGCCATGCGACGTTGATTATTGTGGTCTATTTCGACCCCGTCTGCCGCTCGAGGCCCTTCTTGAGGAAGTCGAGAAACTCCTGCATGTTGGCCAGGCCAACCAGTCTGGATCGCTCGCGACCGTCCGGACCGACGGTGATGTAGAGCGGAAGCGCGGGAGTCCCGAACCGCTCCTTCTGGATTCTCGCGTTCTCCTTCTCGTGCGCCGCGTCTCCGTCCGTGTAGAGCTCCGCGAACACGAACTCCCTCAGCACGTTCCTGACTTCGCCTTCGGCAAGCACGCTGCCTTTCATCACCTGGCAGTTGCTTCACGTGTAGCCCGTGAACTCGATGAACACCGGCTTGCCCGTCTTCTTCGCCTCCTCCTCCGCCGTCTTGAGCACGCTGAAGGTCGGCTGTTCCGCTCCGCCGGACCGCTCGAGGCTCGGCGGGATCACCGTCTCCCACAGGGCCAGGGGCCGGCCCGTGAATCCGCTGGCGACAAACACGGCGTTCGCGGCGAAGAACGCAGCGAAGAGCATCCGGCCCACGCCGAGCGCGGGCCTCTCTTCCTCGTCCTTCATGCGGAAGACGCCGAGCAGATAGCATGCCGTCACGCCGAGCAGCGTGACCCAGCACGTGATCATCACCGGGCGCGTGAGCACTCCGATCCGCCACACCGTATCCGACTTCGACAGATAGAAGAGTGCGAGCGCCAGCTCGATGAAGCCCATCGTGACCTTGACCGTATGCAGCCACCCGCCGCTCTTCGGCATCGATTTGAGCAGCGCCGGGACCGCACCGAGCAGCACGAACGGCAGAGCCATGGTCGCCGCATAGACGAACATCACCAGCGCTCCCTTTCCCGGGGCGATGGCGGCAATGACCAGCACGTTGGCGGCGAACGGAATGGTGCACGTGAACGTCACCACGGAGAACAGCAGTCCAAGGATGAATGCGCCGCCAAACCCCTTCTTCGGTCCGCCCCCCGTGAGCTTCTCCGTGATGAAGGACGGGAGCGCAATCTCGTAGAGGCCGAACATCGAAAAAGTGAACCACAAAAACAGGATACCCACCCCGACGTTTACCCACGGGTTGGCCGCGAACAGGCGAGGACCGTCCGGCCCGAGCGAGACGCTGAAAATCAACCCGATGAGCGTGAAGGAGAGGATGAGGCCGGCCCCGTAGACGAGCGTGAGCAGGAACGTCTTCGCGCGCGATCCCTCGCCCTGCTTGATGAAGTACGTCAGCGTGATCGGCAGCAGCGGGAACACGCAGGGCTGGACCAGCGACACCAGGCCGAAGCCGAAGGCCGCCAGGAGCAGGACGACGAGCCCTTTCTCGAGCTCCTTGCGACCCGCCTCCTTCGACGCGTCGGTTGCGGACGTCTTCGCGACGGCCTGCGCGTCCGGCGTCCACGCTGGCAGATCATCGCCCCCTTGCGACTTGATCGTGAACGTGAACGGCGTCGACCCGTTCAGGCAGATCTTGTCCGGTCCCCCGCAGATCTGGTAGACGAGCGAACACCGCATCGTCACCGTCCTGACGTCGGTGTTGCGCGGCGCGATCGGCACCGTGACGGCGATCGTGCCCTCGTGATAGTCGTAGGCCAAGTCCGGGTCTTTTTCATCGTGCGCCCTCGGCTTCGGCTCCGTCGCGACACCGCGAACTTCACCCGGAAACGCCTCGATCACCGTCGCCTTGCCGATGCCACGTGCCTTGTTGAACGGGTAGATGTACCAGTCCTTCGGCACCTCCAGCGTCAGCTCCACGGCCACCGGATCGCCGTTTTTCGCCGACTCCTTTGCAGGCTTGGCGGAAACAACCTTCACCCTCGGGGCATCGCTCGCCTCGATCGTGATGGGGATCTCGAAGGGTAGTTCCATGTCGTAGCAGACGCCCTTGCAAGTCTGTCCGAGCACCTTCCCCTTGACCGCGAACGGTCCCGGGCTGCCGTAGATGCGGACCGGGACTTCCCAGACGGCGAGCCCCTCAATCTCGTCGTACGCGAACGTCTTCTCTTCGTGGCGCTTGGTAGGCGGGTTCTTGATCGGTCCCGCGATGAACACGTCGCCCGACTCGAAGGCGAACGACGTCTCCTGCGTGAACTTCTGCCGGTATGTCGGATACGTGTGCCACTCCGGATCCACGTCCACTTCGAACCTCAGCGTGATTCGATCCCCGCTCGCGATCTTCTCCCGGTCCGCCTTCGCCGAGAGGAGTTTGGCGTGGTCTTCGTTGTCCTGGCCTGCGAAGCCCGCAAGCAGGCCCCACGCCAGGAACGTCGGCGAAGCAGGCTCCTGACCAAGAACCGCCAGCAGAAGTAGCAGTTTCATGATGGGCGCTTCATCCTACATAATGCGAACCGTGGACCCCGGGTCTTTATTCTCACATCCGGAATCGCGCATCGGACATCGGACCCCATGAAAGGCGAGATCGTCCTCCTCTACGCGTTCGACATCGCGCACGAAATCGCGACCGACCGCATCCGCGAAATCCTCTCGAAGAAGCCCTTCCCCTTCGAGATCCGGATGGGCAAGACCATCCCCAAGGACCTCCCCATCTACCGCCCCCTCACCATCGCCCTCGCGCCCGAGGAATACGACACCTCCGTCGGCCGCATCACCCTCAAGCCGTTCGTCAAGATCATCGACATCGGCGTCGTCTCCATCTCGCTCGAGATCCCGTTCGACCGCCCCGCGCTCTCCGACCTCACCGCGTACCACCACATCGCCCTCAAGGACAACCGCACGCTCGACCAGCTCGCCGAGACAATCTGCTCCCAGGTCCGCGAGAGCATCAAGCCCGCCCTCATCAAGCCGAACGAGAAGATCGACCCGCCCGAGGCGTACACCATCTTCTGCGTCTCCGGCGTCGAGGACGGACCCATCCCCGCGTGGGTCGGCGCCCGCAAGCGCGAGATCGCCGCGCTGCTCATGGAGGAGACCAACGCCTCCGCCCTCTCCGACATGCAGATCAACGAGGTCCTCGACCACACCCTCCACTACACGAACGACGACGCCGTCGTCATCGACTGGGACGCCGCGCTCATCATCGACCGCGACGAGTACTACGACGACGTCCTCTACGTCATCGAACTGGCCAACCTCCAGCTCGAGGAGTTCCAGTACATCGACCGCCTGCTCGAGACGCTCCGCGAACGCTCGTACGGCGACGTCGAGCGCTACTACCGCGCCGCGCGCTTCCTCGGTCTGCCCACCCGCACCCTCACCACACTCCGCCACACCCAGATGGACCTCGCGAAAATGTCCGACGAAGTCACGAACATCGCGAAATTCTCCGGCGACTGGTACCTCGCGCGCGTCTACCTCGCCTGCCGCGACCGCTTCCACATCGACCGCTGGCGCGAAAGCGTCCGCGAAAAACTCGCCAGCCTCGAGCACCTCTACAACGTCGTCAACGGCGAGATCGCCAACCGCCGCATGGTGCTGCTCGAGGGCATCATCGTCGTGCTGTTCATCCTCGACGTCCTCATGCTGCTCATCCTGAAGAAGGGATAGCTACGCGGCCGGGTCGTCCTCCACGTCCGGCGCGGGCGCCCTGCGGAAGAAGCTCTCCACCTTCCGGCGCGCGCCGGGGAACGCCTTGATGAGGTCGGCGTGCACCGCCTGATACGCGTACAGCCAGCGGCTGCGCTCATGCCGCTCCGCGAACCGCGCCGTGGAGCGGGCGATGGAGGCTTCGCGCCAGGCATCGATCGCCTTCTCGAGCTTCGCACGCAACTCGGCCAGCCTCGGGAGCCAGGGTCGGAGCGCCGCCGGAGCCGTCGCTTCCGCGAGGTCCGTCTCGATGCTCCGCACCCACTCGACCTGCTCGGCGGGCCGCAGGCGCACGAGGAGGCTCAACGACTTCGGGAAGTAGCGGCGGAACAGCGCGCCTCTCCGGTCGCGCCCGGCCGCCGTGAGCACCGCCGGTTCGAACTGGCCGAGGACGTCGTCCAGAACGAAGGCGGCGTAGTCGCGCGCCGACTGGGCCTCCTGAAGCTCCGCCAGAGCCCGTCGCTGCCGCTCGTCGGCGGCGCGCAGGGCGGCCGTCGCCTGCAGGAACGCCGGGTGCAGCCCCACCGTCCGCGGGTCCACCTTGAGGCGGGCGCCAAGGTACGCGCCGTGCAGGTCGAGCAGCGTGCGGGTCGACAACTCACGACTGGGAATACGCATGGTCAAGTCCTTGAAGTCCGGTTGAAATCGGGAAGGAGGCGCGACAAGGGTTTGCGGAGGCCTCTTCCGCCGGGAAGGAGGTGCCGCAAGGGCTTGTCGACGCGACTTCCGACGGGAAGGCGGTGCCGCCAGAGCTTGCAAAAGCACCTTCCCGCGGGAAGAGGGTCCAGCAAACGTTTGGAGGTGCGTCTTCCGGCCGGAAGGAGGCCCGGCAAGCGGTTGTGAGCTGGAGATCGAAAGTGTGACGACCCACCGCAGGCGCTTGCGCGGCCGTCGGCCGCCGGGAAGGACGTGCTGCAAGCCCTTGTGGAGCCGTCTTCCCGCCGGAAAGAGGTGCCGCAAGCGCTTCCCACGCCGTCTCCCCGAAAGTGCACGCACCCCCAAGCACCTGCGTGCCCGCGTGCGCATGTTCGTTTTGCGTCCCCATACTCTTTTACCGTCCGGTCAACGCAAAACGGCGTGTGAGATTCTGACGGAGACGGGCCAAATGGTTGAAAAAGTTGCGCCCCCCAGCGGTTGCCCTGCCGCCCCCCGGACGTATCTCCAGCCCCGACTTACATACGCTTCCCTTCCAGAACGATGAGGACGTCGTCCCCGGCCAGCGCCCTCCCCGGATCCGGCGGCGCGATCACCTCCCCCGAAGCCGTCTGCACCGCGATCACGTCGCGCCCGAACCGCCGCCGGAAGTCGCACTCGCGCAGCGACTTCCCCGCGATCTCCTCCGGCACCGGCATCCGCTGCACCGTCCCGCGCCGCGCCGCCGGCAGCTCGCTGATCATCTGCTCGATCTGCGATTCCCCCGCCAGCATCGCGATCGGCGCGTGCTCGCGCAGCAGGTGCGCGCGCTGCTCCGACATCCGCGCCTGGAGCGCGGCGACGATCGCCCCGCGCGTCAGCATCCCGACGAACATCGAGTCGCCGCCCCCCACCACC
>Ga0187893_10014652_pt1 | contig 10642 bp, 7 predicted proteins | sample MA1701074metaG_FD_139574 | JGI IMG/M metagenome (GOLD analysis project Ga0187893, IMG submission 139574) | White microbial mat communities from a basaltic lava cave in the Kipuka Kanohina Cave System on the Island of Hawaii, USA - MA170107-4 metaG ...
GACATCAAGTGCCGCGCGAGCGGACTCAAGCCGAACGCGGCGATGATCGTCGCGACCGTGCGCGGGCTCAAGGCCCACTCCGGCAAGTTCAAGATCGTCACGGGCAGGCCGCTGCCGGAGAAGCTCCTGACCGAGGACCTCGACAGCCTGCGCGCGGGCGCCGACAACCTCGCGAAGATGATCGAGATCGTGCACGGCACCGGCATCCCCGCGGTCGTCGCGATCAACCGCTTCCCGACCGACTCCGACCGCGAGATCGAGGAGATCCGCGCCATCGCGGGGCGCTCGGGCGCCGAGGGGTGCGAGGTGAGCGAGGCGTTCGCGATGGGCGGCGAGGGGACGAGGCGCCTCGCGGAGGCCGTCGTGAAGGCGTGCGAGAAGCCGTCGAACTTCCGCTTCTATTACGAGAGCGACGCGCCGCTCAAGGCGAAGATCGAGGCGGTCGCGACGAAGGTGTACGGCGCCGACGGCGTGGACTACGCGCCGCTGGCGGAGGAGAAGCTGAAGCTCTTCACCGACTGGGGGCTCGGCGGCCTCGCCGTGTGCCTCGCGAAGACGCAGCTGTCGGTGTCGCACGACCCGAACCTGAAGGGCCGGCCGAAGGGCTGGCGGCTCCCGATCGCCGACGTGCGCGCGTCCGCGGGCGCCGGGTTCGTGTATCCGCTCTGCGGGTCGATCATGACGATGCCGGGGCTCTCGGCGTCGCCGGCCGGCGAGCTCATGGACATCGACGAGCACGGGGAGATCCGGGGGCTGACGGGGAAATAGAGGACGATCGCGGCGGTCTTCCTGGGACGTCGCACTCGAAACGGTCGTGAAGACCCTCGGCCCGCCCCGACCCGTACTGACGCGGTATACTCCCCGCGGATGTCCGTCGCGACCCCTCACCGTCCGGCGCCCGACGCGGAGGCGGAGGACCGGGTGCTGGCGCGGTTCCTCGCGCGTCACGGGCTCGTCTCCGAGGAGCGCCTGCGCGAGTGTCGCGCGGCGCAGGAGCGCGCGGGACAGGCGGGCCGGACGGTGCCGCGCCTCGGGAAGCTCCTCTGCGATCTCGGCGTTCTGACGCCCAAGAGCCTCGACGAGTCCGTCGCCGCGTCGCACTCCGAGATCGCGGCCGCGCCGGCCGTTCCCGACGGCGAACCGTTCGGCGAGTACGTGAAGGTCGAACGGGTCGGCCGGGGCGGCTTCGGCGAGGTGTGGAAGGCGTGGGACGTGGCGCTCGCGCGGTGGGTCGCGCTCAAGCTGCTGCACCACCAGGACCCCGACGAGCTCCGCCGGTTCACGCGCGAGGCGCAGACGGCCGCGTCGCTCGTCCACCCGAACATCGCCGCCGTCTACCAGGTGGGCGCGCACGACGGCAAGCAGTTCATCGCGATGCAGTTCATCGACGGCGAGACGCTCCACGCCGTCCTCCGCCGCGACGGCCGGGAGATCGCGCGCATGATGCGCGACGCCGCGCGCGCCGTCGCGTTCGCCCACAAGCACGGCACCGTGCACCGCGACCTCAAGCCCGCGAACGTCATGGTGGGCCGCGACGGGCGCGTCTTCGTCATGGACTTCGGCCTCGCGCGGCGCACCGACGCGCCGGCGGGGATCACCGTGTCGGGCCAGATGGTCGGGACGCCGCAGTACATGTCGCCCGAGCAGGCGCGCGGGCAGCGGGCGGACGCGCGCAGCGACGTGTGGGGCCTCGGCGCGACGCTGTACGAACTGCTCGAGGGGCGCGCGCCGTTCGCCGGCGGCACGATTCTCGAAACGCTCATGAACGTGACGGAGGAGGAGCCGAAGGCGCCGCCGGGCGAGCTCGGGACGATCGCGGCGAAGTGCCTCGAGAAGGACACGGCGCGCCGCTACGCGACCGCCGACGCGCTGGCGGACGATCTCGATCGCTACCTCGAGGGCGAGCCGATCACCGCGCGGCCCGCCTCGACGATCTACCGGCTGCGCAAGCGCGCGGCGAAGCGGAAGTGGATCCTGATCCCGACGCTCGCCGCGGTCGTCTTCGGGTGCGTCGCGGCGATGGTCGCGCCGCGCTGGCTCGAGGAGTCGCGCCGGCGGCATCGCGCGGAGTTCTACCAGCCGCTCGAGGGGCGCCTCGGCGTCCTGCGCATGAAGTTCTATCAGCCGGATCTCCAGCTCGAGAACGAGTACCCGGTCTACGAGAAGCTGGTCGCCGACATCCGCGCCGAGATGGAGAGGTCGGGCGAGTGCGCGCCCGGGCACTACCTCATCGGCCGGTGCCGCGAGATGCTGGCCGACACGCTCCGCGCTCACGAGGCGTACGACCGCGCGCTGGAACTCGACCCGTCGCATTCGCGCACGCTCGTCGCGAAGGGACGCCTCGAGATCGAGCTCGCGCTCATCCGGCGGTTCTCGATGCGCGAGGCGCAGAGACGCGAGGCGAGGGGGATCGCCGGTCCCGCGATCGAGCGCGTGCGTCGCGGGCGGTCCGCCGGCGGCGCGGGGATGGACGGCGACCTCGCCGAGGCGTACGTCGCGGCGATCGAGGGCCGGCCGTTCACGGCGGCGGCCATGCGGGAGAAGTGGGGCTCGGAACCGTTCGTCGAGGAGTTCGTGCTCGTCGAGGGCATGACGCGGCCGGAGCCGAAGGACGTGGTGGAAGCCGCGACGCGCGTCACGGCCGCGATCCCGTCGCTGCCGGCGGCGTGGTTCTGGCGCGGCGTGGCGCGGATCAACGTGGGCGAGGACGCGGTCGAGGATTTCGACCGGACCCTCCGGATCAACCCGCGGCACGCGCACGCGTACATGAACCGGGGACGCGCGCGCTTCCTGCTCGGCGACCTCGACGGGGCCGCGCGCGACTGGCAGGCCGTCCTCGCGCTCGATCCCTCGATGGCGGACGCGCACGCGAACATCGGGATGACGCGGGTGCAGCGCGGGGACGCCGCCGCGGCCCTCGAATGCTACGAGAAGGCCTTGAAGATCGAGCCCCGCAACGCGGACGTGTACTACATGATGGGCAACCTCCGGCGCGACATGGGCGAGCCGGACGCGGCGATCGCGCTCTACGATCGAGCCCTCGAACTCCAGCCGTCGAAGGCGGAGGCGCTGGTGAACCGCGGACAGATCAAGCACGCGCGCGGCGACAGGGACGGGGCGTTCGCGGACTGGAACCTGGCGGTCGAGCGCAACGCGAAGCTGCCGCAGGCGTACGCCAATCGCGGCCGCGTATTCCGGGAGCGCGGAGAGCTCGAGAAAGCGCGGGCGGACTTCGACCGCGCGGTCGAGCTGGCGCCCGACGACGCGGGGATGCGGGTGGCGCGCGGAGCCTGCCGCGAGCGGCAGGGGGATCTGGACGGGGCGCTCGAGGACTTCGACGAGGCCGTGCGGCTCGACCCGAAGAGCTGGGAGGCGTACGCCCACCGCGCCCAGGTGCACGGACGCCGGCGCGACTTCGACAGGACGCGCGAGGATCTGCGACGCGCGCTCGAGCTGGTGCCCGCGAACAACTCGAACCGGCCCAAGATCGAGCAGCAGCTGCGGCAGCTTGAGCGTCGCTGATGCGGCCGAAGGGCGCCGCGAGCCGCGTGAGCGCGGTCGGCGGCCTGCTCGTCTTTGGGCGGCTCCAGCGGCTCCTTCTTGAGCCACCACTTCGCGAGTGCCTCCACCTGCGCGCGCTTCTCGCCGCCGCCGAGCAACCGCCAGACGGTCTGCGGTTTGCCCTCGACGGTGATCTCCATCTTCACGAGCTTCTCGTCGCCTTCGCGGATCGACTTTTCCAGCGCGTCGAGCACCGGTCGCAGCATCTTCTCCCGCTCCTTCGCCTTGTCATCCTGCCCGGCGACGACGACGACGATCAGCGCGACGGCGATTCGCATGGCGCCAGCGTACCTTCGCGCCGCGATTCGTGATTCGCGATTCGCGATTCGCTTCCTACAATCACGCCCATGGCAGCCACCCTCCTCCACGGGGAGCCGGTCGCCGAGAAGATCCGGCACGAAGTCGCCGCGCGCCTCGCGACGGTCACGAAGAAGCCGCGCGTCGCCGCCGTGCACAACGAGAAATCCGGCGCCGTGCGCGTCTACATGAAGCAGCAGCGCGCCGCGTGCGAGAAGGTCGGCATCCCGTACGACCTGCACGCGATCGGCGAGGCGAAGGCCGACGACGTCTACGCGCTCGTCGCGAAGCTCGCGGCCGACCCGGACATCACCGGCATCACGGTGCACCAGCCGCTCCCGAAGGCGGTCAACGAGGAGAAGGTGCTCGCGATGGTGCCCGCGTCCAAGGACATCGAGGCGTCGCACGCCGAGAGCTTCGGCCGGCTCGGCATGGGCATGTCCGGCCCGCAGCCGGCGGCCGCGCGGGCGGCGATCGACATCCTGCGCGCGCACAAGCCGAGCTGCCGCGGGCTCGACGCGGTCGTCGTCGGCCGCAGCGCGCTCGTCGGCAAACCCGCCGCGCTCATGCTGCTGGCGATGGGCGCGGACGCGCCGACGGTCACGATCTGCCACACGGCGACCGCGGCGCTCGCGGAGTACACGGCGCGCGCGGACATCCTCGTCGTGGCGGCGGGGCGACCGAACACGATCACCGGCTCCATGGTCAAAAAGGGAGCGATCGTGATCGACATCGGGATCAACAAGCTGACCGACGGTCCCGTGGTGGGCGACGTGAACTTCGCCGAGGCGGGCGAGGTGGCGTCGGCCATCACGCCGGTGCCGGGCGGCGTCGGCCCCGTGAGCATTGCCGTGTGGCTCAGGAACATTGTGGAGTGCGTGCGATGATCACCCGTCTCGCGTCCCTCGTCCTTCGTCTCTCGTCGGCCCTGCTCCTGGCGGCGTCCGTCACGGCCGCGGCGCCCTTCACGGACGCCGAAACCGTCTTCAAGGCGCTCGATGACGGGGACGTCGCGACGCTCAGGAAGTTCGCGCCCGCGAAACTCCTCGAGATCATCCGCGCGGGCCGGCCGGTGAACGGGTCGGAGACGGGCGAGCTGCGCTGGACGATCGTCGACCCGTACGAGCGCGAGACGGGGCTCTACGTGATCGTGCCGGCGGGGTACGACAAGTCGAAGCCGGCGGGCGTGCTCCTCGTCCTGCACGGACTGCGCGGAGACGGCAAGCAGCTCAAGGACAACCTCTACAGGAAGTTCGCGGCCGACCACAACCTCATCATCGCGGCGCCGACGGCGCAGAAGGAGCCGAAGGACAGCGAGAACGAGGACTGGGACAAGATCAGCGGGTCGCAGATGCCCCACTGGTGGAGCTACAAGCCGGGGAACTTCCCGCTGACGGCGCTCTCGGAGCTGAAGAAGAAGTACGCGATCGACGGGAACCGCGTGATCCTGACGGGCTACTCGATGGGCGGCTTCGGGACGTGGAACATCGGCCTGCGGTATCCCGACCGGTTCGCCGCGATCGTGCCGTTCGCGGGCGGCCTCTCGCGCCGCGAGTACCTGGCGCCGAAGAAGGGCGACCCGAAGATGCGCGCGCTCGTCGAGAACGCATTCAACCTGCCGGTCTACTTCGTGCACGGGAACGCGGACGACGTGGTGCCGGTCGGGTTCGACCGCAAGACGCGCGACCAGCTCAAGGCGTTCGGCTACGCGCACGAGTACGTCGAGGTGGACAAGGCGAAGCACATCATGGACGTGCGCGAAGGCGGCGAGATCATGAACAAGATCCAGGAGTGGCTGGCGCCGAAGAAGCGCGACGCGCACCCGAAGAAGGTCGTGCACTACGCGATCGGGGCGTACGCGGCGTCCTCCTACTGGCTGCGGATCGACGAGATCTCGGGCGAGGAGGGGACGGCCCGCGTGGAGGCGGAGATCAGGGACGGGAACGTCGTCGAGCTGAAGGCGGCGGGTGCGCGGAAGGTGACGGTCTTCCTCGACGAGAAGCACGTGGACCTCGCCAGGCCGGTGAAGGTGGCGTGCGGCGGGAAGGAGCTTTTCGCAGGGCCGGCGACGGAGTCGGTCGAGGCCGTTCTCGAGTCGTGGAAGCAGCGCGAGGACCGCGAGCTCGTGTACCGCGCGAAGGTGACCGTCACGATCCCGTAGCGGCGCTGAGCTCGCCGCGCACATTGATCAGGATGCGGCCGAGGTGGTTCCTGCCCGAGCTGCGGGAGACGCCCCCGTAGACGTCGCCCCACGTGTTGCCCTCGACCAGGGGCGGTCGCCGGTCGTCGACCCTTCAACCGGGACGGGGGCGCGGGCGAAAAAATGCGCCGCGGCGCGCGACCATCGATTAGGATTGCGTTCGCTGACGGGAGGAAGGATGCGATACGCCGTTCTTGCGACGCTCGTGGCCGGGCTGGCCGCCTGCTCGAAGGCGCCCCAGGAGTTCGAGAAGCTGGAGGAGGCGGGGAAGTTCCAGTCCGAGGCGGACGTGAGGAAGAAGTTCGACAGCCTCGCGTCGTCCGCGAACACCATCCCGGAGGTGAACAACCCCAGGCGCGCGTACGAGCACGAGGGGTACCTGATCGTCAAGAACATCAAGACGCTGCTCAGATTCAAGGGCGCCTCCGGCGGGCTCTGGGTGCAGGGCGACATCACGGCGCAGGGGGTCGACGCGTCGGACACGGAGATGGACGTCCGTCTCTCCGGCAACACGTTGGCGGAAGTGCGGGTGGGCGGCGGGGTCATCTGGCTGGAGAAGCTCCCGAACCTGAAGGCGATCGGCAGCTTCAAGCTGGTCTTCAGGAAGCGGGGGATCCTGGTGGTGAACTCGATCACGCGCGACGAGCTGAAGATCCTGAAGGGCCGCACGCAGGGCCCGATGGAGGTCGTGGCCTTCGAGTGCGACCTCGAGCCGGGCCGCTACAAGTGCTCGGAGCAGGAGTGGGGCAACGAGTACCAGGGGATCAGCGTCCTCACGGTGTTCGCGAAGAAGCCGTAGCGCCGGTCACCGCCATTCCCGCGACGGCACTCCCGTCAGCGTCGCGAGGAAGCGCGGCGTCGCGTCCGGCAGGCGCGCGCGGATCCGCGCGACGGCCTCGGCGCGCGCGAGCCTCGACGCCGCCTTCACGACGGCCGGGTGGGCGCGGTCGAGGCGGTCGATGACGGCAGCCGGCCAGCGCGTCTCGGTGTCGTCGGTCCCGACGTTCGCGACGAGAAGCCTCCGGTAGAGCTCGACCATCGTCCTGTTGAAGCGCGCGTTCCCCTTCGATCCGTGCAGTCGCAGGCTCTCGCGCAGGCGCATCGTCGAGAGCCTGCCGACGTTCCCGAGCCGGTCGTACGCCTCGCGCGCGGGCGCGGAGAGCCCGTCGTCGTCCCGCGCGAGCGCGGCGAGCGGCGTCAGGAGGTCGAGCGACACGAGCGTGCCCTTGCCGCGCACGACGCGCCCGAAGTACGCGCGCCGCTTCGCGCCGAGCTCGTCCTTGAGCGTCCACGTGGCGGCGACCTGCTTCGTCCAGCCCCAGTCGTCCTCGTCCATCTCGCGCGCCGGGTTGCCGCAGACGGCGCCCCAGAGGGAGGGAAGCGGCGTCTTGTTGTCCGGGAAGACGAACGCGAGGCCGACGGCGTCGACGAACTTCACGGCGTCGGCGTGGGTGCGCACGCGCATGCGGGGAGAATCGGGAATCGAGAATCAGGAATCAAGGGTCAGATGAGCGAGGTGAGGTCGAATTCCGCGAGGCGCGGGAAGGCCGCGACGTCCGCCTCCCTGAGCTTGAGCGCGCGCAGGACGTGGGCGCGGATCTGGTCGTACTCCTCCGCGGGGTTGCCCGGCCTTGTCACGTGGCGCAGCGAGAACTCCGGATCCGTTGACGCCATGACCACGGCCGAGCTCAGGCGCAGCGCCGCGTCGTCGTACCGTCGCTCGAGGCCCGCGCGCCGGTCGGCGTTGGCGACTTCGTCCGCCGCGAGCGCGCGCTTGTCACCGCCCTCGAGACGCTCCGCCCGCCGGGCGCACGTGCGCAGCATGTCCACCACGTCCACGAGTTTTCGTTGTCGCCGGGGCGGCTGCCACTGCGCGAGCCGAAAGGCCGCATCCGTCAGCTGCGAAGCGACGCCGGTGTAGAGGAGGCGGTCCCAGGCCCGGAACGCGCGGCCGGTGTCCTCGAACGCCGCGAAGAACGGTGCTTGGTAGGTGGGGGCGAGAGCGGCGAGCTGCGACAGGCGATCGATCGACACGTCCCATTGGCAGCGGTCGAACGCCTCGACGGCACCTTGGAACCGCGCGAGCGCCAGCGCCTCCCACGGGTTCGCGTCGCCGGCGCCGGGCCAGTCGTCGTTCGTCTCGAACCGCATCGTCGTGGTGAAGGGGGCGGCGGCCATGGTCACCGCGCAGGCGAGCGGCTGGGGCGCGCCCGATACGTCGACCACGAGCTCGCGCTGGGAGATCTCGCGCGCGCGGACGATCAAGGGCAGCCGGTCGGCGATCGCGCGATAGCACCCGCAGAAGTCGTGCGGATCCGTGATTGGAATCTCCTCGATCCAGCCGAGCGGCGGCGGACCGACGAAGGCGTCCATCCGCACGGCGATCAGCCCGCGCACCGACGGGCGGTCGCCCAGCAGGCGCACCGCGTCGAACGGCGCCCGGAGGACGCACGCCAGGAGAATCGGCTCGAGGTGGCTCCCCATGCGAGAAGAATACGCCGGAATCGGGAGGCGCGGCGCGTGAAGTTGTCGAAAGGAAGCAACGGACGGGCGCTGCGGCCCGTCTTACCCCTTGATTCCTAATATGTTGGTTTTATAATGCATCGCTCGTAGAGGGAGGCCCGTCCCGTCGTGAAGCTGTTCCACCCGTCGTTGCCCCTCGGCGTCGAAGGTCCGCTCATCGGCAAGATCTGCATCTGGGCCTACGTCGTCATGCTCGGCATCCTCTGCATCTACGGGATGCACCGGTACCTCATGGTCTTCCTCTATTACCGGCACCGCCGCGTCTCCCAGCCGAAGCAGCCGTGGAGGGACCTCCCGCCGGTCACCGTCCAGCTCCCCGTCTTCAACGAACTGTACGTCGTCGAGCGGCTCATCGACGCCACCTGCAAGCTCGACTACCCGGCCGACAAGCTCGAGATCCAGGTCCTCGACGACTCGACCGACGAGTCCGTCGAGATCGCGCGCAGGAAGGTCGACGAGTGGCGCGCGAAGGGCGTGGACATCACCTACATCCACCGCACCGACCGCACCGGCTACAAGGCCGGCGCGCTCGACAACGGCATGAAGACGGCCAAGGGCAGCTTCCTCGCCATCTTCGACGCCGACTTCGTCCCGCCCGCGGACTTCCTCCAGCGGACGGTCCACCACTTCACCGACGACGCCATCGGCTGCATCCAGACGCGCTGGGGCCACATCAACAAGGAGTACTCGCACCTCACCGCGATGCAGGCGATCCTCCTCGACGGCCACATGATGATGGAGCACGCGTCGCGCAACTGGTCGGGCCGCTTCTTCAACTTCAGCGGCACGGCCGGCATCTGGCGGCGCGAGGCCATCGACACCGCGGGCGGCTGGCAGCACGACACGCTCACCGAGGACCTCGACCTCTCGTTCCGCTCGCAGCTGGCGAAGTGGAGGTTCCTCTTCCTGCCGGGGATCGAAACCCCCGCGGAGCTGCCCGTCGACATGAACGGCTTCAAGAGCCAGCAGCACCGGTGGGTGAAGGGCTCCATGCAGACGTCGAAGAAGCTGCTCTGGGACGTGATCAAGGCGGACATCCCGCTCTACGTGAAGAGCGAGGCGGTCGTCCACCTCACGGGCAACATGTGCTACCTGCTCATGTTCATCATGACGCTGCTCATGTTCCCCGTGTCGTACTTCCGCTCGCAGATGCGCCTCGAGGCGTCGGTGTGGATCGACTTCGGCGTCTTCATGACGGCCACCGCGTCGGTCTGCGTCTACTATCTCTGCTCGCAGCGGGAGCTGCACGGCGTGAAGGGCATCCTGAAGTCGATCGCCTACATGCCGATGCTGCTCGCGCTCGGGATCGGGATGTGCGTCTCGAACACGATCGCCGTGCTCGGCGGCCTCCTCTCGCGCACGGGCGGCGAGTTCGTGCGCACGCCGAAGTACGCGATCGCCGGCACGCAGGGGACGATCCGCGGGAAGAAGTACAAGGTGAGCCTGCAGAAGGCGCTGCCGTTCGTCGAGCTCGTGCTCGGCCTCTGGTTCGGGTTCGTCATCTGGTGGTCCATCCGCGGCGAGATGTGGGGCGCGATCCCGTTCCAGTCGCTCTTCATGATCGGGTTCCTGTACGTCGCGTTCCTGTCGTTCTACCAGGGACGAATCGCGGCGCAGGGCGCCCCGTCCCCCGTCCCCAGTCCCTAGGCCCCCGCCGGGAGCGCGATGCGCATCCTGCTGACCGGCGGCGCGGGGTTCATCGGTTCGCACGTCCTCGAGCGGCTGCTCCGCGACGGTCACGCCGCCGCGGTGCTCGACGACTTCGACGACTACTACGAGCCCGCGTGGAAACGCCGGAACCTGGACGAGGCGCGCGCGGCCGGTTCGTTCGAGGTCGTCGAGGGGGACATCCGCGACGGCGCGGCGGTCGCCCGCGCGTTCGACGCGGCGAAGCCGGACGCGGTCATCCATCTCGCGGCGCGCGCGGGCGTGCGGCCGTCCCTGGAGCAGCCGGAGCTCTACTACGCGGTGAACGTGCAGGGGACGCTGGCGCTCCTCGAGGAGTGCCGCCGGCGCGGCGTGCGGAAGTTCGTCCTGGCGTCGAGCTCGAGCGTCTACGGC
>Ga0187893_10014653_pt1 | contig 10642 bp, 8 predicted proteins | sample MA1701074metaG_FD_139574 | JGI IMG/M metagenome (GOLD analysis project Ga0187893, IMG submission 139574) | White microbial mat communities from a basaltic lava cave in the Kipuka Kanohina Cave System on the Island of Hawaii, USA - MA170107-4 metaG ...
GGGCCTCCCTCTCCTCCTCTGCCGCGTCGACCGGCTCTCCCTCCTGTTCGGGATCCTGTTCCACGTCGCGGCGTTCCTCGGCGTCCTCTACGCGCTCCACCTGCGCGACCGCGTCCAGATCCCGACCGCGCTCCTCTACGCGGGGGGCGCCGTCGGCGCCGTGCTCGCCGGGGACCTGGTGACCCTGCTGGTCTTCTGGGAGATCCTCGCCGTCACCTCGGTGTTCCAGATCTGGGCCCGGGGCACGCCTCGGGCGCTCTCCGCGGGGATGCGCTACCTGCTGGTGAACGTCGCCTCCGGGCTGCTGCTGCTCGCGGGGATCCTGCTGCGGGTCCACGAGAAGGGCGGCGCCGCCGGGGCGATCCCGTTCGGCGCGATGGGCTTCGAGTCGCTCGAGGGGGCGCCCCTCTCCTCCGCGGTGATCCTCCTCGCGATCGGGGTGAAGTGCGCCTTCCCGGGGCTGCACACCTGGCTCACGGACGGGTACCCGGAGTCGACGCCGACGGGGGCCGTCTTCCTCAGCGCGTTCACGACCAAGGTGGGGGTCTACGCGCTCGCGCGGGGGTTCGCGGGCACCGACCTCCTGGTCCCGATCGGATGCACGATGGCGATGTTCCCGATCTTCTACGCCGTCATCGAGAACGACCTCCGCCGCGTGCTCGGCTACAGCATGATCAACCAGATCGGCTTCATGGTGGTGGGGGTGGGGATCGGGACGGAGATCGCCGTCAACGGCGCCGTCGCCCACGCGTTCAACGACGTGATCTTCAAGGGGCTGCTCTTCATGTCCATGGGCGCGGTCCTGTTCCGGACCGGGACGATGAACGGCTCCGAGCTGGGCGGGCTCTACAAGTCGATGCCCTGGACCGCGGGGTTCTGCGCCGTCGGCGCGGCGTCGATCTCCGCGTTCCCGCTCTTCAGCGGGTTCGTCAGCAAGTCGATGGTGATGGTCGGGGCCGCGGAGGAGGGCCGCGTCGTCGTCTGGCTGATTCTCCTCTTCGCGTCGGCGGGAGTGTTCCACCACGCCGGCATCAAGATCCCCTTCTTCGCGTTCTTCGCGCACGACTCCGGGATCCGCACCCAGGAGGCCCCCTGGAACATGCGGGCCGCGATGGGGCTCGCCGCGTTCCTCTGCGTCTTCAACGGCTGCTTCCCGGGGTTCCTCTACGGGCTGCTGCCCCACGCGACCGCCTACGAGCCCTACGACCTCACCCACGTGCTCACGCAGCTGCAGATCCTGTTCTTCTCCGCGCTCGCCTTCACCGTGCTGAAGCTCACGAAGCTGTACCCGCCGGAGCTCCCCTCCGTGAACCTGGACGCCGACTGGTTCTGGAGGCGCGCCGCGCGTCCGCTGCGGCGCCTCCTCGACGGACCGCTGGCGCGCGGCGGCGCGGCCTTCGAGACCCTGGTCGTCGAGCGGATCCCGCGGCTCCTCCTCGGTCCGGTGGACATGGAGGGCGACGGGGGCCGGGTCCCCCCGCGGCTCCCCATCGGCCTGACCGCGCTCCTGGTGGCGGGCGCGCTCGCCGTGTACCTGACGGTCGCCCTCGCGACGGGCTGACCGCGCCCGGGCGCGGGAAGAAACGGCGGGGGCGCCGGGTTCCCGTCCCATGATGGGCGCGCCCATGGCACTCCGGCCCCTCCTCCTCCCCGCCGCGGCCCTCGCCCTCGCGGCCGCCGCGCTCCCCGGCCTCGCGCGGCAGTCCGTCGAGCCGAAGGACGTGGTGCGGGCCGAGGCGAAGGTCGCCGGGGGCGGCGAGGTCCCCGCCGGCGGCACCGCGCGGCTCGAGGTGACGCTGACCATCGAGCCCGGCTGGCACGTCTACGGCGAGGGGGACCACTTCGGGCAGCAGAACGAGCTGAAGCTGACCGGCGGCGCCGAGGGCCTCGGGGTCGGCCCGTTCCGCGCGACGCGCCCGCCGAAGTCCCACAAGTACGAGTTCGACGACGGCCCGCGGATGGAGTACGAGGGGACGGTCACCTACGCCGCGGAGATCGCGGTGCCCGCGGCGACCGCCCCCGGCGAGCGGACCCTCCGCGGCGCGGTCACGGTGAACGCCTGCGACGAGGGGGGCTGCCTGCCGCCCGGGGACGTCCCCTTCGAGGCGCGGCTGGTCGTGGGCGCCGCGAAGCCTGGGACCGGGGGCGGGACGACGCTTCCCGGGCCGAAGGGGGCCGCGGTCGACGCGGCGGGCGAGGCCGGGATCGACGCGGCGTTCCTGCTGGCGGCGGTGGTCGCCGGGCTGCTGACCATCGCGACGCCCTGCGTGTTCCCCATGCTCCCGCTGACGGTCTCCCTCCTGACCAAGCGGGCCGAGGCGGACCCGACCCGCGTCCTCCCGAACGCCGTCGTCTACTGGGCGGGGATGTTCTTCAGCCTCGCGGGGATCGGGCTGGCGATGTCCCTGCTCCTCGGCGTGGCGCCCACCGACCTCGCGCTCTCGCCGGGGTTCAACTTCGCGATCTTCGCGTTCCTCGTGGTGCTCGCGCTCTCCCTCTTCGGCGCCTTCGACCTCCAGCTCCCGGCGTTCCTGACGGACTGGTCCCAGGCGAAGGCCGGCGCCGGCGGCTCCATGGGGCTGTTCTTCATGGGGATGACGCTGGCCTTCACCTCCTTCGCCTGCGCGGCCCCCTTCGCCGGAGTCCTCGTCCTCGCGGCGCGCGAGGACCTGCTGCGCGGCGTGGTCGGGATGGGGGTCTACGCGGCGACCTTCGCGACGCCGTTCTTCCTCCTCGCGCTCTTCCCGGGGCTCCTGAAGCGGCTCCCCCGGTCGGGCGGCTGGCTCAACGCCGTCAAGGTGGTGATGGGCTTCGTCGAGGTCGCGGCGGCGTTCAAGTTCCTCCGCAACGCGGACATGCTCTGGGACTGGGGCGTCTTCTCCTTCGAGGCGGTCCTCGCGATCTGGGTCGCCTGCTCGCTCGGGTCGGCGCTCTACCTCTTCGGGTTCGTCGTCCTGCCCCACGACACGAAGCCCGAGGGGATCGGCGTCGCGCGCCTCCTCTGGGCGCTCGCGTTCCTGGCGTCGGCGGTCCTCCTCCTGCCGGGCCTCTTCGGCCGGAGGGTGCCCGCCTACGTCGAGGCGTTCATCATCCGGGACGAGGTCGCGGCGTCCGTGGCGGTGCCGAACGGGGGGTCCCCCGAGCACGGACTCCGCTGGATCCGCAACGACCTCGACTCCGCGCTCGCCGAGGCGAGGGCCACGGGGAAGCCGGTCTTCCTGGACTTCACCGGCTTCGGCTGAAGCAACTGCAACCTCGTGGAGCGAGGTGTGTTCCCCCGGCCGGAGATCGAGGAGCGGCTCTCGAAGTTCGTCCGCGTCCGGCTCTGGACCAACGACCGGAAGCCCGAGGCGCGCAGCGAGGAGTGGGCGGCGCTGCTCCGGGAGAGGTTCCGGACCTCGGCCATCCCCCTCTACGCGACCCTCGCCCCCGACGGGTCGACGATCGGGAGCCTCGCCTTCCCGGGCGGGAGCACGGACGCCTTCGCGAAGCGGATGGCCGCGCTCCTCGACGAGGCGCTGGAGAGGTTCCCGCCGAAGTGAGCCGCGTCAGTTCGGTTCGTTGATCGTCGCCGTGTTCCGCTGTCCCCCGAGGATCATCTCCCCGGTCGAGAGTCCCGGGTTGGCGGTGTCCACGAGCAGGTTGATCCGGTGGTTGAAGAAGACCGAGACGCCGGTCTTCTTGTCCCGCGCGCGGACGCGGAAGCGGTAGGCGTCGCCCACGAGGGTGTTGTCGGGGAACCGCAGGGGGGCCGTGCCGGTGATCGCGCCGCCCAGGTCCACGGAGTAGAACGGGGGCAGGAGGCCGGCGATGACGGTGAACTCGAGGTCCGACGGATCCCGCTCGGGGCGGCCGCCGGCGACCGCGAAGGACTCTCCGTAGGCCTTCGTCGTCGTCGCGTTCGGCAGGAGGTACGCGCGCGTCTCCGCGGCGGGGAAGTGGTTCGCGGCGAGGGCCTTCGACTTGCCCGGGATCCCCGCGCGGGCCGCGGCCGCGAGGGCGGCGGTCTCCCCGGGGCTGAACCCGAAGTCGAGGAGGGACGCGAACTCGCCCACCTTCATCGGCGTGGCGGCGAGCCCCGTCGGCCCGTCGGCGTTCCCCATGGACCGGGCGACGAAGTGCGCGATCGTGCCGGCGAGCTCCCGGCCGGCCATGTCCACCGCTAGGACGATCTCGGCGTACCGCGCGCCCCCGGCGGCGGTGAGCGGGGGGAACGAGGAGAGGAAGAACGCCCCGTCGTCGGGCCCGAGCGGCTGGTCCCGCAGGGCCTTGAGCGCGTCGTAGTAGGCCGGGACGCTCGCCGCCTGCGGCGCGGCGAGGATCCGCGTGCGGATCCCCAGCGCCGCGTTCCCGCCCTCCGGGTCGAGGTCGTCGTAGGCCGCGTTCCCCGGATCGAGGGGGCCGTCCCCCCAGCCGTAGTTGGGATTGGAGGAGGGGTCGGAGACGCCGGCCGCCCCGCCGAGGACGACGCGGTTGTAGGTCTCACCGGGCTCGCCGAGGGTCGCGGGCGGTTTCCCGAGGATGAAGGAGACCGGGACCGAGCCGGGGAGGACCTTGCCCGTCTGGGGGTCGAGGTCGAAGGCGACCCGGAGCCAGCGGAGCGCGTAGGACTTGACCGCGCCCTCGGCGAGCGCGGAGACGACCGTCGAGTTCGGCGACTGGAGCCCGGCGATCCGCAGGTCCTCCTGGAAGGCCGCCTCGTCGAAGTCGAGCCACCAGACCTCGGTCGCCGCGACGGCCCCCGGCGGGAGCCGCGTCCCCGCCGCCGACTTCACGGCGACCTTCCCCGAGCCGGCGCCGCCGCTCGGGTTCTCCACCACCGCCTTCCAGCCGCCCGTGGAGACTCCGCGGAAGTCGAAGTCCGCCGTGATCTGACCGGGGCCGTCGACCACGAAGGTCGAGGGGAGCAGCGGTTCCTGCCCGCGGCGCTCGAGCCGCAGCGTGCTGTCGGGCTCGAACCCGGAGCCGAGGAGCACCATCCCCTCCTGGACGCGGTCGTCGAGGACCCTGTTCGGCGCCACCGAGGACACCCTCGGCGCGGGGCCGAAGCCGAGGGGGGAGAGGTAGAGCACCTGCCGGCTCTTCGGGAGCCCGAGGTTCGCGACGAAGGAGACCTCCGGATCCACCTGCGAGTCGTTGAACACCCGGAGGGTCCAGGTCCCGTCCTCCCCGAGGGGGACGCCGCCGCCGGAGAGGGACTCCAGCGCCGTCTCCCCGCCGCCCGGCGCGACGAGGGTCGGCTGCGTGAGGACGGCCCCGGGCGTCAGGGACCGGATCGAGTACCGGAGCGTCGAGCCCGCCGGCGCGTCGAACTCCATGAAGGTGAACGCCTGGGCCGCGGTGGAGGGGGTCTCGGCGAACCTCCGCGGCATCTTCGCCTTGCAGCGGAACCGGTACTTCCCCGTGGTGCCCGCCGTCGAGACCACGTGGAACTCGTAGAGGCCGCCGTCGTTCTCGCCGATGGGGAGGTTCCGCAGGCGCACGCCGACGCCGCCCGGCCCCGGCTTCTTGACGAGGTCGATGAACACCGGATCGCCGTCCGGGTCGACCATCTCGAGGTCGGGCAGGAGGGCGCTCCCCTTCCCCGCCAGGGCGTCCACGGAGAACCGGGATCCGCCGGGGAGGTAGATGGAGAGCACGTCCCGCTCGCCGGGTGTCTGGATGTCCCCGTTCAGCGTCTCCCCTGGGAAGAGCGTGGCCGAGGCGTTGTCGGCGAGCGCCGCGGCGGCGGCGACGAGCAGCGCGAGCAGGGAGGCGGGGAGCGGGCGGGCGGCGCGCAAGGGGGTCTCCTTCCGGCGGCGAAGATCGCAATCCTAGCACGCCCCGCCGGGCGCGGCGGAGGGGTGCGGGGCCACTCGTTCGGGGCCGGGGACGGGCGCCGGTAGAATGGGGATTCCCCCTCTCGGAGAGACCCCCCTTGACCGAATCCGCGCTCCGCGACGTCGTCATCGTCGGCTCCGGCCCCGCGGGCCTCACGGCGGCGGTCTACGCCGCCCGCGCCCGGCTCGCCCCGCTCTGCATCGAGGGGCTGCAGCGCGGCGGCCAGCTGATGCTCACCACGGACGTCGAGAACTACCCGGGGTTCGAGGACGGGGTCATGGGCCCGGACCTCATGGACCGCATGAAGAAGCAGGCGGCGCGATTCGGGACCGAGTTCCTCCAGGAGGACGTCGTCTCGGTGGACTTCTCGAGGCGCCCCTTCACGGTCCGCACGGCGGACGCGGAGTTCCGGTCCCGCGCGGTCATCGTCTCGACGGGCGCCTCGGCCCGCATGCTCGGGCTCCCGAGCGAGAGGAAGCTGATGGGTCGCGGCGTGACCACCTGCGCCACCTGCGACGGCGCCTTCTACCGGGACCGCGTCGTGGCGGTCGTGGGCGGCGGGGACAGCGCCATGGAGGAGGCGAACTTCCTCACCCGGTTCGCGTCCCGGGTCCACCTGCTCCACCGCAGCGACCGCTTCCGGGCGAGCCGGATCATGCTCGAGCGGGCGCAGGCCAACCCGAAGATCGAGTTCCACCCCTTCCGCGAGGTGACCGAGGTCCTCGACGGCGGCACCGGGAAGGTGACGGGCGTGCGCCTGAAGGACGTGAAGGGGGGCGGGACCGAGGAGATGAAGGTGGACGGCTTCTTCCTCGCCATCGGCCACGTCCCGAACACCCGGATCTTCGAGGGGACGCTGGCCCTCGACGCGAACGGCTACATCGAGTGCCGCCCCGACTCCTCGTACACGAGTGTCGAGGGGGTCTTCGCCTGCGGGGACTGCGTCGACCACGTCTACCGCCAGGCGGTGACCGCCGCGGGGATGGGCTGCCGGGCCGCGATCGACGCCGAGCGGTGGCTGGAGGCGCAGGGCCGGTGAGACGCCTCCTCCTCCGGGCCGCCGTCGCGATGCTGCTCCCGGCCGTCGCCGCCGCGGGCGCCCTCGCCGCGAAGGAGCCCCTCGATCCCGCCGGGGCCCTCCTCGTCGGCAAGGAGAAGCAGAGGGGGTTCGGGCGCACCCCGGTCTCGCTCCACCTCGCGCCCGACGGGACCGCGGCCGGCTCCTTCGTGGACCCCTCCGCCCTTGCGATCGCGTGGACGGGGAACTGGACGGTCGACCTCGGCACCCTCACCGTGGACCTCGTCCCGATCTTCGGCAGCGGGGACCCGATCCGGTGCGACCTCCGGCTCACGCCCTCGAAGGCGGTCGGGACGATCACCCGCCTCGCCGCCGACCCGATCGTCTCCCGCACGAAGCTGAAGCTCGTCCACCCGCCGCGCCGGCCGAAGGGCTGGACCGCCGTGACGGCCCGCGTCCGCGACACCGGCGGGACCGCCGCCGGGGACTTCCGCGGCACGGTGATCCTCCGCAACCTCGCGCCCCCCGGGAAGAAGCCCCTCCGCGTGACCGTGCAGGTGGTGGGGGACGGGGGGATGCCCGGCCTCCCGCAGGAGAGGGTCCTGGCGCCCGGCGAGATGATCCGATTCGACGGGGGCGCGATCCCGGCCCTGCCCATCGGGATCGCCCGGCCGGCGTTCCAGATCGTCTTCAGCGGGAAGAAGGGGTTCGACCCGGGGAACGTCGAGATTCTCGCCTACGAGGAGGCGCTGCGCGGCCCCTTCGAACCCTCCACGTCCGGCGCCGCGCTGCCGGTCCACTGGGTGCGCGCGCTGAAGCGGAAGGAGCTCGCGCAGCGGGAGACCGCCGCGCTCGCGGCCCCCTGGTTCCGGGACGACGGCGGGAGCGGCGCACTCCCCCGCGCGACCCGCCTCGTCCTCCGCGACCTCTCGCCCTTCACGGGGGACGCGCCCGCGGGCGCGGTGCGCGTGTCCGTGCGGGACCTCGCGGGGGTCGAGGTGGGCGCGGGGCTCCTCCCCCTGCCCCGCGGGGCGGCCGCCGAGGTCCGTCTCCTCGACCTCGTCTCCGACCCCGGCGACCTGCCGGGGGGCGAGGGCCAGGTCCGCGTCACGGCAGCGGGCGGGGGCGGGCTTCCCCGCGGCGCCGTCTCCGCGGTCCTCGTGGGGACCGTGACGCAGTCCTCGGTCCCCGTCTCCTCCGTGACGGCCCCGCTCCGGCACCCCGCGCCCGCGGGCGCCTCCGCGCCGATCGCGTTCCCCCTCGTCCGCGCCACGGCGGACGGGAGCGCCGAGGCGCGCCTGCGCCTGCTCTCCCTCGCCCCGGACGCGCGCGTCGTGCCCGTGGAGGTGCGCGCCCTCGACGGCACGCTCCTCCACGGCGCCGACGTGGCGGTGGCCCCGGGGGAGACCGCGCGCGTCGACCCCGAGGCCCTCGGCATGGACCTCGCCGACCTCCCCGGCGGCGAGGGGCAGGTGATCGTGGGGGCCGGGGCGGGGCTGCCGACCGACCTCTTCCTCGCCCAGGGGGAGCTCCGCGAGGCGGGCGCCCCCGACACCTTCTTCTCCCTCCCCGCCGAGTTCGAGACGCCCCGCGCCCCCGGGGAGCCGGTGCGGCTCGACCTCCTCGACGCGCTCGAGACGACGGGCTCCGACCCCGGCGACCGGGACGCCTTCCTCGCCGTGCGCAACGGGGGCGCGGAGGACGCGCAGCTGACGCTGCGGGGCTTCGGCGACACGGGAGTCCCCCTCCCGGGCGAGCTCTCCGCGCCGGTCACCGTCCCCGCCGGCGCCAGCGTCCGGATCTCCGTCGAGCAGGCGCTGATCCTCCTCGGCATCCCCGTGGACCCCGGCGGCTCGTTCCGGGGCTGCCTCGTCCTGGAGGGGACGGCCGGGGGGCCCCTGTCGGCGACGGCGATCCAGTACCGTTTCAGCGTGAACGCCCGAGGCGGCCTGGCCCTCCCGGTGGCGATCCGCTGATCGCGGCCGGCGAGCGATCCCCGGCTTTTCGCCGCATCCGGCGGGGTCCGCTACGATCCGCCGTCGTGCCAGCGACGAAGTCACGCACCCGGGACCGGGTCCTCGAGACCCTCCGCCGCCGCGGCCCCCTCACCGCGGCCGAGCTCGCGCGGCGCTTCCGCCTCTCCTGCACGGCGCTCCGGCTCCAGCTCGCCGCGCTCGAGGAGGAGGGCGTCGTCCGGGCCGTCGAGACGCGCCGCTCCCGGGGGCGTCCCGCGCGCGCCTACGACCTGACCCCCGCCGCCCGCGGCTGCTTCCCCGACCGCGCGGGGCCCCTCGCGATGGAGGTCCTCGCCGAGGTCGAGGCGCTCGGGGGCCGGGACCTGGTCGTCCGGGCCCTCGAGAGCCGCGCCCGGCGCATCGCGGCCGCGTACCTCGCCGAGCTCGAGGGGAAGGACCGCGACGAGCGGATCCGGATCGTGGCGCGCCTCCGGGACCGCGAGGGCTACGCCGCGGAGGCGGTCCTCGACTCCGACGGCCGGCCCGACGGCGTCGTCGAGCGCCACTGCCCCATCGCCGCCATGGCCGAGCGCTGGCCGGAGATCTGCCGCCTGGAGGAGGAGCTCATCCGCCGGGCCCTCGGCGACGGCGTCCGGCGCGAGGAGCACCTGCTCTCCGGCGGCCGCTGCTGCAAGTACCGCGTCGACGACGTGTGACGGCCCGCGCCACCGGGCCCGGCCGCGTCCTCCGGGGCGCCGTCCCGGTCCGCGGCGAGGCGCCGTGGCTCCTGCGGCTGCCCGCCGGCCCCGGCGGCCCCGCCCCCCTCCTGGTGGCGCTCCACGGCAAGGGGGACCGGGCGGAGAGGTTCGCGCGGGAGGCCCGGGCCGCGCTCCCCCGCGGCTGGGCGCTCCTCGTCCCCGGGGCGCCGATTCCGAGGGACCGCTCGGGGGGACCGCCGCCCTCGGCCATCGGCGCCTCCTGGTACCTGTACGACGGGGATACGCCGGCGTTCCGGGAGAGCCTCGCGGGCGCGGCCGCGACCGTCGTCGAGGCGCTGCGCCGCGCCCGGTCGGCCTCGCGACGCCGGGGGCGGGGTCTCCGCCCGCCCGCGCCGGGGGGAGCGGTGCTCCTCGGCTTCTCCCAGGGAGCGTACCTCGCCGGCGTCCTCGCGGTCCGGCGGCCGGACCTGTTCCGCGCCGCGGTGCTGGTCGCGGGGCGCCTCAAGGTCGAGGCGCTGCGGCGGGAGATCCCCGCGGCGCGCGCCCGGGGGCTGCGCCTCCTCGCGCTCCACGGCGCCCGCGACGCGGCGGTCCGGCCGGGAGCGGCCCGGGCGAGCGTCGCCTCGGCCCGCGCCTCCGGGCTCGACGCGCGGTTCGAGGCGTTCGACGCGGGCCACGAGTTCTCCCCGGCGATGCGGGCCCGGGCGCGGGAGTGGATCGGCCGGCTCGGCGCCCCGGCCGGGAATCGAAGCGGGGCGCGTCCCGGGAGGGGGCGCGCCCCGCGGAGTCGTCGTCGTCGCGCTAGTGGGTGAGCTTGTTCTCGGGCCGCCGCGGCGGGTCGGTCGGCGGGCGGAGGGGGGCCGGCGGGTGCGTCTTGTACTCCGCCGTCAGTTCCGCGTTGATCTTCGCGTACTCCGGGTCGGCGTCCGCGGAGTCGACGATCGCGCCGATGGGGCACTCCGGGAGGCACGCCCCGCAGTCGATGCAGACCTCGGGGTCGATGATCATGAACTCCTGCCCCTGGTAGTCGCCGGGGTGGATGCACTCCACCGGGCAGACGTCCACGGAGGCGGCGTAGCGCTCGCCGAGGCACTTGTTCGTGATGACGTAGGGCATGCGTTCCTCCTGTA
>Ga0187893_10014654_pt1 | contig 10641 bp, 10 predicted proteins | sample MA1701074metaG_FD_139574 | JGI IMG/M metagenome (GOLD analysis project Ga0187893, IMG submission 139574) | White microbial mat communities from a basaltic lava cave in the Kipuka Kanohina Cave System on the Island of Hawaii, USA - MA170107-4 metaG ...
ACGTTGCCGAAGATGATGGGGTGGCAGGCGGAGGGCGCAGCCCCTCTCGTGCGGGGCAAGCCGGTGGAGCATCCCCACACCGTCGCGTCGGCCATTCAGATCGGCAACCCGGCGGGCTGGCAGGGAGCGCTCGCGGCGGCACAGGAGTCGGGCGGCCGGATCGACATGGTCTCGGACGACGAGATCATCGATGCCTATCACCTGCTCGCGTCGAGTGAGGGGGTCTTTTGCGAGTTGGCGTCGGCGGCCTCCGTGGCCGGGCTTGTTAAGTTCGGGCGTTCTCGGCCCTGGACCAAAGGGACCGTCGTCGTCTGCGTGCTGACCGGACACGGACTCAAAGACCCGGACGCGGCCATTCGGCTGTCGCAGGAACCGCTCACGGTCAAGGCCGATGTCGAGGCCGTTCTCAAGCTCCTTTCGCTCTGACAGACGGGGAAGTTTTCGTTTGACAGACCAGGGAGCCGAGGCTATAGTGATCGTCCGACAGCGGGAATAGCTCAGTGGTAGAGCATCGCCTTGCCAAGGCGAGGGTCGCGGGTTCAAATCCCGTTTCCCGCTCCAGTTTCATGACGCGCGGTGACCCGGCGTCGTCTTCTGCCTGGTTTAATTCCTGCGTTCTTCCGACATCGTCAGTGTCCGGTTCCATGACCCCACGTTTCGGGGCGGCGTAGCCAAGCGGCTAAGGCAGAGGTCTGCAAAACCTTTATTCGGCGGTTCGAGTCCGCCCGCCGCCTCCAACTCACAAGCCCGGCGTTCGGCTTTTTCCTGTTTCTGCCGACGTCCCCGTTCGCAGTACCCCGGTCGATCCCCCCTTCGCGCTCGCGGTGACCGGTGCCGTCGAAGCGATTTGCACGGCTCGAGTTGCCATCGTTTCCCTTTGACTTCGCCCGATTGTCCGGTACACTGGTGCCATGACAGGGGCGAGGCGAAAGCTGCATCGGGAGACATGCGCGATGCTCGCGTTCGTGTCGTTGATCGGCTCAAGCTGCGTGCCTGCTCAGCCACCTCCCTCCTTTCCGGGCCAGATTCCGGAGAGGCCGGTCTTCGGAGAGGACGTCCCGCTCATCACGATCGCGCTATGGCATGCCAGGGACCTCGGCCTCACGCCCGAGCAGGTCCGAGCACTCGAAACATTGCGAGCCGATTTCCAGCGGATGTCGGACTTGAAGGTTGCGCAACTACAGAGACTCGAATTCGATCTGCAGCGACTGTTGAACCGCGAGGACGTGGACCTCGGGCGGGTCGAGACCGCGATTCGACAGGTCGAGGGGATACGGACCGAGCTGCGCCTCGGTCGCATCAAGACGCTCGAGATGGCGAAGGCGGCGCTCACACCGGAGCAGCGGCTGAAGCTTCAGCCCGTGCTGCGCGGGGGGCCCTAACACACCGACGTGGGGGGATGACCCGTGGCGAAACGGACCAAGGTTCAGTGGGGCAACGAGACGGTTGACGGCATCGACCTCGATTTCCGGACGCTCCGCGAGGAGTGGAACGAATACGAGACCGAGGACGGGACGCGGATCCGGGTCAAGCTCGTGGTGAGCGAGATCATTCGGACCGACCGGTTCGATCACCAGACCGATCAGCCGATGTACGTGGTGCGGTCCGGGAACATCGTGGTCGTCAAGGCGCCCGACGAATTGAAAGAGGAGCTCCGGCGCAGAGCGCAGGGGTGACCCTCGATCCGTCCTACTGCCGGGGTGGCGGAATAGGGAGACGCACGGGACTTAAAATCCTGCGGGCCTCACGGCCTATGCGGGTTCGACTCCCGCCCCCGGCACCACCTCTAGAGCGCGCAGGTGTGAGTGGCAGGCGTGACTGCTAGAGTCAGACCCTTATGAGACGTGCCGCATTTGAAAGACTCCGCACCCTACAAGTGTGGCGCGACCACACGCGGACTCATCGCGGAAGCGTGCTTTGCCGGTGTGAGACTCAACCCGGCCGCTTCCGCAAGGCTCAGCGAGTTGGCGGGTGCAGCCGTTCTCGATGCTGGCTATGCCACTACGACAAACTGACTGGGATCGGAACACTTCAGGAACGCCGAGCATTTGCTAGAATGGGGGAGGGGCTGGCTGAGTTTGCCGGGTCTACATCCGCGCTTGGCGGACGCTCTAGAGCCACTCTATGCAGAGCAAGCGGCACAATGCCAGCAGACGTTGGGGACGCTCCAGTGATCAAAGGCGTGCAGTACCTCTGAGTTGCTCCGGTCCGAAGACGTGCGCTAGGACAGTCCGGTCAAGGAGACTTGGTCAACGATTCAAGAAAGCGGTTCAAGATTTTCGTTGCGAGGTTTCGACAGGCAAGATCGGCCATGGCCTTTGCGATCGCCTCTTCAGAAGGTAGCGATCTCCCCTCCTCCCCGACCACATAGGTCTCCGCACCTTTCCAGATGACCTTGCCGGCCCGTCCGTCGAGAACCGCGATCTCTCCCGTGGCCACCGCGTCGGCGCGCCATCCGGCCCCGAAATAACTCGCCGCGGCCAAAGGCGCCGTGATGATGAAGGCCGTGTACCAACCCACCAGCACCTGCTTGTCAAAGACATTCGAATAGACGGCTATCCGGTGAATCTTGCCGGACACGACGAGATCGGGGTCATCGGTTCGACCGCCGGGCGCGACCGCGAATTTTCCCGACCCTGCCAAGTAGCTCTGAACATGCTCCTGGAAGCAGGCCGCTCCCTCAAACTCGCCGATCCTGACCGACCGGCCTGCTGCTAACTTTTCCGGATAGACGGGAGACACGAGCGGAGCCTTGAGCTCCACGGTGGAGGCACACGCAGCGAGACACAAAAGGAGTGCCGTGAGTCGAAGAATCCGTCTCATGCTGCTGCCTAATCGATCCATCAGGGCTTTGGCTTGGCAAGCCGCTTGAGATACTCGGCTAGCCCTTTGGCCATCTCGTCAAGGGACTCTGTGAGGTATTGGCGGCTGTCCCCTCCGAACACGCCGAAGGCCGCCGCGCGCCGGTCGGCAGTAGTCAGCACGATTCTTCCGGTGTCCAATTCAACGAACTGACTCTCGATCTGGGCCTTGGTCGCTCCAGCTCCGAATCCGACGAAGTAGCGGAGAGCCCGGCTTCCCGGATCAAGCTCGGCGATCGCGCCTCGGAGGACTAACGTTTTCCCGGACCCGCCCTGCTCGCCAACCTCGGAGGCTTTTCCTTCCAGAATTCGCTTGAAGACTTCCACCTCTTGCAGTCGCTGGAGAAGCTTCACGTGGAAATACCCTTGCATATCCTGCGGGCTGATGTCGCCTTTGGCCTCAATGTGGTCTATCTTGAACGGTTCGATCACCAGTAATTGATACTGAGCAAGGGAAAAGCCGGGAGCCATCGCGACCAGTCCAGCATCCTTGTCCTCGATCGATGGTCGAAGCTCCAGGCCGGTTTGCATCGGCGTAGGGGTGGTTTGAAAGGTCCCACATGCTGCCAAGCCGATGCAGGAGAGCAGAATCCCTAAGTACAATACGCGGCATCTTCTCGTGTAACTCATTTTCACTCCCTCCTGAAGTACGACAGATAAAGTGTCTCGCCGACCCGCCTGACTAACGAGGGCATCCAATTTCTTACGGACAACCCGGTCGAGGTGCATCGAATGCGCTCCACAGGGCATGTCGGTCATCGCGTGGGAAATGGTTACACTCCATTGCCGAGCCGAATGACTGTTGAGGCGGCCGACATTTCAGTGGGGCGACTGGGATTTTCCTCTACGTGCTCACATCACTTACATTCCCGAACCTGTGCGCCCGGTTAGCGCAGATAGGCGCGGTGTGGCATTCACCAGGATACCGGTCAGGTTCAGGGCTTCACGCCGTGATGCAAGTACCAAAGCCTCCGCGCAGGGACGACTGCCAGTTCATCGGCGAAACCGAGTCAATCCGTTCGCTCAGTCATGGAGTGAACTGGCATGGCTGAACCTCCATGCTGAGCCGATTCGCGGCTTGGAAAGGATCGCTGCCAGCCACCGTGATGCCGGCGTAGGTGAAGTAGATACCCACCGGTTCCGCGCCCGTGAACGTGTAGGCGAACGGGGCGACGAGTGAAGTGACCGTCACATTCGCCAGGAAGGGGATCGGCGACGGGCTCAGCGCGACGGAGATGACGCCGGGGGAGACCTGTACCAGCGAAAGAAAGGTGGCGAAATCTGGCAGGAGGGCCCCGAAGTAGATGTCTGCCTGAGTCGGCGTGGTTCCGGGGGCAACCATCGCCTGATAGTGGATCGTCTGGGTTACGTGGAATTGGGTGCCGTTAAGCACCACGGCGGCCGACGGTGACGCGGCACTCGCCAGAAACACCTCGAAATTCCCATCAGGGTTGCCGGGACTACCCGGAGTCAGGTCGGCTGAAGACACGAAAGCAATTCGGGTCCCGGTGGCGTTGATCGATGGGAAGCCGCTGCTCCCTCCCACCGTGTTTGTGATCTGCGTGAGCGTGCTCGTCGTGGTGTCGAAGAGGAAGATCTCGAAGTTGCCGTCGGGGTTGCTCCCGGTCAAGTTCCGGTCTGACCGGAAGGCGATCCGGGTCCCGGTGGCGTTGATCGACGGGAAGCCGCTGCTCCCTCCCACCGTGTTTGTGATCTGCGTGAGCGTGCTCGTCGTGGTGTCGAAGAGGAAGATCTCGAAGTTGCCGTCGGGGTTGCCGGGATTGCCCGGCGTCAGGTCGCGTTCCGACTGAAAGGCAATGCGGGTTCCGGAGGCGCTGATCGACGGCCTAATGGTGAAATTGCCGGTACCACTGGTGATCTGCGTGGTGGTGCCGGTGGCGGTGTCGAAGAGGAAGATCTCCCGATTCTGATCGGCATTCCCCGGGCTGCCCGGTGTCAGGTCGCGGCTAGAGTCGAAGGCGATGCGGGTACCAGTCCAGTTGATTGACGGACCAGTGTTGATGCCCCCGCCGCCGGTGGAGTTGGTGAGCTGTGTGGTGGTGCTGGTCGCGGTGTCGAAGAGGAAGACCTCAAGATCGCCATCGGCATTCCCCGGGCTGCCCGGCGTCAGGTCGCGGTCTGACTGAAAGACGATACGAGTCCCGGTGCCGCTTATGGCAGGACGACGGTTCGAACCGAACGTGGTGTTCGTGATCTGTGTGATGGAGCCTGTGGCGGTGTCCAGGAGGAAGATCTCGTCATTGCCGTCGAGATTGCCCGGGTTCCCCGGGGTTAGGTTGCGGCCGGATGCGAACACAATGCGGGTCCCAGCGGCGTCGATCGAAGGGCTGCTGCCGATGCTCGGGTGAGTAGGGGTGGTGAGCTGGGTCAACGTGGTGGTCGTGGTGTCGAAGAGGAACAGCTCGAAGCGATCGTCGATGTTGTTCGCGCCACCCGGAATGAGATCGCGGTCGGACACGAAGGCGACCCGGGTTCCTGTGGCGTTGATTGAGGGGCCGAAGTTCCGGAAGACGCCCCCGGTGCTGTTCGTAAGCTGACTGAAAGTAAAGGGCTGTGCTTGCGCTGGATACGGTGACGTCAGGCAAAGAAGGACAGCCAGAAAGTTCGCCGGCCCTGACGGCGCAAGATGCAACCACGACGGCAGTTGTCGCTGGCAACTACCGTGTGAGTCGCGCAGGCGTATCTGCTTCATGGTAACGCTCCTTTGAGCCGAGTGGCTCAGCGTGGAGGCTGGCGCCGACGCCTCCTAGCGCCTGACGAAGCTGACGTTCGAGTAGTTCGACGGGCAAAAGCCGTTGAACGCGCGCAACCGGTAGGAGAACGCGACCGGCAGAAGGTGGAACCCCAGGTCGAATCCATGCTTGAAGGATGTGACGTTTGGCCCGACGGTCGCGATCGCCACCCAGCCCCGCTCGAACTGGTGGTGCTCTATCGTGAAGGCGGTTTCGTTACTGCTATTGTCTTGCCAGTGGAGGATGCTCCCGGACGAGACGGCGGCCACCGTCAAGTTGGTGGGCGCCTCGGGACGCTCAGCCCCGGTGACCACAACCGCATTCGAGTACTGTGAGTGGAGTGCTCCCCGGAATGCCCGCACCCGGTAGGTATACACGACTCCTGGCGTGAGTCCGGTATCCTGGAGTGAGGTTACCTGCGGGCCCACGGTCTCGATCTCCTCGAAGGGTCCACCTCCACTCCGCCGCTCAATCTTGAAGCCATCGCCCAACAGGTTACGGTCCCGCCAGTTCAGCGTGACCGCCAGGCAAGGGGTCGTCGCCGTGAGAGCGAACGGTGCCTGGGGAGCGTCACGCGACAAACTGACGTTCTGTGTTGAGAGGGCGACCACGTGCGCCGTGCCCGCCCGAGCGAACGCCGTGAAAAACACGTAGGTGCCCGCTGAAGCCTCCAACGGCCAGACGCCGCTGAAGAGTTCTGGCGTGGTCGTTGGGAGCAGCCCTGCCGGAAGCAGGAGGTTTCGAGCAACCGGGTCGAAGGTCTGGGGAGGTGCGGACAGGCACGTCAGGGACATCCTGGTTGTCAGGAAGATGATTGCATCGTCGTTAGGACAGCCGAGCTCGGGACCGGTTCCCGGAGGCAGCAGCGCGCCGAAGTACTTGTCCACCAAGACAGCCGGCCCGAAGTTCGCCTCGACAACCCCAGCCCGAAGTATCTCGCCAGGAACGAAGCTGCTCTGATTGAGATCGAGCCGAAGGAACGGTGCACCGGTTGACGAACCCCCTTCGTAGCGCGCCAGCACGGTGTTCCATTGATGATTGAGGAGGCTCCTACCCGCCACGACGATCTTGCCGTCAGCTTGAAGGGCGAGTGCCGTGGCCTGTGAGGTGCCCCCGCCGAAGTCGGTGGCCACCATACCCCCAATGCCGAACGGGAGGTCAAGCCTGCCATCCGGGTTGTACCGTGCCACGACAAACGTGGCGCTTCGGGGCCCACCCGCCACGACGATCTTGCCGTCGTGTTGGAGACCAATCGCGGCTGCCGACTCGCCGCCGCCGAAGTCGCTAATGACCATGCCTCCCATGCCGAACGTCGCGTCGAGGCCCCCGTTCGGGTTGTAGCGCGCCAAGGCGACGCGGAAACTCGATCCCCCGGCCAGCACGATTTTGCCGTCGGGTTGAAGCGCCATCGCCGCGGCCGCGTCACCGCCGCCGAAGTCAGTCGTGAGTTTTCCCCCGGAGCCGAAGCTCGAATCAAGAGAGCCGTCGTGGTTGTAGCGCGCGAGGGCGAAGTCGCCGCCAGAGCGCCCTGCCACGACGATCTTGCCATCGGGTAGCAGAGCCATCGCGGACCACGAATCAACGGTGGCACTCCCAAGGTCCGTGACCACCTTGCCTCCCACACCGAAGGTCGGATCCGGGCTGCCATCGGGGTTGTAGCGCAGGAGGGCGAAGTCGTCTCCAGAAGTTCCCGCCGCCACGATCCTGCCATTGGGTTGAACGGCAACGGCTGAGAAGGAGTCGAAACTCGCGCTGTGGCTGATCACGATTCCGCCTGTGCCGAAGGTCGGATCGAGGCTGCCGTCCGGGTTGTAGCGCGCGAGAGCGATATCGAGGCCGTGGGTCACGAGCCCCGCCGCCACTATCTTGCCGTCTGACTGGAGGGCGAGGCATGGACCTCATCAGAGCCGTTACTGATCAAGTCACTGGTCGCCTTGCCGCCTGTGCCGAAGGTCGGATCGAGGCTGCCGTCCGGGTTGTAGCGCGCGAGAGCGAAATTCCCGCCCGTGCCGCTCCCATACACGAACGACGTTCCGGCAACGATTATCTTGCCGTCGGATTGGCGTAGCAGGGTAAGTGCGACGTCTTCGCCGCCAAAGTCAGTGATCACCTTCCCCCCGCTGCCAAAGCTCGGGTCGAGATCACCGGGGGCGGCTAGAAGAGGGCCGGGAAGATACGCAAGTATGGCCAGCAGAGCCGAAAGGATCTGCACAAGAAGACGCTGAGCTTCCCTCGACACGAGGCGCGCCATGGACGTCATGATCGTCACACCTGTCACACTCGACCCGGCTGCGAACGCCAAACGCGCCACGAAACGACCCCTCCTAGCGCCCCACTGGTCTGGCGACGGACCGACCAGTTTCCATTGCGGCCTCATGGGCTGAACTGAAACGGCTGGAGCCCCAGGTCGAGCTGGTTCGCGAGGAGGAAGGAGTTGCTCCCCTCGACCGCGATGCCGGCGAAGGAGAAGGAGTTGCCGAGTGTAATCGAAAGGTGTCATGTAGCTGACCTCAGTCGGCCTGATGGGCGGTCAAGAACATCGCTTTCTCGAGCGCGACGAAGAATTGCTGATACGACTCGGGCTCGGTGACAGGCTCGATGTTGTATTGGGCGTTGGCCCGAACCAGGAGCCGGGTTTCGCCTCGGGGCCGCACGGTCACGGTGATCCGGACCGCGTAGTTATTCAGCTTCGTGGCACTGACCGTCCCGAGCGTTGCATCGGCTTTATCGATGACAAAGCCAAGATCCTGAAGGGTCGAGATGACGGTTCGTAAAGTCTTTTCCTTGTCCTTGGTATCAAAGGCCCTGGTCTGAATGCTCCGTAGTTGCATCTGGCTGGAATCGGAGTCGAAGAGTCGTTGCTGCGTCGTCGCGCAACCCGCGACAGACAATGAAACCACAATCACAATTGCAGCCACCCTGGTTTTCATATCTCTTGTGCCTCCAGGAACATGGACTTCGACAGCTTGCCGAAAAACTCCTGGTAGATCTTGGGGTCCGTGAGACTCTCCGAGGTCGTGATGTGACCTTGCGTGTTCCATACGATCCGCTGGAACGTGACTCTGACAGCCATGTACTCTCCATGCTCTCCGACGGGTCGTGTAACGACAGACGCACGCATCTTCTGCTCTTTGTCGGTCGGCATAGGGGCGCCCAGCAACGCGAGCAAGATCGCGGCAGTGATCTGGCCTGCACTGACGGCGCTTCGCATCTTGGACGCCGAAATGACGCCCAGTCTCGTTTCGCTCTCGTCGAGATTGAACCCCATATCCTGAAGGAGAGCGGCACAGGCCGCGAGAATCCTTGCCTCGTCCGTTGTCGCGTATTTTCTGGTCTGGATCTGGCGCTCTGCAAGGGACTCGGGAGTTAGAGACAAGGCATCCTTTGGGACTGTCTGACAGCCGCTCAGGAGCAGAAGGACAGCGACGAACAGAGGCAACGGCGTTCTCATGGGGTCCCTCTCCTAGAATCGTGATGCATGGTAGGCAAAGTCGCGGACCTTCTTGTCCTGGTCGAACTTGATAATGATCGTCAACGTTCGCTGGCTGGTCGAGGATGATCCTGCGCTTCCGTGGACCCAGGCGAGAATCAGCGTCCCTCCCGCCAAGCTGTCTGAGTAGACTCGGTCTGTCGCGATCTTGTCGTAGACCCAGACCTCACGTCCCTGTTCATCCGTGGACACGATATTGGGCGAGCCCAGCGCCTCGATGACCTGCGCTCCGGACATGCCCTTTCTGATCTCTTTCTGCACGGTTCCGACGGTCAAGCGGTCGCCCTGCAGTCCCTCCTGCGTAGCGGTTGCATGTCTTGCCGCGCTGCAGCCCGTGAGTGCGGTTGCCGCCGAAAGGGACGCCGCGGCGACCAGTGCGAGTATCCCCCTGTTCAACATTTCGGCTTCCCTCCTCTTCGCATGCAATTAGAAGTAGTCGGTTTCGATAATCGCAGTACCGCGAGGTGCGAACTGGACACTGGGCACTGCGTGTCCACTCCTTGCACGCCATTTCTTCGTTGGCTTCCCCCCAATAGCAGTCCCAACACACGCTCGCATTTGTGGCCGTGGAGATCCACAGGTTCCTCAGAATAGGCGGAAGCCTCGGGGGAAAGTGAACTTTGGTAGTTTAAATCCGCAGCCAAAGACGTAGGGGGAGCAATATTCACCCGGTCCACTGGGTCTGGCGGTAGAGAAGCTGGCGCCGACCTGCTTGCTGGTCGTCATCACGAGCGTGCAGGTCGGGTGCGTTCCGGCCGATACGCAGTCGCCAGTCCAGCCATTGAAGGTGCTGTTCTGGGGGTGAGCCGTGAGGGTGACCGTCGTCCCTTTGTCGAAGTAGGCGAAGCAGCCCGGCCCACCGTTCCCCAGGGGACTTCTTGTCACAGACCCACTCCCGCTGACGGAGAGTGACAAGCAGACGTCCGACGAAAACTCGAATGGTTGCTCGGCGACGCTGAGTTGATTCTCCGGGAGGAGCGGATGACTCCCTGAAGTCGTCAAGCGTGCATAGGCGACATATGTGCCCACAGGCTCAGATCCCTCGAAAGTATAGGTAGTCGAGACGACAGACTGGGTGAGCGACACGTTGACTTGAAACGGAATCGGCGAAGGGCCGAGCGTGATGGAGTTCACTCCCGACGGTCCCTCTACCAGGGAAAGGAACGTGACCCCATCGGGCATGAGGGCCCCGAGGTAGATATCCACCGGAGCTACTTTCGGCCCAGGAGTCAGGGTGGCTGTATAGGTAATCGTCTGGTCCTCGTGGAACAGGGACCCATTGATCGATACAGTAGCGATGCCCGCGAAGTCTGGCACGATCCGCCCGATCTTGTTGGCGTTGATCTCTGTGAACCAGAGGGCCCCGTCCGGCCCGGCAGTGATGCCAAGCGGTACGCTGTTCGCTGTGGGGACCGGGAACTCGGTGACGACCCCGGCCGTCGTGATCCGCCCGATCTTGTTCGCACTGAACTCAGTAAACCAGAGGGCCCCGTCTGGGCCGCTGGTGATCGCACCCGGGCCGCTGTTCGCTGTGGGG
>Ga0187893_10014655_pt1 | contig 10640 bp, 4 predicted proteins | sample MA1701074metaG_FD_139574 | JGI IMG/M metagenome (GOLD analysis project Ga0187893, IMG submission 139574) | White microbial mat communities from a basaltic lava cave in the Kipuka Kanohina Cave System on the Island of Hawaii, USA - MA170107-4 metaG ...
TCCAGATCGTGGCGTGCATGTGGAAAGTGCCCGCGCTCGGGACACTACGTGATGGCGCGATTGTATCGTCCGCTGACCTCGATGGATTCCCGGCACGCGATCCTGCTTCGGGTGTGGATCGTCCTCTACATGTTCGTGGGCATCGAGATGGCGTGGGTGCTGCGGCCGTTCGTCGGCTCGCCGGGAATGCCGTTCCAGTTCTTCCGCGAGGAGGCGTTGGGAAACGCGTACCTCGAAATCGCCAACACGATCTGGGGAGTGGTGCGGCGAATGTTCTGAGCCGAACGTTGGCCCGGATATTTCGCAAACTCGCAACGCTTACTTCGGCTCCGCCTTGATGTACGGCACCTTGATGCGGAAATGATCGCCGATCTGGAGGATTTGCTTGCGACTTTCCGGCAAGTCACGCTGCACCAGTTCGCCGATCATGTGGTAGATCCTTCCCTGCGCCCAACGCGTGGGCATGTAGGTGCGGGCGGGATCGGGAGGCGGGAACTCCTTCGTCACAAACAATTCCTTCTTCTCGGAGTACGTCTCGCCCACGAGACGGAAGGCGAACGTCTTCTGCGTCTTCCGGTTGTACCGCCCGTACAGGTCCAGCGAGCTGTCCTGATACAGATGCGGCAGCGCTTGCGGGAACACCAGCTTCGCGTCCGCGCCGGAGAACTGGAACTGCAGGTTCATCAGCAGCGGGTTGCGCACGCCCGAATACAACTCGACGAACCTTTGCTCCATGTCCCCGAGGCGCTCGGCGAAGTGCGTGTGGCCCCGGTTGCGGAAGGCGAGCAGATCGAGCAGGTATTGGTTCGCCGTCGGCCCGCCGAAATCGAAGATCGTCGCCCGGTTGTTGTTGATCGCCGAAATGCGGTTGATGATCGTCCCGCTATCGACGATGCCCTCGGTCGGCTTGCCATCCGAGAGCAGGAACAACATCAGAAGCCTCCCCGGCGAGGGTTCGAGGTTCATCAACGGCGCCAGCGCGCCGTACAGGTCGGTCGCGCCCTGCGATTTGGTCGTTCCGAGCAGGATGCGCACGTCGCCGTCCTCGCGCGCTGCGACCGGCCTCATCATGGGGCCGGACCCCAAATAATTCGGTTTGTCGCTGAAGGTGACGATGTTGAAGCGGTCGATCGGGTTCAGGACCGTGAGCGTGCGAGAAACGCCATTGGCGAAATGGTCGAGTTTCTCCTGCGTGATGCTGGCCGAGGCATCGATCACGAAGATCACGTCCTTCGGGATCACGCGTAACGGATGGTTCGGTTTCGTGGTGATGTGCACCTGGAAAAACGCCAGCTCGGGATCGAGCGCCGGGTCTTCGTAGGTGAACACCTCCACGTTCAACCACGGCTCGATCGACTCGTATGGCTTGTCGTCGGTCGTCTTGACCTGGGGCGTATCCGGTTTGCGCATGGCCAGGGGCGATTCGCGCAAGCCGATGCCCGCCGCGGCGGCGCCCAACGATGCGTTCAACGGATCGCCTTCGCCGCCCGTCAACACCCCCGGCAGGTCGCGGATTTCGTCGGGCGTGCGTTTGTCCTCCTTGCCGGTGCGGTCCACGATGTCCGATTGCGCCTGGGCGCGCGGCGCCGGGTCGATGGTGGGCCGGTTCTCCTTCAGCTTCGTTTCCTGGATCGCGATGATCTCCTGCTTGATCTTTTCGTGCGTATCGCTGATCTGCACCTCCTGATTGGGCGCGGTCATCTGGATGGCCGGCTCGTTCCCTTTCGGCAACAGCGGCGTGCCGGGCGGGTTGGGCTGGAGTTGCAGCGTCTGCATGCTCTGTCGCACGCTTTCGACATCGACCGGCTTGGGAGTCAGACCGGCCACGTTCTCGTGGCGAAAGGTGACCGTGCTGGGCACCGGCAACGCCTCGACGTGCGTCTTGAGGTGCTTGATATCGACTTCTTTGAGGTTGAATCGCTTGCGGAGTTCGCCCTCGAACAGGTCAATGGGCTGGAAGCGCAGGTTGATCATCCACGAGAACAGCGTGACGTGGGCGACGAGCGACACGGCCAGCGCGACTGCGAATGCCAATGCTTCGTTGCGTCTCATGGAACCTGGAACTTCGGGTATTTCTGTTTCAATTCATCGAGCGTTTTCTTCGCTTCCTCGGCCTGGCCGGCGGACTCGAAACATTTCGCCGCATTGGCCATGGCCTGGGGCGTCAACTCCGCGTCGTCGAACAGCACCGCCATCGTCTGGAAATGCCTCGCCGCGTCCGCGAACTTCCCTTGCGCCATCAACAATTCGCCGAGCAACATCCGGGCGCGCGCGTTGTTCCGCCCTTCCGGCTGCAGGGTCATGACCTTTTTCAAGACCGACTCGCCATCCTGAAACTGTTTCGTGGCCATGTCGGCGCGCGCTTCGCCCAGCAACGCCTCGATAGCTTGCGACGATTCGGGGGCCAATTCAACCACTTTCTGAAACGCCGCTTTGGCCACGTCGTGCTTCTGCAACGCGAGCGCTGATCGCCCGAGGCCCAGTTGCGCCGGCACGGCCCAGCCGGGGTTTGTCTTGCCGTCCACCAGCGCGGCCATTTGCTCGTACACCGGCAACGCCTCGGCGTGTTGCCCGGCTCCATAGTGGAACTCGCCCAGCCACTGATAGACGGCGAGCGAAATCTCCTTCGCGCTCTCCGTTTTCAGGAATTCCTTCACCAACGGCGCGGCGTTGCCGGCCTGCTTGAGCTCGAAGTAACATTGCACCAGCTTCAGCTTGGCGTCCTTGGCCCGGCTGGCGCTGGCTGTCGCCTTGGTGAGGTGCGCCGCCGCGGGCGCCCATTGGCTGAGACGGAACGCATTCCAGCCGAGCCAGTAGTTGGCTTCGGGCGCGGAAGCCGAGTTCGGGTATTTTTCCAGGAACGCCGCCAGCGTCTTCGCCGTCTCATCCCACTGTTTCGTCTCGCCGTAGCAAAGGCCGAGCTGCAGCAACACCTGCTCCGCGAGTGCGTGCCCGGGATGCTTCTGCCCGAACTCGCTGAAGTCCTTGATCGCCTCGGCGAAATTCCCCGCGCGCTGCTGCGCCTGGCCGGAACGGACAAGCACTTCCGCCGCGCGCGCGTCCTGCGGCCAGGTCGCGAGGAAGGAACGGAAGCCGGCGCTGGCGTTGGCCCATTGTTCGAGCGACGCCAGGCAGAGACCTTTGCGATACGCCGCGTCGGGCGCCTCGGTGGACTTCGGGAAACGCGTCAGGATCGCGTCGTAGAAACCGATGGCCTCCGCGAATTGCTTCTGCACGAATTGCACCTCGCCGGCCATCAACGCAATCGGAGCGCCGAGTTGCGATTGCGGGAACTTCTTCAAAAACTCACTCGTGCTGGCGACGACCTTGGCGGAATCCTTCTTCTCGTAGTAACACCGCGTCTGTTCGTACGTTGCCACGTCGAGCCGGTCCCAGTTGCTGTAATTCTTGGCGAGGCGATCGTACGTCGCGATGGCGTTGTCCCATTGCTGGAGCTGCCGCTGGGAGTTCGCGGCGAGATAAAGGAGATCGGGCTGGGCCGCCGGCGACGCGCGGTCGAGGTACTGCTCGGTGGCTTTCACCGTCTCGTCCCATTTGCCCTGCTGGAACAACGCGGCGACGAGACCGTTCACGCTCGGCTGGATGAACGGCGACTTCGGGTAATCGCCGAGCATCTTCTGGTAGCCGGCGGCGGCCGCGGCCCAGTTCTGGCGATTGAACTCCAGCCGCGCGATCTCGTAGTGCGTCTCGGGGAGCAACGTCTCCGACGGCTTCGAATCGAGCGTCGCCTTGAAATGTTTCAGCGCGTCGTCGGGCTTGTTCTGCTTCAACGCGATCTGGGCCAGCGTGAAGTGCGAGTAGCCCGCATAGACCCCGGCCTCGGGCGATTGCGCCAGCGCAGACAACGCCTGCGCGGCGGCATCGAGTTGCCCCTGGTCGTACTGGATTTTCCCCAGCAGGAACAACGCGGCGGCGTGGAGTTCCCGGTCGCTCGCTTTGGGGACCAACTCTTGCAGGTGCTTGCTCGCCTCGGGGTGACGCTGCAACTTGTAGCACAGTTCCCCCGCGCGATACTTGCCCTTCTGCCAATAGGGGCTGTCCGGGAATTTCTGCGCGAACGCGGCGAACGCCGCCAACGCCTCCTCGTCCTTCTTCTGCGCGTACAACGAATCCGCGAGCCGGTAAGCCGCTTCGTGGGCCTGCTTCGCGTTCGGGAACTGCCCCAGGAACTTCCGGTATTCTTCCGCCGCCATCGGGAAGTATTCGCGCTGATAAAGGCCGTTGGCGAAATCGAGCTGCAATTTTTCCGGCGGGTCCTCTGCCCGGCAGAACGCCGCCGCCAGGACGCTCAGCAGCACGAAGTTGAAAACGGGCCGTCTCAGAAAGTTCACGCGCCTGCAACCTAGCATCGAGCGCCTTGGACGGGCAAGTCTGCGTGAAGATTCAGGGCGAACCGGGCTCCGATGCACAAGAACGCGTTCGGTGTACCGACTTCAGTCCCTTTTTCACACATGCGGAGCGGATGCCGTTGACCCGGTCTTTGTTGATAAGTCTGTAGAGCATCGAAAGGAAGAGCATCATGTCGCAAGGAGTAGATGAAGGTCGTTAGATCGTGTAAGATTTCGCGGGAGTGCCTTGCCCGTGGGGATGGCACGCCGGCTTGCTAACACATCATGGAACCGATTAGGTTCAACGGACCCTCAGCGGCGGTACTTTGACTCGTGAGGCTTCGTCTTCAATCTCTCAAACGCCTCGCGTCTCCAGTCGCTCGAACTCAATTCCTGCGGCGCTTCCTCGCGAGTGACGGCCGGCTCGGAGCCAGCTCGCACGGGTTCGGCTTCTGCAGGCCCGAAGGCAGGTGCTGGTTGAGCGGGACGTCTCTCGAAGTAGGAACTTCTACCGAAAAATGAAGGCGAAGCCGGCGCCGGAGTAGGAACGGGAGCAGCCGGCGCCGACCCTGCAACCTCTTCCGCTTCAAACACCTCTTCCGCGCGCCAGCAGATCCGAACCGACGGAATCGGGCCCAGACCCACGATGAGTTCGCTGTAGTCGAGGTGGACCAGTTCCACTTTGTCGGCCATCTGTTGCGCCTGGACCAGCGCTTTCAAGAGTGCGTGGATGGTTTTCTTTTGTTGATTGGCCGCGAGCAGAGAACGGAAATCCGAGGGGTGAACGTCCTCGAGCTTGTGCAGGTGAACGATCAGCCGTTGCACGGGACTGAGTTCCAGGTCCACGCCGCCCAGGTCGAACCCTGCCTGGTGGAAGACGTCCCTATTCGAATTGATCTCTTGCAACGCATGGCTGATGCGGTCCGCGTTTTCCACTTTGAGATCGGTCACGCTGGATTGGACTTCGTTCTTGAGTTGATGAAGCTGGCCGGTGGTTGCGGCGACGGTTTCGCGGATCTCAGCGATTGTCGCCGGGGCCTGTTCCATCGCCGCCTTTAGCTCCGCCGCCTTTTGGCGGAGATTTTTCACTCTGCTGATGAATTTTCCCATGATGCCTCGTCCTGGTTATGTTTTGGGTGCGTCGTCCGCGGGTGGTTTTTTCTCGCCGGTTGACTGTGCCGCGCGCTGTTGCTGCCGTTCGGCGAGTACCTTGTGGAATTGTTCCAGGAACGCCTGCTCGTTGCTCATCATTTCCTGCGTCATTTGAAATTCCACGATGCCCTGCTTGGCGCGCGCTTCGAGCAACTCCTGCGTGTTGCGCAAATGATCGCGCTGCCGGGCGGCCATGTCTTTCAACGTCGCCAACGTGCTGTGGAGCATCTCCATTTCGTGCGAGAGACTGTTCACCTTGTCGGCCATCGCGCCGGTGTGCACGGCGGAGATCGCCCGGCTCAAATCGTGGCGCAACGCGGCCAAGCCCTCGCCCAGTTGCGCCGCCAGTTTGCCGAGATCGCCGTCGCCGGGCGCGCCCCGCTGAACGGATTGCGCCACCGCCTCGCGCAACGCCTCCAGGCTCTGGCCCAGCGGCGCGAGATCAAGCGTCACCTGCGGCGCGGGCTGTGGCTTCGACAACTGGGTCGCAAGGGTTTGTTGAATGGACTCCAGGCCCTCCTGGAAACTCGACAACTGCGCCACCACCCGATTGACCGGATCGCTCTGGTCGGCGCCGCGCGTGACCTGGTTGCGCTTGAACGTCTTTTTGATTTCATCCCAGCGCGCCTTTTCTTCGGCGGTCTGCAAGCCGATCATGTCCTTGAACTTGAGCAGGTTCGCCTCGGCGCCGGTGGTGAGCGTCTGCGATTCGCTCCGGTAATGGTCCACGATCAGCGCCTGCACTTCGTTGTCGTTCATGATCGACACGACCTTTTCGGCAAGGCGGTTCATGTTACGATACGAACCTTGCAATCGGAACGGCGGCTCCGTGCGAAACTCGTCTGCCTGCGCCGCCGAGTGAATGTACTCCTGGTTCACGCGGAGGATCACTTTCTGGATCGCCACGAGTTTCTTCATCACCGAGAGAATCTCCTCGACCTCCTGCGATGAGTAGCTGCCTTCAAACCCTTCCGCCTCACGTTCGCCCGACTCGGCCATGCGAATGAACGAACGGATGTCCTTCTGGCTCTTGTTCGCCAGCGGTGCGAGCACGGTATTCGACGTGACGGCATTCTCCAGGTAGCTCGCCCGGAACAACTCCTCGCGGCCGCCGATGATGTCGCCGAGGTTGTAGGTGTCGGCGCGGTTGGCGAGCATGTCGGGGATTTTGAACTTCTGGCCGCTCTCCGTGTACGGGTTGCCGGCCATCACCACGACCATCTTGCGTCCGCGCAAGTCGTACGTGCGCGGCTGCCCGCGCCAGACGCCTTCGATCTTCCGTTGCGCGTCGCACAGCGAGATGAATTTTTGCAGAAACTCCGGGTTGGTGTGCTGGATGTCGTCCACGCAGATCATCGTGTTATCGCCCATCTCCAGCGCGAGGTTGAGCTTGTTGATCTCCTCGCGCGCGGCGGCGTTGGGCGCTTCCTCGGGATCGAGCGACGTGACGCCGTGACCGAGCGCCGGGCCGTTGATCTTGACGAACACGATGCCCAGCCGGTTCGAGATGTATTCCATCAACGTCGTCTTGCCGTAGCCGGGCGGGGAAATGACGAGCAGCAGACCCATGAGATCGGTGCGTTTCTGGTCGCCCGCCGCGCCGATCTGCTTGGCGAGGTTGTCGCCGATGAGCGGCAGATAGACCTGGTCGATGAGCTGGTTGCGCACGAACGACGTGAGCACGCGCGGCTTGAATTCATGCAATCGCAGCCGGCCGCGCTCGCGGTCGAGCAACGCCTGCTTGAGCCGATGATACTCCTCGAATCGCGGCACCACGTCGCGCTCGAACCGTTTCAGCCGCTCCTGGAAGGCGAGGTAATCGAACTGGTACTTGCTCCCCTCGATGTGCGCGTGGCTGCCCTTCATGCCGTCGAGCGTCTTCGTGGTGGCGGCCTTTACGACCGAACGCTTGAGCTCGTCGCCGCAGAAGAGCACCGCCGCCACTTCTTCGAGATACCGGCCCGACTCGGGTTGATCGAGCAGGAACCCGCGCACCCAATCGCGCACCAGTTCGAGTTCGCTGCCGGGATGCTCGGCCAGCGCCTGTCGTCCCTGCTGAAACTTCTCGCTGCCCTTGGCGGCGAGGTGCTTGTTGAAGCCGGTGATCGACTGGTCCGCTTCCTGGCTGACCACGAACTTCCCGCCGCTGGTCTGTTCGTGGAACAGATACTCGCCGGCTTCCGCCGCGATCTCCTTTGCGTAGAGTTGCGTCTGCTCGACAAACCCGGCGAGCAATCCTTGCAGCGCGCAGATGTAGCTGCGCTGCGTGGGATCGCCGGGGAAGAGCTTGTTCCGTTCGGAGAATCCTTTGAGCTTCGCCGCCCATAACCCGCGCGTTTCGGGAGGACAGAACCGCTGCCAATACACCATCGCGCACGCGCGCGCGGTCGGGTGGAAGCGGGCAAGCTGCAAGGCGGCGTGGGTCTTGAGCAGCACGCTGAAGATTTGCGCGCCGTCCAGATCATGAATGCCCTTGGTGTAACCCTCTTGATACCGGGCGCCCATGAACTCCTGCACCAGCGCGAGCCGCTCGTCGTCAGACATCGCCACCGCCTGGGCGAGGGTCTTTTCCTGGCTGCCGTTTTTCTTCGTGGCCGCGGCTTCGAGCGATTGCAGCAGCCGATGCGCGAGAAACTCTCCGCGGTACACGTCGCGGTTTTCCGAGACGACTTCCTGGTCCCACACATCGCGCGTGGTCAGGAAGGCTTCGTCGGTGATTCTGTCGAAATACTTCGTGCTGGTCAGATGAATGTGCTGCACGCCGTCGCGGTTGACGACCGTGAGATCGAGCGGCTGCGTGTTGATGTTGAAATGATGTTTGCCGAGCTTGATGACGTTGTCTCCACCGACGAACAGTTCCTGCCGGTCCTTCAACTGCCGCACTGCCTCCTGTTGCACGGCTTTGAGTCGGCCGGTCAGGTCGTCGGCTTTGACCGAGTCTTCGAGCGCGAGCAGGTGGTCGATGGTCTCGCGGACCTTGGCGATCATCAGGTCCGACGCCATGTAGGTGTTGATGTCCTCGATGGTCTTGAAGCCGGCGAGCCGGTTCTGGATCACCTTGAGGATGCGCTCGGCGGCGGTCATCAACGCGGTGGCCTTGCGGTTACGCTGCTCGACGAGGGCGACCTTGCGTTGCTCGAACGCCTCGTAGAGTTCCGTGCGCCGTTCGGAGAGCTGAACCGTGTATTCTTCAAAGTCCGCGAAAGTGCCTTCCAGTTCCTCGAGCTGGACGGAGATGCGGTTGAGATATTCTTCGCACTTGGCCGGTGAGTCGCACAGGTCGAGGTAGCTGGCCGCCGCCTGGCTCAACAACTTCATCTGCGCGTTGAACTGTGCCGCGCCTTCCGTGACGATGAGACTTTGGATGCGCTTCTTCAGCGCGGCTTTCACCTGATTGAGCGTCGAATAAACGGCGGTGATCGCGTCAATGATGCGCGTCGTCTCGGTGGCATCCTCGATCTTGAGGCTGTTGACGATCTCGATCAGCATCTCCAGTTCGCCGCCCGCCATGCTCACGGCTTTCTCGATCTCTTTCCCCTCGGACACCTTCGTGACCTTCTCGACCGCTGCGAGGTGATCGGCGGCTTGTTTCCGATACGGTTCGAGCGACTCGGGCTGGAGGAGGAACTTCACACACGAGCCGGACAGTTGTTCCGTTTGCTCCGCAACCTGTTTCTCCGTGGCTTCGATTTGGGCGAGGTCCACGTAACGGACTTCCTTGAGCGTGATCAACTCACCTCGCAGATGACGCAACGCGGAGAGATTCTGCACGAAGTCGTTCAGCGCGTTGAAACTCGCGCGACGCAACGTCTGGAACCGCTCGGTGCACCGTTTGCGCACGTCCTTGACGCGCTCGACGGCCTCGCGTTGCAGACGGCGCACCTTGTCGAATTCGTCCACGGCTTTGTCGGCCGCCTCGCGCACGTGCCGCAACGCTTCGTCCACGCCAAAACCGTCGGCGCTCGACAACCACGGGTAGGCGTCGAGGATTGCGCCGCAGCGTTTGACGAGATCGGTGTAGAGTTCGGCGTAGGGATTTTCCTTCCGCACGAGCGTCAGCACTTCGTTGCACTCGGCGAGACAGCGGACGACCTCCTTGTTGCCCACCTGGTAGAGAAACGCGTCCTTCTTGCCGGCGGGTTCGTGGCCGGGCTGATGGAAGGGCGTTTGCCGCAGTTGAATCATGTGATGTTTCTGCGGCTCGCGCTCGGCGCGGAACAACACGAGGTGGCCGTTCGGGAACAGCGAAAACCCGTGGCAACTGACGCGCTCCTCGACCTTCTGCGCGATCAGCCGGTACGGCAGCAGCGCGTATTCGCTGGTCAGCATGTGATAAAACACGAACAACGTGTCCTCGCCGTTCGGCGCGTGGACGACGCGTTCGATGATCATCCCCGGGTCGTCGCACTCGAATTGTTTCAGCTCGCCCGTCGCGAGGTAATAGCCGTCGGGAAAAATCAACCCGTGGTCCTCGGGCAACTGCACGCACGAATGCCCGATCGAATCCACGCGCGCCGCCTGCTGGGTTTTCTCGTTGAAGATGAAGTAGCGCGCGGCCGTTTCCTTGTAGGGACGAATCTTGAGCAGGATCAGGTGCCCGACGATGGCGTAACCGAGCTCCGCGTCGTCCACCTTCTGGTATTTGTCGTCCACGGGCTCCGAGTAAATGCCCTCGCCGGTCGCGGTGTTGTCCTCGACCTTGATGGTGAGGTCGCCGTGGATGCACTCGACGAACACGCGGTCCTCGATGGACACGTGCGGATGATCGCCGTAACGGAACGATTCGCGGTCGGGGACAAGCCAGCGAAACTCGTGATGCGGCGGGAAGCCCACGTGGCGGAATTCGCTCTCGGCGCGCCCGTCGAGGTATTTCAGGTTGCCTTCGTTGTACGCCCACTTGAACACGGCGATGTCGTTCACGCCGGCGCCGGTCGAGAAGACCATGTAGAGTTTGCCGTCGATCACCGAGAATTTCTGGAAGGCAGTCTTCTCGTAGATGTTGTAGAGCCGCTTGAAATCGGTGAGGAAGGTTTTGTCCTGGAGGACCGCGAGGTCGCTTTCCTTCCAGGTGCCGGCGGCTTCGTCGCGATGGTAAATGGCGAACGCATCGGCGACGTCGATTTCCTTTTTCAGGCCGAA